>Ga0070711_100001142_pt1 | contig 14232 bp, 12 predicted proteins | sample LARL53metaG_FD_65452 | JGI IMG/M metagenome (GOLD analysis project Ga0070711, IMG submission 65452) | Corn, switchgrass and miscanthus rhizosphere microbial communities from Kellogg Biological Station, Michigan, USA - LAR L5-3 metaG | ecosystem: Host-associated > Plants > Roots > Rhizosphere ... | reverse complement strand
GCGGCTATCTACCCGTAAAGCAGGGCACAGGTGGACTACTCCGCTCATTACTTAAAAACCTAACGCTAGGTCTTGAACTGGAACCCGAGGCCGTTGCTGCAAACAGTGTTTCCCGAGTCCGCATCAGGACTCGGACAGAACCATGAAGTCGACGAAATCGCGGCCCCGGCATAGTAGCAAAAACCTGGCCAAAAGTCTTCCATGGGTAGTCCTGAACTCAGCCCCCAGCGGACGATTTGGCCGACAAGGTAGCAGATAGTCGATTTTTGAAGACTGCGCGATAGGCGCGTAGTCATGTGCTGACCCGTTTAGGCAGGGAAGAGGGCCAAAACTTGCGTTTTCAGTCCGACACCCGCCAGGCACCGAGCTTGGTCGCTTTCTCGACCACTTTGTCGACGTTCTCAACGTATATGTAGAGGCGGGCGGGAGAGGCGCCGACACTCTTCGCACTTCGCCTTCCCATTACAGGACTCTCTGGACCAAGCATCAGAGTTGTTCCGGCGCAGGGTGAGTTCCGCGTGCATCGGCTTTCCGTCGGGGCCGTTCATGATGGCTCACTTCGAGAAACCAAACGCTTTTTGATAAAACCTCACCGCGGGAGTGCCGAATAAAGGCGGTCACGCTTAAACTGGCGGCACGAGTTTCAGAATGATTGCGCAGATCGCTGCGGGCTCATGCTCGCCGGCAGAACCGGACAGACTATAAGAACGCTCACATGCCGCTCCTGAGAGCCTAGCCAGAATAGAGAACTGGACGCCGGACAAAGCTCTCAGGCGGGCAATGGCGCACTCGAACCGAGGCGTCCCGACTAGAGGGGCGCCTCAGTTTCTGGAGTTCGCCTAAAATGTGATGCTCGCGTGCAGCTGGATTAGCCGCGGCGAAGCATCGGCCCCCAGGAACGAGCCGAAGATACTGGTTGGCGAACTTACTGGGTTGATCACGCTGCCGAACGTGGGGGAAGCGATGTCCGCATCCGGCTGGTCGAAGTGCGGGTGATTGAGGATATTGAAGAACTGCGCCCCGACACCTAACGAAGCCCCCTCCCAGTGCGGGATCTTGAAGTTCTTCGTTATCGACAGGTCGGTATTGAAGTAGCTCGGCCCGGTGAACTGGTTGCGGCGCTGATTGCCGAAGCCGTTAACCGCGGGACTGAAATTCGAGGCGAGCAAGCACGGTGTAGCCGGATTGGCTGCGCTCGAAGTACATGTTTGACCTCCAGCTCCTGAGAAGTTCGCGGGGACGGAGACCGACGTAATGTTCGTGAAGCCGTAGTTGAAGCCTTGCAAAATGCCGAATGCGTTGGAATCCACAACCGTAAACGGCAATCCAGAGCGCGCGAAGGCGGTGCCCGAAAGTACCCATCCCCCAAATAACGCGCTCGGTCCAAATTTGTGCGGCACGTTATAAACGTAGTTCAAGCTGAAGTAGTGCCGCGTATCGTAGTCGGAGTTGCCATAGTTTGACCGCAGGTTGAAGGGATCGAATGCGTTGAGAGGACTGAAGTTTGTATTCTGGCCGAATTGCAGGATACCGCCATTGGAGATCTCGTCGAGTGCGTGGCTCCAGGTGTAGTTTGCCTGCACAGTTAAGCTCGTGGTTCGGCGAGTAAAAGAAGCCGTCAGCCCGTTGTAATTGGATACCCCTTCGGAGCCGATTTCGGTAACCGTCGAGAACCGTTGATCGGTCGCTGTCGTCGGCAGGTCTCCGAAGCGCCCTGAGGTAGTACCCAACATCCCCTGACAAGTGATATCGCAAAACGCGTTCAGGCCAGGATTCTGCACTACCTCGTGAATTCCGTGATTTCCCACGTAATTCAGCGAAAATGACATCTTCTGACCCAGCCCCTGTTGCACTTCCAGATTCCACTCCTGGTAGCGCGGATTTTGGATTCGGTTCGCTACCGTGTTAATCGTAGGCGGAGTAAATCCTGGTACGGTACTTTGAATGCTTGCGAGTGTTCCACCGTTCGCGAACGCAGCCTGGAATGCAGCGTTGCTTTGGGTAGCCAGTTGCCTCTGATTTCCAGCAACCGCAGGAGAAAGAGCACCTCCGGAAATGTTGAATCCAGCCTGCAGCGGCGCATTGCTCAGTAACTGGTCGGCGACAGTGCCGGGGAAAGAATCCGCAAACAACCCAAAGCCGCCCCGAATGACCGTATTCGTCCGCCCAAACGGCGTCCAGGTGAAGCCGAAGCGCGGCAGCCATTCGACCGCGGTGTAATTCGGTAGTGCTTGGTTCTGCCCAGAGACAATCGCCTGGTTGTAGGGTTGGTTCACGTCGTGCGGGACGGTGAGGAAATCTCCGCTCAGCCGGGCAAAGCAATCGGTCTGGCACACCGGATTGGAGAAGTGCTCCCCTCGCAGGGAGAAGGTCAACTTTAGGTTAGGTTTCACGCTCCACTCGTCTTGCCCATAGAAGCCCAAGGCATAGAGCGCAATTGGCTGACTGGGCTGTGAGGGGAAACTCTGGAAATAGGTCCCTCCAATCCCATCAAAAAAGTTCGCCAGTGTTGTGCCTTCGCTAGCGCCGACGGACCCAATTCCCGGATCGAAATCGGTAATGTCATTGCGCCGGAACGTCAGCCCTAACTTCAGTGAGTGATTTCCCTTCGTGATCGAGAAATCATCGCCGAATTGGTACTGAGTGACGTTTCGCCCCTGAGGCACGGCGTTAAGTTCTCGCCCGAGAGAGGCGAACGCCCCGCCGGCGAAGGCCAAGCGAAATGGCTGAGCCTGCAAAGCCGCTTGGAGATCGGGCACATTGAAAGTAGCCGAATACCACTGGCCAGATGCGATGAACTGATTTACGGCTTTCGCGCCAAGGGTATGGGTTTCCTCTAACTGTCCTTCATATTGTGGCTGCGTGCTGCCCAGGTTGAAAAGCGGTGAGATTGCGTCGGTGAGCGTTGCTTGGGAACCGTGGTCGGTGCGAAAGTGCCCGAACAGGCGGTCGTTGTTTCCGATATTCTGATCGATACGCGCCGTAATCAGGTATTCCGTGCTCAGCTGGCCTACGGTAGACGTAAACGCCAGCGCGCAGGGCTGAGTTATACCGAGTCCGCTAGTGGTATCGGTAAACCCGCTACACCCCAGGTTGTTCGCTAGTGGAGTCGCGCGGCTAGCGCCGGGCGCATTGTTGTAAAGACTAAAGAGTGAGTTGTAGAACGGAACCGATCCCGGGCTGATATTGCCCAAGTTGGCGATGGTGGCGGCCTCGAATTGCGGGCTCGGCACTCGCACATTGGTGCTGGTAGGCAACACGAAGCGCAGCCCCTCGGTATCTACGAAGAAGAACGTTTTGCCTTTCTTGATCGGTCCACCAAACGAAGCCGCCCACTGATTAGCATTGTCGAATGGTCGGGGCGCCCCACTCTGGTTGTTGAAGAAGCTATTTGCGTTGAGAGTGCTTCCATTCCACCAATAGAGCGCATTCCCGTGAAAGCTATTAGAACCCGACTTGGTCACATAGTTTACGTTGGCTCCCGCCAATGTCCCGTACTGCCCCGAATAGCCGTTCGTCACGACCGTAGCCTCCCGGACATCGTTGTTGCCCAGTAGCAGATTCGTCGCACCAGAATTGTTCAAATTGAGGAACGGATCATTTTCATTTTGTCCGTTGAGAGTAAACAGGTTCGAAGTGGCTGGAAGTCCGTAAGCGGAGAAATTACCACTGCCACCTTGCGTGTTCTGGACTACACCCGGAGCCGTCTGCGCGATATAGCTCAGGTCGTTGCCGGGGTTGGGCACTTGGGAGATCTGCGCTTCGCTAAAACTAGTTGAAACGTCGGCATTGTCAGTCTGCAGCAACTGGGCGTCTGAGGTTACTTCTACCGTAGATGTGGCCTCGCCAAGTTCCAGGGCTATGTTGACTGTCGCAGCTTGACCAATAGTCACCACGGCCGCTGCATTGGCGTTATGAAAGCCGGCGGCAGTGACGGAAACGGTGTAGCTTCCCGGTGGCAACAGCGAGAACCGATACGCGCCCCGAGAGTTCGTGGATTGTGCCTGCACGCGTCCATTTTCCTGGTTTTTCAGGGTCACGCTGGCATTAGCCAAAACGGCTCCAGAAGGATCAGTAACGACACCCACAACATCCCCGGAAGTGATGGATTGAGCCATCAATTGCGTTGTGGGCACTAGAATTAATATGAGGGACAAGACAATAAGCGACACTCCTAATGAGAACGAACAAAAAGCTGGCCATCTTTGCGGAGCGCCGCTTTTTGTCAGACAGGGCGATACTCGACTGAAGTTCACAGTGATTCTCCTCGTCAACCAATGAAATAACCCATCTACTGAAGCACGGGCATTGCCATTGAAAATTGTGATGAACGTGACTGGGAAAGGTATGAGCTTGGCTCGAGCGACCGTGGCGGTCAGCAATACAAACTTTGGAAGCAAGTCATGGTTGAAACTATGAAACGTGAAATCGTTGAATGGCCAAGGCGAGAATTATTTTGAGTGAGAATGAGGCAGACTGAGCCACCCGGAGGCGACGAACTGTGAGGAAACCTTAGACTACCAAATGTCTTTCAACAGTTTTCGCAGTGACGCTCTATTGGCTTTTCGAAGTGGCAGGCACAATCCATCGTCCAACTTCACGAACATGTTACCGTTCGGCGGTAAATGGAACTCCTCGACGTGATCGAGATTCACGATCGCATTGCGATGCACGCGGAGAAAACGATTTGGATCGAGCAGCGTCTGGAGATTTTTCATGCTTCGCCGAATCAAATGGGACGTCTTCCCGACATGCAACCGGATGTAATTCCCGGACGACTGCATCCACCGGATATCATCGACTCTTACGAGCACGATCTTTTCATTCGCTTCGACTGCCAGTCGCTGCAAGAAGCGCCGCGCCAGTTGTGGTTGCTCCTCGTCACTCGACATCTCCTCAGGCTCGAGTTCCATCCGAGCACCGGCAACTCGCGATTTTGCCAGATCCAGCGCGGCTTCGAAGCGCTCTGCATCAAATGGCTTTACAAGAAAGTCGATAGCGGAAGAAACAAATGCGGAGACTGCCGACGAATCGTAGGCAGTGATGATGGTTGCCGACACACGCTTGATTCCTAGAGCCTCCCAGCTCGGGGCTCGTCGAATCGCTGGAGTATGTACGTCCAATATTACGATATCCGGAACGCTCTCCTGAATTGAGGACACCAGCCTGGAGTCGTCCACGCAAATCGCGCTCATGCCTGGTTCACACTCGAGCATCGAGCAAATGAGCCTGCGACTCACAGGGTCGGGTTCTGATACCAAAACTCGGATGGGCAGCGCGTGAGTCGATGCCCTCGGCTCACTTTCACGTATTTCGAAAAAAGAGCTCAATGGACGTTTTCAAACCATGGCGAAGAGTAAAGTGAAATCATTTGTACGTAGACAGCCGGGCGCGATCATCGCGGTGACATTCAATCAGTCGTACCAACTCTAACGAAAATCACGCCATCCTCTTCTCTCGATTTGATGCGGATTCCGCGTGAATAGACACAGGGAAAAGGGAATGCGCCCCAAGTTGTTTGTAACGAAATGTAATGCACTCGGGGCCGTTGGTTTGTCGCTCCACTGTTTCGAATCGTCTGGGCGGTTGCTGCCTACTATGCGTCCGAGGCGGGAAGAACGCACTCGGATCTATCAAAATTCCGGGGATTCGGCATGCAAAGATAAAGAAAAGTACCGCGCCAAGGTATCCCTCTTCTTGCGAGTTATCATCCAGACTCAACTTGCGAGAAGCCGTCGGCTTTCGTCAGATCTCCACTTCTTATTCCTTGCATTCTTTGTTCTTTGTTCTTAGTTCTTAGTACTTACTTTGCTCTCCTCGCGGAAACGCTTGGCAAGTGTCTCCTGAGCCTCGGTTGTCAGATGCTTTATCACAACTTCAGTTAGACGCAGCGACCGACGCCGCGATGCAGACGGGATGTCAATTGATTGTCAAATCTATGGCCAGCCGGCAAAAGTCATGGTTCTCCGTTTTCCGACGATGCCACGTAAGCGCCATCGACGTATAACTCTGCATCTTTAACCTCGGGATAAGGTGTTGAATGTCGAAAGTGCCTCACAAACATGGGAACTGGCGAGGCATTCCTTAATTGGGAGACAATGAATCCCGGAGGCACAATGCAGATGGTTAGTTGTCCGCGACCGCCCGATTCGCACCGCCTCTATCACAAGTTCACGGAAAAACGGTGAAATGTGCAGCACGGCTTTGAAAACCCGATGAACGTGGGCAAGAGCCGCCAATGGATTTTGAACGTTCGCCCCACGGGTAAACAGGCGGTGTACGTTGCAACATCGCTCGGGGATGCAGGTTAGAGTCGCGTCCTCGCTTGGTTCGAATTCAGTTGGCGATGGCTTCGATGACGCTCTGCGGAGCCATGGTTGGAACAATTCTCGTCAGTTTGTAATCGGCGGCATTGAGCAGAGCACAAAACTCAGCCGTGGTGCGTTCCCGTCCCCCGTTCATCACTAACATGTTCAAATCGATAAGCTTGCTGAAGGACGCCGAAGCCGTGTCTGGCACAATCATCTCAACCAGCAATATCTTGCGATTCTTAGTCATCGCTCTGCGGCAAGTTCTAAGGATTGTAATGGCACGACTATCGTCCCAATCATGAATCACGCTCGACAGAACATAGGCGTCTGCTCCTTGTGGAACCGAGCTGAAGAAATCCCCGGCAACGTATGAGCATCGCCTGCGCCATGCGTTGTTGCCAGGCTGCTGGTTCGCCCTTTCAATGGTCGAAGTCATGTCGAAAACCGTGCCTCTTATATTGGGATTGAACTGCAGTATCTTCTCCAGGAGCTTACCTTGGCCTCCTCCGATGTCGATGATGGAAGAGATTCCCGCGAAGTCGTAGGCCATCAAAACCGCGTACGCCAACATTGACGACGCATTTGTCATACCCTGATTAAACGCATCCGCGGCGTCGATGTTTTGTCCCAGGTAGTCGAATAAGTTTGCTCCGAACGCGTTGTTGAAGGCTGGAGATCCGGTTTGAATGCTATGTAGAAGGTTTCCACACGCCTGGTAGTGAATCTCACCGACCGTGATCACCATCGCTCTGAGAGATGCAGGGGCATTGCTCTGAAGGCTCTCGGCGAGACGGGAAAGAGCGAAGCAATCTCTGCTGACGTGCGAAAAGACACCCACACTTGCCAAGGCGCGCATCAAGCGGAAGAGCGACGGGGCGTCTGATCGAGTCGCTGCGGCTAATGCGGCACACGACTGGGGGCCGTCTTTCAGTAAGTCGGCGATGCCTAGCTTTGCGGCGACATAGATTGCCTGAGAAACCCAATAACCGGTCGCCATCTGAAATAGAACAAGAGGAGACGGGTTCCCGTTTTTCGTTGGCGCAATTCTTACCGGGAAGAGCCGATCTTTCAGAAGCGGCTTCATCTCCGCCCACAAACCCATCCTCCTTGCGCGATGGAGAGACTGCAGGAACAGCCAAAAAGCCCGCCGACGAGCTACCATCTGAGTAGGGCGACCTCCGCCGCCATTCCTGGTCCTAACGCGATCATCACGCCCCAGTCGCCCGGCCGCGGATTACCACTACGCGCGACTTCGTCCAGGACAAACATGACTGTGGGGGAGGACATATTTCCGTAGTTCCGCAATACGGTTCTGGAGAACCGCAGCTGTGCATCCGTCATGTTGAAATGCTTTTGAACGTTGTCGATCACCTTGCGGCCACCCGGATGAACAATCCAAAAGGCAATGCGGGATCTAGAAAGTCCATGCCGCTGCAGCAACTGATGGAGTGCCGTTTCGATCATGGGGGCCGCCAGGTGTTGAATCGAAGCTCCCAGCACGATCCGCAACTTCCCGTCACGATGCTGAAGTCCAACCTCGTCGATCTGCTCCGTATTGATGAAACTTTCGAAGTCGATGATCTGCGGATAGCCAGGATTGGCTTGCCGCCCGCCCGCCAGCAGAAAGGCTGCGGCGCCATCCGCGCAAATCGCATTACCGACAACGGTTTCGAGAGTGTTATCGACGTAGTAGCAGGCTGAGCAAATCTCGACGGCAAGCACCAACGCCTGGCGGCCTGGATTTGCGCGAACGAAATCGACTGCCCGCTGCAATGCAGGAAGGGCGCCGGCACATCCAAGCCCAACGATGGCCGCCCTTTGTACTCTGTTACTGAACCCCATATGTGCGATGAGACGGCTACCCACGTCCGGACACACATAGCCAGTGCATGTGCACACCGCAAGGAAATCTATGTCCCGCACGGTGGTTCCGGCGGCTTCGACACAGTCCCGAATTGCGCGGCAACCTGTTTCCATCGTTCCACGCAGATAGCGCTCATTCAGTTGATCCGAGCTTTCGTGGCGATTCGGCGCACCTTCCAGATAAAAATGGCGATACTCGATATCGCCATTCAGGAAAATCTTCCGAATGCGCTCGCCCTGGTAACCCGCCGCGTGAAAACTTTGCTCCTGGGAGAGCCTGACCGGCGGGTTCGCAGTTCCGATGCCGAGGATCCGAGGATGGTTCACTGGTCCCCAGCCAATTCATGCGACGTCTGAGTCTTACTCTCGTGATGATGCGCGGCATCGAATTCTGCCGTGAGTTGAGATTTGAAGCCGTCGCTTACCTTTTCGAACTGAGCTTTAGCTCGCGCGACGTGTTTCAATAATGCGTGCATCTGCTTCGGACCCACTACCAGCAATCCGAGCATAAGCACGAACAGGATTTCCGTTCCCAGGCCCAAGATTCACCCCTTGGCCAGGCTTTGGTCGTTGGCAATGGTGGTTGTTGTGCTGGCCGGCTTCTCTTCATCCTTAATGGCTGCCTTGAAGCCACGAATGCCCTCTCCGATTCCTTTGCCAAGTTCCGGAAGCTTTTTTGGCCCGAACACCAGCAGCGCGATTCCGAAAATCACCACCAGATGCATCGGTTGAAACAGTCCTTCAAACATGTAAGCTCCTTAGGTCAATTCCTTTTTGCCTATGATCGTGTGCCAGCAGTATGTGAAACTCTGCGAGTCAAGCAATATTCCCCAATTCTGAAAATATTGTTCCTGACAAAACAGCCTTTCGCGCTTTCCCCGCCGAGCGGTCGTGCCTTGGGATTATCGGGGGAGATACTGGGCGCACGGCCCCGGCCTCTTCGGCTCTGCTCTTTTTTAGCGCCTCGCGCAACTTCATGCGCGCCTTGTGTAACTGTGACTTGCTGTTGCCGACACAACACCCCAGCATGGTCGCAATCTCGTTATGCTCGTAGCCTTCTACGTCATGCAGTACAAAGATCCTTCGATAGCCCTGGGGCAGCGCCTCTACCGCCCGCTGCAGTCGCAGCCTGTCGATCGAGCCCGACAGCACTGGGTCTTGCGCGCCCAGTTCCTTTTTCGATGTCTCTTCCTCACCTTCCACCGTCTCTTCCAGCGGGACGACGGGAAGACTCCGCTTGCGCAACTGCATCAGGACAACGTTGACTGCCATCCGGTGCAGCCACGTGGAAAAGGCCGACTCGCCGCGAAAAGTTCCAATCTTGCGAAACAACTGCATAAACGCTTCCTGGGTCAGATCCTCAGCGTCCGCCGTGTTCGCCGTCATCCGGAGACATAGAGAATGAACATGCCGCTTGTGCAGGCCGTACAAAAACTCAAACGCTTCCGCATCACCCTGTTTGGCGCGTTCGATTGCCTCCGCTTCGGAAGGCCCCGGTGTCAGAGCTCGATCTTTCATATGGGGTTCCTGCCTCTTCTTGCCCGTAGCCAGCCCATCCCCACCCACAGATTCTTGATCCTCAATAGCCGGCAAACTCTTCCGTTCGAATATCGTCCTCATCCACGCTCCCATCAATGAGCGTTCGGCGCGCCGCTGCAACCATCGTGGGCGGCCCAGCTATGTAATAGATCGGGCCTCGCAAGGCTCCTACGCGTGTCAGAAGCATTTCCGGGGTGAGGTGTCCGGTCTCTCCCTTCCAACCTCGGTAATTCTTGTCCGTGCGCGTGAGTATCGGAACAAAGCGGAATCTTGGATTCGTACCCTCTAACTCCCAGAGCTCATCGATGAACGCGGCATCCTCCAGGTAGCGGTTTGCGTAGAACAGAACAATAGGATGGCGCAATTTCTCCGTTGTTGCGAAAGAGAGCATGCTGAAGAATGGCGCGATACCGATCCCTCCGGCGATGAAGATAGCTGGTCTGGCTGTATTTTTATGGAGACTGAAAGAGCCCATGGGACCTGCAATCCTTGCCCGGCTACCAATCGGCAGCATAGATATGGCCTGCTTGAAATCCGTATTTCGCATGCGGGTGGTGACGACAAGCTCTTTCTCGCACGGGGAGCTTGCAATGGAGAAGGTATGAGTTAGTCCGTTTGACAGCCCAGGGTAGGAACCCGTTAGAGTCAGATCAATGTGCTGCCCGGCCTTGAATAAGAAGTGATTTGGCTTTTCGAACTGAAATGCCATTGTGCCTTCGGCGACTTCCGTTCGACCTAAGAGTGCACTTTGGTAGTCAATCATCGCGATCATCCGTTGGTTCGTCGACACTAGGCTTGCCCTCGATCTTGATAACGAGCGGAATTGTTTTTTATTCCAGGAATCTCTGAAAATTAGGAGGACAGCGGGGTTTGGCGCCTAAGCGTTTGTTCATACCCAACCGAAGTTCTTCCGCGGAGTCTCCCTCTGACCTTATTCGATCAGCTTCCGCTTGCCTGCCGAAGCACTTGTGGCTGCCACGAATAGCAGTATGAAGGCACCCCGGACAGGGACGCACCGGAGTGCGTCCCGGCAGGGGCTGTCTTAGTTGATGGTGATGGCTACGGGGGTAGAATGGCTTAGTGAGCCGGACGTACCCGTCACCGTCACAGTGACCTGGGATGCGGGCGTTTGGCCTTTTGAACTGCTGCCGCATCCGAGAGCAAACATTGAGACGAAGAGCATCAAACCAACTACGCTGGTCCACATTATGCCCTTGCGTGTAAGCGGCTTCCGTTTGCGGGTGGTGAGGGCGGTTCCGAACAGTCCCAGACCAGGCAGCAAGGCCACCACGCCGTACAAGCTGTACCCGGTAACCGGCGGCGGGGTCGAGACGGCAGAGATCGTCAAGGTCGAGGATGAAGCGCTCGATCCTGGGGAGATGGTTGAAGGGTTGAAAGCACAGCTCAGGCCAGGGGGCGCAGAACAGGCAAGCGTAATCTGACCGCTGAATCCTCCTACCGCGCTGGCGCTGATCATCAGGTTCGCCGAACCGCCCGGCGCGACCGTTAGACTTTGAGCCGAGAGACTCAGAGAAAAGCCTGGGCTGCCGACGGCGGCGGCAGGGACAAGGCTGGCGAACACACTCGTCGTGCTGCCTCCAGCCGGGAAATTGGGTTGGTTGCCACCTCCAGCCGTGAGGTACAGAGTGTTTGGATCACCAGACGGACCGCCTCCGCCAAAAACCATATCCCACAAGCCGGGATTCACCAGCACCTTGTTCGAAGAGTCAGTGAGCTGTCCGAGAAATTTCCCGGTTGTGTCGAATGCGTTGATGGTGCCATCGCCAAAATTGCCCACCAGGATCGCGTTCGGGAACGCTCCGAATGTCGCCGGAGTCGCCACCACGCCCCAAGGCGCGTTGAGCATGCCGCCGGAAGCGAAAGTTTTCACGAAATTGCCGTTAATGTCGAACACATCCACCTGCCCCAGCCCAGCGCCGGGCTTTGCATCGTGCTTGGCGGCATCTTGCATGGCATAGGCGATGTAGATCTGGTTAGCGATAGCGTGAATGCCGTGTGGAGCGAAACCCGGGGGAAGGTTTGGATCAGTGAACGAACCGCTCAACGAAGTGAGGTTGAAGTTGCGATCGAACACGTCGACTTTGCCGCTGTTGAAGTTTGTAGCCAAGAGGAAGGTGTTGGCCAAGGCAAGACCTTTGTAGACGGCGCCACTGGCGGAGTTGTCGAAGCCCACAGCCGCTGTGTTGCTGGCACCGGTCCAGTTTGCGAGGATGCCATCTTCAGTGTCAAAAATGAACTGCCCGCCGCCGAAATAGGTGCCGTTGCCGTTTGACACGTTTCCAGTAGGGCACCCAGGGCTGCAATTACCATTTGGATTGTGTGCGGCCCCAGGTATCGTCACTACCAGCGCGGCATCTTTGTTCCCCTGTGTGTCATAGAGCGTGGAGGTGCCGCCGCTGTTGTTGGCAATCCAGAAATCTTGCCCCGGAAGGATGGAGATTCCCCAGGGGTTCAACAATTGAGTATCTGTAGTATTTGCTACGCCGGCAGTATTTGAGACCAGGTTGGTCTGGGAATAGCCGGCTTGCTGTGCCCACATTCCCGAAGGGACCGCTAACGTCATAAGTAGTCCGCATAACACAAGTGCTCTTCTCACATAGTCCTCCATAACCTAACTTTCATGATGATTACGACGCCGAACCCCGATCTCAATGTCTTTGTTGCCGCGAAGCCTGGCGCAGGATGTAGAGGGGAATTTAGGCTTCGATGTAAGCGCCTCTGGGCTCAGGAGTCCCCGCCCCAACCGTTGTAGCAACCAATGTAGTCCTCGACCTAGTTCGTGCCGGGGGAAGACGTGGTGTTGGTGCCAGAGGGAGAAACAGTATCGTGCTGATTAATCTTGGCTACCTTGGTCATCGCTCGTGGTGTCCCAAAGCTATAGACGCCCGTCGGAGTCTCGATACTGCTGAGGAAGTACTTGTTTCCCACATGCTGGAAGCTAAGCCCGGCACGGTCAGACGGAGTTACGTCGACCATCGCAGGGGTCACTAATACGCCGTCGTCATCGCCGCGGATAATTAGATCTTGATCTATGACTGAGCTAACACGACCAATGCGATATGTTCCGGGAGGCATCGTCTTACCTCCAGCGACAAACTCGAACGGAACATTCGCAATAACTCCGCCGGCCTCTTGAGCGCTGGCACTTATGCCAACTCCAAGCAGGCACGTTAGAGCGAGTACAGCAGTTAAATGCACCTTCTTCATAACTTCTCCTTGTTGAATGTGTGTTAACGATCACTATTGATAACTGAGGTCGTCAGGTTTTATTCCGCAGCTACTACTAAGCGCCGGTTATCAAATACTGTTCGGAACCTCAGGTAGAGTTAGACGCGGCGACCAAGGCCGAGATTCCAGCCATGTGTCAATTGATTGTCAAACCTTGGACCGGTCCAGTAACAAACGCCGTCGTAATTTCTCGGCGAGAGTTGAATGCGGGTACAAGGCTGAATTGCCTTGTATCAGGTTGACGTGTGCACTGCCGGTTAGCATTCCATGCGGTGACCGGTCGAGCGATGCGAGTGGTGACTTGGTAAAGTAATCGAGCACGTCTGGAAATCGAGGGAGCCGGTAGTAATTAAAGGGCCGAGGCGTGTTAGGCGGGGCGGACAGGAGTCACTCGGTTGAACTCCGTGTGCGAATTGTCCTCGCAGACTCCTGTCCGTTGCTGGGAGAGAGCTGACGCTTTCCACTCGGCGATAACGGTTCCCGTTATCTTTGAATAAAAGGTTACAGAAATATGAAGCTAGCAAGGCTTCACGAAAGTAGGCTGGGTGACGCTGGAGTCGAACGTCTCCGAGGCAAAACTAGCTTAAACTGCGCAGCCACTCGTAGACGCCGTTTCTTGCAACCTCAGTTCCTCAGCGGCGCCGCTTCCCAGGCCAAACTCCGCTCGCTCCGATTCTGTGTCCTTTCCGAAGTACCTGTTCAGGCGTTCACGAAGCTGCATCCGACCTCGCCAGAGCCGGGCCTTCACCGCAGCATGACTCAGGTCCAGCACTTCTGCTGTTTGCGCTGTTGAAAAGCCTTCAATGTCCCGCAGCACGAAGACTGCTCGCATGACCGGTGGCAATTCTTTTAGGGCCTTGACCAGGATATCTCGAAATTCAGACGCTCCGTAAAGTTGCTCAGGATTGGGAGCCCAATCGGCGACCTCCATCGGAAGCATCTCTCCTGCCTGAAAATCCTCATCGAAGGCTACTTCTTTTGTTCTGCGCTGCTTTCGCAGCTTCGTAAGGGACTGGTTGAGAGTGATGCGAATCAGCCAGGTTGAAAACTTGGAATCCTCCCGGAATTCGCCCAAATGCTGGAAGGCTTTCAGGAAGGCCTCCTGCACTGCGTCCTCGGAGTCTTCCCGGTTGTGCGTGACGTGTTGGGCGATTCGAAAGAGTTTGCGATCGTATCGTTTTACCAGTTGCTCGAAAGCCGCAACATCCCCATTCTTGCTGGCATGGACAAGATCCAGGTCGTCGGTTGCCATGGCCATCGCTGCGAATTG
>Ga0070711_100001141_pt1 | contig 14240 bp, 15 predicted proteins | sample LARL53metaG_FD_65452 | JGI IMG/M metagenome (GOLD analysis project Ga0070711, IMG submission 65452) | Corn, switchgrass and miscanthus rhizosphere microbial communities from Kellogg Biological Station, Michigan, USA - LAR L5-3 metaG | ecosystem: Host-associated > Plants > Roots > Rhizosphere ... | reverse complement strand
CCGGTACGGCCGGTCACAGTTAAGGATCTTAATTGTCTTAAGGCCCTAGTGCTATCATGTTTAAACAAATGTTCTTTGACTCTCATCCTCTCTTTGATTCGGGAGATAGTTTGGGGTGTTAAAATGGCGCCAGCCGCTTTTGAATTTCCGTCAATCCCATCAGTACTCATACATAAAATGGTGATATCAACTCCACGCGGAAAGTTACACTTTAGAATGGTCGAAAGAACAGCCTCTTGATTACGACCGCCTAAGCCGTTTCTTTGAGAACGATTTAGTGTGACCGTTGTCTCCCCTCCCAAAATAAGCGCAATGGACTCAGGTGATCTGATTGCATCTTTGCCCACATCCGCAAGAAAATAGCCGAACTCTTGTGCTTCGCCATCGAAGCAAGACCCTAGATTCAATACTGTGCTTACATGTTTTTCAAGATATTTAACTGCGTAGTTGCATAGAAGTGAGTTGTTGCCAATTAATATGTTATGTACGTTCTTAAAAATTGGATTGCCCTCTTTTGGCGTGTCTTCGATTTTACCATCAATCCCCTTTGTCATCAGCCTTCTCACTGAAGTAAAGTACGGTTTCTGCCATAAACCATATTTTTTAAGGATATCGGCCGCGTCTTGAAAGGTAGACCTATCTGGTACAGTTGGGCCAGAAGCAATAATATCCAGTTCGTCGCCTATAACATCAGACAGGATAAGTGTGATCACCTTACAACCGCTCGTGACATATCTCATGAGTCGGCCACCTTTAACCAAAGACAAATGTTTGCGTATTACATTAACCTCACCAATGGTTGCTCCTACGGCTAACAAGGCGTTAGTAACTTTCTGCTTAATACGAAGAGAGATACCCTTGAGAGGCAATGGTAATAGCGCAGAGCCTCCTCCGGAAACCAAACAAAATATCAAGTCAGATTCCGTAGCTTTTTTTAACACTTCAGTGATTTGCATTGTGCCTTGAACTCCTGCTTCGTCAGGTAGAGGATGACCAGCACATGTCACCTTAACATGTCTAATTTTTATTGCACTACCAATTTTGGTTTTACCCATATCATACGGAACAGTGATTGCGCCGCCAGAAAGTCTTTTTTTCAAAATCATCGAAATTGCCTTTGACATTTTGGCTGCGGCCTTGCCTGCTCCGACCACATATATCGATTCATAACTATCCAGATTTAATCTAGTGATATTGTTATGAATGTCAGTCAATAACAACTGGGAGTCTTTTAGTTTGACTGCGTTGTCTACGAGTTTTTTTGGATCGGAATTCCTGAGGCAGAATTCAAAGGCCGATAGGGAGGTTTTCATTGATCTGCTACAGTGGTGGTCTCTTTCTAATTGCATCCTATTTAGAATAAGCGTCAAAATGACTGTCCATCTACATGTACCTCATTGGAATTAAAAACCGATCGATGCTAGGCATAACGCAAGGTTGCAAACTAGCGAGAAAGTAGCAATTACAATAACTACGGTGATTTAAGCCATATTGCCATAGAAATTTTGGAAAACGCTTCCGTTTTTTGGTCTAAATAAGCTGATAATTGTAAATTAGAAAAATATTATACATGTACTAAAGTTTTTACGAAATTTAATAATGGCCATCCTGTCGTTGATGAACTGCATGTGCTCCTTAATATTCAATAAACACTACTATAACGTGCACTTTTGTAGATTTCAAACCGCTAGTTACATCAAAAACATGAAAGTATCTTAAAATATTAGATATTTATTGCAAAGATAAGTTAATCAGACCAAAGTTGAGATAAACAAGTCGGGCTGAGGTGAAGTGGTAGTGGATCTTTCCTTAAAGGGAATGGCAGGAAAACGAGGGTTGATGTTCGTATCCTACTACGGAAGGTCGCGTGCGTTCATATCGAATTATAGATCGTGGCAACAATACCATAATTATGGCAAAATCGTCGAAATTGCCTCTTCGTTACTAAGTCATGAATCTCTCCACTTGACCCTAAATAAATTCTCCCTTTCGGCATCAGCAAAGTTAGACAACTTATTTGGCCGATCTAATATGTGGGAAAATTACCCGCATGGTTTAGGAGACTTCGATAGATTTAGGCATGCTGGCCCTACACTATATAAAAACGCACAAAAAATCACGAAGAAAAAGGCCCAAAGGCGACGCAAGATTAAGACTCTTCCAAGAAGGAATACATAAATTATCTAGTTGTCGAAAAAGCATATTGGATGTTCAGGATATACACTCCTCAGGATGCAAACAAAGCCCTTCCTGAAGTAAAGCGAAGGTTTAATACTATCCTTTCTCAAAAAAACAACGTTGTTGCTTTACAGGAAGAATTACAAAAAACAGTCGAGTCAGATTGCTCATTAGAAAGTTTTATTAAAAAAAAGCAGCAATTAAACGGAGCAGTATCTACTCTATACAAGTCAATAGAGCTACTTGAGGATATGGGAATCATGATCAAAAGTGTGGACGATGGTTTGCTTGATTTTCCTTGCATGAGGTTTGACGAAGAGGTCTGGCTTTGCTGGAAGTTAGGAGAAACAGAAATCAAATTTTGGCATGATAAGGAAGAGGGGTTTATGGGAAGAAAACCGTTGGCACCTAAAGGTTTTCTAACAGGGGAAGATGACTTGGCGGACTTGAGATAGGATACTTTGTGTTTCTTAGTAGAAAAGTTTTGAAGCATTTACGGATTTTGAGTATAACAAGACAACTGGGAGACGACTCCGAAGGCGGAAAACTTGGTCAGGTTGTTACCTAATAGGCTTAATCTAGAGAAAATCCAGTCGTTCGATGATCAATTCGGAATTTTTAAGAAATTGTATCATCGGTACGACAAGGTTTTCATTTTTGAATCTCTTGTTGGTCCGAAAGAATTGTCTGAATTTTCTATAATAGGATTTGACCCAGAATTATCGGTTACGTGCGACGCCAAAAAATTTAGAATATCAGACCGTGTGGGAGTGACAAAAGTGACCAATGTTTCAGATCCACTAGCGCAGCTCCGAGCGATTGTTCCGAAAGTATGCGACAATCGGGCCAGATATGTAGGTGGTGCAGTCGGGTACGTATGTTACGATGCCATACGCTTCTGGGAACGATTACCGCAAAAAGATACGAAAAAGCATCATTTTCCATTGTTAGAATTCGGTATATTCACGGACGGGATCCTCTATAATCACGTAGATAAACGGGCTTATTATTTTTCGATAGGATCAAATTCTCGAATCAAAGAAGTAAAAGACGTTATATCTCTGGGTAGAAATTCTCAGGAAGAATCGACGTTTTGGTATTCAACCCCGAAACGAAACATTACTCGGAAGCAATTCATAGAAAAGGTCAATAGATCAAAAAAATATATTCTTAGCGGCGATGTCTTTCAAGTTGTTATTTCAAAACGTATGAGTTTTAGGATTGCTGGAGATGTTCTAGCTGTATATGAAAGACTCAGAGAAATAAATCCGTCGCCATACATGTATTTCTTTAGAATGGGCCAGAGACATATCATAGGTTCTAGTCCTGAAATGCTTCTTCGCGTTACGGGGCATCGTTTGGAGACCTTCCCAATTGCAGGAACCAGGCCTGTTGCAGATGAATATAAGAGGAATAAAGCGCTAAGCAGGGATCTTGTCAATGACGAAAAGGAGGTTGCAGAACACACTATGTTGGTAGATTTAGCTCGCAATGACATCGGAAAAGTAAGTAGGTATGGGACAGTTCAGGTTAAGGAGCTAATGAAAGTTAAAAGGTTCAGTCATGTCCAGCACATGATATCGCACGTAACCGGCACTCTTCAAAATGGTTCTGATTCCTACGACGCATTTAGGGCCGTTTTTCCGGCTGGAACCGTATCGGGAGCTCCAAAACTGCGCGCCATGGAAATAATCGATGAGTTGGAACCAAATTTTCGAGGCCCATATGCAGGGGCTCTTGGTTATTTTTCTGCCAATGGATCATGTGATTTCGCGATTACCATCAGATCTATCTTTACAAATAAAAGCGACTCATTCCTACAATCCGGTGCGGGCATAGTCATGGACTCCGTTCCTCAAACGGAATGGATAGAAACCGAGCAAAAGGCCAATGCACTACTTTCTGCTCTAGAGAAATCGAGATCAAACACTTCTTCCTAAATGGCAAATCCTGGGCTAAAAGTGGAATAAGCTTCCGTTAAAAATGAAAGTCATTTATCTCTCGCCGGTCTAGCATATCGGTTTAAACGATTATTATGGTATTCCACTGGTGATTTGGGGTCCTTCTGCCTTCCTGTGAGGATTCCGACAACTACGTCATCTGATTTGATAATACCTTCAAGCCTGAGTTTTCGTACGCCTGCCGGCACAGCACCAGATGCCATTTCACAGTCAAATCCATTCAAGCCCACAATCGACATTCCATCGGTCATGTCCGAGTCATTGACTTGAGTAACCATACCCTGGGTAAAGTCAATAGCTCTTAATGCCTTTACCAAATTGGGGGGTTTTCCAATCTGTATTGCTGTCGCGCGAGTTTTTGGATGCAAACCTTTGTTTTTTTTATGTAGATAATATCGCTCAATCAGTTCTGAATCTGGCCTTCCTCCATTCCAATCCAATGCTCTGTTTTCAAACAACCCATTGACAAGCTCGTAGAAGGAATTGGCTCCTTCTGCATTAATTACTGCAATTCTTGGAATCTTTTTTATCCACCCCCATTCATATAATTCAATAAGACATTTGCCGCAGCTAGATGTATTTCCCAACGCGCCTCCAGGGTAGACGATCCAATCTGGCGGATTCCAACTTAAATGTTCCAACACCCTATACACTATCGCTTTTTGCCCTTCCAGACGGAATGGGTTTACAGAGTTAACGGTATAGCCTTGCTTTTCGTTTGCTTCTGCCAGGGAAGCCGCAAGTGCATCGTCGAAGTTACCATCAACCTGGATTACTTGAGCTCCAAACTGGAACGCCTGACCCAATTTCCCGGCGGCCACCTCGCCTTTTGGGATATAAACGTCGCATTCCATATTTTCGTTTGCAGCGTACATCGCTGCTGAAGCAGATGTATTCCCCGTGGAGGCGCAAATCAATTTTTTTACCGTCAGCATTTTTGCGTGGGTAACAGCGGTCGACATGCCATTATCCTTGAATGATCCACTCGGGTTGTAACCTTCAGGTTGCAATAGGAACGTGTCGTGATTCATCATGGCATAGTCAGCAACTTTACTCATTTTATATGGCCTAGAAAGTCTTCCCTCTGCACCGTCCAAAGAGACTAGTGCTCTTGCACACTCGTCGAAACTCTCAGTGTCTATGCCAAGAAAATTAATCAGATCTCTGAAGCGCCATACGCCACTTTCATTAAAAATATTCCCTCCATGGTTTCGTCGAGCATAAAACACTTCGACAAGGTTTTTGGATGGCACTTTCGAGTAAATAATATCGAGAAACGATCCGCAAGAACATTTGTAAATGTCGCTCTTAATATCAAACAATAAGCCGCATGAGGGATTAATGCACTTCTTAGTAGCCACAGCTTGCATGCAAAGGAATTTCTTGAATTCTTATTTAGTTTTTGCTAATGATTCGTGATCCACCAATTAATTGACCGAGTTAATAGCATTATTTAATTAATTATATATTATTTAGGCTTCTGAAAAGATTTCTCATACATCTTTAATACCTGTTGAATTACTCCGTCCATGTCATCTTCTTTCACCTCGGGAGACACCCCATGCTTGAGGAGATTATTAACGGTTGTTGAAATTTCTGAACTTACCTCATCAAAACTGTCTACGTCGGTATAAGACTGTTGGTAAAGACGCCGAAGCCTCATTGCATACATCTGAGTTTGATCATTAAGTGTTATATTGTAAGCATTACTGTTTACCTTGATTTTTTCCTTTAGCATTTAGTTTCTTTCCTGTGCATAGTGTTTAAAAAACTTGCCTACGTCTCGTCACGCCTATCATGACGTATGACTAACATTATTACACGGAATCTTATTGTCAGCGTTTTGTAAACATTTTGGTCTTGATAATTTGTCTAACGCTCTTTTATTGAAAATGCGAAAAAACTGTGGAGAGGTAGGTCATAAAAATTGAAGAATCGTTCTGAAATAGAAATAATGGCTTCTATTTTACGTTCCGCTACGAAAGATTGGGAATACAAAACTACCATAATGAATAATGCGACGGTATCACATTCTCAATTGATTCGATATCTTGCGATAGCAGTAGAAAGAGGTTTAGTAAAATACTCGGACACTTCAGGTCTGTACAAAACCACCGAGGCAGGTCTACACTATCTTGAGAAGTATGAACAGCTCCTTCGACTTCTACCGACCATTCCGGATCTGCCTGATTTGAAGGATTCTGAGGAGATACAGCAAGAGATCTAGAATGAGATAATGTCCGTAGGTCTAACTTAAAGCCGTGCGCTACATTTAAGAACAGACATGTGGGATGAGTGTTCTGTTCGGTGCAAAGATATATCCGGTTCCAGAATAAAACTGCGATTTGAACGAGGCAGATTGCACAGAATTGATGTTTGCGCTGAGAGAATCCGTAAAAAGGAACAAGTGCAATGCACTACTGCTATCTGGAGGCTTAGACAGCAGTATTCTGGCCAATATTTTGAAACCGAAGAAGACTTTCACAGTTGCATGGGATAATCAGGCACCAGATCTTCCATATGCTAGGATGATGGCACATAAATACAATACTAGTCATACAGAATTAATCCTAAGTAATAAAAAAGATCTTTTTCATATCTTACGAGCCGTAATCCAAGGTTTAAAGACGTTTAGCCCCATAGATATTCGAAATTCCAGTGTTATTTATATAGGGATAATGAATGCAAAAAAACAGGGCTTCGCGGATATAATGACGGGGGACGGCGGCGACGAATTGTTCGCAGGTTACAATTATCTTAATCGATATTTTATGGATATACGCAGGTTGGATTTCGAATTAAGAAGACTCTGGGATATAATGCATTTCTCTTCAGTAATTCTTGCAAAAACACTCGACGTCGAAATTAAGACGCCTTTTCTGGATGATGAATTTCTTAACTATGCCAAGTCCGTCGATCCGGCAAAAAAAATAGGCGAATTCTCAGGAAAGATGTGGGGCAAATTCATTCTACGAAAGTGCTTTCTTGAAGAACTTGGAAATCAAATAGTGTGGAGGCCAAAACTAGCTCAGGAGGAAGGAGCAGCCACCGTCAATTTGAAAAATTTCTTGGAGACCCAGTTTGACAACATTTCTCTTCGTTCGAAAGTAGAGCAGGCTAGAGCAGAGGGCGTCACTATCAGGGATAAAGAGCATCTTTATTATTATGAGGCCTTTAGAGATTATTTTCCGCCCCCATGTGAGGAGGATTGTTTTGATGCTAGATGTCCTGACTGCAATGGCTGCGTATTATCTAATACGAACTATTGTAGGACCTGTGGGGCTTTTCCGATAAGCCCAGGGTTCTAAAACATTAATGATTCCATGATCTGCATTGACTCTATTGACAAACCTTTTACTTGTAACCCCTAGTCATAGTCACTACAGTGACACTTCATTGATGGACATATGGGTTTTTAGTCAATCAATGATAACGCCTACAGGTGCCAATTTACAGATGTCATTCGGTAATAAATGGATAAAACCAGCAGGAGATAGTGTGGGAAATAAACTACTCGAAGGTCTTAAGCCACAGCCACCGCTTAAACCGAGGATTGAAGAAGCGCAAAACAAATTAAACCTTCAGATATCTAAACTCGAAACTATATCATCGAAGATGCAGGAAAAGGATCAGTTGATTTTTAAACGAATTGTTCATTCTGTGCAAAACCATGATTCTCATTACGCCAGAGTGTTGTCCAGTGAATTGTCTCAAGTTCGGAAGATGAACAAGATGGTAACTTCAGCGAAGTTGGCCCTTGAACAAATACAACTGAGGTTGAACACTATAACGGAGCTTGGTGACGTGGTTGTAACTTTGAGTCCAGCCATGTCAGTAATAAAGGGAATCCAAGGGCGACTTTCATCTATGATGCCAGAAGCAGACCAATCCCTCGGCCAAATATCAGATTTGCTGGGTAATATTATGACAGACTCCGGACATATCCCATCTGCAGAAATTGCAGCTGGAAGCACAGCGTTGAACGAAGATGCAATGAAAATCATCGAAGAAGCAAGTGCTATCGTAGAGGAAAATATGAAAGAAAAGTTCCCAGATTTACCTACGACCACAATGAAAACAAGAAAAACGGAAGCCTCGCTTTTTTAGAGGACCACCAGAAATTTTTCGCCCTCAATTATGAGTAGTGGCAATTCCACGGATCTCTTTTTTTATTCTTGATATCGTGGGATAGCTGTATCCTTTGTCTCGGTAGGACCGTATCATAGCCTTCCAGTTGTTTAAGCGCCAGCCTGCCTGCGAATGATTAATCATGAGCGTCTCTTTTTTTACTATGCTTTTTCGACCTGGCATAAGATATCCGCCAGAAATTGCGCTTTCTCGTTTGTACGCGAACCGTAGACCAAACAAAATCATCTTAACAGAAAGCACATCGAGATAAGTTTGCAATTCTTTTTGCTGCGTTTTCGTTAGTTGCAACCTAAACGTAAATGGCTTTGAATCCACAGCATCGCTAGACGACTCTTGTTAATATTTATTTCTAAACTCGAGTTTAGCAATATGTGTCTGCATATGCAGGGTCTTTAAATCGGCAACTAGATGATATTGTTTCTTTTCCCAACAACTTCAAAGGAGTCCGCTGCAGTGAGAAGATCGGCCTTAGTATGCAAGGAAGTCAGAGTCAGCCTAAGTCGAGCCTTTCCCTTACTTACAGTTGGGTATCTAATAGGTTGAACGAAAACACCTTTAAGCAATAATTGGTTAGCAAATTCCGTTGCCAATTTTTCGGCACCGATCATGACCGGAATGATCTGGCTGGTGCTCCTGCCAACCGAGAATCCGAGATCTGTTAATTTTTTGTAAAATAATTTAACATTTCTAAATAGCCTCTTTTGCAGATTTCCCCTAAGTGCAATTGGAATAGCCGCCAATGCGGCTCCACACAAATGTTCGGGTAGTGCTGAGGTGTAGATGAATTGACGTGATCTATTGATCAAAAGTTCTCTAACTAATCTGGAGCTCGCGACGTATCCGCCGAAGCATCCTAACCCTTTGCTCAAACTGCTTATGTTCACGTCTATCAGATCTTTAACATTGAAGTACGCCGGGATACCGGAGTAGGTGCCAGATGAGCCAAATATAAAATCACCATGAGCATCATCCACTATCATAATAGCTTCATAATCCTTGGCAAGGCAACAAATCTGATCTAGAGGGGAAAAGTCGCCATCCATACTGAATACACCCTCAGTTATTACCAATTTATCACCCCCTGCCGAGCTTAGTAAGGACTCTAGCTCTTCGAGATCATTGTGGCCAAAAACCTTGATCGTTCCACGACTTAGCTTACATGCATCTATTATACTTGCATGGTTAAGTTCGTCGCTACATATCGTCGTCTCTTTGTTGGCGAGTGTGGAAATGACACCTAGATTTGCCATATAACCATTCGGATAGAGGAGTGACGATTCAGTATCTCTGTGATTAGCGATTTGTTCTTCGAGCTCTAATAACACTGGAGCGTTTCCAGCTATTAATCTCGAACTGCAAGGTGATATATGGTTTAACGACGATATGGCCCCTGTTCGGACTAAAGGATTTCTAGACAATCCAAGATAATCGTTTGAACAGAGATGGATCTTTTCTACTCCGTCAACTAAAGCTTTCGCTCCATAAACCTCGGTAGTGTGAGGTCTTCTATACAAGTTATTATTTCTTAGTGCAGCGAGTTGAAGTTCAACAGAATCATGTGTAAAGACCAATTTCGTGTATCATCCGCAGGTCAGTGCGTGGGCTATCTCCGCCGACTGTCAGATAACCACCGGTGATCAATCCGTTTGCGCCTGATTTCAAAGCAAGTCTGCCTTTATCCTTAAAATGCATCTCTCTTCCGCCAGCAATCTTCAGAATTGTCGTGGGCATTATAAATCGCCAAACAGCAATTATCCTTATGACATCATCTTCAGAAATCTGCGGAACTTGTTCAAGGGGAGTTCCTTGTTGTGCCACCAATATATTCACGGGAACCTCTTCTGGCTTGAGCGAAGCAATAGAAAAGCCTAGTTCTAGCCTCTGTAGAGGAGTTTCACCCATTCCAATGATTCCGCCACAGCATAATTCCAGCCCCTCGTCTTTTACGATCTGCGCTGTCTTCATTCTGTCCGCAAAGTCGTGTGTCTTGCATATTTTAGAAAAGTAACTTTCAGCAGCCTCTAGATTGTGATTGTATCTTTTGATCCCTAGAGATTTTAGTTTACGAGCCCTTAGATGCGTCATGAATCCTAGAGAAACATTAACGTCAATGTCCACTTGTTTAGTTATTTCTGAAATAGTTTCACAGATTTGTTGAAAGTCTTTTTCTGGTGGTTCCCTGTATGCGCAAACGAGGCAAAAACTTGAAGCACCGCTTTCTTTAGCTGTCTGTGCTCGTTCTAATATTACCTCTATGGGCAAGAGAGGATACTTGTTTATTTTGCTATCATAAAACGACGATTGTGAACAAAAAGAGCAGCTCTCGGGACAACTACCAGACTTTGCATTGAGCAGCGATTCGACATCTACTTTATTCGCATCATGAGTTCTTGTAATTCTGTTCGCACATTCGGAGAGCGTCATGAGATCATCGGTGAAAAGAAGTTGCTCTGCTTCTTGAGGGGTAACAGCCAAGCCATCAAGGACGTCATTGGTTTTATCACGGATGAATCCCCGATTTTGCATTGGAATTCAAAATACGCGGACCATAATTAACTTTATGAATACTTGCAAATTCCTTAGAATGTTTCAGAATTCGAGTATAGAAAGATGAACTATCAATTACGCGGTTGTGACCTGTTGTGAAACGGCGTAAAAATGTGGGCCAGGTGGACATTTTATCCTACAATAAACGTTAATGTTAGCAGATAATGCAAGGGTGCGGCAGGGGCCTTAATTCTTATCGACCTAGGAACGAATTTCGTCAGAGATGGGCGCTAGGGAGAATGTTCATAAATCGGTCCTTTTTTAGAACGACTAAAAAATACCCCCGTTTTTTTACCTTCGGTTTTATATTCGACTAAATTTCGAATGTACTGCCTTTTTTATACTTATTATCGCACCTTATTGACAACAGTATTGTTAAAGGTCGATTAAGTGCCCTTCTTGTGAGATTTGCTTTTGGTTACCTGAGGGTAAGTACAGAAGAACAGACGATTCTGAATCAGAAGATGTTCTTACAGAAGTGGGCAGGTGAACATGGTTACCAGGTAATTGACTTTTTTGAGGATTCGGCTGTTAGTGGAAAAACCCCGGCGGTAAAAAGAAAAGCATTTTTAGAGCTGCTAGAGCTTGTGAGGATTGCACCGATAGATGCTATTTTGGTTTATGAGTTATCACGTGTTGGTAGAACTTTTTGGGACACCCTGGATGCGATCAAGGCGATTGAGGAATATTCACCGCTGATATCGTGTTCGCCAAGAGAATCGTTTTTGCAACACACCGAACCAAGTGTAAGAAGGCTAATGATAGGCATACTCACTTGGGTAGCAGAGAGGGAGCGCGAAATGTTAGTACAGCGGACCAAGGATGGCATGGCTAGAGCAAGACATTCAGGAAAACCCATAGGAAGGCCACAAAAAACTTTAGATAAAGACCATTTGATTAATTTGCTGGCTGCGAATACACCTCGATCAAAAATAGCAAAAGCACTGGGGGTGTCAAAAGCAACGCTTTACAAGGAGTTACGTGAACTAGCTACCCTGCCTCCTGTTCAATCTTCTGTAAAAGATGAAGCTGGACGTCTAGCAACGTTCTGAGATCTCTCTTCGGAATAGCTAAGGGTGGTATGATAATCATTGTATTCGCTAATGATCTTAGAAAAACCCCCATTTTCATAGATTCACGCATGATAAAATACTGTATTGGTTCTTTATTTTGCATGTAGTTGATGGGCTTCATTTTCTTCTGCAGATCAAATGCTGCTAGGAGCCCTTTATTTCTTAAATTTGATACGACTGGCGAACCGCAGAATTCCCTTAGTCGATGCTCTAGGTAATGGCTGTTCTCTTTAATTCTTTGCAACAGGTTATGTTTCCTGTATAAGTCAAGATTTGCTAAAGCGGCTGCACAGCCGATAGGATGTCCTGTAAAAGTATGACCATGATAGAATTGTTTGCTTTCAAAGTGTTTCCCAAGAAACGCATTGTAAATCTCTGCTGTAGAAAGAGTCACAGCAAGAGGACTGTATCCTGCAGTTAAAGCCTTGCCGAAGCAAACGATATCTGGGGCAGATCCTTGTGCAATATATTCTATCATGTTTCCGAGTCTACCAAATCCTGTGGCAACTTCATCGACGATTAGAAGTAGATCATGTTTCTTACATAGTTCAGAAATTTTTCGCTGATACCCTTTTTCGTAAATAATACCTCCACCAGCAATCTGTGCGCCACTCTCCATTACCAGCGCGGCACAGCAGGAACCGCATTTGACTACTATCCGTTCAGTTTGTTCAATGCAACTATTTACAAGGTTATCCTTGCTTCCAGTGGATGTCGTTTTTTCCCATGGGCTAGGAGCTCTATATACTTTAGTTAGGAGTGGTTTGTATGCACTAAAGAACCCGGCTATGTACCCTAAAGACATAGCGCCTAGTGTATCACCATGATAACCATGTTCGAGCGCGATGAAAGATTTTTTTTTTGGCTTACCTTTGTTACGCCAATACTGAACCGCCATTTTCATAGCTACCTCCACAGCCGTCGAACCGTTGTCAGAATAAAAAACACTCTGCATTCCTCTGGAGAGCTGTAACAGCCTTTCAGCTAGGTTAATTGAAGGAGCGTTGGCCAGTCCAAAGAGTGTCGAATGCTGAAGAGTTCTAATCTGCTCGGTCATCTTGCATACGATTTCGCGTCTACCGTGTCCCCAGACATTGGTCCACATGCTCGCAATTCCATCCAGATATTTCCTTCCTTCGTTATCGATCAAATAAAATCCCTTTGCACCTACGATTACCCTGTTATCCCATTTTTTCCAATCATCCATTTGTGTATAAGGATGCCAGACGTACCGTTTATCGGCGTCAACTAATTGCATTTGATTAAATGGTACTTCATAGTTCTAATAGCATTTCTATGGGGGGACTAGTTATCACAGGGACAGATACTGGCGTTGGGAAGACTGTGATAGCGGCTGGCTTGGCACGCTCTTTTCACGCCAGAGGTATCAATGTAGGCACAATGAAACCATTTGCCGCTGCTAGAGGCAAATTTTCGAGGAAGTACAGATCAGAGGATACTGCAATATTGGCTAGAGCAGCCCACGTATCCGACACAGACAGAGAGATGAATCCATTTTTTTATTCAGTGCCAGCTTCTCCCTACGTAGCCTCAGCTGTGACAAAACAGACAAAAGTAAGCATACCCATCGTTCTAGAGGCTTTCCACAATCTTGCAACCAGGCATGAAATCGTGATCGTGGAGGGAATAGGGGGTATTATGGTTCCCTTGACACAGACTGAGACATTTGCAGACTTCATAAAAACTCTTAACATTCCTACTATCATTGTTGCCAGGTGTAGTCTCGGTACGCTCAACCATATACTTCTTACCGTGAAAGCCTCAAAAGCATTTGATTTAGATGTGATAGGCCTAGTTATGAACGGCTATCCTCAAAGGGAGACAGCTGTAGATAAACAATTAATAACTGCCATCAAAATCTTAGCAGGGGTTGAAGTTCTTTGTGTTATTCCAAAGGTTGCCGACGTCACAAATATACATTTCAAAATAGAAGAGACAGTAGTTGATAAAATTTTGCGTAGATTGCGTTGATGTCAAAATTTGTCACTATTGGAACTATCCTTAGAACAAGACTCGGAATGGTTATTGTATTTGCTATTGGCTAGACGGCTGGACAGTATTTTTCGGCGGCGTCAAGTGATCGCGATGCTTCTATCAATTAACGACTTAAAGCTGGTGTTATAATATCAATCATCGAGAGCGGAACTCCCGAAGTACAAGCATTAACATTCACTTGGCCTATTTTTTGTAAATCTAGGTTCTCAAAGGCCAAGTAGGATAGGGCTTTGCTCTCAAATTTTTTGTTTTCTCCTATACTTCGCATACTTTTTAATACAAAAGAATATGACTGCCATACCATGAAGGCAATTAT
>Ga0070711_100001139_pt1 | contig 14242 bp, 12 predicted proteins | sample LARL53metaG_FD_65452 | JGI IMG/M metagenome (GOLD analysis project Ga0070711, IMG submission 65452) | Corn, switchgrass and miscanthus rhizosphere microbial communities from Kellogg Biological Station, Michigan, USA - LAR L5-3 metaG | ecosystem: Host-associated > Plants > Roots > Rhizosphere ... | reverse complement strand
GGGCTCAAGGCGGCGAGTTATCTTCTGAATCTTCACTGCACGTTCTATGTATTGATTGCTGAAATGGTTACCAGATCAAACTCTGTCGTTTTAAGTTAATACATGTCACAGAACTTAACCGTATTATTCTATCATAATATGGCATATAATACCATCTTATATACATGTTTATTGTAATGTTACTGGATAACGATAGTTGAAAATAAAGAAAAGTGCGGCCAGTACTGCAACCTCATCCGAAAAAATAATTACAACAAAACCCTGCAGCGACAACAAGAAAACAATAAAACAAATCATAACATCAAATTTTAGTTGGTTAGATCGAAGGATAGATGAGGCTACCGTAGGTTTACGACCGGAGTTTTCCAGAGATCTTCATAGTATTTCTGAAGAAAATGCACTTACAATAGCAAATTATATTCTGGCAATGAAGGTGGAGATTAATTTGTCTAACACCTATAGATGGAACTATATTAGCTTATTATGTAAATTCTCAAATTATCAGAAAAATAAATCATTTGGTGATATTAGTAGAGATGATATCCTTGCATTCTTGGATGGTTTACGAAAACCAGAGGCTAGCGATCCGTTACATAAATGGATAGGGACTTACAACTTATACAGAGTTAATTTGCTAAGGTTCTTCAAATGGTTGCATTATCCTGATGTAGAACCTGATAAAAGACCTAGACCAACAATCATAGAAAATATTCAGCAATTGAAGAGAAAGGAAAAATCAATTTACAAGCCTACTGATTTATGGACAGTTGAAGATGATTTACTCTTTTTAAAATACTGTCCTTCAAAGAGAATCAAGTGCTTTCATATCATGGCATATGACACCGGGTGCAGGCCACACGAATTACTAAAATTAAGGATAAAAGATATTGTCTTCAAAAATAGAGAAGACAGGCAATACGCTGAAGTTTTGGTTAATGGAAAAACTGGTTCAAGACAGATACCACTTATTGATTCAATACCATATATCAAGGATTATTTGGATCATGAACATCCCCAGCCAGGAAATTCAGATGCTATTCTCATTAGCGGAGTTGGAAAGAGTTTAGGCAGAATTTTAGCTACCACATCTCTTCACAAAATTTACAATCATGATTACAAAAAGTCATTCTTTCAGAAATTATTAGAAAACCCCAATGTCCCGCCTGAAGATAAGCAAAAGATCAGAGGGTTGTTAAACAAGCCTTGGAATCCCTATGTAAGAAGGCATAGTGCTTTAACAGAAAAATCCAAGATATTAAAGGAACACACTCTAAGGCAATTCGCAGGTTGGACTACAGGCTCAAACATGCCACAAAAATATCTTCATTACTTTGGAAATGAAGCAAGTGAAAGTCTGTTGGAGGCATACGGTATTATAACAAAAGATCAGAAATTGTCAGATGCGCTTAGGCCAAAGCAATGTCCAAACTGCAACGAACCTAATAGACCAGATAGCAAATTCTGTGCTAAATGTAGAATGGTATTAACGTATGATTCATATTCAGAGACGCTAGAGTCACAGAAACAGAACGAAGATGAGTTAAAGACAATGAAAGAACGTATGGCCAATATTGAAAATCTTCTTGTCGTGATTCAACCATTTTTGCAAAATATAAAGCCTGAAATGCTATCTAAGCTGCAGTTAACAGTAAATAAGAAAATAGTTTGAATTAAAACACTATGTATTTTATCTCTAGAATGCACTTTATTTTATTTTAGGTTTAATGAATTTGAATATTATATCAGGACTTAATATATCCAGACTGTAGTGTATCTTGCTAGACCTGGGCAAAGATGAGAATGTCTTCTCCAGATAGCTTGTATGATGATTATTTTTCAATGAATAGTGAGCACCTCCGTACTTATCTTTTTCCTTGATTAGCACGTCTTTATAACATAAATTAGTGAGGCGATGATAGAATGCGTCGTTAGAAGGCTTTTTCAGTCCTAAAATCTGGCATCGGGAATCGATTTTTTCTCGAAGGTCTGTATACCTTAACTGAGATCCGTCCTCTAGCGCCTGTATTATCATAATTTCTATTTCGAATCTTCGATTACGTCCTACCATAATATCTCTAGAGATTCTGGTTTTACTTAACGTAATATTTGCATAACGGTATCAATGATGACAAAAGAACATAAGATTGTCATGGGTGTATCTATGCCCAGAAATCTTCGAGAGCAAATAGACAAGAAGCGTGGCGACATTCCAAGGAGTAAATACATCTCCAGGGTGCTTGAGCGACAAATTGAACATGAAAATAGTGAGGTGAATCAGCAGAATCAGTCTGGGCCTCTACCAGGACAAGGATCTGCTGCTCAGCCATCTTTTCCATCTACAACACGTTAGGTGTTTGTGCTGCAATGGACAAAGATAATTATACATCAGATGTATCTAAAGATTCCTCTCCGCAAATATGCTACAGTATTGGCTGTGACAATCTTGCAACTACAATTGTGAAAATACCACTAAATCAATCCGTGTCTTGTTTGATACCGATTTGTGACAATTGCTTACCAAGGTATCCAAATGGAGAGGATATCAATCGATATGACAGGCATGATATTCGTACAAATCGTTGATATATTTCAACACTTTGAGGGAGGACCAAATCTAAAATGGAAACGATGTTAATAAGTTACGCTAAGAAGGCTCAGAGTATAGGATTCCATCCAATTCCCATAGCTGCAGGTACAAAGAAACCTCCTCCATGGTTTTCTTGGACTGACTTAAGGGATGGAATAAAAGCACCATTAGCTGAACAAGAGGTTGAAAGTATATTTTCAAACCCAGAGGTCGATAAAGTCGGAATAATTCTTAACAATAAATCTATACTCATTGACTATGACGGGACGTTAGGACAGTACATGTTATGGAATGAGCTGATACCTAGATGTTCCAAAGAATTGCAAAGTGATCTAAGAGCTACAGCACATACTAAAACACTACACGGAGGACATATCCTTGTCCTGCTAGATGCTACCACATTTCATGAGGGAGTGGAAGAGATGTTGTGTTGGCAGCTATTATGTAATGATCAAGGTGACAATAATAACAGCAATGACCATGCTGAGATTCGCATTCTAAGCCAGAACAAGTATTCCATTGAATATGGTCAAGATTATGAACCCGTCATAGATATTCAGAAGACAGTAACGTTATCTAAAGAAGCAAGTATTGAGCTTGTAGATATTTGCAGACGCTTCAAATCAGAATCAATGGCAATAAGGAATGTAGCCAAGAGCATGTTGCCATACTGGATAAAGGAGAGAAGACAAGATCTAGCACTTGCACTTTCTGGATATCTATACAAAAATAGTGTTGATGTTGATATTGCTCGCAATCTAGTGCAATATCTTGTGCAGCTGACAAATGATGAGGAAGCAGTCAAAAGGCTTGATGCTGTTAATAGCACGTATGCTAAGGATGTAGAGGTAGTGTCAGGATATACAATGCTAATGGAGCTAATCGATGAAAATGAATCTATAATCCAAAAGATAAAACAACAGTTTAGCAAAATTGGTTATGCGTTCTATGATGAGAATGGCAATGCTGGTGCTAAAACCAGAACTCGAAAAAAGAACTCTAATCATGATAGCAATAATGAAGACGTAAAGTTATCTGCAGAAGTGATTAAGTTACTAGAATCAGGAATAGAATTACTATTTATAAATAAAACTGACGACAAAGCATTTGCAGCTATTCATGTAAATGGACATCGTGAAATAATACCAATTCACAAAAGTAAGAGATTCGACCTATTTGTTCGCAAGACGTACTATGACAAAACAGGAGATACTATTGGCAGTGATGTTCTAAAAGAAGTTGTTGACACATTGGAAGCTAAAGCATTGTTCGACGGTCCAGTAAAGACATTAGATATACGCATTAACAAAGATCCATATGACGATATTGCATATTGGTACGATCTGTGTAATGAAAACTGGGAAGCTATACGTATTACAAAAGATGGCTGGAATATTGTAAAATCTAATGAAGTACCGATAGTGTTTAGAAGATATTCGAGCCAGCAAGCTCAGATGTATCCATCCAAGAATTATCCTTCGGATATTATGGATCAATTCCTCAAGTTGATAAACTTGAAGGATAGCGAAAATACTAAATTACTAGTCAAATGCTATATTGTCTCAATACTTATCCCAGGAATATCTAAGGCAATGCTCATGATTCACGGCCCAAAAGGAGCAGCAAAGACAGCATTTGAGGACCTAGTAAAGCAATTGTTGGATCCTAGCATTTTGAATAACTTAACGCTGGCCAGAACTACAGAAATGCTAGCACAACAACTAATGCATAACTTCCTAACCTACTATGACAACGTTTCTACACTGCCAGAATGGCTGTCCAATGACCTTTGCAGGGCTGTAACTGGTACAGCAAGCTCTAAGCGTGAACTGTATACTGATGATGACGACATTATCTATAAGTACAAGAGACCTATAGGTTTCAATGGTATCAACCTGGCGGCAACAAGGGCCGATTTACTGGATAGAGGACTAATCATTGAATTGGAACGGGTTAAGCCTGAAAACAGACGTAGCTTTGAGGAAGATATCAAGCCAGAATTGGAAAGGATTAAGCCTGAACTGTTGGGATTTATCGTTGACACTATTGTTAAAGTGTTAGAGCTCAAAGCCAGAGGAGGCATTAAACTGAAATCAATGTCAAGAATGGCAGACTTTGAGATAGCCTGTGAAATGATATCTAGATGTCTAGGTTATGATGAAGGGGAATTTATCAAGGCTTATGAGGAGAACAAGGCCTTAGGAACCAGCCAGGTGCTGGAAGGTAGCTCCGTTGCAAGAGCTATAATACATATGATGGAATCCATGAACACATGGTCTGGCACGGCAACTATTCTGCTATCAGACTTAGAGGAAGAGGCAGCCAAGCTAAAAATAGACATACGAAAGGATAAATCGTGGCCTAAGGCAGCTCATATCTTAAGTCGGAGGCTGAATGAGATCAAGGCAAACCTGGAAGAGCTACACATTTTCATTCGTACAATCCAGGATCCCAAGACAAGATTAAGAACCATAGTCCTTTGCAAAATAGCACTCGAAGCACTCGAAGCATCCGAAGCTCCACTTTCACACTCAAAACAGTCCGATTTTGCGAATGCTACTACGAGCGCTACTGAATCAGATCATGAAATAGCCTCCGACAAAACTCCTGAAAATCATGCTCAAAATCAGGATCCGAACGCTACGATCACTACGAACGCTATTATGCAAACCTCCTTGGACGAAGAGCCAGATCCTTCATTAGCTAGTGCAACCGAATACTTGAAGAATCTGCGGGAAGCAGAGCAGGCAAGGATTCAAAAAAGTAAAAACAAAAGCAAATTGGCGGAGATGACTGAAACTAGTCTGTCAGGTAATGGTTTCATGCCTGGGAACAGGGAGTCTGAAAAATGACTCGACCCAGGCCGCCACGGTACCCAGTAATGATACGCCAAGATCGTCTTTTGAATTTAATCATTCATAAAATGAAAGGGAAGGAGTCTACAAAATAAAATGAAACATAGACAGACAATTCATACTTTTGAAGCACAGGATTTACAAAGTAAGATTAATAAAAGCAAGCATGAACGCGCTAGGAAAATCTTGCAATCTAAATTATTAACGACCTACATGGAGTCATATGTCGATTTAGAAAACAAAACAGCAATTGTATTACTATTCAACCCAGGACCAGATAGAAAAACATACTATGAAACTTTGTATTTGACTGACGACAATATACGCTGTTATAATGAAAATGTCGCTGATTTTATAACGAGAAAGTATCAAATTTCACCAGATAATATACACGTGTATAGTTTTTCTGAATTAAAAAAAGCACTCGCGAATGGTGAACTTAAGGAATTTCCAAAGTCATCTATCAGTAGACCTGCAACAGAATCTGAACCTGAAAATGATAACGAATTATCTGTAATCATGGTGTCTGACGAAGATAATAATACTGGTCAAAAATCACTTGCTCAATCAAGTCAAAAAATAAAACAGGAAGCAGAGACAATGTTTGATTTGCGAGATTCCAACTTAGTAAAACTTGGTATGCTTGATTCTGGAAATAATACAAATGAGGATTGGGAAGCCGGTAATATTGTAATTTTCACCGAGGTTGTCATGAGCGGAGTTAAGTAAATGACTATACCTCGAATCGATTGTATTCAAATAACACAAGAATCCAATCAGCCACGATAGAACATTCTTATCGTAAACCCTGTTCACGGGATAAATAACAATAATCTACTATTAGTAAAATGCCCTTATGTGAACTCGATTCTTATTTGAATGGAAGGGCCTTAAAACTTGATTATTTTTTTGTTATTACAAGAACCCATTTCCAGCACCGATATCTGTTTGAGCCCCCTTGGGATTTAAATCGTCCATTCCATTCAGGATTTTTTACGTAAAATGTTGAACCTCTTACTGTCAATTGGTCAAGTCGATCTGAACCCTTTAGTAGGATGGATTTCTCGTTCTCATACTAATACAAGAATCTACTGGTATGATGTAGCAGTCACAACTATTTCGATTTGTGTAACAGATTTTGTCCCATGGTTGTCAATTAGAGTATTATTACCTGACTAACTTTTCCATCTGATGATGATCAATCACAGTCGAATCTAACTTTTTGGTATATTCTATCCTTTACTAAGGCGACCCCAACTTCTATTATATCGATACTGTTTTTCCACCATTCATCAAATGGCGGCCTACTTGTAGTGGTTTTTATTTCACTGTACTGTCATCTGGCTATAAGATCTGGTTACTATATCTATGATGCTAGGGGTCAGCATATTCGTAGGATACATGAACAAAATGGAGTATTAGTAGAGAATAAGTCTAATAATCTCTTGATTCTGTTGAGCGAGGATACTCCATATAACACAATTAAAGACATTTTTGAGATACAATATTCGAGTTCATAACAAACCATTGCTGGTAACATAGAAAACAAGAGATAATAGAGGTAACTATATTGTAACAGTGGTAATTGTATGAAAACATAGGATAACAGGATCTTTTAAGGATCAGTACATTATAATATTAATTGAGATAATCTTGATTGGTCAAAATAGGAAGGAAAAGGAACAGCTAATTGTGGATTTATACAATAATGGATATAATTATCGCCAAATAGCTAAAGAAGCTAGGGTTTCGCTTCGTGACATTAAAGGTATACTGGATAAAGCAAATGGGGTACAATCCCTGTCCAAATCTTCTCAAGCATATCAAATGTTTTCTGAAGGTAAATCTCCTACGGATGTAGCCATTGCCCTGGATATGAGAGAGTCGGAGGTAACTCAACTATACAAAGAGAGCTCGACACTAAAGCAGATTTACGATCTTAACTCCATATATTTAGAGACAAAAGGAGACCTTGCAGCATTTGTAAGACTGTACAAACTGAGTAAAGTAAATGGTTTGAATGCAGAACATGCGGTAAGTATTCTCAAGTTAGCTGATGATAATTTACTACATCTTGAGGAAAAGTATCATAACCTCAAATCTGAAGTAGATTCTCTTGAGGAAATGACGAAAAGTTCAATCAGAACTTTGCAAGACTATGATACACAGCTAGATGCATTGGGTAAATCTTTTGATAATTATTGTCAATTATGTCAGGAACAAGAGGTTAAGCTTAACGATCTACAAAAAAAGAGATTGAAAGCAGAGGCCCTTGTAAGACAATTCGAAAATAATGACAAGGGATATCACAAGATTAGGAATGTCGTTGAGGAAAAAGTATGTGCTACTCTATCTAATAATGCAATCATGTTGAAACTCGCTGTCGCTTGTGTAATCCAATCCATGAGAAACAGCCCAGAACAATATATCTCGTTAATCCGGGATAATTTTTCATCAACGAATTACAATATAACATATCATCCATTTTATACTAATGGTTACAATACACAGTACTTCGAAACTATACTATTGAACGATGCTACAAAAGTATATAATGACTTGGTAAAGAATTTGATAGATGAGATCCTTAGATCTGATATCAGTTCATCACCATCATCCTTGCCCTTAATATTATCATCAGATCAAGACTAAGCTTCCACATTAGCTAATTCTTAACTTTTGGTAATTGTACTATTCCGTTTTCAACACGGCATTTAACAAAAGGTTCTCTTCTATTCATCGCATGATTAATTAGTGCTTTCATCCAATCGTTAGCTGGTATCTTTACTTCTGTAATTGATTCTAGTTTTGGTTTAGGACTAGATTGTTTTAGCTGTTCTATTATCCTTAAATTATTCTGATTTTCATTTTCTGATCTCTCGAATAATAATTGCAAATTTTGTTTTTCTTCTATTGCTTTATTGACTACTGATTGCAATGGATTATTTTTTACTTCTTGCTGATCTTCTTGTAATTGTTCATTTGGTATCACTAAATCTGAATTTATAGTTGAATTTTGTTGTAACACTTCTGTATGCTGCGCTTCTTGTTTTGGATAAGGAGAAGGTATCGGTCTTGATGTTTCAATATTAGCATTTGTTCTCATCGATTGTTCTACAACTGTTTGTGACACCGGTGTCACAGACGATTCTATAACTTTCTTCTCCTTCTTATTTTCATCAGTTGTTTGTTTTGCATTTTGTTTTACCTTGTCTTTTAACTCATCTGGAATATTTTCCTGAATTGTTGTTCTTGACCAGATATCGATTAAATCATGTTTTATTCCATCTCTAATGTCTTCATTGCTTAACATATGATCTTCGCTTTTTAGTGCATAACATAATTGTGGAATTAACTCCTTTGCTCTGTTCTTATGTTCGCTCTATTTTCTGCAATAGTTCATCATATGATGTCTTTTTATTCTGATTTTGACTAACATTCATTGCTGTCATTATCAACAGCTTTGTGCGGCCGCACATAAAATAAAAAATAAAATTATTATTTTTTTCTTTTAGCTATATGATATCTAAAATCCTATTATTTCGTTCAGAGTTCACTTAAAGGAATCTTGTTTAGAAATTGAAGTGGGAAGATTATTGATCAGGAATATGATGAATATCAACTAGTACTAAATCGCTTAATGATTTAACCTATCTGTGGTTCAGAGTTCGAGGCCTCTAGACACAGCTTTGGAAGTATTTCAGTGAAAGACCGAGGAAATAAAGATACAGAGAATATGCTATATCCCCGGGTTCTGTTCTTTTTCTTGTTTGACACAGCATAACCTATATCAGAGTCATAAAGCTATAGATTTTCCTTAACTTTACAAGGCCGAATCATAAGGAGCTTTAACAGCAATAAAGACATTGTCTAAGTAACCAGGGATTTCGATGAGGCTGTAAAAAGAAGAAAGATGATTCGAGAGTATGATTTGAACAGACAACAAATTCCAGACAATATAATCACAAAGCTGATTAGAATCGCCCATAGAGCACCGAGTGCTGGTCATACTCAAGTTCAGGAATTTATAATAGTAAAAGATGCTTCAACGAAAAAGAAATTAAGAAATGCAGCTGTAAATCAAGAATATGTAGAGAAATAATGACTAACAGAAGCGCTACTAGTAGCGCTTGAATATATGGTTATATAGTTATATAATTAGTATTTTTGATAATGGTTTAATTTTGTGAGACTTTTCTATTTGATATTAGGCATGGCGATATGAACTATATCAGATCAAGTTGAAATTACCATTTGCATGCTTCTTCAAATCCATATTCTTTTATGTCACTCTCAGCGTTCTCTTCTGCAGCTTCTCTGATTTCCTTGATGATATCATCATCAAATCCAAATTGATATTTTAATTTCCATGATGCTGATTTTACCATTTCATATAACGCCAAAAAAATTACATCGAAACCAACACCTTTTTGAGTTGCTTCATAAATTCCCTTTGATATCTCTTCGAGAGCTATTTCACGCTGTTCATTTTTATCCATTGTTTCAATACCTTCTTCTGTATCAACCGATCCTATAGGAAAGTATTCGTCCAACTTTGTGTTTTACGGGCAATGTTGACAGTTGAACTGAATAGTATTATGCTAAAGATCAATTTAGACTAACCCGCATTATACAAGCCTGCTTTTTTGGCATCTATAAACGTAAACCTTCCTTTTGGTTCTTCTTTTATTATCTCGAATCCTTCTTTATTTAGGATTTCTTTAAGTTTATGTAATCTTCCTTCTTCATGACTAAATAGTGATCCTTTTGCATTTATTGATCTCGTTGTCTCTGCAATGAAGATATATCCTCTATCAACTAATACTCTTTTAGCCTCTTTTATATAATCATACCAATTAGTTGACATTAATGATAGTGAAAAGACTGCGACATCTATTGAACTATCTTTAAGATATTGGGATGTGTCCTTCATATCACATGGTTTTATCTTTTCTTCGTTTAGTATGTTATGATGGTCAAATGAGTATACCTTATTCTCTTTTAATATAATCGATAGTTCACACTCTCCACAACCAAAATCCCCGACGACTAGTTTTTTTATATATCGCGGTCCTTGTAGTATCTTTATCTTCTCTGCAATTATCTTGGCTGGGATAATTCCACCCCATTCATTTTGAGCCTCTCGCATCTGTCTATGATATTCTATTAAATAGATTGGATTTTCTTGTATTCTCTTATGAGTATTATCCGATCTTTCTTTGTTAATCTGCCTATTCATATTTGCAAAGTCTCCAAACACTCTATTACGTTGTCTTATCTCTTCCTGAGTGAGAGGCACATCTATATCCTTCCTCTCAATCATCGTTATTTCATTGCGGTTCATTCTTTCCAACCAGTTCTTTAATTCCTTTGCAGCTTCGGCCACAGATACCAAGTTTCTAAGTGGCATAACCCCGTCGGTAACACAATCACCAAGTGATCTCTTCCATCTTATTCTATTCCACTTAAGACGTTCGTCATAAGGATAACCATTAATTGATGACTTTATAATGTGAACTTGGACTGTGTCCCTTAACTGGCCACTTCTCTTAAGACGGCCCACTAATTGTTGATAATGCGCGTTAGTCCAGGGTAGTGTATTTATTATAAGGTTATTGCATACAGCTTGTAATCCGTCAACTCCAACGGATATAGGTTTAGATGCAATTAACACCTGAGCTTGACCTTTGACAAAACTATCTAGCTCTTTGTATAATCCTGTGTACTCTGTAAATGAATATCCCTTCTTTCTTACTTCCTCTCTTAGTCTTTGTAATATTTGGTCAACGTACTCTGTATAGATTATCGTTTTACTGGTTTTACTTATCCTCTTTATTATTTCTGGTATTCTTGCCTCTGTTAATATTTGTTCAAGCTTTAGAGGATTTCTTATTAACATCAAGACATTTTCATCGGTGTGCGCAGTTACATTAACCTCTTGCTGGTCTATACCTACATGATAATTAGGTAACTCCCTAATAGACATTATTTGTAATTTCCCATAAAATGCGACTGCGTTTCTAATTGATGCATTTGTAGATAGTTCGTTATTATAATCCTTACCTGTTACTAATTCAATAAGGGATCTACATTCAGTTAAATCATTTATAACTGGTGTCGCAGTCATACCTAGAACTCTAACATCTTTATTATGTCTTTTTACCTCACTTCTAAACAGGTTTAAGTTAGTATTTCTCTGTGAAATCATACGAGTATATCGCGGATTATCATCTCCGCGTTTCTTTGCAAAATGAACCTCATCTAATATTACAAAATCAATCTTTTGATTAGTAAAGTCTAGGATTAACTGTCTAGAATCTGCAAGGCTAAACTTTTCATAATTTATAACCACATACTGATATTTCGATTCCTTTCTGTTTATACCGAATGCCTTTCTACTTAATCCATCTTCAATGTCCATAGGGTCCGCACTATTATATACCAAAGAATCAGGGAATACTTTCTTAATAGTGGCCTTCCATTGTCCTACAATGTCGTTAGGACATACAATAACAGTAAATTTACTATTAACAATTCTTGATGCAAGAATTGCAGACAATGTTTTACCTGCGCCAACTCCTGAGAGATTCATGAAATACTTATTTCTCAGAACTTTATGAGCTACATATGCCTGCATTAGTTTTGGTTTGTATTCGTAACTATAATTTTTAGGTAAATGATCCAGTATGTATCTCGTGCCATTATAATCTTCTAGGAATGTATCAACTACCTCATCATGCCACTTATTTCCGTTCTTTTTAATTGTATCAAGAAATTCTACAACATTCTTGGAGTTAAGATCCGATGATTCTACTACCCTTAATATTCCCCTCCATAGTTTGCCTATTGAGTGATTAACCAATAATCTCATAACTTCCTCATCTGGACAGATTGACTCTGTTTTGCCAATTTTATCGAGTATCTCTTTAGGTGTAGGAATATCACCAAAATCTAGGGGATCTGTGGGTTCTCTTTGAAGTAAATCTTCTAATTCCTGCGCATTAGCTTCTTGAATTTCTTCATCTTCGACAGTTTCTTTACCTTCTTCTAACTCTTCGTAATAAGTGCCTGTATATTCTGATAAATCAGGCGGAGTCTTGCTATCGGAATTGATGTATTGTTTTATCTCATCTAACGCCTTTCCTATATGCATTGCTTCCGGTAAGTTCCTAAAGAAATTATGATGCTTGTTAGATGATGTGTTGTATAATCCTTTAGTCTCTAAAATAGAATATAATATAGCTTCATCATTAGCCCATTCTTTAATCTCGCCACTTTCAATTAAGCCGCGTAATAGCTCCTTTACTTTATCAATATTCCAGCCTGTAATTTGATCTGCCATTCGTCCAGTACCAAATAGGTGTCCCCATCCTTTCCACTCATCAGCATATTCTCTATCGGGATGTGTTGGTATACCCTTTGGCAATTTCGTCTTTCTACAGTGTTTTTCCCATTCTGTTTTGCTCCTTAGGTTGTGAGATATTGCATATTGTCTTGTTTCTTCATAGGGTACACTGCGTATATCCTTCGGGGCTAGTCTACCTGTACCTAGCCAGTCGCCCATACCATTCCAGCCTTTGTTTCCATAGGCCTGTCCAGGATTAAATGGTATGTTATTAGGAAAATTCTTTGTCTTCGTATGTGCGTGCCATTCTTTTTCTGACTTTAATCCGAGTGATCGCGCATATTTCCTTGCAGCGTTAAATGGTAAAAATTTTTTATTGAGATAGGATTCGACACCAGTAAGCCAATGCTTGTAGCCTTTCCATCCTTTACCCCTGTAAACGCCCCTAGGATTGGCTGGGATAAATTTGGGCTTCTTTCCAGAATTGCAATAAATATTCCACTCATCTTCGTTTTTTAACCCTAAGTTGAGTACAAACTTATGAGCTTTTTCGAAATCCCAAAATTGCTTTTTTTGGTCCGCGATCCTTCCAGTACCAAGAAAATCTCCCCAGCTTGTCCATCCTTGGGAATTGTATGTCAAAGCCGGATTTGCTGGCAATCCCAATGGAAGTTTATCATGCTTACTATCTGCAAACCACGCCTTAGCCGTCTTTATTCCTGAGGTTAGTGCGTAATCTCTTGCCTTCTCAAATGACCAAGTAACCATTTTTTGATTAGATACTCTTCCAGTCCCAAGCCAATCTCCCCAGCTTATCCATCCTTTATTTTTGTAGACTTTCTGAGGAGCAGCAGGTATCTCCTTTGGTTTTTTTCCTGATCTGACAAATGCTACCCATTCCTTTTGATTTTTTAATCCTAAGGTATGTACGAATTTTCTCGCCACATTAAATTTGTAGTATTTCATTTTACCTCGTGCCTCTTAGTGTATTGTGCCAGTAGATGTTGTATCCGATAATTTCATCGCAGATTTTCTTCGGAAAGCGCTGTTTTGCGATAGGCCCACGAGATCAAGCTTGTTGTCTTGTTTAAGACTCTGGCAATAGACTAACTTGTTTTTTTCAGGGTTTAACATATGCGTTCGCTTAGGCTAACTTAAGTGAAATATAAAAGACTTTCGCTTAACTTAGTATAAGTGAATATAAGAGTAAGTGTTTTAAGTCGGATTAACTTATCTTAAGATAACTGAAAATGGCAAAAGGCTGGGTAACTCTTAATGTAAGAGAAGACATTAAAGCAAAACTTCAACAGATATACGATACAGATAAAAAGCGTCCACACAACCAGAAATTTACATCATGGCTGGACGATCTGCTTACTGACATGATAGACTTCGAAAAAGTAAGAGACCATGGTTCATTTCTCGAGGCCAAAAGCTACGGTGATGACCACGTTT
>Ga0070711_100001133_pt1 | contig 14260 bp, 15 predicted proteins | sample LARL53metaG_FD_65452 | JGI IMG/M metagenome (GOLD analysis project Ga0070711, IMG submission 65452) | Corn, switchgrass and miscanthus rhizosphere microbial communities from Kellogg Biological Station, Michigan, USA - LAR L5-3 metaG | ecosystem: Host-associated > Plants > Roots > Rhizosphere ... | reverse complement strand
GTTCACAATCTTGAACTGCTCGGCGTGCATGCCGGTATCGGCGCGGAAGGACAGCTTGCCGAGCACAAAAGGGAAATCAAGACATTGGTTCGCGTTCGGGGAGTTTTATTCGCGCACCTTGGATTTCAATTCTTTGTCAGTTGCCTTCAAGCAATCGCCCCAGTGGCTCACGAAGAATTGTTTTTCCTGCGGTAAAAAGGTGTCCGCCGTGCCGAGGATGGGACGCAGCGCGGTGGTCATTTGCACGGCCACAAGCAGAAAGATGATGACCCAGGTGTGGAAGCCCGCGTGCGACCGGGCGTTCGAGTGCGAAAAACCAACCTCCAAAAACCGTAGTCCGAAAATGGTGGCGATGAACCAGAAAACCAGATGCAGCGTGCCCATCCACGGCAGCGATTCGGTGGATTGCGAGAAAATCCACGCCACCGGCGCGAAGCCGATGAGCAGAATCGTCATCAGCATCAGCAGCCCGGCGAGCAGCCCGCAAACCTCGACGAGCCGCGCCTGCGAACCGCTCAAGCAGGTGAAAATGTAAAGGCTCGGCAGGCAGATCAGCGCCGAAATCATCAGGCCCGCCGCGATCTTGACTGGCGCGGCCCAGAGTTGGTCGCCGCCGGAAAAGGTCCCGGCCACGACGCCGTAAATCAGGCTGCACACGACCGAGACGAACAGCATCATCGCGATCAATTTCCCGGCGTCCGGCTGGCGCAATTGAAACATCACGCGGCGCGGGTGGCGCAAAATGGCGTCAATCGCCGCGACGACGTTTGGAATCGGCGCGCGCTCGGCCGGGTCGTCACCGAGTTGCAGGACGCCGCTTGGCGTGGCGACGGGGGGAATGCGCGGTGGAATTTGTGGGGGAACTGGATTTTGTTCATTCATAGGTCAGCGTGGTTGATGGTTAGTCGTTGAAAATTTGTTGAACCGAGAGGAAAACGTTTTCGTAAAAATTCCCGTGCAACGCCGCGTCGCGGAAAAATTCCACCGGCAGATTGGGCGCGCCAATGAACGGGCGCAGAATCCACGAAAGCTGGCTGCCGAGGAATAAATTCACCGCCAGCCACGCCACCAGCACGCGCAACGCGACCGTCCGGCTGCCGCCGAGCCGCGCGAGCAGTTGGAACAAACGCGCGTTGCCGGTCGTGCCCGCGAACGCGATGACGGCGACGTTGGCGAGCTTGATGAGGTTATAGGTCGCGCCCTGGACGGTCTCGGGCGAAATCGGCGGCGCGTTCCAAATCATGAACGCCATCACCGGACTGAACGCGCCGAGAATCGCCGCCGTGACGGTGAAACTCATCAATATGGCCGAGAACGATTGCCGGAACGGAATGTTCAAACCGAGCTGTGGCGCGAGCATGGCGTTGATGAGCGAGTTGCCGATGGTCGTGAGCAAAATGATGAGCGGAAATTTTATCGCCGTGAACAGCGCCTGCTGTGGGTCGCGCCACCAACCCATCGCCGCGCCGTAAAGTCCCGCGCCCAAAATGATCACCGCCAGATGAAGCACGAATCGCCCGGTGTGCCATCGCTCCAGCCAGCCGGCGATGGACGACAGTTCGCCGCGCAACAGCGTGCTGATTTCGTGCGGATTCAATTTTTCGGATTGCGTGCGCATGAGAACTCTTCTGTTGCACCGGCGACTTCAGTTTTGTTGAGCCGCGTCAAAAGCTGCCGGCCATTCTGAAATACAGGCGCGGACATCAACACCAGCGCCACACCGAACGCCAGCCAGTCAAATCGTTCGGGAAGCATGGTGCGAATCGCATCCAATCCACGATGCGAAACGGCAATGGCGTCCGCCATGAAAATGTAAAGCGCGAGCGCGACCCCGGCGAAATTCAAAATCCATGCACGGTGGTTTGACAGCGCATGAGTGTCCGTCTGTTCAAATTGACTGGCGAACGTGCCCCACAAAATCATCAGCAGCGAAATTAAAACCGGCGCGAGCACCGGCCCCCACCATGGCAGCGGCAGCAGGAACAGGATATCCCAATCCAGCAACGAGTGCGGCCAGCCGCACATCATTTTCAGGAAGACGTAATAAAAAATGTCCCACACGCCAAAAGCGATGGCGGCATAACCGACGCGCGCCCGCCACGTCCGGCCCGCGAGAAAACCCACGGCGAACAGCATGACCAGTGTTGCGAATTCGCGCGGCAGTTCCACCGAGGCAAAACCGCCGATGACCGGCAGTGGATCGGGCTGATATGGCTCAATCCGGTCAATCATCGAGCGCAGGTAAAACACCACCGCCGATTCCACCCACGCCATGGCGATGGCAAAAACGACGACCATCCACCAGCGTGCGAATTCTGCCCGTTTTGTCTTCATACCCTTTCGGCAAGATGCCAGGCGGGTTCCTGCGCCTTACTGGTTTGATTGGATTGAACCGTCCTGCGCGCGGCAAGCTCGCGCAGCCAATTCTCCACGCCGTCAATCACCGCGTCCGGAGTCGAAGTTCCCGCCGTAATGCCGGTGATGCCTGTTTCGCAAAACCATTCCTCACGCAAATCCGCCGCCGTCTGGACGTGATGAACGCGCGGGCAAAAACGCAAACTGGTTTTGACAAGTTCGTGCGTGTTGTTGCTGTGCTCACCGCCGATGACAACTACCACGTCGCTCTGTTTTGCCAGTTCGATGGCCGCGTTCTGCCGTTGCTTCGTTGGCTGGCAGACGGTGTCAATGAAGCGCACTTCCGATTGCGGAAACCTTTCGCGAATCAATTGCACGAGCCGTCGGACTGTTTCAACCGGCTGCGTCGTCTGCGAGATAACACCGAATCGCGGGCGTTCGCGCAAACGCGCCACGTCTTCATCGCCGAGAACCACGTCGAATTCACCCAAGTCTTCCGTCATGCCGCGCACCTCGACATGGTCGCGCTTGCCGATGATGACCGGATGAAATCCTTCGCGCACCAGCCGGGCCAGACTGCGGTGGGCGACCCTGACCAGCGGGCACGTCGCCTCCAGCACGTTCAAGCCCAGTCCGCGCGTTTCGCTCATCCGGCGCTCCGACGCGCCGTGGGCGGTAATCATCACGGTCTGCATCCCAATCGCCGCGGTTTTTTGCTCAATGCGGATTCCCTTCGCTCGCAGTTCCGCCAGGACGGTTTCATTGTGGACGAGATCGCCCAGAACCGTCAGCGGCTCGCGCTCCGCCGTTTCCAAAGCCAGCGCGATGGCGTCCTTGACCCCGAAACACATGCCCAGATGTTCAGCTCGGAGAATTTTCATGTCGGTGGATTTGGATTCAGTTCGCATTTGCTGTTCTGCGGTGAGCAGAGCTTTTCGGCTGCCCACCAGATTATTGCGCCGGCAAAAACCGCCATGCCCATCAGAATCAAACTCAATGCCACGCCAACACCAGCCCCGGGATCATCCCAGTGGACAGCGGCCAGGCAGAAAATCCAGAATCCTCCGGCAAAACAGAGGCCAAACGACAAGACCGCGGCAATTCGCAATAGATTTTTCACGGTGGTAATTTAATTAACTTTGTGTCACAAAGTAAAAGACCAAGCGGAACTGGTTTCGTTCAAACATTTTTTACCTGGGTTTGTTTTGCCGGACGATCTGTTCCAGCAAATTGATGTATTCAGCGAATGCCTTGCGGCCCGGCGCCGTCAGGGAACAGGTCGTCAGCGGGCGGTTGTTTTGATACGACTTGGCCACGGACACGTAACCCTCCTCCTGCAGCGCGCGGATGTGCGTGGTCAGGTTCCCGTCGGTCATGCCCAGCGCGTCGCGGAGTTCGGTGAACGACAATTCCGGCGAGGCCGCGAGCATGGACATGATGGCCAGCCGCCCTTTCTCGTGGATCACACGGTCGAGCTGTAAAAAGGGTTCCGGGTTCACGCCGCATTCTTTCGTTTCTCGGTCAAATACAGATACGCGCCGTAAGTCAGATGCAACACGCCAAAGAAAAAGCCCATGAGCAAATGTGAATTGTATTGGATGTCCTCGGCAGCTTGGTGCAAAAAAACAAGCACACAAGCGCCTGCTATAAATACCCACCCAAGCCAGCGTATGCCGCGCGGCGTGAAGAATCCCGCTGCATGAAGCGCGCACCCGTAAAACAGAATCCAAAAAACCGCCAGCAAAGACGGTGATTCGTGGCCCGCGCCGAACCATACGCCGACAAACAGCCCGACACCCAGCGGCGCCGAAAGCGCCTGCGCCACACGCCGCGTGGGCGGCGACCAGAAAGCTTCCTTGTCCTTCATGGCCTGCTGTCTGGCGATGAGAAAGGATCCGGCCACGGCGGTTGCCGCTGTGCCAAGCCAGAGCGCGCAAAAGGCCCGCATTGAATCCAAGTGAAGCAAAAGCCCAACACCCGCTGCCGCCATGCCCATCACACCGGCGAAGATCATAATCGGCGCGAGCGCGCGGCGGTAGATGGCGGAACGCTCCATCAGGGTGCGGATTGTATTAAGATTTTCTTCGGCCCAGTTAGGATTCATGGAGTCACTTTGCACCACAAAGCCTGTTTTGGCAAGCGCATTTTTTCACAGAAGACAACGAAGGAAACAAAGGCTGAAATTCTCCGATCACTTTGTTTGCTTCTGTTTAATTCAAAAATCAAACGTCATGTCGCACAAAAATCTGTGTCCATCCGTGTCCATCTGTGGTTAATTTCTTGCCGATGCCGCCGCCAAGAAAGATTCCCGCCCGCCAGCGCGTGCTCGCACAATGGCACGGCGTGGATGTGTCGCCACTGGAAATCGCAAAGGCCGTGCGCGCCCGCCGTGCCGGCGATGTGCTTCCAGGTGTGCTGAAGGGTTTACGCATTGACGACCGCCGCGCCGAGGCGGAACTGGTCAAGGTCTGGAATGACTTGCTGGACCCGAACATCGTGGCGCACGCGCAGCCGGCAAATCTGCGCAAAGGCACGCTGTTTGTGAACGTGGACAGTAGCGTGTGGCTTTCGGAAATCGTCCGCTACCGGCGGAAGGAAATCCTCGACCGCTTGCAGCACAGCTTCGGGAAAAATCTCATTCAGAAAATCTCCTACCGCGTCGGTTGACAGGAGCGCGGACGGCTCGTCCGCGATTTTTGCCGAACCAAATCAACACGCGGACGAGCCGTCTGCGCTCCAATTACGCCATCAATTCCATCTGCGACGGCGTGAGCAGCCAATTGAGCCGGGCGCACTGGCCGTATTCCAGTTCAACGACGTCCAGTTTGCAGAGGCCGCCTTTCTTCATTTCTACCGACGCGTTTTCATTGCCGGAAACCAACAGCGAAATGAGCCGGCTCAAATATGGCTCGTGCCCGACGAGCAGGACATTTTCCGGCGCCGGGTCCAATCCGGCCAAATGCGCGACCAGATTTTTCGGGCTGCCGCCGCACGCGAGCGTATCGGACAACTGAAGCCGCTTTTTCAATTTCAATTCCCTGGCGACGATCTCGGCGGTTTGCCGGGCGCGGACGAACGGGCTTGACAGAATCAGGTCGAAAGACAACTCCATTTTCTTCATCGCGGCGGCGGCGGCGCGCAGGCGGCGCTCACCCTTGGGAATCAGCGGGCGATCCGCGTCGTTTTCAAAACCGGGCGCGCCGGGTTCCACCGCGATGCCGTGGCGCAAAATGAAAAGATTCATGCGGGAAATCTAATCCCGCCGGCGGCGAATGCAATGTCCGTGAAATGTAACAATTTTGATTTTGGTTTCGGCGGCGGTGTTTCTTACTTTTACCGCTTTAATGGAAGCCATCCGCCGCGCCGTGATTGATGTCGGCACCAACTCGATCAAGTTGTTGGTGGCGGACGTGCGCGGTCGCGATGTCCAGCCCGTCCACGAAGAGAGCCGGCAGACGCGGCTCGGCAAGGGATTTTACCAGACGCACCGGCTCCAGCCGGAAACCATCGCGCACACCGCCGAGGCCGTCTGGGAATTTGCGGAAACCGCCCGCGAAAAAAACGCCGATTCCATCCGCGTCATCGCCACCAGCGCCGCGCGCGACGCGGTGAACCCGATGGATTTGACCGGCTCCATTTTTCGTGCGTCCGGGTTGAAAACGGAAATCATCACCGGCGCGCGCGAGGCGGAATGGGCGTTCCGCGGCGTGACAACGGACCCGGAACTGACGAAGCAGCCGCTCCTGTTGCTGGACGTCGGCGGCGGCAGCACGGAATTCATTCTGGGACACGGCGAGGAAAAGAGTTTCGCCCACAGCTTTCCGCTCGGCACAGTGCGGCTGATGGAAAAATTCCCGCACAGCGACCCGCCGAAAAAGTCCGAATTCAACGCCTGCCAGGAATGGCTGAAGAATTTTCTCCATCACGAAATCCGTCCGCAGTTGGAGCCGGCGCTGAAAAACGAAACCGGCGAAATGCTGCTCGTTGGCACCGGCGGCACGACGAGCATCCTCGCGCGGATTGAGAAGAAACTGGACCGGTTCGACCGCGACAAGATCGAGCGGACGGTGTTGAGTTTTGAACAGATTGCCGCTCACCGGAAACATCTTTGGAAACTCCCGCTGGAAGAGCGCAAGGAAATCACCGGCTTGCCGAAATTGCGCGCAGACGTGATCCTGACCGGCGTTTTGATTTACGAGGCGGTGATGGAGGAATTCGGCTTCCGGCAGCTTCGGGTCAGCACGCGCGGTTTGCGGTTTGCGGCTGTTATGGAGTAGTCATTTACGATTGATGAATTACGATTTACGATTTGCTCCAACCTCCGGCAGTTCGGAGCAATCATCAATCATGAATCGTAAATCATAAATGAAATGCCTGATTGTCGGCTGCGGTTACGTCGGCCTGCCACTCGGAGCGGAACTGGTCCGGCGTGGCCACGAAGTCTTCGGCCTGCAGCGGAGCGCGCCGGACAAATTGAAAGCCGCCGGCATCCGACCGCTCCTCGCCGACATCACGAAACCGGAATCGCTTGCCAAGCTCCCGCGCGATTTTGACTGGGTTGTGAATTGCGTCGCGTCCGGCGGCGGCAGCGTGGAGGATTACCGGAATATTTATCTGGAGGGAAACCGCCATCTCGTTGCATGGCTCGCCGATTCGCCGCCGGAGAAATTCGTTTTCACCAGCAGCACGAGCGTCTATGGGCAAACCGACGGCTCAGTGGTGACGGAACAAAGTTCGGCTCGACCGGCGGAAGAAACGGCGAAAGTTCTCTTGGAAGCAGAAAAATTGCTGTTGGACAAAAGCGGCTTGCGGGGACGCTCGCCCCACCAACAATTTCCCGCCGTCATTTTGCGTGTCGCCGGGATTTACGGGCCGGGGCGTGGACATTGGTTCAGGCAATTCCTGAAAGGCAAGGCGCGCATTGAAGGCGACGGCTCGCGCTGGCTGAACATGATTCACCGAGACGACGTGATTGGCTGCATCATCGCGGCGTTGGAACGCGGCAAGCCCGGCGAGATTTACAACGCGGTGGATAATGAGCCAGTGACGCAATTGAAGTTTTTCGAGTGGCTGGCGGCGGAATTGAAACGCCCGCTGCCGCCGGGAATTCCGGCGGAAGCTGAAATCCGGCGCAAACGCGGCGTGACGAACAAGCGCGTCAGCAACGCCAAATTGCGGGCGGAGTTGAGCTATGAATTCCGGGTTCCCAATTTCCGCAAAGGCTACGCCGCGGAAATTTTGCGGCTGAAACGCGCCGGTGGTTAAATCGGAAGCCGTCGTAATTTGTGATGACCTTGGATGGGCGCTGGATTATGTTTCCGGCCAACAAAGGACAATCATGTTTGGAACATCCGCCAAATTCCTGCCGTGGATGCTGGCCGTTCTGGCGTGGGCGCAGGTCGCGCGCGCGCAGGCGGTGATCGAGGGCAACGTGACGTTGCCGCCGCCTCGCATGGAATCGGCTGCCGCGCCGCGTTATCCCGGCGCGCCGCCCACCGCCGCCGTGTCGGTCCAGCAGACAGCCGTGGTTTTTCTGGAAGGACAATTTCCCGCCGTGACGAATCCGCCGCCCGTCAAGCAGATGGCGCAGAAGGATGCGCAGTTCATCCCGAACATCCTGCCGGTGCAGACGGGGACGATGGTGGAATTCCCGAATCAGGACGATTTTTACCACAACGTTTTTTCCTACTCGAAGCTGAAAAGTTTCGACCTCGGCCGCTACAAGAGGGACGAGAAGCCGGCGGCGGTGACGTTCGACAAGCCGGGCGTGGTGCGGCTCAATTGCGAAATCCATCCGCAGATGCGCGGCATCATCGTCGTGCTGGACACGCCGCATTTCACGACCACAGACACCAATGGAAATTTCCATCTGGATAAACTGCCCGCCGGAAAATACACGCTCAAGGCGTGGCTCGACGAGAAGCACGTCCGCGAACAGCCGGTGGAATTGCATGACGGCGACAAGCTGCGGGTGGATTTCCCCGGCAATTAACGCCGCCGCAATCATTTCATGCGCTCAATCAGCTTCCGTTTGAAACTGCTGCTGGCGATGATGCTGGTGGTGGCGGGCGCGACAGGCACGGCGCTTTACATCAGCCAGCAGCGCGTGCAGGCAACTTACCAGAAACTGTTCGAGCAATTGTCGCGCGCGCAGATTGAAAATTTCACGAGCCAGCAGCAAATCCGTTTGGGCGCGGTCCAGGACAATTGCCTCAATCTCGCCCAATCGGTGCGTTTGCAGGCCGCGCTGCACGAGGCGGATGAAACCGACGCGACGAACCTCTACCTGGTTGCGAAGGACGAACTCCGCGAATTGCCCGGTGAAACGACCGCGGTTTTCTTCGACGCGCAAGGCCATTTGCTCGTGCCAGGGCAAAACGACGAGCGATTCGACAGATTCGGCGGACAAGCTCAATTCCAGAAACTATTCGCATCCGTTGGCCGGAATCTTTCCGGCGGCGCGCAACAGCAGGCCGGATTGACCGGCGCGGAAACTGCCAGCGGCCAATGGCAGCTCCAGCAAATCATCGTCACGAAGGTGGTTGATTCCGCCAATCAGGAACTCCTCGGCGCGCTGCTGCTCGCGTTTCCCCTGCGGGAATTGACCAGCGGCGGAAAAATCGCGGAAACGGAATCAAATGCGACCGCGTCCGGCGGCATCAAGTTCGGCATCTGGCTGGACGGAAAAATTTATTCGAGCGCCGGCGCCATCCCCGAATCCCGCCGCGCCGACCTCGCGGAAAAAGTTTCCGAAAACCTGAAATCGTCGCGGACAAACTTTTTGACCTGGCCGGACGTTGACCCGCATCAGGTTTCGTTGCGGGAAGTCGCCTCGAGTTCGGGTCTCCCCGCCGCGTATCAGGTTTGTCTCTATTCGCTCGCTGATTCGCTGAATGCGCAGCGCGATCTGAAAAGGCGCATTCTGATTTTCGGCGCGCTCACGCTGCTCGGCGCGCTGCTCATCAGCCTCGCGCTGACGCACGGGCTTTCCGTGCCGTTGCGCGAACTGGTCGCGGGCACAAACGAAATCCAGCGCGGCAATTTCGCCGTGAAAGTCCGCGTCCGCAGCCGCGACGACATCGGAAAACTCGCGTCGTCATTCAATGAAATGGCCGTGGGGCTTGCGCTCAAGGAAAAATACCGCACCGTGCTCAATCTCGTCGCCGACGAAAAAGTCGCGCAACAATTGATCAACAACCGGGCCGCGCTCGGCGGCGAATTGCGCGAGGTCTCCGCCATTTTCTGCGACGTGCGCGGCTTCACGGCCAAGACGCAAAACATGCCGCCGGAGGAAGTCATCGAGATGCTCAACGAACACATGGCCGTGCTCGCCCGCGTCGTCAAACAGAACAACGGCGTCGTGGACAAATTCGTCGGCGACGCGCTCATGGCGATTTTCGGCGCGCCCGTCAGCCACGGGAACGACGCTCTCGACGCCGCCAAATGCGCGCTGTCGCTCGTCGTCGAGCGCGAGAAATTAAACGAGACGTCGAAACACAAACTCCGCATCGGTGTCGGGCTTGCGACCGGGAAAATGGTCGCGGGTTGCATGGGTTCGGCGGACCGGCTCAATTACACCGTGCTCGGCGAGCGCGTGAATCTCGCCGCGCGCCTGTGCAGCAAGGCGGTCGCGGGACAGGTCGTGATTGACCAGACCACGCGCGAGCGGCTGGGCGAAATGATTTCCGTCGTGCAATTGCCGGATTTTCAACTCAAGGGGTTTTCCGAGAACGTCGTCGCTTACGAATTGCATCGCGCGGAAAATGTCCGTATCAATACGAACCAAGTGTGAGATTCCCATGAACCGCTTGCGCGCCCTGAAAAAATTATTTCTGCTTTCCGCGTGTTTCGCGATGTTGGGCATTTCCGCCCGCGCCTCGTGGCTGGAGGAGCCTGTAAATCCCCTTCACCTGCAATCCACCAACGGATTTTTCCGCTCCGATATTTCTGGCACGCTGGATTTGGAAGGTTATTACATTGACCGCAATCCGCCCGGCCTTTTGTTCGGCAACAATTCCTTTTTCAACCCGCGCCTGTCGCTTTTCCTCGACTTGCAGCTCGGCCCGCATTTCTACATCGGCGTCCAGTCGCGCTTTGATCGCGGCTTCGACCCGAAGTCCAAGCCCGGCGGCGACGCGCGGGCGGATGAATATTTTCTGCGCTACACGCCGTTCGACGACGCCCGGCTGAATTTTGAAATCGGCAAGTTTGCGATGGTCTTTGGCAACTGGGTGAACCGCCATGATTCGTGGAACAACCCGTTCATCACCGCGCCGCTGCCCTACGAAAATGTCACGGCCGTTTCCGACGGCGCCGCGCCCGCTTCACCGGCGGCGTTTCTCGCGCGGAAAAATCTTGCGGACAAAAAAGGCCTTTGGCTGCCGGTGATTTGGGGGCCGGCCTACACCAGCGGCGGGGCGGTCTTTGGTTCAGCGCGGCGTTTTGATTACGCGCTTGAAATCAAAAACGCCCCCATCTCCTCGCGTCCGGCTGTCTGGGACGCGACCCAGCTCGGCTGGGACAACCCGACCGTGACCGGCCGTCTCGGTTTCCGCCCGGACGAATCCTGGAATCTCGGAGTCTCTGCCAGCGGCGGCGCGTATCTGCTGCCGTCAGCGGCTGGCACGCTGCCCGCCGGCAAAAGCATCGGCGATTACCGGCAATACACCCTCGGACAGGACGCGAGTTTCGCGTGGCATCACTGGCAATTCTGGGAGGAAATCATCGCCAGCCGCTTTGAAGTTCCGAACGTGGGCAACGCCGGCACGCTGGCCTATTACGTCGAGGCGAAATACAAAATCACGCCGCGCCTGTTTGCCGCGGAGCGGTGGAACCAGCAGTTTTTCGGCGACGTTCCCAACGGCGCCGGCGGTCACGCGGCGTGGGACAATGACGCGTGGCGCGCGGACACCGCGCTCGGCTGGCGTTTCAACCGGCATTTGCAGGCAAAAATCCAATACAGCTACAATCACCAGCGCGGGGCGCTTCAACAGGGCGAGCAACTTTTTGCCGGGCAGATCACGGCAAAGTTTTGATTGAAGGCGCCAGCCATTCCTGCGCGCTTGGAATCGCGCGTCATTCTGAACGCGCAATAATCAGACTTTCTGAAGCGCCGCCTTGATGCGTTCCGGTGTCATCGGCAGTTGGAACAGTCGCGCCCCGGTCGCGTCGTAAACCGCGTTGGCCACGAGCGCGCCCATCAAAACAATCGCCGGTTCGCCGCCGCCGCCGGACGGATTTTCATTGTTGTCAATCAGCACGGATTCGATTTGCGGCACCCAGGAAAAGCGCGGCAGCTCGTAGCTGTCGTAGTTCGTGTCCAGCACCTGGCCGCCCTTGAAATGCACCTCCTCGGTGAGCGCGTAACCGAGGCCCATCGTGACGCAGCCTTCCAATTGAATCTTCGCGCCCTCGGGATTGATGATCACGCCCATGTCCTGTGCGCAAACCACGCGCTTCACCTGCACCGTGCCCTTGTCCTTGTCCACGGCCACCTCGGCAATGGCGGCGACATAGGTGTCGGCGTCAATGCCACACGCCACGCCGAGCCCGCGCTTGCTCGGACCCTTGGCGGACGTCCAGCCGAATTTGTCGGCGGCGGCCTTCAACACGCGGATCATGCGCGGGTCGCTCAAATTGTTCAGGCGGAATTGCACCGGGTCAATCCCCGCGCCGGCGGCCATGATTTCAATCTGCGATTCGCGGGCGAAGGTGTTGGTGTTGTTGCCAGGCGCGCGCCACGCGCCGGTGGCGAACGGATGCGCGCTCGCCGGTCCGCCAAAGCCGGAGCCGCGCGACGCCGTGCGATGATTCGGCACGGTGTAAAATTGCGCCGCGCCGCGTTCGCCGGCGAAATAAACGTCGTAATCCCAAAATGCCATTTTGCCCGCGGCGTCCACGCCGGAGGCGATTTTCACAACGGCAGCAGGCCGGAAGGTGTCGTAAAAAAATTCCTCCTCGCGCGTCCACATCACCTGCACCGGCTTGCCAGCGAGTTTGGCCAGTCGTGCCGCCTCGACGGCTTCCTGGTTGTTGGTCTTGCCGCCAAATCCGCCGCCGACAAACGGTGTGATGACGCGGACTTTTTCCGCCGGGAACCCCAGCGCACCGGCAATCTGGTCGCGCGCGCCGAACGGATTCTGCGTCGAGGCCCAGACCGTCGCCTTGTCGCCTTCAATCTGGCAGAGCGCGGCGTGCGGCTCCATCGGCGAATGCGCAACGTAGGCGTTGAGATAGGTCGAATCGAATTGTTTCGTGGAATTCTTTTTGCCCTCGTCCAAATCACCGCCGCGGGCCAGATTTCGCGGCGCGGGCGCGACGCTTTGCAGATGGTCGTAAACCGATTTGTCGTCGTAAGTCGCCGCGGGTGTGTCCCACTCGGCCTTGATTTTGCCGAGCGCAACCTCGGCCACGTCGGGAAATTGGTGCAGCACGGCAACCAATTCACCGTCCTGAATCACCTGCACTCCGGCGACAGTCTTGGCGGCAGACGTGTCCGCGCTTTTCAGCGTCGCGCCGTGCGCCGGCGGACGAAGAATTTTTGCGTAAAGCATTCCCGGCACTCGGATGTCCGCTGCGTAATGTGCCTTGCCGGTGGCTTTCGCCTCGCCATCGTGGCGCGTGTGCGACTGGCCGATGACTTTGAATTGCGCCGGTTGTTTCACCGTGGCCCGCGACTGCAAATGACGTTCGATCTTTTGTCCTTTCGCCAACTGGCCGTAGGTGATTTTATTCTTCGAGTCCTGCGAATCGGAAATCACGCCGTCCTTGGCGACAAGTTGCGCCTGCGGAACTTTGAGCTGGTCAGCGGCAAGCTCCAGCAAAACACCCCTGGCCTCTGCCGCCGCCGCGCGCAACGACGGGCCGAACATCCGCGTCGTCATCGAGCCAAACGTGCCCATGTCCCACGGGCACAGGTCGGTGTCGCCCATCACGATGTCCACCATGTCAAGCGGCGCGTCCAGCTCCTCCGCCACTTCCTGCGGCAGCGAGGTGATCGGCCCCTGGCCCATTTCGATTTTGCCGGTGTAACACGTCACGCGCCCGTCCTCGCCGATGCGCAGGAAGGCGTTGAAATCCGATGGCAGACCGCCCCGGCCGCCGCCACGCGGACGCGGCGCTTCCTCCTGGCCGAGCAACGCCTCGTTGATGGCCATGAAAATGACGATGCCGCCGCCGACGCGCTTGAGAAAATCCCGCCGGTCGCTCTTGAAGAAATCCTCGTAGCTGTGAATGTCGCGGAAATTGGCCGCCAGAAAATCGTTCGTGGTCATATTACGCTCCTTTTAATTCGGTGGCGGCCTGCTGCATGGCCTGGATGATTCGGACGTGCGCGCCGCAGCGGCAGAAATTGTTTTCCAGCCCGTTGCGGATTTCCTTTTCCGTCGGCTGCGGATTGAACTTCAGCAGGCTGACCCCGGTGAGAATCATGCCCGGCGTGCAAAAGCCGCATTGCATCCCGTCGTGCTCCATGAACGCCTTTTGCAGCGGGTGCAGTTTCCCGTCCTTTGCCAGCCCCTCGATGGTGACGACCTCCTTGCCCGCCACGTCCGTGACCTTCAACAGGCAGGACCGCGAGGCGCGCTGGTTGACGAGCACGGTGCAACAGCCGCAAAAGCCCGCGCCACAGCCGAATTTGGTGCCGGTGAGTCCAAGGTCGGTCCGCAGCACCCACAGCAGCGGGCGCCCGCCGTCCACGTCCAACTGAACCGGTTTGTCGTTGAGTTTGAAAGAAATTGAGTCGGCCATATTGTCCTCCGTTCAAAAGCAATTATTCACGCGCATCCGTCATTGGAATTTACAATGCCAGTTCTTTAACCTAATTCCGCCGGGTGTCAAATGGGAATTGTTGACCACCGGCCACAGGCGACGCCATCGCAAAAATTTCATTTCGACTTGGCGGAAT
>Ga0070711_100001131_pt1 | contig 14266 bp, 10 predicted proteins | sample LARL53metaG_FD_65452 | JGI IMG/M metagenome (GOLD analysis project Ga0070711, IMG submission 65452) | Corn, switchgrass and miscanthus rhizosphere microbial communities from Kellogg Biological Station, Michigan, USA - LAR L5-3 metaG | ecosystem: Host-associated > Plants > Roots > Rhizosphere ... | reverse complement strand
AGACCGACCTGAAGAACTACGGGTTCCTGGTGACCCCGCTCTGCGGTGTGACCGGCTAGCCCGGGCGATCTGTTTACCGGCGTGGTGCCGGGGGCCTAGCCTCCGGCACCACGCCGTTTTTGCGGCTTACCGCCAGTAACCGAAAGTGCTGGCTAGTTCACGCTTTTATCTCTTGTAAGTCGCTAGGAAATATAGGAAGCTTTGACTGCCCATCGGCAGGATGGCTCATGGCCAGGGGTTTCCCCGACCCACCAGCAAGAGGAAACGAGCATGCGCAGAATCCGTAAGGCGTTCGCGGGAGCTACGGCCACCGCGACCGTGCTAGGCGTACTGGGCCTCACTGCCGTTGCCCAGGCAGCGCCGGCCATCGCGGCAACCATCACCAAGAAGATTCCCGCAGGCGTCGAAACGGCCGTAGGGCTGACCGCCTGTCCCACGGGCAACACGGTGTCCTCTGTGACGTCGAGCCCGGCGCTCCCCGCCACGGTCAACGCCATCAAGAACGCCAACAAGGTCAAGCTCTCCGGGGACTGGCCCGCGTCGCCGGCCAGCTATACGGTCACGCTCCACTGCAGCGGCGGGAGCACCGTGCCGACCAAGGTGTCCGTCCTTGCCGCGCCGGCGGAGACCGCGGCGGTGAGTGTCGGCTCGGACACCGACGAGTCCCTGTTCGACCAGTTCAGCGGGGACTACAACGCAACGCTCAAGTCCGGGGCCGTCCAGGAATACAACTGGGACGCCACCAACCCGGTCACCGAGGCGATCGGGGACTCGATCACGACCAAGTCGGGCTGCTCCTCGATCGCGCGCCCCGACGGCTCCTCGGCAGGCATTACGGCCTTCGACGCGAACGTCAAGACCAGCGACGGCAAGCAGTTCTGCATCGACTTCGCCCGGTCGGCCCGGGGACGGTCGTCCAGCGACCCAGCATTCGGCCCCGGCGGCGTGGCTTTCGTGACCCTGGCCCAGGACGCGATCACCTACGCGACCCAGACCACCACCGACGCCCCGGCCAACCTGACCACGGCCCAGCTCGCCGCGATCTACAACTGCACGGACACCAACTGGAGCCAGGTCGGCGGAAAGAACGCGGCGATCCAGGCCTTCCTGCCGCAGACGGGCTCGGGGCTCCGCAGTTCGTTCCTGACCGCGATCGGCGTGGCCAGCCCGGGCTCGTGCGTGAACAGTTCGGTGCAGCAGAACCAGGGCGTTGACCCGCTACTGAAGACGCCCCAGGCGCTCGTGCCCTACTCGGTGGCCAAGTTCATCGCCCAGAAGTTCCACTCCGCCGCCTGCCTGAACACCGCATGCACGCCGAACTCCAACGGGGTAGTTTGCGTGCCCGCGGCCGGCCTGAACCAGTTCGGGTGCAACGAGCACGGCACGCTGAAGATCAACTCGGTCAACGGCACCGTCCCGACCGCGGGGAGCGGTAAGAGCATGACGATCAACCCGAGCTTCTCGGCCGCCTTCCTGAACAACATCTACGACGTGGTCCGTTATGACTCGACCACACCGGACCACATACCCGCCTACCTGGAGCCGCAGTTCGCCGCGGCCTCGGCGGCGGTCCCTGGGTGGAACTGCTCGGCCGCGACCGCCAAGGCCGACCTGAAGAACTACGGGTTCCTGCTGTCACCGCTGTGCGGCCTGGCCTCCTGAGGCAGCCGGGCCCGGCCAGCCTGCGGGCGGGGCGCCACTCCCCGGCGCCCCGCCCGCGGGCCGCGGCCGGCCCGTGCGGCAGACGTTTCCCCGTCGCCATCTCTTCCTCATTTGTTCACGTCGTTAGTTGTTCCCTATTCGTTCACCCGGAAATAGCCTGAAATGCAACCTATGCGGGTCACCATGGGACTGCCCGGGGCGGGCATCACGGCTGGCGGCACAGCCGAACCGGATGCGGGAGGCACACCATCATGGCCGTTGCGCTGACGCCCGGGCAGCCACCTGCAACCACAGAGGACAAGCCGCGGGTCATCGTCGCGCCCGTCGCCTTCGGCGACAAGGTCTTTCGCGGCATCCTGCGCTCGGCGGGGCTGGCCGTCTTCCTCATCACCGGGCTGATCCTGGTCTTCCTGATCTTTCGCGCGGCCACCGCGCTCCGGGCCATGGGCTTCGGCTTCTTCACCACGTCCACCTGGTTCATCAGCACCAACCAGTTCGGCATCGCGGCGATCCTGCCGCTGGGCATCATCGCCGCGCTCTTCGCGCTGGTGATCGCGGTACCGGTCGGGATCGCCACCGCCGTCTTCATCTCCGAGTACGCGCCGCCCCGGCTGCGCCGCGCCCTCATCGCGCTGATGGACCTGATGGCGGCGGTGCCGAGCATCATCGTCGCGCTGTTCGCGGTGTTCTTCCTGATGCCGCGGATCCTCGGCTTCGACGCATGGCTCAGCCATCACATGGCATTCATCCCGTTCTTCAGGTTCCGGCTGCCCAACTATGGCAGCTATTACGCCAACGCCACCTTCATCGCCGCTGTGGCGGTATCGCTGCTGGTGATACCGATCGTCGCCTCGCTGTCGCGGCAGGTGTTCTCGCAGGCGCCGCAGGGCGAGCGGGAGGCCGCCTACGCGCTGGGCTCGACCCGGTGGGGCATGATCCGCACCGTCGTGCTGCCATACGGCAGGTCGGGCATGATCGGCGCGAGCATGCTGGGCCTCGGCCGGGCGCTCGGCGAGACCATCGTGATGTCGTTCATCCTGAACCCCAGCTTCGTGTTCAACTACCACGTGCTGGAGAGCGGCGGTAACTCGATCACCGTCATGATCGCGAACCACTTCTTCGTGGCCGGCGCCAAGGAGATCTCCGCGCTGATGGCCGGCGGTCTTGTGCTGTTCGTGATGACTCTGATCGTCAACACGTTCGCCGCGATGATCATCAACCGGTCGCGGTCCGGCGCGACCGCCTCGGCGGACTGACGCATGCTCACCCACGACCCACAGCCCTCCGCCACCGCCGAGGACGTTCCCCGTAAGATCGCCTCCCCTGACAGCGCCGCCTACCTGGCCACCGAGGCCAAGGTCCACATCTCCCAAGTCACCCCGGAAGGTGCGGCCACCCTGGCCGGCTCCGCGTTCGGTGCGCTCGGCCTGGTCTGGGTGCTCTACGAGCGGGTCCTCCCGTTCTCCGGGGTGCTCGGCTTCTGGCTGATGTGGTACGCGGTGTTCCTGCTCATGTACGCGGCCATGGCACGGATGCAGTGGGACGCCCGCGAGGTCAGCCACAAGGTCGCCCTGGTCGCCTTCACCACCGGCGGCGTCCTCGCGGTGACCATCGTGCTCGGCCAGGTGCTTTTCGTGGTGGCCAGGGGCCTGCAAGACGCGCTGCACGTGGCCATGTGGACCCAGTCGATGGCATTCGCCTCGCCGCTCTCGCCGCTGTCGGTCGGTGGCGTGCTGCACGCGATCGTGGGCACGCTGGAGCAGATCGGCCTGGGCACGTTGTTCTCCGTACCGCTCGGCCTGCTCGCCGCCACGTTCCTCGCCGAGGTCGGCGGCAAGCTGGCGCGGCCGACCCGGACCATCGTCGAGGCGATGACCGCACTGCCCGACGTCATCGCCGGCCTGTTCGTCTACGCGCTGTTCATCCTGACCCTCGGCATGCAGAAGAGCGGGCTGGCCGCGTCGCTGGCGCTTGCGATCACCATGATGCCGATCGTCGCCAGGGCCTCTGAGGTCGTCATCCGGCTGGTCCCCGGGACGCTGCGTGAGGCCTCATACGCGCTCGGGTCCAGCCAGTGGCGCACAGTGCTGAACGTGGTGCTGCCCACGGCCCGGGCCGGCCTGGCCACCGCCGTGGTGCTCGCGATGGCCCGCGGCATCGGCGAGACCGCTCCGGTGCTCGTGGTGTCCGGGGTGACCAAGGAGTTCAACTTCAACCCGCTGAGCGGCCCCCAGGTCAGCCTGCCGCTGTACATCTGGGAGTACGCGCATATCGAGGCGGTCAACGCGACCATCGTCACCCGGGCCTTCGGCGGCGCCGTGGCCCTGATCGTCGTGGTGCTGCTGCTGTTCGCCCTGGCGCGCAGGCTCGGCGGGGCGGCACCGGGGGAACTGACCCGACGACAGCGCCGCCGGCTGGCGCGGCACGGAGCCCGGGCATGACCGGCCGTTCCGTATTGCATGATCTTTTCTGGAGCGCGCATGCGTAGCCCGTCCCTTCCGGCCTTCCGGCCCCGCCGGGTGCTTGCCCTGGCCGGCCTGGTGTCGCTCACCGGCGGGCTGCTGATGCTGCCCGGCCTGGCGCATCCCGGCCGGGCCGCGGCCAGCGCGGCCAGCGCGGCCGCCCCGGCGGCCGCGGCGTCCGGCTGCACCGGCAAGGGGACCACGGTCACCGGCCCGAACCTGTGGGATCCGTCCGCCGGCAAGCCACTGCCGGCCGCGAGCTGCGTCACGGTGGACCAGACCAGCGAGCTGGTGCACCAGATGGTGCAGGTGAACTGGGCCAACTTCACGCCGAGCCAGAACGCGCCGTACGGACCCAGCTCCTCCCTCTACCCGGTGATGGTCGCCGAATGCGTGGGCACGAACCCGACCAGCTCCTCGGACTGCTACGGCGCCACCAACGGCGGCGTCACCGGTGGCAGCGGCCCGAGTGGCCCGATGAACACCGCCTACGCGCTCACGGCGCCGGACGGCACCGGGCAGGCCGACATCCCGATCGACACGGTCGTGGATAACAACTTCCTCGTCTGTGACCAGAAGCATCCCTGCTCGCTGGTGGTCGTGCCCGCCCAGGGTGGCGAGGTGCTGGCCAGCCCACCCAACTGCGCGGACCACTCGCAGGACAACGTCTTCGCGATCGGCCAGCTCGCCTTCAGCGCGAGCTTCAACACCTGCTCCTGGAACGACCGGATCGTGGTCCCGCTGACCTTCGCGCCGACCCCGAGCGTCTGCAGCTTCAAGAACTCGGCGTTCACCGCGGCGGGCTCGCCGATGCTCGACCGGGCCATGGCCTCCTGGATAGCGCACCTGTGCCTCGGGTCACGGGGGCTGAGCATCCAGTACAACCCGGAGGTCGCCGAGCCGCTCGCGGTCCAGGAGGTGGCCAGCGGGGCAGCCGACGTGGCGCTCACCACCCGGCCCGCCAGCGCGCAGCAGATCGTCACGCAACGGCACTACCTCTATGCCCCGGTAACGGTGTCCGCGGTGTCGATCGCGTACTGGGTGGACGATCCGACCACCGGGCTGCCCGTCACCACCCTCAAGCTGGACCAGCGGCTCGTCCTCAAGCTGCTCACCCAGTCCTACAACTTCCAGAACGAGGGCGTGCCGTGCGGCGCCCCGCCGCCGCCGGTGGGCATCGGCTGTGACAACGCCGTGGACAACAACCCGCAGACGCTGTTCGCCGACCCGGAGTTCCAGGACCTCAACAAGACGGTGCAGCCGGTGTCCGGCCTTGGCGCGGCGTTCCAGGTGCCCACCGTCGAGTCCGGGCAGAGCGACATGACCTGGACCGTGACCCGCTGGATCGCCGCCAATCCCGACGCCGCCTCGTTCCTGGCCGGCCAGTTCGACCCCTGGGGCATGCACCTCAACACCGACTACATGACCGCCCCCGGGGCGCCCCTGCTGTATCCCACCGACTCCTTCGCCGCGCAGGACTCCTACCCGGTCATCCAGCACCGGTACAGCCCGCTGTTCCCGCTCCACCTGGTCGCCGACTACCAGGTCGAGAACTGGGAGCCGGGGACGAGCTGGGAGAAGGACCAGACCGGCAATTTCCCCAAGGACCCGATCCAGCCTCCGGGCCAGCGGGCCCTGTTCGCCGTCCTGGACCAGGCGGACTCGGCCGCGTTCCGCTTCCCGGTCGCCGAGATCCCCAACACCGCCGGCAAGTATGTGCTGCCGACCAACTCCGCGATGGCCGCCGCGCTGAAGCACATGAGCGGCGACGGCAGCGGCACCAAGCAGGTGGACCTGGCCAACAAGGACAAGGCGGCCTACCCGCTGACCATGGTGATCTACGCGATGGTGCCCACCAGTGGCACCTCGCACAAGAAGGCCGCGGCGATCGCCCGGTTCCTCGACTACGCCGCCGGGGCCGGCCAGAAAGAGGGCGTGCAGCCCGGGCAGCTTCCGCCGGGCTACCTGCCGCTGCCGGCCAACCTGGCCGCCAAGACGCGGAAAGACGCCGTCGCGGTGCTGAACCAGACCGGCGCCACCCACACACCCGGCGGCACCACCAATCCAGGAACCGGCTCCGGCTCGTCCCCGACCCCGTCGCCCTCGACCAGCCCGGGCGGTTCCGTGTCCCTGCCGGGGATCAACCCGGGAGACGGCGGCCCGCCGATCAGCATGGTTCCGGTGGCGCACGTGTCGCCGGCCACCATCACCAGGTACGCGCTGCCCGCGCTGCTGATCCTCGGTGGGCTCGCAGCCCTGGCCGGCTCGTCCTCGCTGGTCGGCGCCGACCCCGCCGAGGCCGCCGCCAGGCTGCGCCGGCTGCGCCGGGACGGCGCCGCGTGGAGCCGCAAGGCACGAATGCGCTTCGGATTGAGGAGGAAGTCATGACGCCCAAGTGGCGGGCACGCGCCGCGGCCCTGCTCGGCGCGGGGACGGCCGTCCTGCTGGCGAGCATGGTGCCCATGCCGGCCGGGGCCAGCAGCTTCGTGTCCATCAGCGGGTCCGGCTCCTCGTGGGCGTCGGTGGCGATCGACCTGTGGTCCCAGAGCGTCCGGTCCAACGGCATCGTGGTCAACTACAACCCGGACGGCTCGGCGGCCGGGCGCGGCGACTACATGGCCAACCAGGACGACTTCGCCGGTTCGGACCCGCCGTTCCGCAACGGCCAGGACAAGCTGGGCGGCACCGGAGCCGAGCACCCGTCCCAGGGGTACTCCTACATCCCGGACACCGCCGGAGGCACCGCGTTCATCTACCACATCACCGTGGCCGGCCATCTGATCACGAACCTCCGGCTGGACCCTAAGACGATCTTCGAGATCTTCACCGGGCAGATCACCAACTGGGACGACAAGCGGATCACCCACATCTACGGCGCCCAGTTGCCGAACCTGCCGATCACGCCGGTCATCCGGTCCGACGGCTCCGGCGCCACGTACTTCTTCACGCTGTGGCTGTCCAGCCTGTACCCGTCGGAATGGAACAAGTTCTGCGGCCAGGTCCACCAGGGGATCTCGTCGCCGTGCGGGAACACCGAGTTCTACCCGCAGTTCGGCGACGCCAAGGCGGAGAACGGCTCCAACAACGTCATCACCTACATCACCTCCAGTTTCGGCAACGGCTCCATCGGCTACGACGAGTACGCGTACGCGCTGAACGCGCACTATCCGGTGGTGAAGGTGCTCAACCCGGCCGGCTACTTCGTCAGCCCGACCGCGTCGAACGTGGCGGTGGCGCTCACCAAGGCCGTGATCAACGAGAACCAGAGCAGCCCGAACTTCCTGCAGCAGAACCTCAGCGCGCTGTACCGCTTCACGGATCCACGGAACTACCCGATCTCCAGCTACAGCTACCTGATCGTGCCGCGCTCAGGTAAACCGGAGCCCACCAACTTCAGCAACGCGAAGGGCGCGACGCTCAGTACCTGGGTCAACTTCATCCTGTGCGCCGGCCAGCAACCGATGAAACAGCTCGGCTACTCCCCGCTGCCGTTCAACCTGGTCAAGGGCGGGCTGATCCAGAACGCCAAGATCCCGGGGCACGTGCACGTCCCGAGCGTCAACCAGCTCAGCAACTGCAACAACCCCACCATGCAGAACGGCAAGAACATCCTGCTGGCCACCGCCCCGTTCCCGTCGCCGTGCGACAAGCGGGGCGCGCCACTGAACTGCGTGGTGAAGAACGGTAAGGCCGTGGCCACCGGCGCAAGCTCCAACTCGGCGAACCCGAAGGCAAGCAGTTCGGCCAGCGCGGGCGCGGGCACGACCGGGACCGGCACCGGGACCGGGACCACCACGGGCGCCACCGGACCCGTAACAGGGGTGGTGGTGAACCTGGCCGGGGACCATTCCAACCAGGCGGCGCTCGGCGCGCTCACCGCGCTCGGCATTGTGCTGGCGGTGGCCCTGCCGCCGGGCCTTGCGGCCTGGCTGCGCCGACGCCGTGGGCAGGCACGTGGCTGACACCGTCCTGGCCGCCCCAGGACCCGCCGCCGGGGCCAGCGGCGGGCCGGCCGCCGCCCCCGGCCCCACCCCGAGCGCCCCCCAGGCCCCGGCACGACGGATCCCCAGCCCCGAGCGGCCGATCCTGCAGGCGGTCGGCGTCGGGCTGTTGCTGCTTGCCGTGCTCGCGCTCGGCCTCGCCGCGTACCTGTACTTCCTGTCCGGCGTGCAGGAGGCACGCGCCCAGACGATCCTCTACACCCGGCTGCAGTACGAGCTGGCCAACCAGGTCGCGCCGCTCGGCCCCACCGCCCCCGGCTCGCCGGTGGCGGTGCTCAACATCCCCGCCATCGGGATCCGCGACATGGTGGTGGTGCAGGGAACCAGCCCGGAGAACATGACGCTCGGCCCCGGCCATCTGCGGGATACCCCGATGCCCGGGCAGGAGGGGGTCAGCGAGATATTCGGCCGCCGCGCCACGTTCGGCGCGCCGTTCGCCCGGCTCGACGAGCTGCGCCCGGGTGACTTCATCATCACCGTCACCGGCCAGGGCAGGTCCGTCTACCGGGTCGCCGCGGTGGGCAGCAGCCAGGCGGTGCGCATCCAGGACCCGGCGCCGAACCGGCTCGTGCTCGTCACCGCCGCCTCGCCGGTCGTGCCGAGCTACTACATCGAGATCGACGCCCGGCTGGTCTCGGTCACCCGGCCGGGGCCCCCGGTCGTGCGCGTGCTCAACGCGCCGGAACTGGCCCTGGCCGGCGACGACGGGGCGCTGGTGCTCACGTTTATCTGGGGCGTCGCGCTGGCCGCGGTGTCCGCGGTGGGCACGTACGCCGCGCTCCGGTGGAACCTGTGGGCGGCCTACCTGGCCGCGGTGCCGCTGGCGATTGCCGTGCTGTGGTGCCTCTACCAGAGCCTCTCGGCTCTGCTGCCGAACGTGTACTAGCCCAATGATGCGGATGCCTGAGCCCGGCCAGGGCCACGACCCGGGGGAACGGAACCAGCCGATGACCAATGTCCCAGCGCAGAGCACGGGAGATGACACGTTGTACGACCCAGCTGGGTTCCCCGCCGCCGACCAGGCCGGCTCCCCGGCCAGCGACGCCGCGGCCGCCGGCGACGGAGCCAACGAGGGGCTGAGCATCATGACGCCCAGGGGCGCGGACACGGCCGTGCTCGAATACGGCCGCCCCGGTGACCCCCTGTTCGCGCCGAAGCGCCTGGTCGGCCTGGAGGCGAAGAACGTCTCGGCCTGGTTCGGCAGTCACAAGGTGCTCGAGCGGGTCTCGCTCACCATGGAACCCGGCACCGTCACCGCGCTCATCGGGCCGTCAGGATGCGGCAAGTCCACGTTCCTGCGCATCCTCAACCGCATGCACGAGATGGTGGCCGGGGCCAGCCTGGGCGGCGAGGTGCTGCTCGGCCCCGACGACATCTACAGCCCAGGCACCCGCCCCTCGGACGTGCGGCGGAAGATCGGCATGGTGTTCCAGAAGCCCAACCCGTTCCCGGCCATGTCCATCTACGACAACGTGGCCAGCGGCCTGAAGCTGGCCGGGATCAAGGTGGCCAACAAGGACGCGCTGGTCGAGGTCAGCCTGCGGCGGGCCGGGCTGTGGAACGAGGTCCGCAAGCGGCTGCGGGCCCCGGGCGGCGGCCTGTCCGGCGGCCAGCAGCAGCGGCTGTGCATCGCCCGCGCGCTGGCCGTCTCCCCCGACGTCCTGCTCATGGACGAGCCGTGCTCGGCACTCGACCCGACGTCCACCAACCGGATCGAGGAGACCATCGCCGAGCTGGAGAACCAGGTGACGATCGTGATCGTCACCCACAACATGCAGCAGGCGCAGCGCGTGTCGCGCAAGTGCGCGTTCTTCCTCGCGGCGGAGGACACCCCGGGCCACATCGTGGAGGCGGGACCGACCGAGGAGGTGTTCGGGTCGCCCCAAGACCCCCGCACGGCCGACTACGTCAACGGCCGGTTCGGCTGAGTCCGGGATCGGCGGGATCGCGGCAGGTCACCGCCGTCCAAGAGGGGTCTGGTGCGGCTGCCCCCGGCGGGCCTAGGTTGGGCCTGTGGCGCAACTAGCGTCCCGGGAGGAGTCCGTTAATGGCGAACATATCCGTCACGGTCGACGGGGTCACCTACACCGATGACGTGGAACCCCGCCTGCTGTTGGTCCACTACCTGAGGGAGCGCGTCGGCAAGACCGGCACGCCCGTCGGGTGCGACACGTCCAACTGCGGCGCATGCACGGTCCACATGAACGGCGTATCGGTCAAAAGCTGCTCTGTCCTCGCGGTGCAGGCCGACGGGGCGGAAATCACCACGATCGAGGGCATTTCGAACGGGCAGTGGCACCCGCTGCAGCAGGCGTTCCACGCCGAGCACGCGCTCCAGTGCGGCTACTGCACGCCGGGGATGATCATGGCCGCGGCCGACCTGCTGCGTACCAACCCGCATCCCAACGATCAGGAGATCCGGGAAGGGCTCGAGGGCAACCTGTGCCGGTGCACCGGATACGAGAACATCGTCCGCGCCGTCCGGCGCGCGGCGGAGTCGGGAGCCACCTCATGACCACCGATACCCAGGCACCCCAGGCCCAAGTCGGCCAGGCCCGGCTCCGCAAGGAGGACGCCCGGCTGGTCACCGGGCAGACCAACTGGACCGACAACATCGTGCTGCCCGGCATGCTGCACATGGCGTTCGTGCGCAGCCCGATGGCGCACGCGCGGATCACCTCGGTGGACCTGTCCGCGGCCCGGGCCATGCCCGGGGTGATCGCCGCGTTTTCCGGCGCCGATTTCGCCGAGGAGCAGGGCAGCCTGCCGTGCGCCTGGCCGGTCACCGAGGACATCGTCATCCCGGCGCACCCGCCGATGGCCACCGAGGAGGTCCGCTACGTCGGCGAGGCCGTCGCGGTCGTGGTGGCCAGGGACCGGTACACGGCGGCGGACGCGGTGGCCGTGGTGGACGTCGGCTACGAGCCGCTGCCCCCGGTGCTCGACATCAGGACGGCACTTGACGAGGACTCGCCGAAGGTGCACGCGGAAGGAAACAAGAGCTTCGTATGGCCCTTCGCCCAGGGCGACCTGGACGCGGCGTTCCGCGACGCGCCCGTGGTGATCGAGCGCACCTACCGCCAGCAGCGGCTGATCCCGAGCGCCATGGAGCCGCGCGCGGTGGTGGCGACAGACGAGGGCGGGGAGTTCACGATCTGGTCCGCCACCCAGATCCCGCACGTGCTGCGGGTCATGCTGGCCCTGGTGACCGGGATCCCCGAGCAGAACATCCGGGTGATCGCCCCGGACGTCGGCGGCGGGTTCGGCTCCAAGCTGCAGGTCACCGCGGAAGAGGTGCTCTCGCTGCTGGTCACGCGCAAGCTGGGCCGGCCGGTCAAGTGGACCGAGTCCCGCAGCGAGGGCAACCTGACCGTGCACCACGGCCGGGACCAGTGGCAGCGGATTCGGATCGCGGCCGACTCCGACGGCCGGCTGCGCGGCCTGGACGTGGACCTGCTCGCCGACATGGGCGCCTACCTGATGCTGGTCACGCCCGGCGTGCCGCTGCTCGGCGCGTTCATGTTCCCGGCCATCTACAAGATGGACGCGTACTCGTTCAAGTGCACCGGCGTGTTCACCACCAAGATGCCCACCGACGCCTACCGGGGGGCCGGGCGGCCCGAGGCGACCTACGCGATCGAGCGGATCATGGACGAACTCGCCGCCGAACTGGGCATGGACCCGCTGGAGGTGCGCGAGCGTAACTGGATCAAGCACGACGAGTTCCCGTACACCACGATCGCCACGCTGCAGTACGACTCGGGTAACTACGAGGCGGCCACGGCCAGGGCGAAGGAACTGTTCGGCTACGACGCGCTGCGGCAGGAGCAGGCCGAACGGAACCTGGACAACGACCCGGTCCGGCTCGGCCTGGGGGTCTCCACCTACACCGAGATGTGCGGGCTGGCCCCGTCCCGGGTGCTCGGCTCGCTGGCCTACGCCGCGGGCGGCTGGGAGCACGCCTCGATCCGGATGCTGCCCACGGGCAAGGTTGAGGTTGTCACCGGGTCCAGCGCGCACGGCCAGGGCCACGAGACGGCATGGAGCCAGATCGTCTCCGACCAGCTTGGCGTGCCTTTCGAGGACATCCGGGTGCTGCACGGTGACACCCAGGTCGCGCCCAAGGGCATGGACACCTACGGGTCGCGTTCCCTGACCGTGGGCGGCATGGCCCTGGTCGGCGCCTGCGACAAGGTGATCGCGAAGGCCAAGAGGATCACCGCGCACATGCTGGAAGCCAGCGAGAACGACATCGAGTTCGTCCACGGGCGGTTCCAGGTGCGCGGAGACCCGGAAAAGGGCCATTCCATCCAGGAGGTCGCGCTGGCCACCTTCGCCGCGCACAACCTGCCCGACGGCGTGGAGCCCAACCTGGACTCCGAAGCCACCTACGACCCGGACAACTTCTCCTTCCCGCACGGGACCCACCTGTGCGCGGTGGAGGTGGACACCGAGACCGGCATGGTGACGATCCGGTCGTACGTGGCCGTGGACGACATCGGCAAGGTGATCAACCCGCTGATCGTCGAGGGCCAGGTGCACGGCGGGCTGGCCCAGGGCATCGCCCAGGCGCTGTACGAGGAGGCCGTCTACGACGAGGACGGCAACCTGACCACGACCACCCTGGCCGACTACCTGGTGCCGTCCGCGGCCGACCTGCCGTCCTACGTGACCGACCGGACCGAATCCCCGGCGGCCAACCGGCTGGGCGTGAAGGGTGTCGGCGAGGCGGGCACGATCGCATCCACGCCCGCGGTCGTCAACGCGATCATCGACGCGCTCCGCCCGCTCGGCATCGCCGACATCACGATGCCGTGCACGCCGGAGCGGGTCTGGCGGGCTATACAGAACGCGCAGGGGAACGGAGGCGCGGCATGATCCCGGCCAAGTTCGAGTACGTCAGGCCGTCTTCGGTCAGCGACGCGGTCAGCGCGCTGGCAGCGGGCGGCGAGGACGCCAAGGTGATCGCGGGCGGGCAGAGTCTGCTCCCGCTGCTGCGGCTGCGGCTGGCCTACCCGGAGCTCCTGGTGGACCTGGGCTCGATCGGCGGCCTGCGCGGCGTCAGGGACGAGGGCGACACGCTGCTGATCGGCGCGCTCACCACGCACGACGAGGTGATCCGCGACCCGCTGATCACCGGGCACTGCGGGCTGCTGGCGGAGGCGGCGGGCATGGTGGCCGACCCGGCGGTACGGCACCGCGGCACGCTCGGCGGATCGCTGGCCCACGCGGACCCGGCCGCCGACCTGCCCGCGGTCGTCGCGGCCCTGGATGCGACCATGATCGCCCACGGCCCCGGCGGCGAGCGGGCGATCGGCGCCGCGGACTTCTTCGACGACTACCTGACCACGGCCCTGGCCGCCGACGAGATCCTCACCGGGATCCGGGTGCCCAAGCTCGGGCCCGGATGGGGCTATCGTTACGAGAAGTTCCACCGGACCGCCCAAGCGTGGGCGATCGTGGGGGTCGCTGTGCTCGCGCGGCGCACCAACGGGCAAGTCGCCGAGGCAAGGATCGGGATGGCTAACATGGGCTCGGTCCCGGTCCGGGCCAGGGCGGCCGAGGCCGCGGCGGCTGGCGCCGAAGCCAGCCGGGATGCTCTGCGGTCGGCGGCGCAGCACGCGGACGAGGGGACGAACCCGCCGGCAGACCTGCACGGCGCGGCCGACTACCGGCGCCACCTGGCGCGGGTACTGACCGCCAGAGCCCTGGCGGTGGCGTCAGGAGCCTGAAGTATGGAACTGGAGCACTCGTTCATCATCCCGGTGCCGCCGGAGCAGGCCTGGCCCGTGCTGCTTGACGTCGAGCGGATCGCGCCGTGCATGCCCGGCGCGACCATCGACGCCGTCGATGGCGACGTGATCAAGGGCCGGATCAAGGTCAAGGTCGGCCCGGTGGCGATGACCTACGCCGGCACGGCCCACTTCAGCGAGCGCGACGAGCAGGCACGGTCGATCACGCTGGAGGCATCGGGGAAGGAGACGCGCGGCGCGGGTACCGCCTCGGCAACGGTCCGCTCGTCTCTTGAGGACGAGGGCGGCCAGACCAAGGTGGTCGTGCACACGTCCATGAACGTCACCGGCCGGCCGGCCCAGTTCGGCCGTGGCGTCATGGCCGAGGTGAGCGGCCGGATCATCGAGA
>Ga0070711_100001130_pt1 | contig 14272 bp, 15 predicted proteins | sample LARL53metaG_FD_65452 | JGI IMG/M metagenome (GOLD analysis project Ga0070711, IMG submission 65452) | Corn, switchgrass and miscanthus rhizosphere microbial communities from Kellogg Biological Station, Michigan, USA - LAR L5-3 metaG | ecosystem: Host-associated > Plants > Roots > Rhizosphere ... | reverse complement strand
CTTTGACCTCTTTGTGGCGCGGCGCGCGCTGCACGCACGCCTGATCGTGCGCGCCTTCGCGGTCAACATCGTGCTGCCCTCGATCGTGCTGGCGCTGACCGTGTGGCTCGCCGGCCGCCATCCGCCGATCGCAGTCAACATCGCGCTGTCGCTCATCATCGTCGCCGCGATCGGACTGTTCCTCTATCGCCTCGCCTTCCAGCCGATCGCGCATACGTCCGTGCTGGTGCTGCTGATTGCCTCGGTCGGCTGCCACCTCGCGCTGCAGGGGCTTGGTCTGCTGTTCTTCGGCGCGGAAGGCCAGCGCGGGCCGACGCTCGCCGATGCCGCGTTCACGGCCGGCCCCTTGCGCTTCACGGGCCAGAGTCTTGCGGTCTACGGTTTCACCGCCGCCTTCATCATCGTGCTGTGGCTGTTCTTTGGCTTCACCCTTTACGGCAAGGCGCTGCGCGCCACCGCGGTCAACCGGCTCGGCGCACGGCTCGTCGGCGTCCGCACCACGTTGTCGGGCCAGATCGCGTTCCTGCTCGCCGCCGTAATCGGCGCATTGTCCGGCATCCTGATCGTGCCGATCACCACGCTCTATTACGATACCGGCTTCCTGATCGGGCTGAAAGGCTTCATCGCCGCGATCATCGGCGGCTTGGTCAGCTATCCCGTCACAGCCATCGCCGCGCTGGTGGTCGGCACGGTGGAAGCCTTCTCGTCGTTCTATGCCTCCAACTTCAAGGAAGTCATCGTCTTCATGCTGCTCGTTCCCGTGCTTCTGCTGCGATCGCTGGCCGCGCCAGAGGTCGAGGAAGAGAAGGACTGAGCCGATGCGCGAGCGTCTCCCCGTCCTGCTGTTCGCGCTGGTGATGGCGGCGCTGCCGCTCGTGCCCGGCATGCCGCCGTTCTGGATCGTGTTGCTCGACAATATCGGCCTCGCCGCGCTGGTGGCGATGGGGCTCGTGCTGCTCACCGGCGTCGGCGGCCTCACCTCTTTTGGACAGGCAGCCTTCTGCGGCTTCGGCGCCTACACCACGGCGGTGCTGACGACCGCTTACGGCATGTCGCCCTGGCTGACGCTGCCGCTGTCGCTGCTGGTCAGCGGACTTGCCGCCGTGCTGCTCGGCCTCGTCACGGTGCGGCTCTCCGGCCATTATTTGCCGCTCGGCACCATCGCCTGGGGGCTCGGCCTGTTCTATCTCTTCAGCAAGCTCGAATTCCTCGGCCGCAACGACGGCATCTCCGGCATTCCGCCGCTTGCGATCGGTTCGTTCAAGATGCTCGATCCCGGCGCGATCTATTACGCGATCTGGGCGGGGGTGCTGATCTCGGCGCTGCTCACCATGAACCTCCTGGATTCCCGCACCGGCCGCGCCATCCGCGCGCTACGGCGCGGGCACATCGCAGCCGAAGCCTTCGGCGTGCGCACACCGCGCATGAAGCTTCTGGTGTTCATCTATGCCGCGATGCTGGCTGGCCTCTCCGGCTGGCTCTATGCGCATTTCCAGCGCGCCGCCAACCCGACGCCGTTCGGCGCGCAGGCCGGCATCGAATACCTGTTCATCGCGGTGGTCGGCGGCGCCGGCTATGTCTGGGGCGGCGTGCTGGGCGCGGCCATTGTCGTAATCCTGAAAGAGGTGCTGCAGAGCTATCTGCCGCTGCTGCTGCATGGCGAAGGCCAGTTGGAGACCATCGTGTTCGGGATTCTGCTGGTGGCGCTGCTGCAACTCGCGCCGGCCGGCGTCTGGCCGTGGCTGATGTCATTCTGGCCGTTCGAGCCGAAGCACAAGCCGCCGGATACATCGCTGCCCTTGCCCGGCCGCCCCCGCGCATCCGGCGAGTCCGGCGCGCTCCTGGAGATCAACAAGGCGCGCAAGCAGTTCGGCGGCGTCATCGCGGTGAACGATGTCTCCTTCGACGTGAAGCCCAAGGAGATCGTCGCGCTGATCGGCCCAAACGGCGCCGGCAAGAGCACGACCTTCAATCTCATCACCGGCGTGCTGGCCCCGACCAGCGGCAGGATCTCGGTACTCGGCAAGCCGATCGAGCATGCGCGGCCGCAAGAGATCGTGCAACTCGGCATTTCCCGCACCTTCCAGCACGTCAAGCTCGTGCCAGACATGACCGTACTGGAAAACGTCGCGATCGGCGCGCATCTGCGCGGGATGTCCGGAGCATTGTCCAGCATGGTCCGGCTCGACCGTGCGGACGAGGCGAGAATCCTTGCCGAGGCGGCGCGGCAGATCGCGCGCGTCGGCCTTGCCGACCAGATCGACCAGCTGGCCGGCTCGCTTTCGCTCGGCCAGCAGCGCATCGTCGAGATCGCGCGTGCGCTCTGCGTCGATCCGATGCTGCTGCTGCTCGACGAGCCGGCGGCCGGGCTGCGGCACATGGAGAAGCAGCGGCTGGCGGCGCTGCTGAGGCAATTGCGCGAGGGCGGCATGTCGGTACTGCTGGTGGAGCACGACATGGGCTTCGTGATGAATCTCGCCGACCGCGTCGTCGTGCTCGATTTCGGCACCAAGATCGCCGAAGGCACGCCGGAGGCGATCAAGCGCAATCCCGAGGTGATCAAGGCCTATCTCGGAGCGGCCGCATGAGCGCGCTGCTCACCGTCGCAGACGTGCATGTCGCCTATGGCAAGGTGGAAGCCGTGCGCGGCGTTTCGCTCGATGTCGCGGACAACGAGATCGTCACCATCATCGGCGCCAATGGCGCGGGCAAGTCCACGCTCCTCAACGCCATCATGGGCATCCTGCCGCTGAAAGGCCGCGTCGCGTTCGCAGGCAATGACGTGGCGCAGCTCGAGATCGAGGACCACGTCGCAGCGGGCCTGAGCCTCGTGCCGGAACATCGCGAGCTGTTCGCCAGCATGAATGTGGAGGACAATCTCGAGCTCGGCGCATTCCGTGTCGCCAAGGCGCGGGCAGCGAGCGCTTTCGAGCGGGTCTATGCGCTGTTCCCACGGCTAAAGGAGCGGCGCAAGCAACTCGCCGGCACACTCTCCGGCGGCGAGCAGCAGATGCTGGCGATGGGCCGTGCGCTGATGGGCGCGCCGAAACTTCTGATGCTGGACGAGCCGAGCCTCGGGCTCGCGCCGATCATCGTCGCCGACATCTTCCGGACCATCGGCGAATTGCGCGCCGCCGGCGTCTCGGTGCTGCTGGTCGAGCAGAACGCACAGGCCGCGCTCGCGATTGCCGACCGCGCCTATGTGATGGAACTCGGCGAGTTCGTCCTGAACGGCGCGGCAAGGACGATCGCAACGGATGCCCGCGTCGCCGCGAGCTATCTCGGCTTCCAGCACGAAGCCGAGAGCGGGTTGTAAGCGAGCTCTCACCGTCCCGGCAATGTGTAGGGTAGGCGCAACGCGCCGTGCCCGCCATCCATCCGCATTCGCGGCTCAACGGTGGGCCCGCTTCCGTCTACGCTCTTCGAGCTACGCCGGACAAGTCGTCTTGCCCACGCTCCAAGGTTGCCGCCGAATTCCTACCGATAGATCACACGGTATGGATCCCTGCGTTTGCAGGGACGACGTCCGGAGAGAGCGCGGGTAAGCCATGTTTCTTACGCGCCATCGCACATTCGGGGTCGCCGGGCATGCAGGTGCGGCAGACCTCGGGGCGGATGGCATAGATGGTGCAAGCCGTTGCAGAACCGACCTTCCCCTTCAACGCCGCGCAGCGATCGCCTTCGCAGCGCATGCCTGAGAGCCGGTCGTTGACGAGTTCAGCCGGAATCAGATCGAGCGCGGCGTCCTCTTCAATCGTGAAGCGCGGCCAGTTCGCCGAATAGGCACAGCAGGCGCCGCAGGCCTGGCAGGGACTTGCGCTCTGCTCAGACACCCTCTCGTCAGACATCATTTCTTCAGACATCTTTGGGCTGCTCCCAGACCAGGCTGCGCCGCCATTTCGCGCGCAGCGCCTCGCGCCGCTCGGGATATTTCTCGTCGAGATAGTCAGCCTCGACCACGCGATCGGTGCGGAAGCTGCGGAAGTCGCGGCGCAGCTCGCACCAGGCCGCAAGAATGCGCACCGCCTCGTGATAACCGACCGCGATCGGCCAGATCGTGCGCTCGCTGTCACGGCCATGCTCATCACGATAGCGCAACGCGATCTTCTTGCCTTCATGGATCTGTGTACGCGTGCGCGCCATGTCAATCCGATCCGGCTCGCGCTGCCAGGGCACACGGGCGCGGCTTGCCGGCTCAAGCACGAAAGGCCTGAGCCGTTCCGGCACCGTATCGGCAATCTTCGCCATCAGGTCTTCGGCCGCGCGCGCCAGCACGGGATCGGCATGGCCGATCACCCATTGCGCACCGAGCACGGCCGCCTCGATCTCGTCGGGCGTCAGCATCAAAGGCGGAAGATCAAAACCCTTTTCGAGGATGTAACCCATGCCGGCCTCGCCGCGGATCGGCACGCGCTGGCCGATCAGCGTCGCGATATCGCGATAGATCGTGCGCTTCGACGTCTCCAGCTCCGTCGCGATCGCGTCCGCCGTCAGCGGATTGCGGGTACGCCGGAGCACCTGGATGATCTGAAACAGCCGGTCGGCGCGTCTCATGACAGCTCTCTTGGCAACTATTTTGGCGGGTCTTCTGCCGGATCTTCGACAAGTCTCTTTGGAGGCCCGTGTCGATGCTGACAGCATGTTGGCAGCAGGCGTTTTCTATAACGGGACAACACGCAAGTCGAAGAGGATTTGTCCCATGATCATCCTTTATGGCGTCGCCCTCTGGTCGATGTTCGTACCGCTGCTGACACCATGGTGGCAGCAGCAATCCGCTAGCCTGAAACGCGTTTTGAAGAGATTGGGAGCCTGACATGATCACCCTCTATGGTTTTGGCCCGGGTTTCGGCCTGCCGGAAATCAGCCCGTTCGTGACCAAGACCGAGGTCCAGCTCAAAATGGCCGGTCTTGCCTATCGCAAGCAGCGGGCGATGCCGCCGGCCTCGCCGAAGGGGCAACTGCCGTATATCGACGATGAAGGCCAAAGCATCGCCGATTCCACCTTCATCCGCGCCCATATCGAGCAGAAATACGGCTTCGATTTCGACGCCGGACTGGACCAACGCGAGCGCGCGCAGGCCTGGGCGTTCGAACGCATGATCGAAAATCATGTCTATTGGGGCTTGGTCGGCGCGCGCTGGGTCGATCCGGAGAATTTTGCCAGGGGGCCTGCGCATTTCTTCGACGGCGCGCCGGAAGACCGCCGCGAAAAATTGCGCGAGGACGCGCAATTCCGTGTCGCCGAGAATTATCTGCTGAGCGGCCTTGGCCGCCACGCACCCGATGACGATGTCGAACTGGCGGTGCGTTCGCTCTATGCGATCTCGCTGCAGATCGGCGACGAACCCTATCTGATGGGCGACAAGCCTTGCAGCACCGACGCCATTGCTTTCGGCGCATTGGCCGGAATCCTGACGCCGTTCTTCGAGTCAAAGCTGCGCAGCCGCGCCGAGCAGTTCGACAACATCGTCTCCTATGTCGACCGGATGATGCAGAATTATTATCCGGAGTTCGCCTGGAAGCAGGAGCGGCAGGCGGCGTAAGCCGCGCTGATCACTTACCGCTTTCATTGTCACTTGCCCTGAAAGTTTGGCTTCCGGCGTTCGTTGAACGCGAGCACGCCCTCCCGACGGTCTTCCGTCGGGACCAGGCGATTGTAGGCCTCGATCTCGAAGGCGAGACCGTCGGCGATCGACATCTGCAGGCCGCGATGGATGGCCTGCCTGGCCTGGCGGACTGAAATGGGACCATTACCGGCAATCCGCGCGGCAATGCCCATCGTTGCGTCGAGCAATTCGCCTTGCGGGAAGACCCGGTTGACGAGGCCCCACGCTTCTGCGTCCTGGGCCGAGAACGGCAGGCCGGACAGGATCAGCTCCTTGGCCCGGCGTTCGCCGACGGCACGTGATAGGTTCTGCGTGCCGCCCGCACCCGGCATGATGCCAAGCGTCACTTCCGTCAGTGCGAAGCGCGCATCCGTCGCGGCGTAGATGAAATCGGCGGCGGCCGCGATCTCGCAACCGCCGCCATAGGCGGCGCCATTGACGGCTGCGATAACCGGAATTGGGCAGGCCATGATTGCGCGCAGCATCCGCTCGAAGATCAGATGCTGCGCCTGCCATTCAGCATCGGTCATGCCGTTGCGCTGCTTGAGATCGCCGCCCGCGCAGAATGCCTTGGTTCCGCGTCCGGTAAGCACCGCCACCCTCAGGCCTTCGATGTCGATCGTTAATCCCTCGAACAACTCCATGAGGTCGCACCCCATCTGGGTATTCAAGGCATTCGCCGCGTCCGGCCGATTCAGCGTGATCAGCAGGATGAAGTCGTCACGCCGTTCGACGCTAATCGTCTCGAAATCGCTCCGCATTGGACGGTCCTCATTGGCAAACATCCAAAGGATAGCAGATGTCAGAGCGCTTCACGCCTTCTCATGATCGGGCATGGAGGCGGCGACTCCAGCAGGGCCCGGCTGCCCCTTCAGCTTCGCAACCTCCGCCTCAAGTTCCGTGATTCGCGCGTCGCGCTGGGCCAGCGCCGCCGCGACATCCGCCGCATCGAATTTCTGCGGAATGTGCTGCGGACAGTTGGTGTCCCAGGCCGTGATCTTGAACAGGACCACCTGCTCCGGCCGCGCGCGGTAACCTTGCGGCATCAGCGAGCGCGTCAGCGCGGGATCGTCCTCGATCACGCGCGCCTCGCCCCAGATCTTGACCCGGCGGCGATGCGCGTAATCCATCACGAAAATATGGGCTTTCGGATTCTCCGACAGATTGCCCTGCGTGATGAATTGCCGGTTGCCGCTGTAATCGGCGAACGCAATCGTGCTCTTGTCCAGCACCTTGATGAAACCCTTCGGGCCGCCGCGATGCTGGATATAGGGCTGCCCGTCGGCATTCGCGGTCGCCAGATAGAAGCTGTTGGCATCGGCCAGGAAAGCCCGGAGATTCTCGTCGATCTCGGTGCGCCAGCCGCCCTTTTGCTCGACATGAGCGTAGCCCTCGCGCGAGCCTTTCCGCGTCTGGATGGCCTTCACTGCGGGGGTAAATGCAACGTCGCTGGAATAGGTGTGAGTGTCTGACATCGGAAGCTCTCCCTTCCGTCACGGGCGCAAACCGCCCTCTTCGCTTTAAAAAATGGCTCTTCCCGAGATTTAAACAATCCGGCGGATTGACACTTCATCATTGCAAGGATTGAAATAATGCCATGGACCGGATCGACGCCATGCAGGCCTTTGTCGCGGTCGCCGACTCGCACGGTTTTGCGTCGGCGGCGCGCAGGCTCCATTTGTCGCCATCGGCCGTCACGCGGCTGGTCGCTGCACTGGAGGAGCGCCTCGGCGCGCGGCTGTTGCAGCGTACCACGCGCTCGGTCGCGCTGACCGACGCCGGTGCGCGCTATCTCGAACGCGCGCGACGTATCCTGGCCGACGTCGAAGAGGCGGAACTCGCCGCCGAAGGCGAACGTATCCGGCCGAGCGGCCGGCTCGTGGTCTCGGCACCGGTCGGCTTCGGGCGGCTGCATGTCAGCCCGGTGATGTCGGCCTATCTGAAGCGCTTTGGCGATGTGTCCGCCGAATTGCGGCTGGAAGATCGCGTGGCGAGCCTGGTCGAAGACGGCATCGATGTTGCGGTCAGGATCGGCCATCTCGCCGATTCGTCGTTGGTTGCGCGGCAGGTCGGCGAGATGCGGCGGATCGTGGTGGCCTCGCCCGCCTATCTCAAGCGGCACGGCGAACCGAAGGCGCCCGCCGCAATTGCCGCGCACCAGGCCATCCAGTTCGGTGCCTCCGCGAGCGGCGAATGGCGCTTCGTCGAGAACGGCCGCGAGTTTCGCATCGACATCGCTCCCCGTCTTTCGACCAACAGCGCCGACGCCGCAATCCAATATGCCGAAGCAGGCGGCGGCTTGACGCGGGTGCTGGCCTATCAGGCCGCGGATGGCCTCAAGCGTGGAAAGCTGAAAATCGTGCTGCAGGCCTTCGAGCCGCCGCCGCTGCCGATCCATATTGTCTACCCGACCTCACGGCTGTTGTCGGCCAAGGTGCGGAGCTTCATCGATCTGGTGGTCGAGACCAGCGACTGGCGGTTTGGTTGATCGCGGTCATTCCGGGATGGTCCGAAGGACCAGACCCGGAATCTCGAGATTTCGGGCTCAGCCGGGTTGCCCCGGAATGACAGTCGGAGCTACTCCCGTTTCGGAACCACACGGAACGTGCCGTTGGCACGCGCAATGATGGCATCGTCCGCCTTAATCAGGCTTTGCGCAAAGCAGATCGTGCTGCCGGTCTTGATCACCATGCTTTCCACCGCAAGCCATTGTCCGATCTGGCCCGAGCCGACGTAATCGACCGCAAGCGAGATCGTCACCAGCGACGAGGCCCAGCCCATCGCCTGTGCGCAGCTATAGCCCATCGCGTTGTCGGCGAGCGAGGCGATCAGCCCGCCATGGATCAGACCGCGCGCATTGGTGTGCGGCTTGGCTAGTCGCAGGCCCATGACCACGGCCTGCTCGGTCTTCTTCGAATAGAGCGGCTCCCAGGGATCGGTGAACGGGCTCTTGCGGAAATGCGGCTCGAAGCCTGCGGGAATCTCTGTCGTCATGGGTCGCTCGCATGTTGGCGTCACGAGCGCCATTGAACGCGATGCACGGGTGGAATTCACCGCCTACAAAGTTTTAAACGGCTTTTCGGCAGGTGTTTGAAACAGAATAGTCCCGTCATTCCGGGGCGGCCCGGAGGACCGAGCCTGAAATGACGGGATACGACGCGAATCCAGAACCGCTAAAACGGCAATCCCACATAGTTCTCCGCAAGCGACGTCATCGCGGCGTTCGAGCTCGTCACATAATCGAGCTCGGCGATCTGAATGCGTGCGCCGAATGCGCCCGTGTCGGGAAACTTGTGCAGCATCGACGTCATCCACCAGGAGAAGCGCACCGCCTTCCAGACGCGTGTCAATGCTGTTTGCGAGTAGGCGTCGATGCCGGCGGAGGATTTCTCGTCGTAATATTCGCGAAACGCCGTCGCGAGATAATGCGCGTCGCTGGCCGCGAGGTTGAGGCCCTTGGCGCCGGTCGGCGGTACGATGTGGGCGGCATCGCCGGCCAGGAACATCCGGCCGAACCGCATCGGCTCGGCGACGAAGCTGCGCAGCGGCGCGATGCTCTTTTCAATCGACGGCCCGGTGACGAGCTGGTCGACCGCCTTCTGGTCCAGCCGCCGCTTCAATTCATCCCAGAAACGATCGTCAGGCCACTGATCGACGTGGTCGTCGAGCGGGCACTGCACGTAATAGCGGCTGCGGTGCGTCGAGCGCATCGTGCAGAGCGCAAAGCCGCGCGCGTGATTGGAATAGATCAGCTCATGCGAGACCGGCGGCGTCTCCGACAGAATGCCGAGCCAGCCGAACGGATAGATCCGCTCAAAGGTCTCGATCGCGCCGGGCTTGACGCTCGCGCGGCTGACGCCGTGAAAGCCGTCGCAGCCGGCGATGAAGTCGCAGGCGATCTCATGCGTGACACCATCCTTCACATAGGTGACACGCGGATGATCGGTGTCGAAATCGAGCGGCGTGACATCGGCGGCTTCATAGACCGTGGCGAGACCGGCCGCCTTACGTGCGTTCATCAGGTCGAGCGTCACCTCGGTCTGGCCGTAGATCATCACGGTCTTGCCGGTCAGCGCTTTCATGTCGATCCGATGACGGCCGCCTCCGAAGGCGAGCTCGATGCCGTCATGAACCAGACCCTCGCGGTGCGCACGCGCGCCCGCGCCCACTTCATCCAGCAGCGCGACCGTGCCCTCTTCGAGCAGACCGGCACGGATGCGGCCGAGCACATAATCGGCGGTCTGGCGCTCGAGGATGATGTTGTCGATGCCGCAGGTCCGCAGCAATTGCCCCAGCAGCAATCCCGCCGGCCCCGCGCCAATGATTGCGACTTTTGTCCGCAATACCTGCTTCCCCCGCTGGTGTAGGCTTGGTTGCCGGCTGCGCGCCGGTGCCACGCTTGCAATGATGATTATATCATATAACAATGACTGCAAAGGCCGACGAAAGGCCGATCAATCCAAAGGAAAAGTTCAAGGGAGACGAGGCCGATGAGGAAGACGTTTTTGGCGTTACTGCTGGCCGCCAGTGTGACGCCGGCGTTCGGGCAGGACAAGACCATCAACCTGAAGATTTCACACTGGGTGCCGGCATCGCATCCGCTGCAGAAATCGCTGGAGGACTGGGCCGCCGCGGTCGAAAAAGCGTCAGGTGGCACCATCAAGTCCCAGGTGTTTCCCGCACAGCAGCTCGGCAAGGCGTTCGACCATTATGACATGGCGCGCGACGGTATCGCCGACGTCACCTACGTCAATCCCGGCTATCAGCCCGGCCGCTTTCCGATCATCGGCGCCGGTGAATTGCCGTTCCTGATCTCGGACGCCAAGGGCGGCTCGGAAGGCCTCGACGCCTGGTACCGGAAATATGCCGGGACGGAGATGAAGGACGTCAAATACTGCCTCGCTTTCGTCCATTCGCCCTCGTCCTTCCACATGCGCACCAAGAAGGTCGTGGTGCCCGAGGACGTGAAGGGTCTGAAGATCCGCCCCGCTGACGCAACCATCGCGAATTTCGTCACCCTGCTCGGCGGCACAAATGTGCAGTCCTCGGCGCCTGAGGTGCGCGACATCATCGAACGCGGCGTCGCCGACGGCGTCACCTTCCCGGCGGGATCGCTGGTGCTGTTCGGCGTCAACAAGGTGACGAAGTTTCACATGGACGCGCCGCTCTATGTCACGACCTTCGTCTTCGTGATGAACAAGGACAAGTACGACCAGATGTCCGCAAGTCAGAAGAAGGCGATCGACGACAACTGCAACACCGAGATGGCAGGCAAGGTCGGCGAGCACTGGGGCGCGTTCGAGGATGCCGGCATCGACAAGATCAAGGCCGAGTCGGGCCAGGATGTCTACAAGCTGACCCCGGAGCAGACCGCGCAGTGGAAGAAGGCCTCCGAGCCGCTGGTCAAGACCTGGGCCGAAGGCGTCAAGAAGAAGGGCGTCGATCCCGATGCCGCGATGGCGGAATTGAAGGCCTCGCTCGCCAAGTACAATGCGCTGACGCAGTAACCGCGTGACAACCGGTCGCGACGCGGCGGTGGGACGCTCCCGCCGCCGTTTGCTTGTAATCTAAGAACAGGACGAACGCGGCATGAAGCGCGCTGCGATGGATCGTTTCATCGATGGAATCGAATGGATCGCGGCGGGTTTCGTCGGGCTCGTCGCGCTCGATATCTTTATTTCGGTGCTGCTGCGCAACACGTTGAACTACGCGGTCCCCGATTCTTTCGACATCGGGCGCATGCTGCTCGGTATCCTGATCTTCTGGGGCATCGCTGCCACGAGCTATCGCGGCACCCACATCACCGTCGATCTGGTCTGGGCCAATGTCGGCCCGCGCTATCAACGCTGGATCGACGTGTTTGCGACATTGGTGCTGTTGTTTGTCGTCACGGTGCAGACCTGGACGCTGTTCGACAAGGTGCGCGGCACCTACAACGACAACGTCCTCACCTTCGACATGCACATGCCGCAATGGCCGTTCTTTGCCGTCGCCTGGATCGGCGACGTCTCCGCCGTGCTGCTGATCGCTATCCGCACCTATCGGCTGATCTTCCATCCCGAAGAGATGCACGATCCCAAAATCAAGGCTACGGAGTAGCGCATCGTGAGCACCAATGCGGTCGCCGTTCTCGGCTTCGTCTCGCTGTTCGCGCTGATGCTGTTGCGCGTGCCTGTCGGCATGGCGATGGGCCTCGTCGGCGTGTCCGGCTTTGCCTATCTGGTCAACGGCACCGCGGCGCTGAAGCTGGTCGGCCAGACCTCGATGCGTACGGTCACCGACTATACGTTCGGTGTGATCCCGATGTTCCTGTTGATGGGAACGTTCGTCTCCAATTCGGGCATGAGCCGCGAGCTGTTCCGCGCCGCCAACGGCTTTGTCGGCCACCTGCGCGGCGGCCTTGGCATCGCGACGGTTGCAGCCTGCGGCGGCTTTGCTGCGATCTCCGGCTCCTCGGTTGCGACCGCGGCGACCTTCTCGGCGGTGGCCTATCCGGAAATGCGCCGCTTCGGCTATCCGCAATCCTTCGCCACCGGCGTGATCGCGGCCGGCGGCACGCTGGGTGCGATGCTGCCGCCGTCCACCGTGCTCGCGGTCTACGGCATCATCACCGAGCAGGACATCGGCAAGCTGTTCATGGCCGGCATCATTCCGGGCCTGCTCGCGATGACCATGTATATGATCACGATCACCGTGATCGGCCGCGTCGCGCCGGGCTTCCTGCCGAAGGGCGAGCCGCCACCCTGGCGCGCGCGCTTCGCCGGGCTGAAGGACATCTGGGCGCCGGCGCTGCTGTTCGTCTTCGTGATCGGCGGACTTTACGGACTACCCTTCCTGCCGCGCTTCACGCCGACCGAAGCGGGCGGTGTCGGCGCGACCGGCGCGTTCCTGATCGGGGTCGTCACCGGCCGGCTCGACAGGGAGAAGATCCTGGCGTCGCTGCTGCAGGCGACGCGGACGGCTGCGGCCGTCTTCACCGTGCTGATCGGCGCGCTGATTTTCGGCTATTTCCTGACGGTGACGCAGACGCCGCAGAAGGTGACGGAGTTTCTCACCGGCCTCGGACTCGGCCCCTACGGCGTGCTCGCGGTCATCATGGTGATGTATCTCGTGCTAGGCTGCCTGATGGACGCGATGGCGATGATCATCCTGACCGTGCCGATCATTTTTCCGGTGGTCACCCAGCTCGGCTTCGATCCGATCTGGTTCGGTGTCATCATCGTGATGACGGTCGAACTCGGCCTGATCCATCCACCGGTCGGCATGAACGTATTCGTGATCAAGAGTGTCGTGAAAGACGTCTCCTTTGCCACGATCTTCAAGGGCGTGATCCCCTTCGTCCTCACCGACCTGGTGCGGCTGGTGATTCTGATTGTGTTTCCGATGCTCGCGCTCTGGCTGCCGCAACGCATGGCGGGGTAATCTGGGGAGATAAACATGACGACGCCCGTGCTCGAGACGAAATATGTCTTCACCATCACCGCGCGCATCGGCGAGGTGACGATTGCGGGCGAGACCGGCCTCGGCGTCCGGCGGATCATACCGATTATTGGCGGCGAGGTGCGCGGCGAACGCGTGAATGGAAAAGTCTGCGCGTTCGGCGCGGACTTTCAGATCATCCGTCCGAACGAGCTGATCGATCTCGAGGCCAAATACGCCTTCGAGACCGACGACGGCGCAACCGTCTATGTCGAGAACAAGGGCATCCGCTTCGGGCCGCTCGAACTCCTGCAGAAGCTGAAGCGCAACGAGCCGGTCGATCCCAAGCTGATCTATTTCCGCACCCTGCCGCGCTTCGAGACCGGTCACGCAAACTATCGCTGGCTGATGGAGAATCTGTTCGTCGGCTCCGCCGCTCGCCACGCCGACCGCGTCGTCATCGACGTGCATCAGGTGTTGTGAGTTGGTTGCCCACTCTCTCCGCATGTCGTCCCTGCGAAAGCAGGGATCCATAGCCACAGGGCGATGTCGTGGACGCACAACGTCTCCCTTGTGCTCAATCGATAGCTTCCGCGGTATGGGTCCCTGCGTTCGCAGGGACGACGACCGAGATTGACTTGGACACAGATAGTTATATAATATAACTATTATCGACAGGACAGAAATAAACGCATGGGACATGCCGCCGCCGACACCGCGAATGCTGCTTCGTCCGAACTGCTCAAGATCGAGACGTCGGGCCGGATCTTGATCGTCGGGCTCAACCGCCCGGCCAAGCGCAACGCGCTCAATGACGGCATCATCCTTGCGATCGGCGAAGCCTTCGCGACGCTGCCCGACGGCATCGGCGCGGTCATCATCCATGGCATCGGCGACCATTTCTCCTCGGGCCTCGATCTCTCCGAACTGACCGAACAGGACGCCACTGAAGGCCTCAGGCATTCGCAGATGTGGCACCGCGTGTTCGATCGCATCCAGTACAGCCGCGTGCCGGTCATCGCCGCGCTGAAGGGTGCGGTAATCGGCGGCGGCCTCGAGCTTGCCTGCGCCGCGCATATCCGTGTTGCCGAGCCATCGGCCTATTTCGCGCTGCCCGAAGGCCAGCGTGGCATCTTCGTCGGCGGTGGCGGCTCGGTGCGGCTGCCGCGCCTGATCGGCGTCGCACGAATGACCGACATGATGCTCACGGGTCGGGTCTATTCCGCGACCGAAGGCTCGGCCTATGG
>Ga0070711_100001129_pt1 | contig 14275 bp, 16 predicted proteins | sample LARL53metaG_FD_65452 | JGI IMG/M metagenome (GOLD analysis project Ga0070711, IMG submission 65452) | Corn, switchgrass and miscanthus rhizosphere microbial communities from Kellogg Biological Station, Michigan, USA - LAR L5-3 metaG | ecosystem: Host-associated > Plants > Roots > Rhizosphere ... | reverse complement strand
AGGAACCATGACATTATCTCCCTTGATAAGAGGTACACTCTCAAGAGCATCAGCAAGATAACGCTCATCAATAGGAGGGATTGCCTCTAAAGGGGCAACTATCACTTTTTCAGCTGGAACTGCCTTTATTTTCCTCACTACGACAGTATCCCCGATTGCCACTCCTGCATTATTCCTTACTAAACCATCTACTCGAACTATACCCTTCCCTTCATCTGAAGGATAAAGTGGTAAACATTTGGCAACAGTTCTACGTTTGCCTCTAATTTCAATAACATCACCGGTAGACGCGCTTAAAGAATCCATAGAATCATAGTCAATACGAGCTACTCCACGACCCACATCTCTAGTATAGGCTTCCAAAACCTTTAGAGATAGAGTATTCTGGCTCACAATGTCACGTAGGACTTACTCCTCTTTATACCTTATTACGTTTCGAGTCAATTACCTTTCACTAAAAATATGTATAATAACTAAACGCAGCAGAAAAATATGTATTATATTCCTTGATTTTAACACAAACTTAAAATCACCTGATTTCGTGGTTCTTTTGATCAGCTTGGGAAAGAGACCATTGGTGCGCAGAAGAGGGCGCGGAGGAAAGCAATTTAGAGCAATTACAGTTGGAAAGATTGCTCCGGCAAAATATCCTAATTTCAAATTAAATGAACATCATTCTGGTCTCGTTGTTGATATCGTACATGAACGTGGAAGGGACGCCCCGCTGACCAAAGTTCGTTTTGATAATGGTTTGTACTCCTACGTACCAGCACCACAAGGTATTGCTGTCGGAGAGAAGATTGAAGTAGGTGTCGGAGCAACAGCAACTGCAAGAAATATTTTATCCTTAGAAGCTATACCTGATGGAACATTAATTTGCAATATCGAGAAGAACGCCGGAGACGGGGGCAAATTAATTAAGTCTGCAGGATCCTCTGCTCTCGTTTTTGCTCATGGTTCTGAAGGTGTAACAATAAAGTTTCCATCTGGCAAGTTTCTTACGATTAATCCAAAATGTAGAGCAATGATCGGGACGATTGCGGGTGCAGGTAGAAAGGAGAAACCATTTCTAAAGGCAGGAAACAGAGCTAAGTATATGCAGGCGCATGGAAGATTATATCCAACTGTCAGAGGCATCGCACAAGCTGCGGTCTATCATCCACATGGTGGAGGCAGACATCAGCATATTGGACGCCAATCATCAGTGGGCAGAACTACTCCACCAGGACGCAAAGTTGGAAATATAGCTCCAAGAAAGACAGGCCGCGGAAGATTGAAAGAACGCAAGTAAAAAATAACCCTCCTTCTTTCTCATCGAGTCTTTGCCCAGAAATACCAAAAACATTTACTACATGCAAATGTCGTAAATATTCTCTCGTACGAGGTTGTTCGATTCACTATCTGACCAAAAGTCTTTTCGCCGTCACCACCTACTTTCAATGCTGTTGTAAATCCATAGCAAACGAACTTTCTATTGCGGCACTCGTTGCTGTTGCAATAACCGTCACTAGAAAAGTGACACTTTATGTATTAATCTTATTAGATCAGTATTAGAAATATAAGATTGATAAATAAATTAATTCTTACTCATACCTTCTATTGGAAATGCAAAGATCTCTATTCATGCACTTGCTATTTGATTGTCTGAACTGCAGAATAAATTCAATATGGAACTATAAAGATAAATTCTAACTCCGTACTTTGTCCAATGAATACCTCCACAACTGGGGTTTGAGGTCTGGCCGGTCAAAAAGTTAATTATACCAATATCGCACATGACACGACATAATCAATCATAGGGTAGCGACTGTGGCTTATTACATACCCGATAATAAACTAATTTTGTCCTATTTTTTACAAAAAAATACCTTCTACTTGCACATTGTTGGGGACGACCATAAATCTTTCCTCTCCTAAACGAAAAACTGAATAACCGTTTTTTAGGTGTGTCGAATATAGCTCATTCACTAATTTGCTTGCTGCATCTGGATCTTTCGACACTATTGGTGCTATTCTGGCTATTAGGATTGTTGGCTCCTTTCCTGGAAGATTTTCTTTCAAGTCCTCCAGTTGTGAAGAACTGTGGATAGAAATAGTTTTTATGTATAGTCGCTGCTGGGGAGTTGGTTTCTTGAATTTAGATTCCGTTACCTGTCTTACAATGCTACGTCTCACTTGTTTACAATAACATTATGACCCAGTAATAATAAAAAGTATTAAGTAATATCATTAAACAACTTGATAAATTATAATGAATATCGATTTCAAAGTTGCTTTCGTAGTAGACGATCTTGTATCAGTTGATCCTTGGAGAGTTAGTGGAGTAGAAATTAAAGGAATTGCTGAAATAACCAAGAGGAATGGCCATGAATCTGTGAAGATTACGCCGTTCAAAAAATCAAGTTAGGGAATAGAAGGAAAAGAAACCTAAGTTGCTTTCTAAGATTGTGATTGCCCTGCAAATCCTGCAAATCCTACAAAATACTTTATAGTATTATCCTAGAATTGAAAATAGTAGCTTGTACGAGTGTCGATTAGCGGGACATATACTGGGTGGTGGTTGGCGAAATAAGTTTAACATATGGACAAGTCTCCTGTATATATATTTTATTCATCATCAACATCATTGTAGTCGAGGCAGTGATCATAGGAATAGTAACAAAAGAAGTTTTATGCATCTTTCAGAAGATGCTCCTGTTGGAGAGGAGAAGAAGTGGTAAAAAGATGATTGAAGATCTAGATGCTACTCTAAGGTAATTGACTCTCAGACGACCAGGATATATTTAGTTTCATTTCTATTATTTTACCATTCATCTCGTTCAAGTATCTAATGAAAAGAACCTTTCTGTAATCTTTTTCAAAGTATCATAATTCTGTTCAGCCTCAATAACTACACTATTGTATTCATATTTGACATTGAATGATTTTAGTACAGTACGGAATAAACTAGATTTCTTACCGTCTTCTGTAATTTCAATTTTATCAACTACAAGCAACTTTTCAACAAGAAGCCATCTGATCTTTCTGTAAGCAGTAGTAGGCGGTATACCAGTATCTCGTATAATTTGACTAACTGCTTTCGAATTAAACATCGTTGCATCCAAGATCTTTTGTAACTCGGTATCACCCAATGCATCAAGGATGGCATGTTTTGATCTCTCATTTTTGACTATCATATTAGTGTTAGAATTCCTAATTTGGGGCCTAGTTTCAAAAGCCTGTTTTTGTTCCGTGGTTACTGCTAATGTCATGGCTATTAAGTCCTCGGTATATCAGTCATTATTGTCATCGGAGCCTTCATTCCACAACGAATGATAGGATAAAACTTAGGAGTAGTTTTCTTGTTTTCAGTCTGTGTCGTCTCGGAATGCACATAGTACCATATAGGTACGGGATATTACGTTTAATACTCTCTCCCTATCTCTCATTGTTAAAAAACAAGACAATAGCGGTACAATATAGTAAGCGTATCTCAAAATGTTAGTGGCTTACGACTCGAGGATCTCGAAATAAAACACATTTGATAGCCAAGCTCAAAAGGGCTGGAATAGAATCAATCTTTGACCTAGCCTATATCAACCAAAGATGGCGGCATAATAAAAGGTTGATTGAATACGTAAAAGGTCAGAGTGTCCCTCAATGACGATATCGAACCAACCTATGAATATAAGAAACATGTTTAAAACCTTGGCATTGCAGAAGATATTATGAGGAAGACTGGTATGAAATGACTCGACGTAAGAATGCATCAGAGGAAATGAGATGTAGGAAAGCAAAGAAAAGGGCACTCAAAAGGTTATTCGGTTTAACTTCCTGAATTATCACGACCTTTCCATGAGCCCATTTCACTTTTCACTTGATGCTAGAACTGTAGAGTCTGTGCCACCATGAAATACCCTAGCGTTTTTCACTCGTATATTGGCTTTTTCTGTTTACACATCAAATCGTTTCCAGATAATCATTTTAACGTATAAACATCTTCCTCACGAATCTTATTTCTAGTCAAGAAAAATCAATCTTTTCGATTTCCTCTAAGTATATCTCATGTTTATAGCTCAGATGAGCATAACTGATGAGCCAGATGGATAAAAGACGGCCCTAACTACTGCTCGGAGCGGATCCATCTATTGTATCCCTATTGTATCCCTTTTGTTATCATGCGATAAATATCCCTATTGTAATCATTGCCTACTTTTACTTATATTCATCCGGAATTGATTGTTGTCCGAGAATATTGCTCTTAGCGAATCTCAATAGACTGGCCATTATGATATCGGCGATCTTCAAATATCATCTCAAGAATTTTCTTCGCAACCGTTTTTGGCTTAAGCATCCTATGTTTGTTGTTTCTATAATATACTGGATCGACATCTTCTTGCATCTTCGTATCTACTTCACCTGGACAAATAGCCATAACCCGAATGCCATAATTTCCCACTTCCCATGCCAAACTTTCAGTTAAACCTATCATACCAAACTTGCTTGCACAATATGCAGATAATTCTGGAAATCCTGTCTTTCCAGCACCGGAGCTAACATTGATAATAACACCAGATCTATTTGTTATCATGAAAGGAAGAACCGCTTTTGTACATAGAAAAGGGCCTTTTAGGTTAGTACCTATTGTTTTATCCCATTCCTCTTCTGAGGTATCTAGTAACTTTTTGACAAATACTATTCCAGCATTATTAACCAAAATGTCAATGAATTTGAATTTGGCTATTGCTGATTTGATTAAGTGATTTACTTCTGAGGAGATGTTAACGTCGCATCTTATACCAAGTAGTCTGTCATCGTCCCTATCATCATGATGGTTACTATCATCTATTATGATCATCTCTTTAATTTCTTTGATTACTGAATCAATTTCACTTTGAGTTCTAGAACAAATGACTACGTTTGCTCCCATTTTTGCCAGAAGAATCGCGGTTTCCTTTCCTATACCTCTACCGCTGCCAGTGATAATCGCGGTCTTCTTTTCTACCATTATCTGTTTTGTGTCTCTTGTAGCTTTTAATATTCCTTCGAAAATAATTTCTTATGGGCTTAAACCATGTCATAATTACAACTATGAAACTAGACTTAGGTCATGTGATTTAATGCTAAGGGGGGATGAATGATGCCTTCCGAGGATAATGAATGATCATATTACAAGCAACTAAATTATTTTAGTTATTCTTCTTCTTCAGATATTGCTGATATCTTGGAGGTAGATAGAACACCCTTTCTGGTTTTATTTTTAGGATTATTCTTTTAATTTGTGTGGAGTGTCCAGGATACGTATCAGTACTAAGGTACTTTCTTGCAAGTTTGTCAATGTGCTCGTCAGCTCCTTTAGTAGTTTGCTCAATGACACGTCCTTTTATCGTTACCATGCTATATGGATTTTCATCATCTACCATGGCTATCGAAACTCTGGGATCTCGTGAAATATTTTTTTGTTTTATTCTACCTTCTGCGGTGTTTACCAGAATGGTATTGTCGTCCTCCATATCAATCCAGGTAGGAGTAACATGGGGTGAACCATCTTTCATCACTGTTCCCAAAAATGCAAAAGTCCCCTTCTTGATAATTTTAGCTACTGGTTCACTAATCACTGTGTTAATATTATTCATAATTCATCACCTATTCTCTATTAATTCATATATATATGATATTCCTGACACAAGCGAGCTTTCTTTTCTAAGTCATCCCCAGAATTTAGTTCATATTGGTCTTCAATGTGATTGTGGATGATGGTACAAGGTCAAACGGGTTGATATTCCTATAAAGTGCGGCGTCATTTAGCCAAGGAAAAGATTGTTTTAACATCTACTTTACTGTGTAAAATTGATTTAAAACATATAAATTCCATGTTATATCGATATTTTATAGAGAGTATTAAAAGAAGCATGTCTGCTACTAGCCAGTCGATACAACTACCTATAGATGAATGTGAGGAGTGGATATGGGACACGCTCGACTGTACAAAGGATTGCGGTTTTGAGTATATAAAAGATGGAAACAAAGAGTTTCTTATATTTAATACTAATGATTTCTTTGCAGATGCTAAAGCACTAGAGAAAATTAGGAAGACTACGGGGATGGAGTTGGTTCAAATGAGTACACATAATGGATATACGCAGTTATGGTTTGGTAGATATGTGTTGAAAAAAGAGATTAGGTTTAGAAAAGTCTAGCATAATTAGCAGTGACTGATTTTACTCGCTGTACTAAAGTATTCAATCTCTCCCGTAATGCTGGCTTTTAAATGAATTCATCTCTTCTTGTGGAGGTAATACTTCTCTGCTAGCGACAAATGTCTTTTGTTCATATACCGGACTGTATGGAAGCCTCACCATGTGAAATACAGAAGCAGCCAGGTTAGTGAGGCATCCACATAGCCGGATGTCAATTACAGGTGTGTCTATTATCGGACTGTATCATGTGTATTTATTTAGTTGTCCTTCTTTGTCTATATCTTAATTCCTTATTATCTTCTCTAAGAATCTCATTATTAATCTCATTATTGGAGTATCTGTAGGTAGGAATCAAAGATGACTACGGTATTATACAACTTTTATTAAGTACAATACCGTAACATATACTCCCCATGATGCTTGGCCGGCCACTTCTGCAATATTTCTGCTCAGAGTGCAATACGCTTCTGACTGAAACAGACAAATTGATTGATTTTATATCGTCATCTGAAGAATGTCCAAAATGTGGTTCTCTACTTTCAAAAACTTTGAAGAGACAGACCTCAGAACGATATAGTAGTAGTAATAAGACAGCCTCACTATTAATACCACCAAAATTCCAAACTGCGTCTAGATTGATCTTTGATATTGAAAAAATAGATTCTATTCTGAAACTTGGAATTGGCGAATGTATGTGTATTGTTGGAAAATATTCAAAGATTCTTGCCGACAGACTGTGTATTAACGCTTTACTACCAGAGAGTCATGGTGGATTCGGTTCTCATAATGTAATAATTATTGATGCTGGAAACAGTTCAGATGTTTATCAATGCGTAAATTTTGCACGCCAATATGGATTTGATATCAAAGATATTTTAAGGAAAATAATTGTAAGTAGGCCTTTCACAATTTATCAATTAGCAAATTTAGTCACTTATGAATTACCCCGTGTCATGCGGAAATGTGATACAAAGCTCATTATCGTCTCCGATATACTTCGTATGTTCTTAGACGACCCGCAAGTTAGAGTCGGAGAAAGCAGGCGGTTGATAAAAAAGATTACAAATACAATCAGCCAATTCTCAAGCAATACATCAGTTATTGTAAGCCTCAGCAGTGATCTGCCATCTGCATACTCGCAAATGCTTTTTCCAAGTTTTGACAAATGTATGCAAATTACAAACGGCGAATCCAACGGTGTGGTTTTAGTGCAAGTGAAAAGCCGTAAAAAAGAAGATTGCAGAATTATACAGTTGCAACAACTAGATCTACAGATAATTCCTCATAGGTGATACTTTTCATTATATGTAATTGAGTTTAGATAGTACGTGGTTCATAGTGTAGTTGCACTTCGAAATTCCTAGAACGCAATTTTGTCTTATATTTCATATTTCTAGGCCTAGTTCTTAATCTATACCCGCAACATGGACACCATATCCCATCCCAGTCTAAAAACACTTCGCAGACCTGACAGCGTTTTTGTCCAGTAGCGTAACGTCCTAAACCAACTGGCTTTCTTGCCTTATGACGTGTACACATGCCCTTACAAGTCAGAAGATGGTCGATCCTCCATCCATGTTATTGGACACGAAACTATTTATGTATTGCCATGAATGTCTCTAATTGTTGTATAATTATATGTATTAATCTCTAGATTACCTGCGCTAAGTCGATACATTTATGTCAATATTGTACCCAGTTTAACAAACATGTGCTAGACAAGAGCTATCATTCCGGAGCTGCTTCCCCATACGGCGCTGTTCACACAAGTCCTCAAATGTGTAAGACCACAAGTGAGTTTTTCAGATATATAGTCGTCGGCGTTCCAACATCTATTATAATTCGGTTAGTACTATTAGCATCTTCTACCACAAACACGTTATCAATGAAGGATCCTCGTCCCGGGTCAATCATAGCCGTTACAGCAAATGAATTTAGATCTGCTTCCTGCGCAGGCATTGACGTGTTCAAGTATTGAAATTTGCTTATCGTCGGGGAAAATGTTGCTGAATGATAGAGTTGTGGATTGCCTGGCTCATGATTATTCACCATGGGTGCAAACCGTAATACTGATGCTCCTCCAGCGAGTATTGAACCTATCAGGACTAACGCTAAAGCAATAGTACTTAACATAACAATTGGGCTCGATTTAATAGGCGGATTATTTTTGATTTCATTGGCGTTTGAGACTTCGTTAGTATTCACAATTTTTTGATTCGCAAGATACTGTTTTGTCTGAGAGTCTTTGTTAAGAATAGGACTAACAATTTCTAGTACCTCCTTTCTCATGTCCTTAGTTAATGAAATATGTTGAGGGAGAGAATCATATACTGAAATATAACCAAGAAAATGCAAATTGGAAACAGCCCGTAATACTCTATCCTCGGAATTATCCGGAAATCCATCAACCAAATTAGACACTTTCATTGGATTGTGCTTTTTGACTAGGATACGTAGAATTGCGATTTCGTAAATGTCCACATAAAGGTATACGATGAAGGTTTATTTATCTATTTATTGACATGTTTATCGTTATATAAGTAAACAAAAGTTATTTAGATTGGATTTAATGATATAGAAACAGACAAATATGACCGATTATCATTAGATATGTGTCGCAGAATGTCAATGAATTCAATAATGGAATTTTAGCCGATCTTTTCTCATCACGAGCCATTGCACAAATTCTAGACTTTTTCTTTGACCACAAAGAATTTGATTATCCTCCAAGCGAAATAGCGAAGAAGACAGGCTTGTCTTTTAGAACAATATTTAGGGAAATCCCTAGCTTAGAGAGAAACCAGATGATATTCAACAACAGACGGATCGGCAAAACTAATATGTACAAGTTAAATACTGACTTTCAAGCGGTTGAATTGCTGGAAAGATTTGTTTTGGAAATGTCTCAATTACGTCCTACTACAAAGACGACTAGTCAGGATGAAAGCAGTGATATTTCTGAATCAGAAATAAAGTTAACCTAGCCCAACTTGCCATTTCTGTCAAAATATAAATATCTTCGTGTCAACACAATAGGCATTTATGGCACGCAATAAAATGGAATTGTCACTCTCAATAGCTGTAATCTTTACAGCTGTGTTTCTTATTCAAACGGCGATTGACAGCGGCGCCGGAGGCACACATGCTCTAGGACAAGTATTGCCATCAGGTATTTCTGCAATTCAAGGAGGAATACATAGACAAAATCACCAATATTTACCTGTTGCGCAGGACCCCTCTACTAGGAATTCAACACGAAATATCGCTTTACCCGCACCTCGTTCATCCCTTACACAGATCTTTAAGCAGGTGGAGAATTCCGTAGTCCAGATTACGAGCCGAGTGTCCAACTCCAGTATGCAAATAATAATAAATGGGAATCCGCTGGGAAGCCAATCGACACGTTTAGGATCAGGATTTGTATACGATAAGCAAGGGCATATTATCACCAATAATCACGTAGTTGATGGAGCTAGTATAGCTGATGTAACATTCGTTGATGGGAATACCTATGGAGCAAAAGTAATAGGAAAAGATCCTTCTAGCGATATTGCAGTATTACAAATTACAGATAATTTCTCACCTGAAAATCTTGTTCCTCTTGGTATTGTAAACTCTTCTTCCCTACAAGTCGGACAACAAGTGATAGCTATTGGCAATCCATTTGGACTTAGTGATACGATGACGACAGGTATTGTCAGCCAGGTAGGACGGCTGTTGCCAAATCCTGGCACAGGATTCCCTATACCAAGTGGAATTCAAACAGACGCACCAATTAATCCTGGTAATTCTGGTGGACCATTGCTGGATATGCAAGGACACGTCATAGGAATAAATACAGCCATTAATTCCGCGACTGGGCAGTTTTCCGGTATAGGATTTGCGGTTCCATCAAATATACTTGTCAAAGAGATTTCAACTATAATTCAAACCGGAGCGTACAATCACCCCTGGCTGGGAATATCTGGTCGAGCTATAACTCCAGATGTAGCACAAAGTTCAGGTTTACCACGAAATTATAAAGGAGTAATCGTTGATTCAGTTCAAGCTGGTAGTCCTGCCGAAAAAGCAGGCGTACAGGGGGTAACGCAAGGTGACGTTTCTAGTAGCCCAAAGTTGGGAGACATCATAATAGGAATTGACGGACATTCTTTGAGAAGTATTGACGATCTCATCAATTACGTTGATGTACACAAGTCTGTGGGAAATAACGTGGGACTGACTGTAAATAGACATAGCCAGATAATGAATTTGAATATGATATTGGCAACCCGACCAACACTGTCACAGAATGCTACACAGGACCAATCTATTCTGCCATAACACGATTACGCCCTTTTTTAGAGACCAAATGATGATGAGAATATCTGCCCATAGCCGGGGGCCGGTGTTGAGGAAGGAAGATTGGAGAAAGGACTTTACATACCGTCTATTGAGGCAGGTCAATCACTTTCACTAGAATGGAATGTCAGATTGGTTAAAGCAGGCTCTTACGCTATTGACCTTACTTTTTAATAAAGATGGTGATTTTGGTTCGCCACCTAGTGCAAGTTCAAAAGTATTTTTAGAAGTTGCTCCAAAGCTAAATCTCAATCCTGGTAATGTTCTTCCGGTAGCCTTTGGTGTTCCAGCATTGACAATGGGCGTCCTTGGCGTGGTTAATTACATTCGAGGAAAAAAGACGGGCATTTATGGTTGATTGTGACATCAAAGGAACATTTCTAGCTCTACCCCCTAAGCAGAATGGAGCTTGGTCAACGCTATGAAAATATTCTGCAAACAATCTACTAAACGGCGTGTCTGATGTCCTGGTTGTTACGACACTGATTATTAGACTATTGCCTATGAGAATGTTAGATTGTCCTTAGCTCGATAGTGTCATTCGGAATATACTAGATCACCTTGTTTAAAGAAAACATTATTATCTCGAATTTGAGAATCTGACCACTATGTCCAAAACGGTGCCAGAAATAGGCGAAAAAGCTCCTGACTTTCAGCTACCTGATGTTAACATGAAAGTGCACAAGTTGAGTGATTACCAAGGAAAGAAAACAGTCCTTGCTTTTTTTCCGGCTGCTGAGTCTCCAACCTGCACAGTAGAGATGTGCAGTTTTAGGGATTCACTGACAGACCTACAACAGAGTGGCGCTCAAGTAGTAGGCATTTCTGTTGACGGTCCATTTGCCAACAAGATATTTACGATAAATCGTCACCTTAACTTCGATGTTTTGAGTGATTACAAGCGCGAGACTATAAACAAGTATGGGATAGTGATGGACAATTTGGGTCCATTAGAAGGATATAATGCTGCTAAACGATCGATTTTCATCCTTGATGAGAATGGAAACATAACTTACAGGTGGATCTCAGATGACCCGACTATCGAACCTAATTATGGGGAGATTAATGCGGTTCTCAAGAAGACCCAATAGATTACTCCTGTTGAAGCAGCATAGTCAGGGTTGTTGTATATGTCGATTAAACTATGCTCAATGCCAATCTTGTACATGACTATGAAATCGGTCATATACGATCTTGACTTACCGCTTAACTGGGAGAAGACTGGAATAGATGTTGCAGGTATAAAGTAATATTATAATCGTGACCCACACTTATCTAATTGTGATCTTTATCCCAATAGTACTTTGTCCACTGTCTGCAAGCTATGCATTTGAACATCGATAAAATACTATCTCTATGGAGGCAAGGTTGCAGCAATGGATGGCTGTACTCTGAGTCCTGTGGATAAACTATGTTAAACGTCTTACAATAAAAACAGCGGATCTTGAAACCTCCTCCTACAAAATCCTTAATCATTGAACCATTCATTTCTCTTCAGATGTATAAGGATAGTAGAGTGTTGGCTAGTATTTATCCAGCTAATCAAATGGCCAAATAGCAGTAGAGTATCGGGAACAGTTTCTAAGAGTTTTATTTTTTATTTCCAATTTGTTTGCATTTAATAGATTAGCAGTGTTGGTCACAAAATACAATTATATATCATGGACGATTATTATTTTCCATCATTGCTAATATCAACTCCTAAAATCCCAGCGTTTCCCCAATTCTCTTTTGAAACTTCATATATTAGAATTCTTACTTTTTCTACTTGAGTTTTCAGAATCCTTGCTGTCTCTGCCGTCAACACTTTAACTAGTTCTCTCTTCTGTTCAACAGATCTTCCTTCGCTTATTGTAATTTGTATTACCGGCATGATTGTTAACTGTGTTCAAATGCTATTTATAATTTCGACTTTCTGAAAATATCTTTTATATCATAGCATACTGACTACTTGCTTATGAGAGTTTCTTTATTTCTTTGTACCGCTATACATGCAAATGCAACTGGACTGACTGATCTAATTAGTCTGTCACAGTCCTTTGTTTTCCAACCAATTTCCTATTTCCGAGAATGTCATTTTATGGTAGTCGTTTAAATGTATAAGCAGAGATAACAAACTGTAATGGTAGTAATTCTTCGTTTGGCAGGTACAATGTGGATACTCATCAATACGTCCATTGGTAACACAACCTTCAATTTGTTCTATCACGGTTAGCGGAATCAAATCGGCTGAAGAAGCTATGGGTTCCTTTATCATTTTGTGTGCTTCTACATCATAGCCGAAGCACTTCGACAGCGCCGCAAGAGCACAATATTTTCCTCTACCATCCGAAAACGCGCCAAATGTTTGAGGAATGTGGTTTACCTGATGTTTGAATATGATGCTAAGTTTTGGTTGTAACCGAGATTCTTGTTTTCGATGCATCATATACATATCATCATCACATTAGTAATTGTCTTATCTTAAAAACCACGCGATATTCGAAGGAAATTTACCTGAATTGGATGATTTGATGGAGAGTAAAATACTTACAAGAAGGCTTATATTTGAACTAATCCTCTCAAAAAGGATGGTTTTTACCCTCTCTTCTCTTAATAACGGCGCCCCAATTCTGTGTGTATCTTTGAGTATCTTTGAGTCACGTCTTCTACCGCCTCCCCAGAAAATGCCAAGACATACTGATACTTTTTTCCCCAGTTTTGCTCATAATAGTAAGGATGATCTAGCGAGATTGGATATTCCAAAGTTGAATCTATATGAACCCATTTTCCATTAATTATAGCCTCATTCCAACAGTGGTCAAGGAAATCATGTACAATCCTCGCCTCTATTTTTAATGCGTTCATGATGGCACCAAAAAGCATCGACCATTCACTACATCTACCGGTTCTTGCCTCTGCAATCTTCAATATCTGACCGTATCTGGGAAAGGAATATTCGTAGTAACAATTATTACACGAGTAGGTTTCCATTGCGCGTAGCTTCCATGAACCTCCAATCACATAAAGTCATTTTTGAACCATTCTAATAGAGATTTTATTTTAGTATCCACGTTTAATTGTGTTATGTGGTCTGGTATCAACGATTTGATTTTTTCTAGAATCTGAAAATTACAGTACTGTTCGCTAATTTTGTTGTAGAGTGGGAAAGAGCTCTTGTGTATAGTTTGATTATGGTTGTTATCTAGAATGATGTGACTTCTAAACATGTAGTTATAATGATTATCTACTTACAATGCAAAGATATATTTGTTCATAATCTTGGCTTGACAGCACTCGGTAACCAGAGTATTGGAGCTGATTGGTAATTCTGAAAAAAAGCAAGACAATATGTGGATTGGGGATAGAAGTAAAGCTAACTGCAGTAATATGGAAATTCAAAAATAATGGCAAACAATCGATAAACAGGATATGAAAAAGAGATTTATAGAACTGAATATCTCTCGATACAATGAGTTACGGTAGAGGTTCAGGCGGCGGTGGCGGCAGTAGAGACTTTAACAGGGGATCTACAGGCCCAAAACCAGTAGAAGTAGGCAAGGAATATGACGTGGAAGTTACGGAAGTGAGTAGACAAGGTGACGGTATCGCAAGAGTGCAAGGATTTGTAGTTTTTGTCAAAAATGGAAAGGTTGGACAGAAAGTCAAGGTTAAGGTTGATCAGGTAGGAAATAGGTTCGCTACAGCTACACTTGTTAGCTAATCCTGCAATAATTGAGCTGTAGGTGTACAGGTGTTGGGGTAACCATGACACA
>Ga0070711_100001126_pt1 | contig 14286 bp, 15 predicted proteins | sample LARL53metaG_FD_65452 | JGI IMG/M metagenome (GOLD analysis project Ga0070711, IMG submission 65452) | Corn, switchgrass and miscanthus rhizosphere microbial communities from Kellogg Biological Station, Michigan, USA - LAR L5-3 metaG | ecosystem: Host-associated > Plants > Roots > Rhizosphere ... | reverse complement strand
CTTTCAGGTCGTGAAAAGGAGGTTTGTCCAAATCTTTTGTGGCAGAAAGAATGTCCCGCTCTACTATAGTCGTTTCGCTGTTGGACAGAGCGTAGGGTGGCAGAGACTTAGACCACAGTGCGCAGCCGAACAAGCCAAACACAAACCAGGGTATTGCGAGCCAATGGCTCGCCCTAATGCCAAACAATAAGAGCGTCAGCGGACGCTGACGCGATTTGCGCATAAACTCCTCCTTGGTATGCGCCCACTAATCATAATTGCCCAAAGCTCAAACATCGGCCATGCGGCGTAATGGGATTTCCCGGCTCGCATTGGCGCAATAAGCCGCGGTAGCCTGACTAATTTCGCCTCCGTCGCCGCTACAGGTACGTGCGCGAGACCATTGATCTCGGCCCAGGCAATAGACTGCTGGGCCTTCGATGATCTGCTTATGCAGGATGGCACCGCTGCGCATGGCCGCGATGATCCTGTCAGCCTGCATTGCCGTCTAGAGAAAGACGTAGAGCGTGGCGGCGATCAGCACGAATAGGAGAGCGAAGAAGAGCGGTTGATCCTCGGCCCTTCCGAACCGAGCGCTCCACCATTGGTGAACCGTATGGCCGAATCACTCGCCTTGGTGAACTCCGCCACGACTTGGCGTCTCAACTTCAGATTCTCCCGAAGCACCCTTTCAAGGTCACCGTTGTTCGAGGTCATGCCGCACCTTGCGTCAAAAGATGCGATCTCTGATTGCGTAGAGCACGAAGCCTAGACTGATGATTAGGGCACCGAAGATCGCTGCCAACTCCCAAAGCAATTGAGGCGTTTGGTTTGCGCTAGTTCGAGAGCGGATTCTTTCTTTGAGAACTTTTTGAGCGCCCTTAATCTATCTCCCTCCCACATTTTTCGCTCGATCCGACGCTCGATCTCGTAGTCATCAAGCTTGGCAAGTTGGGCCTTTAAATCGTCCGGATCGAATTCAGTCGGCATCCAACATTTTTATCATTACTTCTGACGCCATGGCGATGGGCAGCACTTCTGACGCCATGGCGATGGGCAGCGTGGTATTGGTCGATGCGCTTAACTGACTGGGGCTATTCCAGCGTAGTCCTCCGGCAGCTTCTCCACTTCTGGCGAGGCAGCCAAAAGGCAGTTGCCGTCAGCACCCCGCCGTGGTGCCCGTTAGTCCCCAGACACAATGTAGCGGAGGACAAAGCCAACCCCGCAGAGGATAAGGATGGGAATCAATACGAGACCCACCCAATAGACAACTCCCCAGCCGGTAACCCTCCTGGGTTTGTTCGCTCTGGCGACCTCGGCCACTAGGTCTCGTCGAAGCTTGAGGTTCTGCTGGAGCAATTCTTCGAGGTCATCGGTTTTGGAGCGCATAAGCTATATCCTCCAACTACAAGCATATCGCCCTGGCATGATGAGCCAACTCTTCGCCCAAATCTATCGAGCGTCATGCAGCAACGCTCATTCGGTGATTGGGTCCGCCACCATCCTCGTCTGACAGCCTTGCCGCCGCGATTTTAGAGGTTCTGTCGAGATGCTCGTCTATTTGTCGTGAGCCATAGGCAGCGACTAGAATGCGATAAGCCGCTTCAAACAGAATTGCCGCAACCTCATCTACGTGGCCTTCGGTGGTGTTGGGCTATCCAGGGCGGGTGATAACTTTTCAGCGGGCTCCTCTTCTTCTCTGGATATATTCTCTGGATATATGCGGATCGAATTTCTCGACCCCCACAGGTCGATTTTTGCGACTCCCCCGGTCTAGATTCTCGACCGTTCCCCTCAAACTGCACAAACCTAGTCAGGGAATGGCAGGAAAAGATGGAAACAAACAAACAGGCATGGGAAGCAAGGAATAGCCCGTACCGGGCTAGTTAGTAATAGAGCCGAATTATTTGGATTATTTATTTGGGGATAGGAAAATAGTCTGGGGGAGGCCCAAAAGAGCGCGTAACCCTAGAAATCTCAAATTCGACCAGGGCGGCGAACGCAAGCCTAAGAATTCTGGTCGGCCCCGTGGCGACCATAATTTCTGCAAAAACGAGCGGAATAAAGAGAAGCCCCAAGCGACGGGGGGTCAACACGGGGCTTCTCCGGTTCCTTATGGGGGGAACCTGTGATGGGGAGGGAAAACCCACCACAGTCGGCAGTTAATCATCACGACGCCCAATTCAACCCGCGCTCCTTGGCCTAGCCTTGGGGCGCTTTTTCTTGGTCTGTTAGCGTTATGTCCATCCTGGAAGGTTTGCCATTAAGCGGGGATTTGGTCCGCCCTCCAGTCCGTCATTGACCGAAGTACATGCCACGCCGATGGCAGCCCCCGCCTTGCTCAAGATTGGCGACCCGGACATGCCTCCGACAATTAGCTCATTGGCCTTCGATATCCATAATGGCCCATCGGGTCGATGTTCGACCTCACACTCAAACCAATTATGCTCGTGTAGTTAGTGACTCGTAATGGTCCTTGGCTTCAATCATCTCACCATCAAACGTCTTTATCATTATCGGTTTGTAGTCATGCGGCGTGTCGGCAATGGCGAGAGGGATATCAGGCATAAGCTCACAATAGGCTTCATTCTCGGCATACAGTGATTGCGAATCTGGTTGGCCGAGTACCGCAATGTCAGCAACAGGATCAGCAAAAAGACACTCTGCCCAAACAGTAGGTGACTCACCCAAATGCCCGAGTAGGTTAGCGTATGTCCGTTCTTCTAAGGGGGAAGCTGGATGCGCCGGAGGCAAATACGGTAAGCAGTGGGAGGCGGTGATAACGTGAAATGTCTCGCTTGGTCCCGCGACCACGAAACCGTGCCCAGGACCAACCGTAATGACAGCACGCTTGGCTAAGTCGAAATCCATAAAACATCCCTTTCAAAAGCCGGATAGGTAACGAGTGGAACGCCTGTTCTCGATAGATGAATGAAAATTTTTTGGGATTGCATCAACGACAGGGTCAACGGTCCATGGTGCTGGGAAGCGTCTCATTGATGGAAATCTCCGGCGTTTCCGACAGCCGAAATTCCATTCAATGGCTGTCGGACCCGATCCCTTAGACAGGGAACAGATCGGAGTCATCCGTAGTTTAGTACGACAGAGGGATCACTAAAGAGCCGCCTCGGGAGTCGGTACGCTAGGAAGCACAATCCTCAGCGTCGGATACCGTGATATCGTTCGGGGGGAGGGATGCGGTCCTATCTCGAGAATTTTGTCGAGGCGTTATTTCCGTGGTCGAAGCCCGGCAGCGGACAGACGTCTCTAGGTGTTTGCACGATTTGCACCTGGTGCGATGGTAGAGGCTACTTAAAGAAAAATGCGAATGTCTGGCGTGCATGCCCAGAGTGCTATGGAGGCCACTTTTGGATTCCACCCAACGGTGAAGAGCTAGCGGAGTCCGGCAAGCCAAAAAGAGAAGTTCGCCCGCTCTTGTAGCTCGCGAACATTACGCATGCTCCGCCGCCGAGGTGCGGTCCACCGCCAAAGCCAGCGGAACAGTGGGCGCCTCCGCCGAAAGCGACTACAAGCTCGGAATGTGTTCCAACATTCGCCCAATTACGCTGTTACCACCTCTATTGCGCATCCGCCGTGAGTCAATATTTGCGCAATTCGAGGGGGTTTTCCCATGCGTGACATCCGTGGCGACCTGCAAGTTCGTGCCAATCTGATCAAAGAACAAATGAGTGCTGCACAGCAGCAATTCGAGAATCTTACGGAGCAGCTCAAGCTAGAACATGAGACCAAGCTGACAGAGATAAAAGCCGAACTCGAAGCCGTAAAGTTTGTTATGGAGGCTGAGAACAGACGGGTTGGTAACTCTGGATCCACGATGCCGCAACCCAAGCATCCCCAACCACTGCCCCCAGTAACGGAGTTCCGACCTGACATTAAGTTGGCCTCCTAAGACTTCAGAGGCAGACCAGCCAGTCGCATAATCAGTCTTTGATGCAGGCCGTAACCATGCACGGCGAAATGCGAGACATAAGTGGCGACCTGCGAGAGCGAGCCGACCTGATCGTGGGACAGATGGTGGCGGAACAGGCTCGGTTCCGCCAGCAACTCATGAAGCTCAACGAGGAAAGGGCAACCCGGCGGCAGCAGCTAGAGACCGCACGGCAATCCATCCACCGTTTTATTAACATTTTAACTGTGCAGCACGTCTTGCACCGTGCGTTGAAGTCAGCTGTCACCGCGCTCGATACTCAGGCTGAGAAATCGGAAAAAGCCCTTCAAAAGGAAAAAGCCGAGGCTAGTCCATCATCGAAAGAAACGGACCCGAAAGCCTAATCCTTCTATCGTTGCGTGCCGCATCAGGCCGCTGCCAAAGGCGAAATGCTTCACCTTAAGTGATTACAGGCTTCACCCAGCGTGCATCACGATTTCTCAGCCATGAAAACACCGGACGCTCCTGTTTGAGTTTGGCGAGCCTCGCTTCGACGTCATCGCGCACTTCTTGATGAAGCGCGATGAAGGCTGGTCCTGCCCACGTTCTGACTTTGCAAGGAGCGCACGCTGGGCAACCCGTTAGAGAGAACTGCAAGAAGTTTGCGCGATTCCCTAGGCTCTTAAAGTTTTCTATCTGCGCTTTGAACGGCGTTGGAGTGGCGCACAATTTATAGTTAGACAATCTTCGGCCTGCTGTGGCGTTTTTGCCTTTGCGCATTTGGTCTGGCATTCCTCCTTCACGCCGCAAATGGCGTTAGGTAAACACTCCTTACAAGTCCATTTGGTGGAACCGACCTTCACCTCGCAATATAAGTACGCATTCGCTTCCTTGATCATCCACGCCAGCGTAATGAACGCCAGCACAGAAGCAAAGGTGATGGCCTTCATGTAATCTCCAACGACTAGAGGTTGTGACCAGGGTTTATAGTGCAGATGACTTTGGGGTGATGAACTGTCGAGCAGGTTGAGCCGCTAGGGCGATACCATGAAGCCGCAAAACGACTGAGCCCACTGCGCGAACTATGCAGTACACTACGAACGCCACAATGAGCGCAAAGCCCAGACGAGGTATGAAGATGGAGAGGTAGTCAACATCACGTTGGCGCTCGAATCCGGCAGTAACCTCGTCATATGCTGCATAAGCACCCCCCAGCAGCGCCATCGCAGCATATAAAAGCCCAAGCTGATGGAAACTGCGGCTGCTCACGGAGTGCCCCCAGCGTCCTGGCAATTGTAGCACGTAGGCTATCGATGCCGAAGCATGCCTAATGTATCGGCATCACGCGGATGCAGTCGCTGGTCGGCAGTCTCCTCGAGAAAGTAAGCTTCACCAACTCTCATCACGTTCGTTGAATATTTTCGAGATGGCGGAAAGATCCGCAGGAGGTTGTAAGTGTCCACAACGATAAAAGCGTGGGGTGGACCATTTCCCTCGGCCAAGCTTCTCTCCCAATCAATTCGAGTGGAGTCCCAGAAGCTGGCGTGAATGGGTGTTCGGGCTTCAGCAAACCATTTTCTGTCGCGCTTATTCAGGTCTTCGGCAGAATGGGAAAGGCTCGCACGTGGAACCTGCTTGCCAAAACTTGCTAAGTCGCCTGTCCACAGGCTTACGAAAAGCCTGGCTTTGTAGGAATCGAGAAAGCTATTGCGAAGTCCATTCCAATCCTCTCGTCGTTTCTGGAGAGCGAGGGAGGCTTGCAGTTCCTGCTCCAACTCAGCACGCTGCTCGCCTCTCCAACTAAGTCTTTCACGGATACGCTCAGGTTCGATCCAGTCATTGTTGGGATTGGGCGGGAGACCAGCGCGCTCGCACTCATATTCGGTAAGGGTATCGAGAAACAAAGGAATGCCTAAGGCCATGTGGTCAGGCGATTCCCGCGTGTCGATTTCAGCCCACTTCTTCCCGTCTCGAGGAACGCGGGTTAGATCAGCCAGAGGGAAGCGGGAAACAGAGACCCACAGCAGCGCCTCCGCAAGATAACACCGGTCGGCCAGTCTGCGCGGCACGAGGATTTTAATGGGCACGCGAAGACTCCAATACATTGGTGCCCGACGGCATGTGTGTTCAGTTTACTACAACCCCTCGCATGCTGTAGCGAGAAAGCAACAGGAAATCGCAAAAATGCCTGTCCCACAGAAAACTGGTTTGAAGTCAGTCGGACCCAGAGTAAGGGTTCGGCACGCGGGGCAGTCTCGCGTTTCAGTCCCTGCAATGAATTGGCCCCGCCAGACCCTGCCGGGGCTTTTTCTTGCCCGCGTAGGACGGGGCACTAAAATCATCGCGAGAGTAAATACTTCAAGTCTGCCGGCAGCAGATGCCCGGCAGACAGTCGTACCGCGATGGCGAATAACAAGGCCAGGGCGAGGAGAATAGCTATCTCTTTAAATTCCACATCGCTTTTTAACAGCTGGAGCCGAGTCAAAAGAGAAGGTTTTTTCATAGCCCAAAGGAAAAAAGCGGCCCCGTTTAGGGGCCGGAAGGGAAGGGTTTTATGGGTGCGTCTAGCTTCGGTGATGATGGTTAACTATGGGTTAAAAGCTTTGGGTAAGTGAGTCATGAGCGACTGCGCCTATCCTTTTTACGGACAATTGATTTTGATGTTACCCAAGACGGTGCTTTTTTGATCGGCTTGCCGGGTCGGCAAGTTCATCCCAAGGAGAGAAGAATGAAAAAGCATATAGTCGCGGCCGTTCTGATCGGCGTGTTTGCCACTCCGGCTTTGGCCCTGACTTCCGGGGTCTATTATGTGGGTCTCGATATGACTACCCATACGTGCTCGGTGGTGACGCACCTGACTCACGGCATGGAAATGATGGGAAAATACAAATCTAAGGAAGCTGCCGAGAAGGCAATGGCCGGTATGAAGAAGTGTCACGCCTAGTCGGTTTAAGAGTGTATGAGTTCTCTTAGTGGAAGGGCCTGGTCTAGAGTGAGGCTCTTCCTGCTTTATGGGGTTGGTCTTGAAACCTTGTGGTTGTCAGCAACAGGAATCCAGCAGCGTCCCGCGTAGCACTTGTGGCAAGTCTGCCAGACATTCTGATTTTTTCGGGTGTAGCCCCTTCCTTCGCATTCGCGGCAAACTTCAGCTTTGCCCAGCAGGCCCTTTCCGCCCTCCGGGATCAATCGATCAACCAAATCCTCTACGACGGAACTCCACATGAAAAAAACTCCAGCCGCCGAGATCGTCGCACGTTTTAGTACGCCTGGGAAATTTATATCGACTATGTCGTTCGGAAGCTGGGTTACCAAGGTCTCAAAGAAGAAGCCCTGGGACGGAAAAAGAAAGCCCGGGGCGTCCTTTTGGCCGTAGGTGTGGGGTCTTCTATAATTTTCACACCGGAGCTAATGTCGGCCTTGCGGTGGTCGAACCCTGCGATCCCCCCTTTAGTTGGGAAGCCCCGGTCAAAACCGATCCACCTGGCCGGGGCTTCTTCCAAGGCGGCGAAAATACTCTCATGCCTGTCGATCCCGGTGAGTGCCGTCAGCATGCGCTTGATTGCGTACGTATGGCGCAAACGGCAACTAGCCCTGAAGCAAGAAAGATATGGTCCGACCTCGCTAGAACGTGGCTGAGGTTTGCAACTGATCTTGAGGCAAGTCAGTGCCTGCTAGACGAATGGGGCAGGCCCAAAGCTAAAAAGCATCAATCTGAATCGTGATGACTATACAATCTGGTCGCTGCAAAAAGTGCAATCAGCGCTTCAAACCAAGCAGAAAATAAAGATGGGGGCACGCGCCTTCTCCTCTTTGAGAAGCCTACGCACGATCGGAATTGCGATCACGCAGCGGCGCACTCGATCGGCGCAGCCTGAAGAAGCCGTAGAAATAACTGAGCCAGAGGACGACGGAGAGGCCGTAGAAGATGATGGTTCGCACCGACCACCACGGCCAGGAGCCGGCGGAGCCGATGGCAATCGCGTTGGGGTACCAAGAGAAGAGCGTGGAGCGCCACCGATTCCACATGAGGGTCACTTCCGTGTTTCGATCCTGCGCGGTCTTGGCGTCGTTGAAGACGCGCTCGCTGTTGCGCTTTAACCACCACCAGGAATCGTCGTTGATCAGCTCGAGCCCACTGTCGGACCGGTTGCGCATGTAGATGTATTCGATATCGGTCGTGTTGCCGCGAGCGTCAGGATCGCTGCGGCGCACTTCCGTTCCTGTGATGAACGCCGGTTGTCCATGTTGGACGTACGTATTCCCATCCAAACCAGAGGGGGATGCCCACCACGAGTGCAGCGATGGCCAGAATTGGAGCCCCCCTGCGCCATAGAATAAAGGCGAGCACGAGAATCGCGAGCAGGACGATGTAACCGATAGACAGATAAGCCTGGAGCACTGCTCAAACCTCACCGCAGATGAGACTCGAAACGGTCGAGCCGCCTTTCAATATCTGCGTTGGCAGCGTCTATTCCCAGGCAGAAGGGGCCCTCAAAAATGTTAGTCAGTGCGTTAGTCACGACCATTCTGGCTGGCAAATCGCGGCGTAACTATCTGAAACACCTAGTGGTACGTATCCGTCGCTTCCCAGAACACGTAATAGGAATAGGCGGTGTAGCCCAGAATGATGGGGAGGATCGGGATCGCGCCATACAGCATGAAGAGTTGCGACTCCGGCGCAGCGGCAGCCTGCCAGATGGTGATGTTGGGCGGGACGATGTAGGGGAACAGGCTCACCGCGAGCCCGGTGTAGCAAAGCACGAACAGCACTGCGCTCAGGATGAAGGGCAGATAGCGCTGGCGCCTCTCGAGCGCCCACCATATCCCGATCACAGTCGCCGCAGTGGCAAGCGGCACTGGGCTCAGCATCACGATATGCGCCGGCTTGAACCAGCGCGCAGCGATCTCGGGATGCAGGAAGGGCGTCCACAAGCTGAAGATCACAATGAATGCAGTAAGTGCGATCAGCGCGTAACGCCCGACGCTATACGCCCATTCTCGCAGCGCCTCGTCGCCTTTCATGATAAGCCAGCCCGCCGACAGCATCACGTAGCCCGAGAGAAGGGCAATCGCGGTGACGGCCGAGAACGGCGTGAGCCAATCGAACGGTCCGCCGGCAAATTTGTTGTCCTTCACGGTGAAACCTTCGATGAAGGCGCCGATGATCGCGCCTTGCATCAAAGCGGCAAGGATCGATCCGCCGGCAAAAGCGAGATCCCACGCCCAGCGGTAACGATCGGACTTGAAGCGGAACTCGAAGGCAACGCCCCGCAGGATGAGTCCCATCAGCATGAGAATGATTGGGATGTAGAGGGCTGGCAGCATCACCGAGTAGGCAAGCGGGAAGGCCGCGAGCAATCCGCCGCCTCCGAGCACGAGCCAGGTCTCGTTGCCGTCCCAGAACGGCGCGACCGAGTTCATCATCGCGTCGCGGTCCTTGTCCGATGGCGCAAGCGGGAACAGCACGCCGAGACCCAAATCGTAGCCACCGAGCAGCACGTAGAGGAACACGGCGAGCGCGAGGATTGCGGCCCAAATCAGCGGCAAGATGATGGGAAGAACTTGGGCGAGGCCTGGATCGATGGGCGTCATGGATGTCCTGCCGCTGCCAAAGGTCGGTGAGAAAGGTCGGCCTCGGCCTCTTCCGGCGTCGGCGGCGGCTCCTCGGGTCCGCGCTGCACGAGCTTGATAATGTAATAGAGGCCGGCGCCGAACACGATGCCGTACACCAGCACGAACAAAATGATCGAAGCGAGCACGCTGCCGCCCGGGACGGGAGAGACCGCATCGGCGGTGCGCAGTATTCCATAGACTGTCCAAGGCTGGCGGCCGACTTCGGCCGTGAACCAGCCGGCGAGCACGGCGAGGAAGCCGAGCGGCGACACCCAGGTGAGCGTGTGCAGGAACCAGCGACTGGTGAACAGCCTGCCGGTGAGCCATAGGATTGCGCCGGCGATGCCGACCACGATCATGATGAGACCGATCCCGACCATGATGCGGAAGGCGAAGAACGGGATGATCGGGTTCGGCCGATCCTCCGGCGGGAACGATTTCAGTCCTTTCACCTCGCCGTTCCAGTCATGGGTGAGGATCAAGCTGCCGAGCTTGGGGATGGCGAGCTCGTAGTGATTGGTCTCAGCCTTGGGGTCGGGGAAGGCGAATAGGATCAGCGGCACACTAGTGCCGGTCTCCCAATGCGCCTCGAGTGCCGCGATCTTGGCGGGCTGATGCTTGAGCGTGTTCAGCCCATGCAGATCGCCGATCACGAGCTGGAGCGGCGCGAGCCAGACGAGAAGGCTCAAGCCCATGCCGAGCATGATCCGGCCGTGCGGGACGCAGCGATTGCGCAAAATGTACCAGGCGCCGATGCCGGCCACGATGAAGGCCGTGGTGAGATAGGCCGCTGCCACCATGTGGGCGAAGCGGTAAGGGAAAGATGGATTGATGATCGCCTGATACCAGTCGGCGACGTGCAGCACGCCGGCGGCGTCCGCAGTAAAGCCCGCAGGCGTCTGCATCCAGCTATTGGCGGACAGGATCCAGAAAGCGGAGATCAGCGTGCCGAGTGCGACCATGCAGGACGCGAAGAAGTGCACGGGCTTCGGCACGCGGTTCCAGCCGAACAGCATGATGCCGAGGAAACCCGCCTCGAGAAAGAAGGCGGTCAGCACCTCGTAGGACATCAGCGGGCCGATGACGTTGCCGCCGCGCCGCGATAGCTCGCTCCAATTAGTGCCGAACTCGTAGGAGAGCACGACGCCCGACACCACGCCCATGCCGAACGATATGGCGAAGATCTTGGTCCAGTGCTGGGCGATGCGGAGATAGATGTCCTTGCCGGTCCTGAGCCACAGCGCCTCGAGCACCACGAGCCACCCGGCAAGGCCGATGGTGAAAGACGGAAAGAGGATGTGGAAGGAGATGGTGAACGCGAACTGGATGCGCGACAGTAGAAGAGGGTCGAGCTCTGGCATCCTTGGATCTCAAGCTTGGCGGTTTGGAAGGGGCGCTTAGCGACTCAGGGTTTTGTGTCGAGAGAGTAGCCTCGCGAGGCGAGAAAACCTAGCGGTGCACGGCCGCAGCATGATGACATCTTTCGGCTGGCAACATTGCGTGCCGGGGTTAAGTTTCGGGGCATGGATGCAAAAAACCTCGCCCTGACCGTGCTCGGCAAGACCCTTCAAGCGCGCGGCTACCGGTTTGTGGCGGTCACCCCCGCAACCCATTGCCGGGTGCTCGACCGCGCTCCCCCGCCCGTCACCCTCGAATCGATCTTCGGCTGGAACCGGCCGTTCGACCGCGACTCTTTGGATCCCGAGATCTTCGATCTCCTCGAGGATGCTGAGGCTCTGGAAGGGGAGTCGGGCCGCTACAAATCGAAAGTGCGCTTCGCCACTATCGACGATCTGATCTTGGCGCATTCGGCATTCCCCACCGCAGAGCAGGACGCGGTTTTTTTCGGACCTGATACCTACCGGTTTGTCCGCCTCTTGCGAGCGTCGCTTGCCGATATCGCTTTGGATGGGCCTGTGCGGCTCATCGATATCGGGAGCGGCAGCGGGGCGGGTGGAATTGCCGCAGCCCGATTGCTCGGCAAGCGCGCCGAGGTCTTGCTTGGCGATATCAACCGCAAGGCGCTCGCGTTCAGCGCGGTCAACGCGGTGGTAAACGATGTGGCTTCGGCGAAGACCATGTTCAGCGATGTCCTTGGGGGAATTGAAGGTCTCGCAGACATCATCATGGCGAACGCGCCCTATCTCGTTGACGACGACCGCCGCCTTTATCGCCATGGCGGGGGCGAGCTCGGCATTGCACTCACGGTGCGGATCGCCGAGGAGGGCCTTGACCGGCTCAAGCCCGGCGGGCGGCTCATTCTTTACAGTGGCACTCCTATTGTTGGCGGCGCCGACCCGCTGCTGGAAGTCCTTGAACCCGTTTTGAAACTCAATGCCAGCCACTTCGTTTATGAGGAAATCGATCCAGACGTCTTTGGCGAGGAACTCGACAGGCAGGCATACGCCAATGCTGATCGAATCGCCGCCATAGGCCTTACAGCCGTAAAACGAGGATGAGTAAGTGACCCCCCATGACCTCTCATGGACTGAGACGGCCGCCGAGCTTCAAGGTCCAGCGTTCGAGCGATTTCAGATAGAGCTTGCGAAATACAACAGCCGGCATCTCAGGCCGGCATTCGCGACGGACGCTTGGCGCGATGAGCTCGACGAATACGCCACGGTAACGCGCGCCGAGGGCGAATATATTGAGGCGGTGCGGCGCGAGATCGCTCCGCTTGTGGCGGACGTCCCGAGCGGCGTAGACGATTTCATCGACTGGTTCGAGGAGCTCAAAGCGACGGGTCCCGGTCAGGGCGATCCACTCTTCCCCTGGCTCGCAGAAACCGCGAGCCAAGATGATATGCTGTGGTTTCTGACCCAGGAGGTCGCGGGCGAAGCAGGCTTCGACGATCTTCTTGCGCTGACCCAGGTGAAGATGCCGATCACCGCCAAACTAGAGATGGCGCGAAACTACTGGGACGAAATGGGCCGAGGCAGGGAAACCGCCATGCACGGCCCGCTGCTCGAAAGACTCGCGAGCTATCTCGAAATCCATGCCGAGCCTGACCGGGTAGTCCCTGAATCGCTTGCGCTCGGCAACGCGATGCTGGCCTTGGCGCGCAGCCGCCGCTATTGCTTTCAGTCGATCGGCGCGCTCGGCGTAATCGAGATGACGGCGCCGACGCGTGCCGGCTTTGTCGATGCGGGGCTCAAGCGATTACGCATCCCCACCAAGAAGCGTCTCTATTTCACCCTACATGCCGTGCTCGACATCAAACATTCAGAGTGCTGGAACCGCGAGGTGCTGCGCTCTCTCGTGGGCGAGAATCCGCGCTGCGCTCAAGCAATCGGTGAAGGCGCCATCATCCGCCTGTGGCACGGCACCCGCTGCTTCGAGCGCTATCGCCTGCATTTCGGCTTAGACCAGCAGCCGAGCGAGGCGGCAGCCTGAGGATAGAGGAATCCGATGCGTTTCCTAGGGATCGGTGAGTGCGCCGATCTCGCCGATCTTTATCTGCGGCTCGTCGCCCACGGGCACGAGGTCAAAATCTTCATCGGCTATCCGTTGTGTCGCGACACGCTCGTAGGCCTCATCCAGCGTGTTGCTGATTGGCGGACGGAGCTTGATTGGATCCGCGCCGTGGGTCCCGATGGCTGTGTCCTGTTCGAGAATATCGGGCTGGGCTACGGCGAGATTCAGGACCGTCTGCGGCGCGACGGCTTCAACGTCATCGGCGGGGGTGCCTATGGGACCCGGCTCGAAAACGATCGCGCTTACGCTCAGGGCGTTCTCGCCGATCTCGGTCTGGCAACCGCGCCGACCTTCGAATTCTCCGACGTTGAGGAAGCGCGACGGTTCATCGAACGGTGGCCTGCGCGCTATGTGCTGAAGTCGAACGGCCCGGACGCGGCAAGCTTCGTCGGACGTCACAAAGCAGGCGCGGACGTGCAAGCCGTGCTTGCCGCAGGAGGAAAGATCGCCGCCTCGAGCTTTGTCTTGATGGAGTTCGTCGAAGGCGCGGAGATGGGGGTGGGCGCCTATTTCAATGGCGAGGACTTTCTCGAACCGGCCTGCCTCGACTGGGAGCACAAGCGGTTCTTCCCCGGCGATCTCGGCGAGCTCACCGGCGAGATGGGCACGGTCGTCACCTATTCGCGCTCGAAGCGCTTCTTCGATCGCACGCTCGCCAAGATGGTGCCGCTGCTCAGAGCGAACGGCTATTGCGGCTATATCAATCTCAACACCATCGTCAACGAAGCTGGCATCTGGCCGCTCGAATTTACGTGCCGGTTCGGCTATCCGGGCTATGCCATTCTCGATCCGCTGCAGAAAACGCCGTGGGCCGATCTCTTCCGCGCCATGCTCACGCGTTCGACGCTTATGTTCGACACCGAGCCGGGGTTCGCGGTCGGCATCGTGATCACCACACCGCCCTTTCCTTATTACCGCGACACGCTGCCTGCGCCAGTCGGCCTGCCGGTTCTGTTCGACGGCGATCTCTCGTCTGCCGAGTTGCGGCACATCCATTACGGCGAGGTGGCCTTGCAGAACGGTGTACTGGTCACGAGCGGGGCGAGCGGCTACACCCTTGTCGTCACCGGCACAGGTGAGACCATCGAGGCTGCACGCGATGCGGCGAACGCTTTGGCAGACAAGATTGTCGTCGCCAATTCGCGCTATCGGCGTGATATCGGCACGCGCTTGATCGAAGGCGAGTTCGCCAGGATCGAAGCCACGGGGCTGCTCGACCCTTAGCTCAGGAGCTGGCTGCCTGTCGTTATTACCGGCTTCCGACGGCACGTGCTTTGAAGGGCAGAGCGATTAGTCGACGTACCGTGCCGGCTTCGTTTCCGTATCGAAGT
>Ga0070711_100001123_pt1 | contig 14301 bp, 16 predicted proteins | sample LARL53metaG_FD_65452 | JGI IMG/M metagenome (GOLD analysis project Ga0070711, IMG submission 65452) | Corn, switchgrass and miscanthus rhizosphere microbial communities from Kellogg Biological Station, Michigan, USA - LAR L5-3 metaG | ecosystem: Host-associated > Plants > Roots > Rhizosphere ... | reverse complement strand
ATGCCGGGGCGCGCGGCCATCGAGATGTTGTCCAGCAGCGTCTTGTTGCCCTCGATGGTCCACGTCACGCCGTGTACCTCGAGGCCGCCGGTGCGGGTCGCGGCCTCGGTCTCGGTGCGGCGGACCAGAGTGCCTCCGCGGAACAGCAGGTCGACATTGCCGATCGTCACGGTGTCGCCGTCGTGCAGCATTGCCGACTCGACGCGCGCACCGTTGACGAATGTGCCGTTGATGCTGCGGTTGTCGATGATCTCCGCGCCGCCGGGCTTTGGCACCAACGTGGCGTGGTGGCGCGAGGCCAGCACGTCGGGGATGACGATGTCGTTGTCGGTGGCCCGACCGATCTTGATCCCGCCCGCAGGCACCTCGGTGGCTCGTCCAGGCCGCAGGATCTTGAGCATGCTCGTCGCGAGCTTGCCCTCACTCGTGCGCGGCGCGGCCGTCGGACCCATCTGCGTGACTGATTCCAGACCGGGGGAGGAGATCGGCTGCGCCACCGGTGTTGGCCGGACGGGCTGCGACGTGCTCGGCGAATACGACGACGGGCCACTGGGGTAGGCCTGCGGACCCGATGGGTATCGCGGCTGCGGTCCGGACGGATACACCGGCTGCTGTGGGTGGGAGGCGGCCGGAGGCTGGATACGCGGGCGCGACGTAGGCGGTGGCGGTGGCGGCTGGCTCGGGTAGGCCGGGCTGGGCCGCGATGCCAGCGGCACCGACGTGGTCTGCGGCGGTGTGCCCGCCGATCCCTGATGCCGGCCCACCTCGAACGTCAGCCCAGGACCGTCGGGACTGCCGATGTTGACCTGCTGGCCGTCGGCAATGTCGACCGCGGGCACGCGGCGGCCTTTGACGTACAGGCCGTTGAGGCTGCCATTGTCGATTCCGACCCAGCGGCCCTGATCGAACCGCAGGACGAGGTGGGCGCGCGAGATCAGCGGGTGCGCGATGCGGACGTCGGCACGGAGGTCGCGGCCGATCACAACGTCGTTGCCTGGCGCGAAGGTGCGCGTGGAGCCGTCGTACCGAACGGTCAGGGCGGGCGGGTTTGGTCGGCTCATCGGCAACGACTCTATCCGTATCGCCGCCGGATCAGGCGACTGAACTTGGGCGCGTCAGGACGTCGGCTTGATGCCCCACCTGGCGGTGTCGGTGATCTGTTGCAACGCCGCGATCCGGTCACCGCGCGTGGTGATGATGTGAGCGAACGTGGCGTCGACGGCCGAATCGCCGTCGCGGGCCGGGCCCCAGTACCGGCCTAGCACTACCACCCGCTCGTCGTCGACTTGCAGGTAGTCGATCGGATCGACGTGCATGTCGTAGACGGACGCGATGCGGGTCCACACGCCGGTGACCATGTCGACGGCGCCGCGATGCTGGCCGCCGACACCGTGCGGCATGCCGGTGCTGACGGTGCCGACGAAATCGTCTGTCAGCAAACCGAATAGGGCCTTGCCGTCGGCGTGCGCCATAGCGTCGTAGAGCCGCTGCGCTACTGCGGTGGGAGTGGGCATGAGACCTCCAATCCGAATTAGAGGCTACTCTCTATTATAAGCTTGGGCAATGCCGCGGCCCGCGCGATTCACACTCGATGAGCTGCTCGATGCCGCCGCGGCGCTATTGGCCGCCGACGGGCCCTCGGCGGTGGCGATGTCGGTAGTGGCCCGCGCTGTCGGCGCGCCGAGCGGGTCGATGTATCACCGCTTCCCGACGCGTGCCGCCTTGTGTGGCGAACTGTGGATCCGCACTGAGGAGCGGTTCCACGCCGGGTTCACCGCCGCGCTGTCGACGTCGACAGACCCGCAGCAGCGGTGCGTGGCGGCAGCCCGATTCAGTGTGCAGTGGTGCCGCGAGAACCCGGTCGAGGCTCAGGTGCTGCTTACCGGTGCCGACGCGCTGGGCGCCGCTGACTGGCCCGACGACCTGACGAGCCGGCGAAAGCGTCTGCACCGCGCGCTGCGCCGGACGTTGGCCGGACTTCCCCCGGATCCGGACCGGGTCAATGCGGCGGTGATCGACATTCCGTATGCAGTGGTGCGCAGGCACCTGATGGCACGGCAGGCTATCCCCGCGAGCGCGGACGCGGTCGTCGAGGATTGTGCGCGGGCGCTCATCCCGGCTGGCTAGCACTTCCCTCGAGCGCTATGGACTGCGAAACATGCAGGCGGCGTTGGTGATTCGCGCGACACTCATGGTTCTAGCCGCGATACTCATCCACCTTGGCGGCGTACTCGTCGAGCAGTCGCAGTGACTCGTCCGTCGGTCGTGTAGGCAGCATCAGCGCAACCTGGTCAAAACCGAGATCGTCGACGGCGCGCCAGTAGTCGGGCTCCGTAGGAGTGCCGAACATCGCCAGCGGAACCTCGTGGCCTGCGCCGCCGCGAATCTGGTCGATTCGCTTCCGCAGGTGTTCCACCGGGAAGGGGTTGGATATCCAGCCGGCCTCGTGCCTGATCACACGTTTGACCGTGGCATCGGAATCGCCGCCGATGTAGATGGGCGGATATGGCTTCTGGACGGGCTTGGGTCTGAGATACGACGCGTCGAAGTTGACGTGCTTGCCGTGGTATTCGGCGGGTTCGTGGGTCCACAGCGCCTTGATGGCTTCGATGCGTTCGTCCAGCAGCGCACCGCGTGCCTTCGGGTCCGTGCCGTGGTCGCGCATCTCCTCGAGATTCCAGCCGGCGCCCACTCCGAATACGAACCGGCCGCCTGAGATCAGGTCGATGCTCGCGGCTTCCTTCGCGGTGATGATGGGGTCGCGCTGGATCAGCAGGGCAATTCCTGTGAAGAGCTCGATCCTGGACGTCACCGCGGCCGCCGCGGCCAGCGTGACGAACGGGTCCAGCGTGCGGTAGTACATCGGCGGCAGCTCGCCTCCGAGTGGGTACGGAGTTTCGCGACTCGCCGGAATATGTGTGTGTTCGGCAATGACCAGTGAGTCGAAACCCCGGTCTTCGATCGCACGCGCCAGTGACACGGTGTCGATGCTGTCGTCGTTGACAAACGTAGAGATTCCGAACTTCATCGCCATCCTCATCTGTCTGCTATGCCCGGTACTGACGCTCGCTCAGGTGAGCCTATTCCCACGCGAGCATCGTGGTCGGACTGGCGGGAAGGACGCACAGGCGGGTGCTGTCCGTCACGACCGATCGATGAAGCCGCACCGTTCACCGCAACCGCGATCCGCCTCAACCCGCATGATGCGCAAGAGCGCGCGAGCTGCGCGCGGGCATTTATACCGTCTAGTTAACTTCTCGCCGTCACCTCGGCGCGTCGCGCGTTCTGTCGGTCAACTTCGTGATCTGCTAAGGCATGCGGTCTGTGAAGGCCACAGTCTGGCGGCACGGCAAACTGGGTCGAGCGATGCTCCCGGTGTTTCTTCTGTGCGCCGCGATCATCGTCACTCTGGTCCTGGCCAACCTGTCGAAGGCGGGTGCCGAACCCGGGTCCCTGCAGACCGACGATCGCGGCTTCATCAACACCGCGGCCCGATGCGACGCGCCGACGTCCGCCGTCGCGGTCGGCCGCACCGAACAATCGCTGATTGCGATTTGTGTCGACGGCACTGGGCACTACGAGTACCGCGGCGTGCGGCTGAAGGACAATTCCGAGCTCAACGTCCCTGGCGCCCTCATGGAGGGCGGACGGTACGTTGCCCACAACGCCGACTTCACCTACATCTTCTCGGCGAAGGAACTGATGATCCTCCATGGTTGGGGATGGGTGGCTCGCAGGGAGCCGATGGTCGCGTTCGTGGCGCCGCGGCTGCCGGCAGGCGGCTAACCGATTGCGACCCGGTCCGGCGATCCGGTCACCACGCAGTGGGTGTGGGTGTAAATGGTGGTCATGCACTCGTTGCAATGCGTGCACTTCGACAAAACGGAATGCTGATCGCCGTCGGCCTTGATGCGGTTGATCAGGTCCGGTTCGGCCAGCAGCGCGCGTCCCATCGCGACGAAGTCGAAGCCCTCGGCCATCGCGAGGTCCATGGTCTCGCGGTTGGTGATGCCGCCGAGCAGGACTAGCGGCATCTTCAATTCGGCGCGGAACAGCTTGGCGTCGCGCAGCAAATACGCCTCGCGGTAGGGGTATTCGCGCAGCACCTTCTTGCCCGCCAGCCGCACACCCCACCGCATCGGACGGTGAAATCCCTTCGCGAACCCCTTGATCGGCGCGTCGCCACGGAACAGGTACATCGCGTTGACCAGCGAACTGCCCGCGGTGAGTTTGATGGCATCCAGGCCGCCGTCACCCTCGAGCCACGTGGCGGTCTTGAGCGATTCCTCGACCGAGATGCCGCCCCGCACGCCGTCGGTCATGTTGAGTTTGGCGGTCACCGCGATCGGCGTACCTTCCTTATCGACCGCGCGGCGCACCGCCATCACGATGCCGCGCGCCACTTTGGCCCGGTTCTCCAGCGATCCGCCGAACTCGTCGTCTCGCCGGTTGATCAGTGGACTGAGGAAGGAGCTTGCGAGGTAGTTGTGACCCAGGTGAATCTCGACGGCGTCGAACCCAGCCTCAATCGCGAACCGTGCCGCGGTGGCATGGTCAGCGATCACCCTGTCGATGTCGTCACGCGTCGCCCGTTTTGAGAATTTGAGCCCGGCAGGGTTGAACGCCCGGACCGGCGCAATCGCCCTGCCGCGATACGTGCGGAAGTGTGCAAGTGGGCCGGCGTGGCCGATCTGCGCGCTGACGGCGGCGCCTTCGGCATGAATGGTCTCGGTCAGTTTGCGTAGACCCGGAATTGCCTCGGGGCGCCACCAGATTTGGTCGAAGTCGGTGCGCCCCTCCGGTGACACCGCCAGATAGGCGACCGTCGTCATGCCCACACCACCCGCGGCGGGCAGCCGATGGTAGGTGATCAGGTCGTCGGAGACGAGCGCGTTCGGCGTGGACGCCTCGAACGTCGCGGACTTGATGATCCGGTTGCGCAGCGTCACCGGGCCGAGCTTGGCCGGGGTGAATAAATTGGGCTGAGCTGGCATGTCGGAAGCCTGCCACAGTGCATGTCAGACTGGCTGCCGTGGGTGCGATCACGCTGGACGGTAGGGCCACGCGCGACGAGATCTTCGTCGACCTCAAGGAGCGGGTCGCGGTGCTGACCGCGGCCGGCCGGACGCCCGGACTGGGCACGGTTCTGGTCGGAGACGATCCCGGCTCACATGCCTACGTGCGCGGAAAGCACGCCGACTGCGCGAAGGTCGGCATCAACTCGATCCGCCGCGATCTGCCCGCCGACATCAGCCAGGCCAAGCTCGACGAGACCATCGACGAACTCAACGCCAATCCCGAATGCACCGGCTACATCGTGCAACTGCCCCTGCCCAAGCACCTCAACGAGAACGCCGCGCTGGAGCGCGTCGACCCCGGCAAGGACGCCGACGGGCTGCATCCGACGAACCTCGGCAGGCTGGTGCTCAACGAACCCGCCCCGCTGCCGTGCACCCCGCGCGGCATCGTGCATTTGTTGCGCCGCTACGAGGTGGAGATCGCCGGTGCGCAGGTCGTGGTGATCGGCCGCGGTATCACCGTCGGCAGGCCGCTCGGGCTGCTGCTCACCCGGCGGTCGGAGAACGCGACAGTGACGTTGTGCCACACCGCAACTCGGCATCTGCCGCAGCTGACCCGCGAGGCCGACATCATCATCGCCGCCGCCGGGGTGCCGCACCTGGTGACCGCGGAGATGGTACGTCCCGGCGCGGCCGTGGTCGACGTCGGCGTGAGCCGCGACGACAAGGGCAAGCTGGTTGGCGACGTGCACCCCGACGTGTGGGAGGTCGCGGGTCACGTGTCGCCGAACCCCGGTGGGGTCGGCCCGCTGACGCGGGCGTTCCTCCTGACGAACGTCGTCGAGCGAGCGGAAGCCCTCGCCCGGTCGTGACAGCGACGAGCGCTTGCGCGAGGAGCCGATGACGCCGAAGGAGTTCGCCCGCAAGGTGTTCGGTGGGCAGTGGCCGATCCTGCTGGTCGGCCTGATCATTGTGGCCGCGTTCGGGTTGGTGGTCGCCGGTTACTGGCGACGCGGTGCGCTGGTACTCGCCATCGGCGTCGGCGTCGCGGCGGCGTTTCGACTGGCGCTGCCCGAAGACCGGGCAGGCCTGTTGGCGGTGCGCAGCAGGATGATCGACGTCGTCACGACCGCTTCGGTCAGTGCGGCCATGCTCTACGTCGCGTGGACGATCGATCCGTTAGGCACCAGCTAGCGCGTCGAGTCGTCCACTCTCGACGCTTCAGCCGACTCCCGCGCTGCGAGCGTTCAACCCAATTTTCAGCGCGGCAGCGACGATCGGCTTGGCCCACTCGGGCGTCGACGACAGATCCGGCGGGCCGACGATCTCGCCCTGGTCGAGATGCAATACGAGCACCGGCCGCGGCGCATGCCCTTTGGCAGGGTCGGCGTCCGAGGAGTTGTCGTAGACACGAAGCTCGGTCAGATGTGGCAGCAACTGCACCAGATTCAGCCTGCTGTGCCGCCAGCGGCGCCGGATGCTGGATTCCGGAATGTCGTGGCCGCCGGCGCGCACGCGGTTGCGGACACGCTCGATATGCAGATCGGGGCTGGCCAGTCCGACGTACCAGATGCGTACCTCAAACCCTTGCGACGCGGCCTCGGAGAGCAGGCGTGGCATGGTGCTCCCGCCGAGCGTGGTCTCGAACGCGAAGTCCTTGTGCTCCCGGATCGCCCGCTCGAGCAGCCGTCTGCCTTGCTGCCACGCCGCGGCGTTGGCCTTCACCTGGTCGAGACCGGGGTTCGCCGCGATCAACTCCCGTGCGGCCTCGTCGGGGTTGAAGTAGTCGGCGCCGGACGCCCGGATCATGGCGCCCCCGACGCTGCTCTTGCCTGCGCCGTTGACCCCCGCGAGGGCGTACAGGCGTGGCGCTCGGGCCTTGCGGGGCATGCGGTCGGGTTAGCGCTTCGCGCGGGCCGCCTTGACCGCGGCGCGGCCGATTTGCTCGGGCGTCGCGTCGAATGCCGACGCCATCGCACTCTTCGCTTGTGGCGTCTGCATGCGCTCCAGCAGTTGGTCGAATTGATCGGACAGGTCGTCGAGTGCGGGCGTGCTCGCCTTGGTCAGCGCTTCGAACTCGGCATAGGACAACAGCACCGCCTTGGGCGTGTTGTGTTTGGTGATCGCGACCGCGCCGCCGAGCGCGGCCTGTTCGAAGATCGTGCCGAACTCATTCTTGAAGCGCGTGGCGGCGACGGTCGGGACGTCGACCAGCTCACCCGCCCTATTGCGGAAAGTAAGTGTGGTCATATTGGACATTCTAGCCATTATAGCTAGATCATTGGGAGAACTTGCCCGACAGGCAAACTTGCCCGGTATGCAACTTTGATCTACGTTGGTCTCTGTGACCGGAACACTGGGACTTCGGGAGCGCAAGAAGCTCGGCACCCGCTGGGCGCTCAGCGATGCCGCCTTGGAGTTGGCGTTAGAGCGGGGACTGGAGAACGTCACCCGCGAAGACATCGCCAACAGGGCCGGCGTATCGCTGCGGACCTTCAACAACTACTTCACAGGCAAGTACGAGGCGGTCGCGTTCCGGCAGGTTGATCGAACACGACAGAGCCTTGCGGCCTTCCGTGAGCGACCCGCCGACGAGCCGCTGTGGTCGGCGATCACGGAGGCAATGCTTCAGCCGCTGGAAGCCGAGGGCGCCGCGGACATGCGGCCGACCCCCGGTGAGCTGGCCGTGATCCGGGAGCTCCTGTCCGCCCGGGATCTGCGTGCCGCGTTGACGAGAGATCTATTCGCCGACTGGGTCGACGCGATCGCGGAACGTACCGGGACCGATCCGGCTCGCGATATGTACCCACGATTGGTCACTGCGGTCGTCCGGGCGATCGGTGAAACGGCGATGGAGGCGTATGCCTATGCCGATCCGCCCGTGGCCTATACCGAACTCCTTCGTCGCGGCTTTGCCGATGTCGCGGCCGGATTGCCCGAAAGGTGAAGCCGATGTCCGAAACCCAAGTTCCCGTTGTCATTTCAGGTGCAGGCCCGAACGGGCTGATGGTGGCATGCGAGCTGGCGCTGGCGGGGGTGCGGCCTCTGGTGCTCGAACGATTGCCCGCACCCAGCGACGAGCCCAAGGCGAACGGCATGGTCGGACAGGTGATCCGGATGCTCGACATGCGCGGGCTGCACCAGAAGTTCACCGGATCAGACGATCCTCCGCACCCCGCGTACCAGTGGATCTTCAGTGGAATGTCGGTGCCGCTCTTCGGCGTTCGCGACAACCCGATGTATGCGCTGATGATGGCGCAGCCGCGGCTTGTGCGGATGCTTGACGAGCGCGCACGTGAACTCGGTGTCGACGTCCGCTGGGCCCACGAGCTGATCGGCGTCCGGATGCGATCCGACGGCGCCGCGGTCGACGTGGCGGGACCAGATGGGACTTACACGCTGGAGACGGCGTACCTGGTGGGCGCCGACGGTGGCCGCAGCACCGTCCGCAAGTTGGCCGGCATCGACTTCCCGGGACACACATCCAACACCGTCGCCCGGATCGCTCACGTGCGGGTCCCCGCCGAGATGCGCGGCCCCAACGGCAGCATCGATGTGCCTGGCGTGGGCCCGCTGCCCTTCGGGCACAACCGACTCGACCGCGGTGGGTTCATCTACGCCGAGTTCGAGCGTGAGCGGTCGATGGTCGGAACGATCGAGTTCGACCAGCCTGCCGACGATTCCGAGCCGATGACGCTCGACGAGCTGCGCGACAGCGCGCGGCGAGTCCTCGGCGTCGACTTGCCTGTTGATGCACCGGCAGGTGACGGGCCGCACGCGATGCGCCGCATCTCCGGGCAGAACACCCGGCAGGCCGACCGTTACCGTGCGGGAAGCATCTTCCTGGTCGGCGATTCCGCGCACGTGCATTCCGCGATGGGCGGTCCGGGCTTGAACCTGGGTTTGCAGGATGCCATGAATCTCGGCTGGAAATTGGCCGCCGCGATCAACGGCTGGGCGCCCGCGGGTCTGCTGGATACTTACCACAGCGAGCGGTATCCGGTCGGTGAGCGCGTGATGATGCACTCCATGTCTCAGACCGCCCTTTTCGGTCCGGGGCCCGAGATCGCCGCGCTGCGAGAACTTTTCAAGGAGCTGCTGCAGCTGCCGAGCGTCGCCGAACACATGGCCCACCTCCTCGCCGGCTCCGACGTCCGCTACGACGTGGGCGACGACCATCCGCTCGCGGGGCGGTTGGCGCCCGACTTGACCCTCGGCGATGGCCGCCGCATCAGCGAACTGCTTCACCGGGGCCGTCCGCTCTTGCTCGACCTATCCGGCGGCCGGGTGGGTGAAACCGCAGGCGGATGGGCAGACCGCGTCGAAGTCGTGGACGGAACCGTCCCCGATGTTGAGGTCTGTGCGCTGCTGATCCGTCCCGACGGTTACGTCGCCTGGGCGGCAGACACTTTCGAGACCTGCGCCGAGGACCGGCTGCACACCGCGCTGCAGAGGTGGTTCGGTGTCAGCGTCGCAGAGCGCGGCGCAGCACGCCGGGATGGCGGGCTATCTTCGGCCCCAGCAACAGAGCGAACAGCGTGATGGCCAGCCACGGCCGCAGGTGAGGCCGGATCCGCACGATCAGCCCGGCGTCATCGAGCTCGAGCACCATCGCGTCGGTGATCGTGACGCCAGCGATCCGCGCGTCGCTGACGGCCACCCGGGTCGCACCCTCGCCGATGACCTCCCGCCAAACCAGGTTGGACAGCCCGCCATAGACGGCGCCGAGCAGCACGCGCAGGTCGTCGCGGCCGCGGAACACCATACGGCCGGACAGCGGCGACAGCAGCTCCGCACCGGGCGCGAGCGTGCTGACGATCCGGTCGATGTCGCGGACCCTGGTCGCTTCACAGAAGACCGCAACCGCATCCCTTGTCCCCGTCGTGCCCATGCAACCCAACTTATCCAGCTCCGTTGCAAAAAACAATGGACTATTGTCGTGATGTGCCGAAGCAGCAGTTCACGGACATCTCGTGCTCGATCGCCCGCGCAGTCGACGTGATCGGGCAGCGGTGGACGCCGCTGATCGTGCGGGATCTCTTCGCGGGTATGACGAAGTTCGAGGACATCCGCCGCGACCTCGGTATCGCGTCCAACATCCTGGCAGCGCGACTGGACGATCTCGAGCGCCACGGCGTCGTCGAAAGACGCCAATACCAGAGCACCCCCGCGCGCCATGAATATGTGCTCACTGAAAAGGGTCGCGACCTCTATCCGGTGATCGCGACGTTGCTCGCCTGGGGCGACAAATGGCTGTCCGGACCCGACGGGCCACCGGCGCTGATCGTGCACACCGACTGCGCCCTTGTCACGACCGCGACGACAGTTTGCGGCGAATGCGGTGGAGAGCTCAACGCCGGCAACACAATCCACGCCCCAGGACCAGGTGCCAAGACGGGCCCTGGCACCGCCCTCATCGGCGACTACATCACCCGTTAGCCCACCGAGATCCACGTTTTGGCGCGCGTCACTCGAACTTTCACACCGATACGTCCGTTTGGGCGCTAGGAGAGCGTCGCCCTGATACACACCGTGACGTAGGGCAGCGCAAGGCCGTTGGTGTTGGCCAGCGCGGGATGGGTGGCCAGCAGGCCGCGTACCCGGTCAAGCGTGTGGGTGCGCACCTTCTCCGGAGAGGTGATGCAGTAGCTGCGTGACGCGACGAGATCGATAAGCGCTTGCGGGGTCAGGTAACTCGTCCACTCGACGTGGCGGCGCTCGACATCTGTGAAAGGCTCGGGCAGTTTCACCTTGTGGCTCAACGGGTCGTCCTCATGGCCGATGATGCGGCCCAGATCCTTCACCCAGCCCAGCCGCTCGTCGCGGGTATTCCACACCAGACCGAGCCGACCACCCGGCCGCAGCACGCGTGCAACCTCCTTGGCGGCGAGCTCGGGGTCGAACCAGTGCCACGCCTGCGCGACCAGCACTGCATCGACGCTGTCGTCGGGCAGCGGGATCTCTTCCGCCGTCCCCAGTAGGGCCGGGGTGTCGGGCAGCGAGTTGCTGAGCAGCTCGAGCATCTCCGGAATCGGATCGACAGCGACGACACCGAGCCCGCGTTCGACGAGCCGGGTGGTCAGCTTGCCGGTGCCCGCGCCGAGGTCGAGCACGTCGACGGCATCCGGCGGCAGCAGCCAGTCGATCGCTTCGGGTGGATACGACGGTCGGCCTCGTTCGTAAGCCGCGGCTTCCGCGCCGAACGACAGTGAACGCTGCTGCCTGGGCTCGGCACGTGGCTCTTCGCCCGAGTGGCTCATCGCTGTCACCGGTCGGCCAGGTCCAACGTCTGACGAATCAACTTGCCTACCGCCTCGGACTCCAAGAGAAAGCCGTCGTGGCCGTAAATCGAGTCGACCACGTTCAGCTCACTACAACCCGGCAGCAGCTCGGCCAATTCCTCCTGCAGCCGCAGCGGGTACAGCCGGTCCGACGTGATGCCGCCGACCACCACCGGGACGGGGCAGCCGCGCAGTGCTGCCTTCACGCCGCCGCGGCCCCGGCCCACGTCATGGCTGGAAAGCGATTCGGTCAGTGCCACATAAGTCCCTGCATCGAAGCGCGCCAGCAATTTGCGGCCCTGATGCTCCAGATAGCTCTGCACCGAGTAGCGGCCGCCGCTCGCCGGGTCCTCGTCGCGCTGGGGATCGTTGGCGAACCGGGTGTCCAGTTCGACCTCGCCCCGATACGTCAGGTGCGCGAAGCGCCGCGCGATCTCCATCCCGACGTCCGGCGAACGACCGGTGCCGTAGTAGTCACCGTTGCACCAGTCGGGGTCGGACTTGATCGCCGCGATCTGAGTGCTCTGGGTGCCGATCTGATCGGCGGTGGCGCGTGCCCCGACCGCCAGCACGAGCGCCGAACGCACCGCGTCGGGGTGGCTGACGATCCACTCCAGCGCCCTGGCGCCGCCCATCGAGCCGCCGACCACCGCAGCGACCTCGGTGATGCCAAGCGCGGCCAGTGCGGCAACGTCGGCCTCGACCTGGTCACGCACGGACACCAGCGGAAACCTTGAGCCCCAAGGCTTTCCGTCCGCTGCAGGCGAACTCGGGCCCGTCGATCCGCGAAAGCCACCCAGCACGTTGGTGGCAATCGCACACCAGCGGGCGGTGTCGATCGGCGCCCCGGGTCCGGCTACTCCTTCCCACCAGCCTTCTGTCTCGTCGCCTGGACCGGTCGGGCCGGTGACGTGCGAGTCGCCGGTCAGGGCGTGCAGCACGACGACCACGTTGTCGCGGTTGGGCGACAGCTCGCCCCACCGCTGCACGGCGAGCGTGACGTCGTCAATGACGGCGCCGTTCTCCAAAGTCAGTGAGCCGATGTCGACGAGGCCGACTTCACCCTCGGCGGGCAGCGTTGCGGTAGGCACGTCGGTGATCGTCATCAGAACGCCGCCGCGGTGTTCGGGTCCGTCGTGCCCGACGCGCTGAACGGTTTAGCCGCGGCGAACCCTTGCTCCAGGTCGGCCACGATGTCGTCGATGCCCTCGATGCCGACCGCGAGCCGCACCAGCCCGGGCGTCACACCGGTGGCCAGCTGTTCCTCGGGAGTGAGCTGGGCATGCGTCGTCGACGCCGGATGGATCACCAGCGACCGCACGTCGCCGATATTCGCGACATGGCTATGCAGGGTCAGCGCGTTGACGAACGCCTTCCCCGCGTCGATGCCCCCGGCCAGCTCGAACGCCAGCACCGCACCGGTTCCCTTGGGCGCCAGCTTCTTTCCGAGCTCGTACCACGGCGAGGTGGGCAGCCCGGCATAGTTCACCGAGATCACGTCCTCGTGTTGGGTCAGGTACTGAGCGACGCGTTGCGCATTCTCTACATGACGCTCAACGCGCAGGCTCAGGGTCTCTAATCCCTGCGCCACCAGGAATGCGTTGAAGGGCGCGGCCGCCGAGCCGAGGTCGCGCAGCAGCTGTACGCGGGCCTTCAGCGCGAACGCCGGCGGCCCGAGTTCGGCGAACACCACACCGTGGTAGCTGGGGTCGGGCGTGGTGAAGCCGGGGAACTTGCCGTTGGTCCAGTCGAAGGTGCCGCCGTCGACGATCACGCCGGCGATCGCCGCGCCGTGTCCGCCCAGATACTTGGTGGCGGAGTGCACGACGATGTCGGCGCCGTGGGACAGCGGCTGGATCAGATACGGGGTGGCGACGGTGTTGTCGACGATCAACGGCACGCCGGCGTCATGCGCAACGGCCGCGACGTTCGGGATGTCGAGGATGTCGTTCTGCGGGTTGGAGATGGTCTCCCCGAAGAAGGCCTTGGTGTTCGGCCGCACCGCGGCCCGCCACGAATCCAGATCGTCGGGGTCCTCGACGAAGCTGACCTCGATGCCGATCTTGGGCAGCGTGTAGTGAAACAGGTTGTAGGTGCCACCGTAGAGCCGCGGACTCGACACGATGTGGTCGCCGGCGTTGGCGAGGTTGAGGATCGCGAAGTGCTCGGCGGCCTGACCGGACGCCAGGAACAGCGCCGCGACGCCGCCTTCGAGCGCCGCGATCCGCTGCTCGACGACGTCCTGCGTCGGGTTCATGATCCGGGTGTAGATGTTGCCGGGCTCTGCAAGGCCGAACAGCGCAGCGGCGTGCTCGGTGCTGTTGAACGTGTAGGACGTGGTCTGGTAGATCGGCAGCGCCCGCGCGTTGGTGGCGATGTCCGGGGTCTGGCCGGCATGGACCTGCTTGGTCTCGAACGACCACCGCGCGGAGCGAGGCTCGTCCGAGCGACCGTCGGACGGCGCGGGATCGTCAATTTGGTTCTGGCTGCTCATGGCTTGTTCTCCTGGTGTGATGGGCCTGCTGGGTTCGGGTCGACGCACTCAGCGACGACTGCGCACGCCGGACCTCCGCCTGTCTTCTCTGGGGGCCCGTCACAACGGACCCGCGCTTGCCGGTAGCCGGTCGGGGCTACTCAACCTGGTCATCACCCGGGGCACCCCACCGCGGTTGGAGGGTTGCCGGCCAGCAAGCCGGGGCTTAGACGCTGGCACTCATGACCGAAGAGAAGCGTATCTCATGGCACTGAGTGGGTGCCAGCGGCGTGTTTTTCTTCTCAGTCGGTCGCCGCCATCGTCGCCGGGTCGACGGGCCGCAGACATCGGGAGAAATTCCCCATATTCTTGGTGAAGAAGCTACTGGTCAGTAGGCATAGCTCCTCGTCGCACGCCCGACTCTGCTTGTAGTCTGGCCCGCGAATAGCGCGACGAATGACTAACGGGAGGCCATCACATGAGCGCCGAGCAGCCGACCATCATCTACACGCTGACCGACGAGGCGCCG
>Ga0070711_100001122_pt1 | contig 14306 bp, 15 predicted proteins | sample LARL53metaG_FD_65452 | JGI IMG/M metagenome (GOLD analysis project Ga0070711, IMG submission 65452) | Corn, switchgrass and miscanthus rhizosphere microbial communities from Kellogg Biological Station, Michigan, USA - LAR L5-3 metaG | ecosystem: Host-associated > Plants > Roots > Rhizosphere ... | reverse complement strand
CCTCGACGAATCCGTTAGCTAGCAATTTGCAGTTCTACGGGATTAGTCCGCCGCGCGACGCAAATGGAAATCCCGTCAGAACGCAAACCATCAACCTTAACTCGGGTAATCCCGGGATTCTCGCGGCCACGTTTTACGCGCCCAGCGCCGACGTCAACGAGAATGGAAATCCCGACTTCATCGGGACAGTAGTCTGCAAGACTTTCTACGCGAACGGAAACATTAGCTGGCATTACGATAGAGCACTCAATTCCGAGGGAGAGCTCCTTGATTTTCGCATTGCCAGTTACGTAGAAGATACCCGTTAGTCCCAGTTTTAGACCATCAACCGCACATCACCCGTCTCTGACTTTGGACGCGCCCGTGCGCGTCCACGACGAGAAAGGCCTGCTCTTCGCGGCCGCGAAAGATTTGCCTCGAAAACCGAGCACACAATCGGCAAGCGCCGAGTGGGCGCGTGGACGAGTAGCGATGTTCTTGCTATTGCCAACGTAATGCGCGAAGAGTCGGGCGTGCCGCTCTTTGGACGCTAATGCGGGCTGTGGCTCAGCTTGGTAGAGCGCCTCGTTCGGGACGAGGAGGCCGTGGGTTCAAATCCCACCAGCCCGATTACATGTCAGAGGTCAAGGCATGAATCGCACCGGCTTTTACACCAGCGCACTTACCGGTTTCACGGTCATATTCCGGCCTGCAGAATTGCGACGCACCTCCTTGAGAAATGATGGCGCGTTTCCTTAGCGAAACCGTTTGCCATTCCACTGAAGCAATGCTTGCGTTCCGACTCACTCCTACAGCAAGATAATTTTCCCGATATGGGTTCTCTAAAGAAAAGACGCAAAGCGAAAATCTCCAAACACAAACGCCGCAAGCGAATGAAAGAGAACCGTCACAAGAAACGTTTGCGTTACAAGTCGTAGGGCGGCAACGTCGGGTGGGTTGCCTGGCCACTGCCCGCGCGATACATTTCGGAAGCATGACGATTGCGCGTAAGCCGGCAGCTTATCTTGCGCTCGTTCTGCTTTTTTGTGTTTTCAACTATATTTGGGCTGCGCCGGCGCCACCTAGTCGACCGCCGAAAGCAACCGCCGCGCATTCAGCGCCGAAGCGCAACGCAATCGATGACTCGTTAGCGTTACCGCCCGCGCGCGATTTGAATCTGACCCTCGAAGGCGCGCACAAGGCCGATGCTCTTGCCCATTTCGCCGAGGGAATTGATTTGGAGGAAAACGGCGAAATGGAGAAGGCCCTCGAAGCTTATCGTCAGGTTTTGAATGTCGATCCGGGACAGATAGAACTGGCTGTTCGCGTCGCGGCACTGCTGACCCGCGATGATGATTATCCGGGTGCAATCGATGTCTTAAAGGATGTGATCAAGGTCCATCCAAAAGCGTCGGAGCCTTACCTGGAACTGGCATTCATCTATGCCAAGTATCTGAACAAGCTCGATCAGGCGATCGAGTTCGCCAACAAGGCCATCGCTTTGGATCCGCAACGAATTGATGGGTACCAACGATTATTTGAGATCCATCTCATCGCTGGTGATGAAAAGAAGGCCACGGAAACGCTCGATCGCGCGGCCAAAGTGCACAGCGACGATCCGATGTATTGGGCAAGACTTGGCCGGCTTTATGGTTCTCTCATTTTGAAGCCGGATGCCAAACCAACTCCCGAGGAAACTGCCCGGCTGAACGATGTATTTCAGAAGGCAGCGGCAAATGGTCCGAATAACGCAGCGGTTTTGAAGGAAGTGGGGGATTACTTTGCCTCCACCCAACAGATTAAGGAGGCGCTTCCGTTTTATTTGCGGGTCCTCGAGCTGCAGCCGGACGACGCCAATATCCGCGAAAAGTTAGCCACCGGATTTGTCTTAACCAATCAACGGACGCGCGCGGTGGAAACGCTCAAGGAGATCATCAAAGAGCATCCCGAAAAATATCAACCCTACGAATTGTTAGCCCAATTGCACGATGACGAGGCGCGGGCCCTCGTTCGCGCGAATCAAACTGAGCAAGCAACTGCAGAATTCAAGAGGGCGGCGCAAAACTACGAACAAAGCCTTCTAATTAATCCGAATCATGCCACGACGTATTTGCGCTTGGCCGAGTTGCTGCTTGTCCCGCTGAAAGAAGGCGAGCATGCCGTATCCGTTTTGACCGAAGCACGACGGCGCTACCCGGACGCTCCGGAATTTGCCTACTATCTCGCGATCGCCTTGCGGGAATCGAAGCAGGCGAAGGACGCGGTAGTGATGTTCGAAGAAGCGCTGAACGAAGCGCAGAACGCGCAGGCTGAGTTCTTGAAGCCTCGTTTTTACCTCGAATACGGCGCAGCGGCCCAGGAAGCAGGTCTATACGACAAAGCTGCAGACCTTTTTCGCAAGGCCATTGCGATGGACCCGGCCAATGCCGCCGAGCCCTACAACTATCTCGGCTACATGTGGGCCGAACAAAATATTCATCTCGACGAAGCGGAGGACGCAGTCAAACGTGCGCTTCAGCTCGACCCGGACAACGGTGCCTATCTCGATAGCATGGCCTGGGTCGAGTACCGTCAGGGAAAATACGATCAGGCGCTGGAACACTTAAAGCGCGCACTTGAGAATTTGCCGCGCGAAGATGCTGTCGTTTTCGAACACCTTGGCGACGTGTACTTGAAATTGAACCGCATGTCGCAGGCACTCGAAGCCTGGCAGAAGGCGAAAACCCTTGATCCTTCAAACAAGGATTTGGCGGCCAAGATCGACGCCCAGAAGACGCGCATCAGCAAAACCAACCCGCCCGGAGCAAAACCATGAGCGAGTCCGGCGGTAACCGTTATCCGGCGGAATGGCAGCAGAAAGCGATTTGGGCGGCGATTAGCGCGCTGGCCATCAGCTTTCTTATTTTCGTGTTCATCGCCGTCGTTTGGATCATGGCCAATGTCATCAGTTTTCTGCAACCGATCCTGATTCCGGTTGCGATCGCGGCCATCCTCGCCTACCTGCTCGATCCCGTCGTCACCCGAATGGCTGCCGGTGGTCTCGGCCGCACGAAATCCATCATCCTGCTTTTCGCCATTGCCGGGCTCGCGCTCGCGGCCGTCGGCACCTGGCTGGTGCCGGCAATTGGGATGCAAAGCAATAATTTCGTTAAAGAGTTGCCGCAATATACCGTCAAAGCGCGCGACCAAGTTGTCGAGTGGATCTATCGCTACGAACAGACTTTCGGCACCACCAGTAAAAGCCGGGCGAAGGCCACCAGCGGAATCGTCAATTGGTTGCTCGGCTCGACTCCGGCGCCGACACTAAAGCCCAGTCCGAAACCGACGACGGCGCCGGAAGAAGCCGCTCCCCTTCCTTCGCCCTCTGCCACGCCGCTTTTGGAGGAAATTGCCCCTGCCCCTTCTAAATTAGGAGAACCTGAGCGCCATCGGATTCAGGATTTGGTCGAAAAACAATTGCCCAACCTCGAGGGACAACTACCGAACCTGGCCGAGAAAGTCTGGGGCATTATTAAGAAGAGCATCGGCGGATTTCTTGGCGTCACCGGTTTTCTTTTGAGTCTGATCATGGTGCCGATCTATTTGTTCTTCCTTCTGAAACAGCGGCCGGCCATTCAGAGCCGTTGGAAGGATTACTTGCCGCTGCGTCAATCGCGGCTCAAGGACGAAGTAGCCGAGGTCCTCCTGCAGATTAACAGCTATATCATCGCTTATTTTCGCGGACAACTACTCGTCTGCCTCGTTGATGGTATTCTCATTGGCGCCACTCTCTCATTCCTTCCGCCTCCCGGACTAAACTTCGCCGTCCTCATTGGATGCCTAGTTGCCATCCTGACCATGATTCCGTACCTCGGCATTATCGTTTGCTGGATTCCAGCGGTCCTCATCGCCGTGGCGCAGTGGGGTGACTTCACTCACCCGTTGCTCGTGACTTTGATCTTCATCGTTATCCAAAATCTTGAAGGCTTGTTTTACGCGCCACGTATCGTTGGCAATTCGGTAGGGTTACATCCAATGACGGTGATTGTTTCGATTTTTGTGTGGGGGCTGCTCATTGGCGGATTGCTCGGTCCCATTTTAGCGGTGCCACTAACAGCCACGATCAAAGTGTTGCTGGCAAGGTATGTTTGGGGTGAGCGTCTGCGCAAAGAAACGATGGAGGCAATTGAGGAAGTTCCGGTCGTGGAGGAAGCCGAGGCTGAAGGCATCGGCGCCTGATTTCGCTGCTCTCGTTTGAATGGGTGACGAGCCATCGATAAGAACGCGATGACGTATCCGGTGACACATCAGGCCCGGCGACAAGAAAACAAGGTCGCCCGGGCCGGCCATACCCGCTCTTCTTCGGTTCGGGGCGGCCTGATTGTTCTGGCCGTGATTGCAGGATTTGCTCTCGGGTTGATCGTCTTGACCATCGGTCCAAAACTCGTTAGCGCATGGCAGGAATCGCGCTGGCTCAGGAGGGCCGAGACGAACTTGAAGCAGGGGAATTTTAGTGCCGCTAACGAGGCCGCACGACAAGCTCTGGCGATTAATCGCGATTCTTTATCGGCCTGCGAAATTCTGGCTGAAACCACCGAGAAACAAAATCGCGCCGAGACCGTCGGCTGGCGCGCCCAGATCGCGCGCTTACGTCCCCGCGACACCGCGAGCCAGTTGAATCTCGCCTCTGCTGCGCTGCGTTTCGGTCAGCTCGACACTGCCCGCAAAGCGCTCGAGAGTGTGCCGAAGGAAAATCGCGAAAGCGCTTCCTACCATGTAGTTGCCGGATGGTTGGCCCGCGCGCAGGGCGACGAAGCCAGCCAGGAACGCCATTTCGCTGCTGCCCTGGAAAAGGAACCACACAACGAAACCTATCAGTACAACCTTGCCGCCGTTCGGATCAAATTACCCGATCCCCAAAGACAAGCTCAGGCTCGCGAAACACTCGAACGTCTCGCCAAAAGTGCACCCTTCCGCGTGGGTTCTCTTCGCGCTCTTTTGAATGACGCGATCCAGCGGAGCAACCTCGAGGCGGCTGATCGTTTTGCGCAAGAACTGCAACTGAGCCCGCAGGTCACATTTTCCGACGACCTGCTTTGTTTGGATTTCTACAAAAAATTGGATCAAAAAAAACTGGCGACATTACTCGAAAAGGTAAAGTCGCTGGCGGCACGCGAGCCCGATGATCTTGCTGCGCTCATGGGATGGATGAATGCCAATGGCATGAGCGCCGATGTGTTGCGCTGGATGGAGAAATTGCCGCCGGAAAAAACCGCTACGCCTCCAGCGGCGATTGAGGTGGCAGACGCTTTCAGCGCGCAAAAAAATTGGGCGCGTCTGCGCCGCTGGACCAAAGACGATGACTGGGGCGATTCTGAATATTTACGCCTCGCCTACCAGGCGTATGCCAGACAACAATCTAAACAGGAGGGGGCCAAGGCCGAAACCGTCTGGCATAATGCCGAACGCGCCTGCGAAGAGAACCCTGAGCGCGAAATCCGGCTGGCCCGTCTCGCATCGAAATGGAAGCTGCCGGCTCAAGCTGAGCAGCTTTGGTTGCGGGTCGCACATGATCCGCTGAGCCGCCGCGAGGCGCTCGATAGCTTGTTTGCGATTTATCGCGCCAGCAACGATCTCCCCAATCTCTATCTCACCGCCATGCGTCTGCATGAGACGTCGCCCGATGAACCATTAATCTCGGCGGAATATGCGCGGCTTTCCCTTTTGCTCGATCGAAACCGTGATGAGGGCCGCCGCGTAGCAAAAGAAGCCTTTGATCAAGCGCCAACCGAACCGCCTTGTGCCGTTGCTCAGGCGCTTTTCCTAAATTCGGACGGTCACGCCGCGGATGGAATTGCGATCGTGCAAAAGCTCCCACCCGAAAAACTGCACGATCCTCGCCTCGCCCTTTATCTCGCCGTACTTCTTCTCAATGACGGAAAACCCGACGCAGCTCGTGAATTCATTGATGAGGCGAACTCCGGTTTTGTTTTCCCGGAAGAGAAAAAACTTTTGGAAGAAGCGGTGCAGAAACATCCGCTCGTCCCCTCGCCTTCTACGACGCCGCAGCCGTCACCCAACGCGTCGCCGTCGAGGCCGGTGCTGTCTTAGCATTCGTGCAAAGGTGCATCCGCGCGTGTAGGAAACTCATCTTTCCGGGCGAAAGCCGAGAGATCTCGTTGCGATTGCTTGAATTACGCGACGGAATCTCGAGTGCGATCTAATTTCGCTGCGCGCGATGCCTGAGCTAGGCGTTGCCTCTTATGGTGCGAGTAATCGCCATTGCCCGACTTCCGCTGCGGTCGCCGTCGGCCGCGCGCAGCGCACCGCACAGATCGAGCTGAAACCAACTTCCCGAAATGGAAACTTTATTTCATCGACTAAGGCTTTCTTCTTCTCCGCAGCCAGGCTGGCATAGAGCAAACTCAAATGCGGATCGATCACATATCGGTCCGGCGCCCCGCTTGCTTTCCAAATTTTGTCTCCCAACTCCTGGAGCGGACCGCTTCGTTCAAATTGCACAAATAGCGTTTTCGTAAATTGTTCGCTGACTCGAATACTATGAATCGTTAGCTCGATCGTAACCGTTCCAAGCTCAGGCAGAATTTCGGCCGGATGGCGCGAATTTTCCGGCGCGATAAAAACGCTGACATGCGGTGCAAACACCGGTGCCTCAAGCCGCATGGCAAGCTCACGGATTTTCTCCGCCAACGCTTCGCGCGCAGCCGTTTCCGGCAGCAGCCAATAAGCAACCGCCCGGGGCTTCTTTGTCATGTCGAGCGGGAGTCGAGGCATCTCTGATCGTCGGAACGGCTAGAGATTCCTCGACTACGCTCGGAATGACAAATCAGCACGGTTCTATTATTCTCCCTTCGCCATGCCCACAAACGTCCTCGGCACAGAACTGCGATGTTGTTGCCGCAACCCAGTGACCGGGTTTTATCGCGACGGCTATTGTCGAACTGGCCCGGAGGATGTCGGGCAACACACCGTCTGCGTGCAGGTGACGGAGGAATTTCTTGACTTCTCTGTCCTCGACGGAAACGACTTGGTCACGCCACGCCCGGAATGGGGATTTCCCGGTTTGAAACCGGGTGACAAGTGGTGCGTGTGCGTCACGCGCTGGAAATCCGCGCTCGACCACAACCGTGCCGCGGCCGTTGATCTCGAGGCAACCCACAGCTCCGCCCTCGAATTCGTTACCCTGGAAGAATTGCAGGCACACGCATTGAAATGATCCTGTTCATCGCCACCGTTAGCGCGATTTGAAACTACCGTTCAGCCTTTTTCTCGCGCTTCGTTATTTAAAGCCGAAGCGCACATTTCTTTCCATCATCACCCTGATTTCCGTGCTGGGCGTCATGCTGGGTGTCACTGTCCTGATTCTCGTGATTTCGGTAATGACGGGATTCGACCGCGAACTGCGACAAAAAGTGATCGACTTCGACGCCCACATTTTGGTTACCGGCGAAGAGGTGCTGACAAATTGGCGCGATTTGACAGAAAAAATCCGGGCGACGCCTCGCGTTGTCGCAACCGCGCCTTACGTCCAGGGACCGGTCATTGTCGAGCACAATGAGCAACGTCTTGCCCCGCTCATTCGTGGCATTGATCCAGAACAGGAAGAGAAGGTCGTCTCGCTGCAAAAATTTATGAAGGCAGGAAGACTCGACCTCAGCGGCGATACCACCGTGCTCGGGATCGAATTGGCGCGGCAGTTGAACGTGAATGTTGGAGATACGGTAACCGTCTACTCGCCGGGCAATCTCTCAATCGTTCTCGATCGGATTAAAAAACTCGAGAAAGCAACGGGCGAAGAAGAAAAGAAAGCGATCGCAGAATTGCGTGAAGTCGTTTTACCCAAAGATCTGACGGTGACCGGAATTTTCGAGACCGGACATTACGTGCACGATTCGCAGTACCTTTTAGTTCCACTTTTCATCGGGCAAGAGCTGTATGGATTGGGCGATGCGCTGCACGGGATCACAGTAAAGACGCAGGACCCGTACGATGTCGACCAGGTCAAAGCGGAAATCGAAAAATTCCTCGATGTGTCGCAAGTCGCGCGAACCTGGATCGATATGAATCACCAGATCTTCGAGGCAATCCGGCTGGAGCGAAACGTGATGTTCTTTCTGCTCTTCTTCATCGTCGTCGTCGCCGCCTTCGGAATCATGAGCACGCTGATCACCGTGACCGTGCAGAAACGTCGCGAAATCGGAATCATGAAGGCTCTCGGTGCAAATATCGGGCAAATTGTCTGGGTTTTCCTGGGACAGGGGATGGTGGTTGGATTTTTCGGGACCCTAACGGGACTTGGACTCGGAATGGCACTGATTCGTTATCGCAATGAGTTTAGTCAATGGCTCGCCAACACCTTGCACATCGAAATCTTCCCGCGCGAAGTTTACCAATTCTCGTCGATTCCGGCAGAAGTAATCCCGCGTGACGTGACGCTCATTTGTTTGAGCGCATTTTTGATCTGCTCCCTCGCCGCACTCATCCCAGCGTATTTCGCCGCGCGTCTGGACCCGGTAAAAGCCCTGCGCTTCGAATAATCGTCGTCCGATACCAGTTCGCTTCGGGCCTGCGGGCCACAGGCATCTTGCCCGTTGTCTCCGCCAGCAAACAAAAAAGGACGGCGCCCCTCTCCGAACGCCGTCCATTTTGCTGAGACGAAGGCCGTTATTTCGCCTTGGCGTCGTGCAACTCTTTCATCGCATTGTGCATGTCTTCATGCGCCTTCACGATGGCATCGAGTTTGGTCTGCTGTTCCGGCGTCAGCAGTGGCCGGATTTGCGTCAACGAACCGTCTATTACTGTCTTCGCCTTAGTCATCGCCTCTTCATGGATCGCCCGAAGCTGTGGTCTCGCCTGATCCAGGATTGGCTGTACCTTCGCCTTTTGCGTGTCTGTCAGGTTGAGCGTCGAACTCATTTCCTCCAGAGGATTCAAATGCCAGCCCGCGTGCGGGCCGCCCGGAGGTTGCGCCTGCAGAAAGCTAAATGCTCCTACCGCAATTGCTGCAATTATTGTCAGTGTTTGTTTCATATTTTTGTATTTGCGGCGTGTGATTCCGCCTTTGCTAATCGATGACCAGCCTGTTCGGGCTTTGGTTACAAAAAATCGTTATCCCCAAGAAAAATTTGTAACCGGAACGGCTTGCATCCGGTCTTCTCCTCTGGTGTGGATACCTTTCTCTACGCATGGACGACGATGAGCACGTTCGCACACTGGTCGATCGCGCGCGCCACGGCGATGACGACGCTGCTCGCGAGCTCATCCGCCAACTGTATCCAGTGGTGGCGAAAATTGTGCGTGGCTATCGACCGCGCCGTGTCGCCGAAGAGGACTTGTCACAAATGATTTTCGTAAAAGTTTTTCAAAATCTCGGGCAATATTCAGGCAAGGCGCCGATCTCGCATTGGGTATCGCGGATCGCGGTAAACACCTGCCGCAATCAGATGGCGTCGGAAAAAGCGCGTCCGGAATTGCGCCAGGCCGATCTAAGCGAAGAACAAAGTGCAATGCTGGAAAATCTGGCTGCGTCGGACGAAACGCTTGCGCCCGATCGCTCGTTGGCCGCGCGCGATTTGGTGGACAAGTTACTCGCGATGTTGAAACCAGTGGAACGGCTCGTGATCGATATGCTCTATCTGCAAGCACGCAGCGTCGCGGAAGTGCAAAAGCTTACCGGCTGGAGCGCGGCCACCATTAAAATACGAGCCTTTCGCGCGCGCCAGAAACTGCGCAAACAAATCGGAGGATTGTTGTGAAAAAATGCGACCACACCCTGGATCGCTTGTTTCGTGCCGCTGCCGGCCCGACACCAACCTCCGAAATGCCGTTTGGTTTCGACACCCGGGTTCTGGCATTGGCTCGTGAATCGTTGCCGAACGGATCAGCAATCATTGCGCTGTTCGCGCAACGTGCTGCCATGATCGCGCTGGCGATTATAGCGCTGGCGACAGCGGGCCTTTACCGCACGTCGATTTCCAACGACGACCTTCCAACAGAGTACGCTATGGCGGACACGGCTATCCAAAACAACCTCGGCGAATGAACAAGTCTTTGCGCTGGAAACTGATTCTTGCCTTCGTGCTGATCTTTCTCGCCGGCGCCGCCTGCGGGTTTTTCGGCGCCGTCCACATGCACCGGGTCTTTTTCGCGCACATGGCTCCAGATTCCATGGCGCAACATATGAAGGAACGCATGCGCGTGGAACTAAGACTCACGCCCGAGCAGATGCAGAAAATCTCACCCATAATCGATCGCGCCGCTTCTCAACTGAAGACGACACGCGATCAAACAATGCGAAGCGTCCATGAGATCCTTAGCCAAACGCATCACGAAATGCAGCCGCTCCTAACCCCGGAACAGCGCATCAAATTGGAGGAAATGGAAAAACGCCATCGTCGGCTACTGCACAGACACGGATTCATGCCGCTCGGGCCGCCACCGTCGCCGTCGGGCGATTGATTGCTGTTGCCCGGAAGAGTTAGCGCTAAACTCGCGAAATGACGCCAAAAAATCAAATTCTAGGCTTGGCCGTCTTTAGCGAATAATGCTTAGTCTTCGCCGTCGAAGTAATCAGTCTCCGTCCCTTTCACGATTACCTCGTCAGTTCCTTCTTTCATGACGGCGAACTTTCCGCTGTCCGGGTAATAACAGGAATCGCCACGCGGATTGTCTGCGATAACGTAATAAACAAAATCTTCCTCACCGGCGTTAGTGAGTTGATGTGCTTCGCCGGGGCCGAAGAAGAAGGCGTCACCCGCGGTCACCATCGTCGTTCCTTCTTTGTCGCGAATACCCCCCTTCCCTGACACCACCAGGTAAAGCTCGGATTCGGCAGAGTGAGAGTGATAAGGACAAAGCGCTTTCCCTTTTGGAATCCGTATCAACGCCAGATCAAACGGATGCCGCTTTCTTAAGTCAAAGGATTCCGGATCGCGCCCGAGCGCGATTGAGATATCTTTCGACGCCCGACCAAATTTGCCATTCGGCGATTGCCGCTTGCGTTCCTGAATTTCGTTAACGTTTACTTTTTGCATATCTTCAGCAGATCAATCAGGCCTTGTTTTTGTGATTATTTTTTGGGCAGCTTCTGCTTCAATTTCTCAACCGCCTCGAACAGATCTCCCATTTTTTCAACGCGTGACAATGTTTTGTCCGAACGAAACTTCAACAAATCGGCTTTTTTCTTCTTCAAGCAATTCGCGACCTCCTCCCACGTCACCGGTGTCGAGACGGTCGGTTCTTCTTTGGCGCGCAGCGAGTAGACGCAGATGGTGGTCTTGTGTTCGTCGTTCTGACTCCAATCAACAAATACCTTTCCCTTCCGCACCGCTTTGGACATGTTAGAAGTAACGATATTTGGATGTTCGCCCTCCAGGTGCTGGGCAAAGGCACGCGATAAATCCTTCGTCTGATCGAAACTGACCGCCGTGTTGAGCGGCGCGTAAACTTGCAGACCTTTCGAGCCGCTCGTTTTCGCAAACGATCTTAATTTGGTCTTCTCCAACAAATCGCGCAGCCAAAGTCCGACCTGGCAGCATTGCACAATGTCAGCGGGCGCTCCGGGATCGAGATCGAACACCATCATCGTCGGGCGCGCCACATCCTTCTTTTTCGCTAACGAGGTGTGTAACTCCAGATCAGCGAGATTCGCGGCCCACACCAGCGTCGGTAAATCCTGTGCCAGACAGTAATGCATGATCCGGTTATTGCCCTCGCTCCAAACCTTCGCCGTCTTCACCCACTTCGGTCGATGGGATGGGCAATTCTTTTCGTAAAAGAATTCTGCATCTACTCCGTTTGGGTACCGCTTCATCGTTAACGGCCGGTCGCGCAGATGCGGCAGAAGCACCGGCGCGATCTGAATGTAGTAATCGATTACTTGCCCCTTGGTGAAGCCGACCTTCGGATAGAGAACCTTGTTCAGGTTCGAGACCGAGAGCTTTTTTCCGTCAACTATGAGCTCGGCTTTTTCCGGCATTTTGACCAACGTTCAACGTCCAGGGATTAATCGCAACTTGAAGGGACGCGCGCCGTGGCGTCTTTCTCCGGGGAGCGCAGACTGGCAGCCTGCGCTCCCCGATGCTTTACGCAAAGAATCGCTCCGGCGTCAGCATTGGTTGCGGTTTACAGATGCGCGCCACGCAATGTTCCCAGGTCTCGTGGCCGCTCAAAATTTCGATTTCCACCCGCAGGAAAAAGATCGGGACTTCAGTTTTTGCCAGCAAGGGGAACCGCACGGCGTCTTTCTCGGTTGTGACCACCATTTCCAAATCGCGCCGGATACAACGATTGATGAAACTCTGCAGTTCCGCGTCGGTGTAACGGTGATGATCGATGTAGCGCTTGGCGATTTCGATCTGGGCGCCGAGCTTGCGTAATCCGTCTTCGAAGCTGTCCGGTGCGGCAATTGCGCAAAGGGAACCGATGTAAGTGCCGCGTAATTTTTCCAGCGGTGCAATCTCCCCGGTCACGACATTTTTGAGATGCAGCGGCTTGTGCGTGCACTCGATTATTTCCGCAGTGCGATTGTAACGGCGGATTCGTTTGATCAGCTCTTCATTCGATTCGCCGGTACTTTTGGTGATGAAAATGTAACTCGCCCGCCGCAAATTCCGCGGCGGTTCACGCAGTGTTCCACGCGGCAAAAGAAATTCATTTCCGAACGGCGCCTGCCGATCAACCAGCACGATATCGAGCCGATGCTTGAGGTGGAGATATTGCAGACCATCGTCGAGCAGCAAGGTATCGGCGTTCATTTTTTCAATCGCGAAGAGCCCGCTCTTAACCCGATTCTTGTCCACCAGCACGGCCACGTTTTTCAAGTTATGCGCCAGCATGTAAGGCTCGTCTCCCGCGGTAAGCGAATCGAGCAGCAGTGCTTTTCCATCGGAGACGACCCGTGGTGGATCGGGATTGTCGCCGCGTAACTTTGCCAGCAAACCGCGTTTGCTCGGTCGCGGAACACTCTTATAACCACGACTGAGAATGGCAACGTGACGTCCGCCTTTTTGCAAAGCACGCGCAAATTTTTCCACAATCGGAGTCTTGCCCGTTCCACCGACGGTGAGATTTCCGATGCTGATAACGAGACAGCCGAGAGCGCGCTCACGAAAAATGCGTTTGCGATAAAGGAACAGACGGAACTGCACAAGGCGTTCGTATATGCGCGAGAGAAAATAAAGAAAGGAGCGCAACAGACCCGCGCGAACTCCACCCCGACGTTCGAGAATGACATCAATCGCAAACTGCTCGAGATTCTCCAGCGAGCGGCTCATTCGATTGCGGATTTAAAAATGCGGACGCCGCGATTATCAGCGCGGGTGATGACTGTCTGTGTATGAAATAGCCGAGAGGCTCTCTGCATCGCGGCCGCTATCTTTTCCGAATCATCCAAAGCGAGAGCGCAGATCGCGGATCCCGAGCCACTGAGAAAAGCTCCCAAGGCGCCGGAGCGTTCTGCCGCCGTAATCACTCGATCCAAAAACGGGACTAGTTTTTTCCGAAACGGTTGATGCAAGTAGTCGACAAAACAGCCCCGAAGCCTTTTGTAGTCGCGCGTGGCGAAGGCGGCGGCAATGGCCGCGACATTTGCGGTATTTCGCGCCGCATTGGTGCGCAAAATATGCGCCGGCAATAATCGCCGTGCCTCGATCGTTGCAATCTCAAATGATGGAATGAGCAAAATGAAACGAAGTCGGGGCGAAACGTTGAAGTGCTGCACATCGGTCCCGCGCGCGATGGTGAAGCCGCCAAAGCTCGCGGGCGCAGCGTTGTCAGGATGGCCTTCGAGCTCGGCACAGAGCTTAAACAATTCGTCACGGCTAAGATTTGTTCGCGCGATTTCGTTCAAGGCGTGAAGTACACCGAGCCGCACGGTGACACTACTGCCCAGTCCACGACCGATTGGAACATTGCCGCGAATGTCGCAGGAAAAGTCGAACGGCTTGCAATTTGCAACGGCAAAAAACTTTCTCGCTGCGTCCCGCACCATTCGATTGCCGCCGCCGGCAGTGCCTGATTTGACGGTGACCTGATTGTAAAGTGAGAGCGCGACGCCGAGGCAATCGAAACCGGGCCCGAGATTGGAGGTGCTGGCGGGGGCACGTACCGTGACTTGCTGCATCCGCCGAGCTTATCGCACACATCGAGCGCGGCAAGACAGGCTGCGAGGTGCGATTAAACTAGAATGCCAAAGTGCAAAACACCTGGATCGACAAAGAATTGATGCGTGACTTCGAAGCGGGAGGGACTGACGCCTACCGTCTTTGCACAATCGCCGACGGGTGGGTGGAACGCTTCGGCCGGGATATTCTGGTTTCCTTCAAGAA
>Ga0070711_100001116_pt1 | contig 14358 bp, 12 predicted proteins | sample LARL53metaG_FD_65452 | JGI IMG/M metagenome (GOLD analysis project Ga0070711, IMG submission 65452) | Corn, switchgrass and miscanthus rhizosphere microbial communities from Kellogg Biological Station, Michigan, USA - LAR L5-3 metaG | ecosystem: Host-associated > Plants > Roots > Rhizosphere ... | reverse complement strand
TCTTTTTGGCGCTGGCCATCTGGCTGACCGTCCACAAGATTCTCGACGAGGGGATGGGCAGTCCCGCCATCCTGGTTCGCGGCGTGGAGCGGACGTGCGATGATTTGCCGGTGTTGATTGTTTCCAGCGCGGCGGATGTTCGCGATTTCCACGTGAGACCCGCCGCGGTCGCCGTCACCGTGAGCGGCTCGTCCGACGATATCGCCAAGCTTCAGCCCAATCAGATCCGCGTGTTTGTGGATTTGACGGGCATTGACACGGGCAATTTGCATCGGCGTGTGGACGTCTCAATGCCGTCCGGGCTGAAACTGGTCGGCGTGGAACCGTCGGAAGTGGACGTGGTGGTTCCCCCGCCGCATCATCAAACTCCATGAGCGCACCCAAAAAAATCTTCGGCACCGACGGCGTCCGCGGCACGGCCAACATCGAGCCGGTCACGGCGGAAACCGCGCTTAAACTCGGCCGCGCCGCCGCGCACGTCTTCAAAAACCACGAAAGCCATCCGCGCGGACATGGCCGCCATAAAATTGTCATCGGCAAGGACACGCGGCTTTCCGGTTACATGCTCGAAAACGCCATCAGCTCCGGCATCCTTTCGATGGGCGTGGACGTGCTGTTCATCGGGCCGCTGCCCACGCCCGGCGTCGCCTATGTCACTCGCAGCCTGCGTGCCGACGCCGGCATCGTCATCACCGCCTCGCACAATCCCTACGCCGACAACGGCATCAAATTTTTCCAGGCCGACGGCTACAAGCTCGACGACAAAATCGAAAGCAAGATTGAAGGTCTTGTTTTCAGCGGTGAAATCGAAAAGGTCCGCCCGACCGCCGGTGAAATCGGCAAGGCCGTCCGCATTGACGACGCGCTGGGCCGCTACATCGAATTTGCCAAGACGAGCTTCCCCAAAAACCTGACGCTCGAAGGTTTGCGCGTCGTCGTGGATTGCGCGCACGGCGCGAGCTACAAATCCACGCCCTGCGTCCTGCGCGAGCTCGGCGCGGAAGTCGTCGTTTATGGCAACCAGCCGGACGGCATGAACATCAACCGCGACTGCGGCTCGATGCACCCGGAGGCGATGTGCGCCAAAGTCGTCGAGCACAAGGCGCACATCGGCATCGCGCACGACGGCGACGCCGACCGCGTTTTGCTGTGCGACGAAAAAGGCCAATTGATTGACGGCGACGACATCATGGCCATCGCCGCGCTCGACATGCTCGCGCAAAAAACCCTGGCCAAAAAGACGCTCGTCTCGACCGTGATGAGCAACGCCGGTTTGGAAGACGCCATCAAGAATGCCGGCGGCAAAATCATCCGCACCGCCGTCGGCGACAAGAACGTGATTGATGAAATGCTGAAGCACGGCTTCAACTTCGGCGGCGAGCAGAGCGGCCATTTGATCTTCCGCGATTTCGGCACGACCGGCGACGGCCTGGTCGCCGCGCTTCAGATTTTGCGGATCATGAAGGCAAAGGGACAGCCGCTGTCAAAACTGGCGAAATGCTGGACGCGCTTCCCGCAGCTCGTGACCAACGTGAAGGTGCGCGAGAAAAAGCCGTTCGAGCAACTGGACGGCGTGACGAAGCTGGTGGCGTTGGCCGAAGAAGATTTGAAGACACTGGGCGGTCGCGTGCTGCTGCGCTATTCCGGCACGGAACCGAAGGCGCGCCTGTTGCTCGAAGGCCGCGACGCGAAAGTTTTGGAACGCTGGTCAAAACAAATCTGCGGCGCGATTCAGAAGCAGATAGGCGTTTGAACGCCTAGTCATGAACTTCGCAGTAAAATATTCCGCGCTCCTCGTCGATCCACACCTTCGGCTCCCAACCCCATCCAGTTCCCGCCACAACACCCTTGGATATCTGATCGATGTCAAACCAGTCTATTCGGAGGTCATGACTTTTTTCTCGTTCTGGATGGCTGACAGGCTGAAACTTCGGAATAACATACCTCGAATTTTCCTTGGCGTGATCCGTGAAGATGGTTTTCGCAAGAGCGTAACAGTCTGCAACTGGAGCCTCAAAGCGGACATAAGATTCCCCATTCTGCCACAAGGCGGAGGAAGCATATTGAACATTGTGTGCGCTTAGCGGGAGTGGCATCGACGAATGTTGAAGCGCTTTATCTCGTGAAACCGGACCGTTGCTCTGCTCAATATACGGGTGCCAGCAATACCAAAAGAACAAACCGATGAATACAGCCACGGTTAGAACCAAAGCGCTTCCAACAATTATCAATGCGTATTTAATCCATTTCATTTTGCAGATTCGACTCTGCCCCCGTCATTTCCTATTGTCCAGATTTTTCAAATCCGTGATCATCCGTGTCGATCTGTGGCTAAAAACTTTCCCGCCTTTACTTTGCACGCAAATGGAGTAGTTATGTTCCCATGAACGACACCAAGAATTTTCTGGTTCCCATCGTGGTCGAGCAGACCGGACGCGGCGAGCGGACGTGGGACATTTATTCCCGCCTGCTCGTGGACCGCATCATTTTCCTCGGCACGGCGGTGGATGACAATGTTTCCAACATCATCATCGCGCAGCTTTTGTTCCTGCAAATGTCCGACGCGAAAAAGGACATCCATCTTTACATCAATTCGCCCGGCGGCAGCGTCACGTCGGGCCTGGCGATTTACGACACGATGCAATATCTCACCTGCGACGTGAACACCTACTGCGTCGGGCAGGCGGCGAGTATGGCGGCGGTGCTGCTGGCGGCGGGCACCAAGGGCAAGCGTTACGCGCTGCCGAACGCGCGCATCATGATCCACCAGCCGTGGGGCGGCGTGCAGGGCCAGGCGTCCGACATCAGCATCCAGGCCAAGGAAATCCTGCGGCTCAAGGACCGGCTCAACGAGATTCTCGCCAGGCACACCGGCAAAACCTTTGATGACATCGGCAAGGACACCGACCGCGACAATTTCATGTCGTCCGACGAAGCAAAAAAATACGGCCTCGTGGACCAAGTCGTGGTGTCGCGGAAGGAGATTCCCGGCGGAATGGATAAATCGTCGGTGGTGGTGTGAGATTGGTTGTATTGGCTTCCATCCGGCTGCGGCCAGAAAAAAGGATTTGGCGAGAGTGTGCAAAGTGTGTATTTTGTCTTTGTGGAAGCAACACTGACAGAATTGAGGCGGGACACTTCGCGCGTCGTCCGCGCCGCGGACAACGGCAAGGAAGTCATTTTGACCGAGCATGGCGAGCCGCGTTACAAGCTGAAACGCATCCGAAAGATTGACTGGAAGAAGGCAGCGGCGGCGTTGCGCGCCATCGGGCCGGTGGATTTCCTGCCGCGCAAATGACCTATCTTCTGGACAACAATGTGTTGTCGGAATGGTGGAAGCCAAATCCCGATCCCAAAGTCATCGCTTGGATTGAAGGCGGCGGCTGGCGTGTGCCGGTTCCGGTCATCGCGGAAATCCAGGAAGGCGCGGAAGCCGCTCCCAGCGAAGCCTGCAAAATCAGAATCAACTCCAAGCTGGATGATTTTTTAGCCGATTACAGCGATTTGGTTATTGACTGGGACGCCGAAACGGCGCGCGTGTGGGGACGATTGAAACATTCCCCGGAAGTCAAACGCCAGCCGCAGCCGCTCTGGGACAGTTTGATTGACGCGATGGCAGTCCAGCATGGAATGACAATCGCGACGCGGAACAAAAGCGACTTCCGGCACGCGCAGACTTTCAATCCGTGGGAGGATTCAAAATAGTTTCCAACGGGCGCAAAAATATCCGCTGTGGAAAAATGCCGGTGATGGTATATTTTTGCCGCTTGAAAGTGGTTATTTAATATGGCCCGACCAACCAACATCACGATGTGCAGTTTCTGCGGCAAGACGCACGCGGAAGTGCGCAAGCTCATTGCCGGGCCGGGCGTTTACATCTGCGACAACTGCATCATCCTCTGCAAAAACGTCCTCGACCGCGAATTGCAGATTCAAAACCAGAAGCGGCAGCCCAAGCTCGCCGTGCCCCGACCGGCGGAAATCAAACGGCAGCTCGACCGCTTTTGCATCGGGCAGGACCACGCGAAAAAAACCCTGGCCGTCGCCGTTCACAACCATTTCAAGCGCATCCAGCCGGAGCCGGTAGCGGCGACGCCTTCGTCGCCGGACGCTTCAAAACATTCCAGCGACGAGGGCGTCGCTGCCACGAAGCACGCTGACGTGGAAATCGAGAAGAGCAACATTTTGATGATTGGCCCGACCGGCTCGGGCAAGACGCTGCTGGCCCGCACGCTGGCGAAAATTCTGGACGTTCCATTCGCCATCGCCGACGCCACGACGCTCACCGAGGCCGGCTACGTCGGCGAGGACGTGGAGAACATCATTTTGCGGCTGCTCCAGAATTCCGATTACGACGTGAAGCGCGCCCAGCGCGGCATTGTTTATATTGACGAGATTGACAAAATTGCGCGCAAGGCCGAAGGACCGTCCATCACGCGCGACGTGAGCGGCGAAGGCGTGCAGCAGGCGCTGCTGAAAATCCTCGAAGGCACGATTTGCAACGTCCCGCCGCAGGGCGGACGCAAGCATCCGCAGCAGGAATACATCCGCGTGGACACGTCGAACATCCTGTTCATTTGCGGCGGCGCATTCGTCGGGCTGGAGCGCGTCATTCAACGGCGTCTGGGCCGGCACGTGATGGGCTTTGGCGCGATTGGCGAGGCGCAAAAGGCCGCCGGCGCTGCGCGCGGCGAGATTTTGCAGCACGCCGAGCCGGAGGATTTGCTCAATTTCGGTTTCATCCCCGAATTCATCGGACGACTGCCCGTCGTGACGACGCTCGCGGAATTGACGGAGGCGGAATTGGTTTCCATTCTGGTTGAAACCAAAAATGCGCTGACGAAACAGTTCGCCAAGTTGATGGCGATGGAAGGCATCGAACTGGAATTCACGCCCGACGCGCTGCGCGAACTGGCGGCGCAGGCGCTCAAGAAAGGCACCGGCGCGCGCGCCCTCCGCAGCCTGATTGAAAAGCTGATGCTCGATTTGATGTATGAAGCGCCGGACGGCGGCGACATCATCCACGTCAAAATCACGCGGCAGGTCGTGCTCGGCGAGGGCAAGCCGATTGTCCGGCGCAAGCAGGACGCGGAGGCGGCGTGAAAGGTCGCGGAGCGACGGACGAAAATAGCCCATGGTTTCAACCGTGGGTTCAGCAAATAAAATGAAACGAGTCCCGGAGGGATGGCAGAAATTCGCGCGGGAATAATTTTGCCGGAATTCTTTCGCCCCTGCGGGGCTTGATTTGTTTATGGAACACAAACCCGCAGTTGAAACTGCGGGCTATTTTCTAACGCCTCTACGAGGCTAAAAAAATTCACATGCCGATATCCTCGTTCCAAAGCTCCGGCCGGGCTTTGATGAAATCGCGCATGAGCTGGATGCAGGTTGGGTCGTTCAAGATTTCCACTTCCACGCCTTGCGAGCGGACGTATTCCTCCGGGCCGCGAAACGTCACATTTTCGCCAATGACGACGCGCGGGATTTTGTAGAGCAGAATCGCGCCGCTGCACATCGGGCACGGTGAAAGCGTTGAATACAGAATGCAACGCGCATAAACCGATGCCGTCAGCCGACCGGCGTTTTCGAGGCAGTTCATTTCCGCGTGATGAATCACGCTGCCGCGTTGCACGCGCTGGTTGTGGCCGCGACCGATGATTTTACCGTCGCACACCAGCACCGAACCGATGGGAATGCCGCCTTCGGCCAGGCCTTTTCTGGCTTCGTCAATTGCGGCTTGAAGGAACGGATCCATTCGCGGATTGAAGCAATTCGGTTGCCCGCTGGCAAGCAGGAGCGCCGAGCATTGCTCGGCTTGAAAAACAAATTTCCCCGGATCTGCCGAGCGATGCTCGGCGCTCCCAAGTTCATCGCGCAAAGATTTGCCGGATGACGTCCTCAATCGGCACTTCTTGAATGTCAATGTCGGTGACGGGCAATTCATCCAGCAGCGATTTGCAGACGGAAATCACCCGGTCGCGCTTGACCTTGAGCGTGACGCTGCCCGGCGTTTTCTCCACGACTTCGCCAAAGCGCGACAGGTCTTCATTCGGTCGCGCCTCGGTGCTGGCGCATTGAATCGTGATGATTTTGAAATCGGCAAAGCGGTCCACGATTTCATTCAGCTTGCCGTCGAAGAAAATTTTCCCGTGGTCAATGATGATGACGCGTTCGCACAGCGCCTGGATGTCGGCCATGTAATGGCTCGTCAGCAAAATGGTCGTCTTCTGCTCCGCGTTGTGGCGGCGGATGAAGTCGCGGACGGTTTTCTGCGAAGTCACGTCGAGGCCGATGGTCGGCTCGTCGAGAAACAAAACCTTCGGCTGGTGCAGGAGCGAGGCGATCAATTCCATCTTCATCCGCTCGCCGAGGGAAAGTTCGCGGACGCTGACGTTGAGCTTGTCCTTGACGGCGAGAAGTTCGCTCATTTCGGCGACGGTGCGCTCGAAGCGGTCCTTGGGAATGCCGTAGATTTTCGCGTTCAGTTCCAGCGATTCGCGCGCCGGGAGATCCCACCAAAGCTGGTTCTTCTGGCCGAGCACGAGCGCGAACTGGCGGCGGTAGCCGTCGGCGCGCTCCCACGGCGTGAAGCCAAGGACTTTGGCGGTGCCGCTTGTGGGATAAAGCAGGCCGGCGAGCATTTTGAGCGTGGTGGTCTTGCCGGCGCCGTTCGGGCCGAGAAAACCGACGAGTTCACCGGGTTCAATCTTGAAGCTGACTTCATTCGCGGCCAGCGTCTGATCGTATTGACGATGGAAAAGCCCCTTGACCGCGCCGCCAAAGCCCGGCTGCTTTCTGTAGGTGCGAAAGGCTTTTGTTAGATTGTTGACCTCGATGACCGGCATAATTGGCCGCAAAAAAGCACAAAAGGCGCGAAAGGGAAAATCAATTTTGCGCCTCTTTGCGGCAATTACCGCATCAACTGCTTTTCCAGGTAATGGACGACCTGGCGGACGTTGGCGTCTACTTCCATGCGGTCTTTGACGAGGCGGCAGGCGTGCAGGACCGTGCCGTGATCGCGTCCGCCGTAGGCTTCGCCGATGGTGTTGAGCGAGCTTTCGGTCATCTGACGGGAAAGATACATGGCAATCTGGCGCGGGAAGGCGATGTTTTCCGGACGGCGCTTGCTGGTCATGTCGGCCAGGCGGATGTCGAAATGTTCCGCGACTTTCTTCTGAATGACTTCGATGCTGATGGAAAAACGTCCCTCTTCGTGGAGGATTTCGCGCAGCAAACCTTCGACGACTTCGATGTTCAGTTTTTTGCCGGTGAGCGAGGCGTAGGACGCGACGCGGATGAGCGCGCCTTCGAGCCGACGAACGTTGGTGCGGATGCGGTTGGCGAGAAAATTCAGAATGTCCTCGGGCAGCGTCACGCCCATGAGCTGCGCCTTCTTCTGGAGAATTGCCAGGCGCATTTCAACGTCCGGCGGCTGTAGGTCGGTGACCAGACCCCATTCGAAACGGGAAACGAGCCGGTGTTCCAGCCCCTGAATTTCGCTGGCGGGGCGGTCGCAGGTGAGCACGATTTGCTTGTGCGCCTCGTGCAGCGCGTTGAAGGTGTGGAAAAATTCCTCCTGAATCCGTTCCTTGCCGGCGAGGAACTGGATGTCGTCAATCAGCAGCACGTCGGTCTGGCGGTATTTCTTGCGGAACTTGGCGAGCTGATTGTTTTGGATGCCGTCAATGTATTCGTTTGTGAACTTCTCGGACGAGACGTAGGCGACCCGCGCGCTTTTCCTGGCGTTCGACGCGTGCTGGCCGATGGCGTGGAGCAGATGCGTCTTGCCCAGACCGACGCCGCCGTAAAGGAAAAGCGGATTGTAGGATTTGCCGGGCGCTTGGGCGACGGCCAGCGCGGCGGCGTAGGCGAAATTGTTGTTGTTGCCGACGACGAACGTGTCGAACGTGTTTTTTGGATTGAAATGAATCTCGCCGCCGGACACGCGCTCGTGCATGAGTTCGGCGGATTTTACTTTGGCTGGCGCGACCGCCATCGCAGCGTTGGTGACCGAGGCGCCACCGGGTGCGATCTTGAATTTGACCTGCAATTGGCGTCCGGCGGCGATGGCAAAGGCATCCTGCAAGAGGCTGGTGTAGTTGTCCTTGAGCCAGACTTCGCTGAACTCGTTCGGCGCCTCCAGCATGACGTGATTGCCATCCAACGCGCAGGCGCGCAAGGGCGCAAACCACATGCTGAAGGTGTCTTTGCTCAACTTCGAGCGGAGTTGTTCCTGCGCCAAGTTCCAAATTTTTTCTGCCGAAAGCTGCATTTGTAATTCCATCAAAAGCCTGTTTTTCAGGCATTTTATTCACCTAGCCCCAAATCGGGGCCTACCGCCGATTTCTCCGCCCGCTCGCCCAGACAAAGAGGAACAGTTAAACCAGATTCTTCGTCAATCACGCCCCGTTCGCCAAGAACATTCCGCAACAACCGAATAAATAGCTGATTTTCAACATGTTAGGTCTAAAAATCGTTTTTAGCTGTTTCCCGTTCACTTTCCGCGCTGAAATCCTCGAAACACTTTTGCTGACGCGGGCATTTTTATGCGAACCGGCGCAAAGTTTCGAGGACAACATATTAACTCTTGTTCACGAGTTATTCACATGCGGTTTCCGGCCAATAAAATCAAGCTTTTTTCGGTCCCGCAAGTCCTGGCTCAAACGGCCTGATCGCCGGTTTCGCCTGTGCGGATGCGCACGGCATTCTCAACCGCGGAAACAAAAATTTTCCCGTCGCCAATCTTGCCGGTCTTGGCCGCCGCGGCAATCGCGTCCACCGCCGGGCCGGCTTGCGCGTCGGCCACCACGATTTCGATTTTGACCTTGGGCAGAAAATCCACGGTGTATTCACTGCCGCGGTAAATCTCCGTGTGGCCCTTCTGTCGGCCAAAGCCCTTGACCTCGGCAACGGTCATGCCTTGGATTCCCAATGCCGTCAATGCGGCTTTTACATCCTCCAATTTGAAGGGTTTGACGATCGCTTCAATTTTTTTCATGGCACGCTCCGCTCGTTTGATTGATTGACCGGATACTAACAACCGGGCTGGTTCTGTAAACAGGAATTTTTGCGCCCTAATTTTTTGTCCGACTGGCTGATTCGGAATTATGCAAATGAAAGCCGAAGCCGGGGTGCGCGTGGCTGCGACGCTCCCGTCGCAAAAGGTGTCGGCAACGCCTCGTCGCCAGTTCCAGCAAGCCAGCCAACCAGCGCGCGCAATTTTTGCGCGACGAGGCGTCGCAGCTACGCGCGGCGGCAACTGCATTGCTTTGTTTGATCCGCGCCTGTTTCCGTCAATCACCCGGCATTTAATGAAATTGCCGGAAGTAAAACAGTGTGGCTTATACTTGTAAATTATGTTTGACAAAAATAAGCGACTATGATTTATTGGTGTCGTTGCAACGATCAATGAGACGGTTGCACGATGATCTTTGAATTTTTTGAAACAGTTTTCGATCCGGGTTTTGGTTCAGACCTGGATTGGAGTCCTCCGTAATCCTACGTTGAACTCATTCTGAATTCCCCGGGTCTTTCGGTCACCTTCTGACTGTCTGACCCGGTTTTTTCTTTTACCCCTTCATTTCCGCCGCCGAGCCGATTGACTGCGCTCGTTGACACTGCTTTTTGCCGCTGTTACCGTGGACGCTCTTGAAAATGGCGACCGACTACAAGAACACGCTCAATCTGCCGCGCACCGACTTTCCCATGAAAGCCGATCTGGTGTCGCGCGAACCGGAGCGCCTGAAAAAATGGGAAGCCGCGGAGCTTTACGATAAAATCCAGCGGCAGCGCGCCGGCGCGGATAAATTCGTCCTGCACGACGGGCCGCCCTTCGCCAACGGCGATGTCCACATCGGCACGGCGCTGAACAAGATTCTCAAGGACATTATCGTCAAATACAAAACCCTGCGCGGCTTCAGCGTGCCCTATGTTCCCGGCTGGGATTGTCACGGGCTGCCGATTGAATTCAAAGTTTCGCAGGAAATGCGGAAAGGGAGCGCGGGCGGCTCGCCCGCGAATTTCGATGCCGTGATCATCCGCAAAGCCTGCGACGCCTACGCCCGCAAATACATTGACCTCCAGCGCACACAATTCAAACGGCTCGGCGTCCTTGGCGATTGGGAAAATCCCTATCTCACGCTCAACAAGGAATACGAGGCCGACGAATTACGCCTCTTTGCCGACATTGTGGCCAGGGGTTTTGTCTATCGTGGCAAAAAGCCTGTTTATTGGAGCATTCCGTGCCGCACCGCGCTCGCGGAGGCGGAGGTTGAATACCAGGATCACGTCAGCCAGAGCTGCTTCGTGAAATTCCCCGTGGTCGGCCAGCCGAAGACGTTCATCGTCATCTGGACGACCACACCGTGGACACTGCCGGCGAACCTCGCCGTTGCCTACAACAAGGATTTTCAATACGTCAGCGTCAAAGTCGGCGACGAAAATTACATTGTTTTCCGGGGCTTGCTTGCGGCTATGGCTGCGAAATGCGGCTGGGCGAATTACACCGAAACACCGTTCCCCGCCGAAAAACTCTCCAAGCTGGAATATCAGCACCCGTTCTGCCATCGCACCGGCAGGGTTTTTGCCGCCGATTTTGTCACCAGCGACACCGGCACGGGTTTTGTCCATATCGCCCCCGGCCACGGCCAGGACGATTACAATTTGGGACGCGCGAACGGCCTGCCAATTTACTCGCCGGTGGATGACGACGGAAAATTCGCGCTCACGAATGATTTACCCGTCGAGCAGCAAATGCCCGCCGAAATGGTCGGCAAATCCATTCTCGAAAAACACGGCAAAAGCGACGCCAACGAAGCCGTGCTGCACGAACTCCGTGTCCGCCACGCGCTGCTGCACCAGGAAAATTATCATCACAGCTATCCGCATTGCTGGCGCAGCAAGACGCCCATCATCTTCCGCGCGATGGACCAGTGGTTCATCAAAATTGACCATAAAGTAGGGCAGGCGTCTCGCCTGCCCGGCGAGTGCGTCAGTGCGAGCAGTCAGGAAATTGCGCCGACTGCGTCGGCGCGGGCAGGCGAGACGCCCGCCCTACTTTCTTTCCGTGCCGCCGCACTTGCCGAGATTGACCGCGTGAAATGGATTCCCGACTGGGGCGTCAACCGTATCAAGGGCGCTGTGCGAACACGCCCGGACTGGTGCATCAGCCGTCAGCGCACTTGGGGAGTGCCGCTGCCCGCGTTTTACGACGCGAAAGGCGAAGCCATTCTCGACGCGCAAATCGTCCGCAACGCCGCCGACCTGATTGAGAAACACGGCTCAAATATCTGGTTCGAGAAAACCGCCGGCGAACTCTGGTCGCTCGTGAAACCCGCGAACTGGACCGGCGCCGAAGCCGTCGCCAAATCCAACGACACGCTGGATGTGTGGATTGACTCCGGCAGTTCCTCACGCGCCGTTTTGATGCGCCGCCAGGAACTTTCCCATTCCGCACTCCACACTCCGAACTCCGCATTGGATTGGCAGGCCGACGTCTATCTCGAAGGCTCCGACCAGCATCGCGGCTGGTTTCAATCCTCGCTGCTGCTGTCGCTCGCGGGCAACGGCGCGGCGCCGTTCAAGACCGTTCTCACCCACGGCTTCATGGTCGATGCCGACCGCGAAAAAATTTCCAAGAGCAAGCAGGGCGGTTACGAAAAACCGCAGACTGCCGAAGCCTACGTCAAAAAATACGGCGCGGACGTGCTGCGGCTGTGGGTCGCATCGCAGGATTACCGCAGCGACATCGTTGTGAGCGAGGAACGCATCAACAAGGTCGGCGAGACCTACCGCGCCATCCGCAACGCGCTGCGCTACCAGCTCTCGAACCTCTACGATTTTGATCCGGCGGAAAACTCCGTGCCGGACGACAAGCTCACTGGCCTCGACCGCTGGATTCTCGGCGAATTCTCCAAGCTCGAAGCCGAAGTGCTCGCCGCCTACGACCAATACGAATTCCACGTCGTCTATCAAAAAGTCAGCCAGTTCATCGCCGTGGAACTCTCGTCGGTCTATCACGACGTCATCAAAGACCGGCTTTACACCGACGCCGCGAATTCTCCGCGCCGCCGCTCCACGCAGACCGCGCTGCACCGGCTGGCTACCGGCCTGTGCCAGATGCTCGCGCCGATTTTAGCCTTCACGGCGGACGAAGCATGGGAATTTTTGCCGGGGAAAAATGTTAATTCCGTTCACGAAGCGAATTGGAAGTCACAAACATTTGTCCTAAGCGAAACGGAAAATAATTTCTGGAAAATACTTTTTGCATTGCGAACAAATGCGCTCCCAGAGCTAGAAAAGTCGCGCCAATCGAAATCAATTGGAAAGGCATTAGAGGCAAAATTTTCCATTAAATTTCCGAAGCCAAAAGTTGAAAGAGGCATGGAACATTTGGGTTCTTATTTGATACTTGGAGATTGGACAGGCTTGGAAGTTAATTCTTTGGTCAGCGCTGAAACCATTCAAATTTTGCAAGAAATTCTCAATGTTTCTAAAATTGAAGCCGCCATTTCCGATTCTGTAAAAGCTTGGGAGTTTATTGTTTCCAAAGCCGACGGCCAGAAATGCGAGCGCTGCTGGCATTGGGAAACGGACATCGGCCAGAACGCCGAGCATCCGACAATTTGCGGCCGCTGCGTCGAGGCGGTGAAGCAATTCAAGGCGTAGCGGCGGTCGGCAGACCGCCGCCATTTTAAATAGAAAGGATTTGCGGCGCTCTGCCGAGACGCCGCCACGGTCAAAATGAACGACGAACCGAAAACCACCAATCCGTTTCCGCGAAATTTCCGATTTGCGGTGACTTTGCTGGCCGTTGCGGTGGCGTTGCTCGCGTTCGAGGCGATTTACTATTTTTCCGCGCCGCCGCTGGACGAGGAGCAAAAGGCGTTGCTGGCGTGGGAAGGCGTCCAAGCGCCGGATTTTACGGTGACCAACCTCGACGGCCAGGCCATCCGGCTTGCCGATTTGAAGGGCAAACGGGTTCTTGTCAATTTCTGGGCGACTTACTGTCCGCCATGTCTGGAAGAAACCCCCCATTTCGTCAAATTGCGCGCCGAAACTTCGCCGACGAATGTCGCCATCATCGGCTTGAGCACCGAGGACGCGGCGACGCAGAAAGTTTTCGCGCAGCGGAACAGCGTCAATTATCCGCTCGCCGTCCTGCAAAACGCGCCGTTGCCGTATCAGGACATCGTGAAGATTCCGGTGACGCTGGTGATTGACCGCAACGGCGTGATTCAGCATGTCCTGTTTTACATGCAGGATTTGAAGACGCTGGAAACAGCCGCGGCGGAGGCGGATTTTGCCGGCACGGTCAAAGCCGCGCCCGCCGCGCCAAAATAATTGCACGGAGCGCGGACGGCTCGTCCGCGTGAGCAAGGGGAAATTCGCGGGCGAGCCGCCCGCGCTCCAATTACGCCGGCTGCTGCTGCGTGAGGCAGTGCAGCGAGCCGGAGCCAAGCACCAAATCCACGGCGTGAATGCCGACGACCGGCCGGTCGCGGAACAATTCGCCCAAAATGCCGAGCGCGACGCGGTCGCTCGGGTCGTTGAACGTCGGCACGATGACGCAGGCGTTGGCGATGTAGAAGTTGGCGTAGCTCGCGGGCAGCCGGCGTCCGGCAAAAAAAAGCGGCGCGGGCATGGGCAGCGGGACGATTTCGGGTTTTGAGCCATCCTCGAGGCGGAACTCCCGCACGCGCTCCCAATTTTCCGCGAGTGGTTTGTAATTGGTGTCGCGCGGGTTTTTCTCCCGGATGAGCACGAGCGTTTTCCGGTTAACAAAGCGGCAGATGTCGTCCACGTGCCCGTGCGTGTCGTCGCCGGCGGGGCCTTTGAGCAGCCAGAGCGGATTTTTGACGCCGAGATATTTTTGAAACGCCTCGTCGTATTGCGCCCGCGTCATGCCCGGATTGCGGACCTGGATCGCCGGGTGGAGATAACATTCCTCCGTCGTGAGCAGCGTGCCGCGTCCGTTCACCTCAATGCCACCGCCTTCAAGAACAAAGTTTTGAGTTGTTAGTTTTGAATTTTGAGTTGAAGCCACAACGCTGCATTCGGCATGAAATAACTTTTTGCCGAGCAGTCGCGCCGCCATTTCTGGAATCCGGCGGTCCTTTTGCCAGTGGTTGTCCTTGGCCCATGCGTTGAAGTGGAAATGAACAATAGCTGTTTCGGTTTTGCCCGGAGCGCCGAGCATTGCTCGGCTCGAACTTGCCGAGCGATGCTCGGCGTTCCGCTTCACGAAGATCGGTCCGGTGTCGCGAATCCAGCCGCGGTTGGTCGGATAAATGACAAATTCGATTTTCTGCAAATCGCAGCCGGCGCGCTGGAGATGGCCGGCGGCGAGTTTCCGCTCCG
>Ga0070711_100001109_pt1 | contig 14384 bp, 14 predicted proteins | sample LARL53metaG_FD_65452 | JGI IMG/M metagenome (GOLD analysis project Ga0070711, IMG submission 65452) | Corn, switchgrass and miscanthus rhizosphere microbial communities from Kellogg Biological Station, Michigan, USA - LAR L5-3 metaG | ecosystem: Host-associated > Plants > Roots > Rhizosphere ... | reverse complement strand
CGCTGCGCACCGGAATCATGGCGGGCGCGGTGTGTCCGATCGAGGTGATGAAGCACTGCGTCAACGACATGAACATGACCGAGGTCGCCATTGCCTACGGCATGACGGAGACATCGCCGGTGAGTTGTCAGACCCTCATTGACGACGATCTGGAACGCCGGACCTCGTCGATCGGCCGCGCCCATCCGCATGTCGAGATCAAAATCGTCGACCCTGAGACCGGCGACGAAGTGGAGCGCGGTCAGCCAGGCGAGTTCTGCACGCGCGGCTACTCGGTAATGCTCGGGTATTGGGATGGTGACGAGCGGACGTCTGCGGACGCGAGGAGCAAATACAACAGGGAGGCAATCGATTCCGACGGCTGGATGCACACCGGCGACCTGGCGGTGATGCGAGAGGACGGGTACTGCAACGTCGTTGGCCGTATCAAGGACATGGTGATCCGCGGCGGTGAGAACGTCTATCCGCGCGAGATCGAGGAGTTCCTGTACACGCACCCGGATATCGAGGATGCGCAGGTGATCGGCGTGCCCGACGCGAAGTACGGCGAGGAGATCTGCGCGTGGATCCGGATGAAGCCGGACCGGCCCACGTTGGACGTTGACGCCCTGAAGGCCTTCGCGACCGGCAAGCTGGCGCACTACAAAATCCCGCGCTACGTCCACATCGTCGACGAGTTCCCGATGACCGTCACCGGGAAGGTGCGCAAGGTCGACATGCGCGAGGAGAGTGTCAGGGTCCTCGGCCTCTAGGCCGCCGAGACTGCAGCCAGGGTTGTGATCCGCGTGAATCCACGACCCTGGATGCAATTTTCGATGCGCAGAGCGCTGCCATTGCTGCGAAGATTGAAAAATATTCACCGCCTGGGATGAGTTGCGCCCGTCCGGTGAGTCTGTACCTGTATGAGGAGTGAGATGTCCACCGCCGCGTCCGTCCCCGGGTTGCGCGTGGGCCCGGTCCTGGGGCGACGGGCGTGTGCGGCGCTCGCGTTGACTTCGGCGGGTCTGCACGCCGCGATGCTGGGCCATGCGTCGAACGTCGTGGCAGGTGGACTGCTGGCCGCGATGATCGTCGCGTGCGTGTACTGCGCCCGCGACCTCTGGTTGCGCGGCACGCTTCGGGCCTGGTGCGTGGTCGGGCTGATGAACATCGCGATGATCGCGATGCATATGCCGATGCCCGCGCATCATCACGGCATCCACGCGTCGGCGGGCCAGCAGTCGACGCTGATGGGTCTGGCGACCGCGATCGCGGCGGTCGAGGCGGCCGTTGCGATGGCGGTGTTGTATTACCGCACGCGCGGGAACGCGCAGCTGATCAGCGGTACACCAGCCCGCTGAGCCGCGTCGCCAGCGCGCGCCGAACCGCCGGAACCCGCCCAACCAGGCTGATCGCGGTGTTGCGGATCGGGCGCACGGCCCGCGGCAACGTCGCCAATCGTGTTAGCCGGTCGGTCATTTCGACGACCTGACGCGCGATCGGACGGCGTGCGGCGCTGTACTCGTCGAGGACGCTGTCTGGGGCGCCGCCGAGCACGGATGCCAGGGCGTCGGCCAACGCAATCCCGTCCTGGATTCCCAGGTTCATGCCCTGCCCTCCGGCGGGGCTGTGCACATGGGCGGCGTCGCCGGCCAGCAACAAGCGCCCGGCACGGTAAGTGTCGGCGACCCGGTGGTGGATGCGGAAGCGTGACCCCCAGATGACTTCGGTGACGACCAGCCGCCCGGCGCCGAGCCCGCGGTCGTCGAGGATCTGCTGGATGAACGGCGCCGACGGTTCTTCGGGTGCATCGGCGACCGGCGCGACGATGCGGTAGATGTCGCCGGGAAGCGGCGCCACCACCGTCAGGCCTGCCCTCGCCCAGAACAAGACGACCTCGTCGACCGGTGTCTCGCCGCGCAGCCGGACGTCGGCGAGGGTGAACGACTCCTCGTACACGCCGCCTGCGAAGCCGATGCTCGCCTGCTCACGCACGGTGCTGTGGATGCCGTCCGCGCCGACGACGTAGCGCGCCCTGATCACGTCGCCGTCCTCGAATGTGGCGCTCACGCCGTCGGCGTCCTGTGCCACCGACTTCAGCGTCTTCGGCCGGATCACCGTGCCGCCGAGCTCGGTCAGCCGATCGAGCAGCAGTCGCTCGGTAGTCGCCTGCGGGACCATCAGCGAGTACGGGTAGTCGGTCGGCAGCACCGAGAAGTCGACCGGAATCAGGGTGCGCCGTCCGTCGCGGATAGTGAAGCGAGGTGCTTGCACACCCTCCTTGACGAGCCTGCGGGACACGTCGAGGCCGTCGAGAACTTCGAGCGTGCGGGCATTGACCACGGCCGCGCGCGACGTGTTGGCGCCCGCGGGCTGACGGTCGACCACAGTAGTCGCAACGCCCTTCTTGACCAGCGACGCGGCCAGCGTGAGTCCGCTCGGGCCCGCTCCGACGATGAGGACATCGGTGTCGTACATTTCGTCTCCTCCAGCTTGATGCCAACGCTTGTTGGCATAACTATGCGCGCGTCACAGCGCTATGTCAACACTTGTTGGCCTACACTCGTTGGCATGCGTCGCTCATCAGCGGAAACGAAGGCGGTGATCCTCGCCGCCGCCAAGCAGCGGTTCGCCGAGTCGGGCTTCGAACGAGCCACGATCCGGGCCATCGCTGCCGATGCGAACATCGATCCGTCGATGGTGATGCGCTACTTCGGCAGCAAGGACCAGCTGTTCGCCGCGGCGGCCGACTTCGATCTGCAGATCCCGGATATGTCCGACGTTGATCAAGAGCAACTCGGCGCCCGGTTGGTGACACACTTCCTCGATCGTTGGGAGCGCGACGAGGCGCTCGTCGTGTTGTTGCGGTCCAGCACGACGAATGATGAAGCGGCGCAACGAATGCGGAAGATCTTCAGTTCGCAGCTGGGCCCGGTCGTCGCCACGATCAATCCCACCGATGCACTGCGTCGCGCCGGGTTGATCGCCACGCAGGTTCTCGGGCTGGCGCTGTGCCGTTACGTGCTGCGGCTACCACCGGTCGTGGCGATGTCACACGACGAGGTGGTGGCCTGGTTGGGCCCGACGGTCCAGCGTTACCTGGAAGCCTCGGGACCGGTTATGTGACCCGTCCCACGATCGCGCCGACGATGCCGACGATCGTGACCACGGCGGTGACCAGAAAAATCGCGAACATGACGAACCCCAGGACCTGCAGCCAGACGGCGCCATTCTGAAAAGCCACTTGCATCAAGACAAACGCCACGACGCACGTAACCGCACTTGCGATCGCGAGCTTCACAAAACGCCGCCTATTCGTGGCACGACCTGGCCTCGGCGGCGCCGCGACGTCGTGATGCCAACGCTGCCCGTCCCAATAGCGCTGCTGACCGGTTGGGTCGGGATACCAGCCGGGCGGAGCAGGTGGTGTTCCCGCCATGCCCGGAATATTGCGCGGCCCGCATTGCCCCAGGTGGCTACGTTGTCGTCGTGAATGGTGTTGGTGGCTATGGTTTCCTGGCGAGTGTGTCGGTGCCGACTTCGTCTGTCTCGCTCGTCCTGATCGCCATCACCGCACTCGCGGCCTGCGTCTCGCTCGGAGGAGGGCTCTACGAGTTCCTCGTCGTCGACCCGGCGTGGCCCAAGCGGCCCGGCATCATTCAGCCTCGCAACGGCGGCGTCTCCCGTGCGCGGTTCTGGGTACCGGCGCACACGATCTTCGAGGTGCTGCTGATCGCCACGTTGGTGATGGCGTGGGGTGAGGCCGACGTGCGGATTGCGGTGCTGGTGGCATTGGTCAGTCACGCCGTGATGCGGGTGTGGTCGCTGGTCGACTTCGTCCCCAAGGCGGTGGCGGTCGAGAAGGCCGACCCCGCCACGGTCGTCGAGGCGTCCGCGGTCCGGTGGACCCGCCGCAGCCTGCTGCGCCTGCCGCTCGACCTGATCACGTGTACGGCGATGCTCGCGGCGCTGGCCGCGTATAGCTGAACTCATGACGATCTCGACCGACGATGTGCGTCGATTGCTCCAGTCCGAGCAACCGGACTCCGTGCTGGTGTTGGTGGAAGGGCGCACGGAGGTGATCGGGGCGGCCCAGCTCGCCTCGGAGCAGTACCGTGGAGCGCTCGAGGTGGTCTCCGCCGACGACCTGGCCAAGCGGTTGGGCGACGGACCCTCGGAGCACGACCTCGCCGAGCAGGCCGCCCTGCTCGATACGGCGGTCAACGAGCTCGGCGGGTAGAGCGGCGCTCACGGCCAGCCCGCTCCGGGCGCTGGTGCGTCCACAACGAGCACTTGTCCGGTTCGCGCGGCGAGCGCGCTCTGCACGCCGTCGGTACCTCGCCATTCGGCCGCCAGCATGAAAAGGGATCGGCGATCCGGTCCGCCCAGCGCGGCGGCGAAGATCGCCCGGTCGTGTTCGATCCGTTGCAGCACCCTGCCGCCTTCTTCGACGCGTATGCAGGCACCTTCTGCAGAGTCGGGGCGCCCTGTGTGCGTGCGGGTGTCGGCCGCCTGACACCAGACCGCGCCGTCGGCGTCGAGACAGATCCCGTCGGGTCCCACGTTGTCGGCCCACACCCTGCGGTTCGAAAGGCCGCCGTCGGCGCCGATGTCGAACGCCGTCAACCGTCCAGCGAAGGACTCGGAAATGACGAGCGTGGAGTTGTCGGGCGTGATCACCATCCCGTTCGGAAAGTCGATGCCCGTGGCGACGCAGCGTGCCGTCCCGTCGGGGGTGACCAGCACGATGATTCCGGGTTCGGGCGGCGCGCCGCCGAGGAAGTCGAAGCCGAAGCCGTTGACGTAGATGTTGCCGCGACCGTCGACCACGATCTCGTTCCAGCGATAGTCGGCCACCTCGCTGAGGTCGGCATGGATGACCATCGACCCGTCACGTTCCTGCCGCAGTAACTCGGGACCGGTGACGAGAAGGCGACCGTCGGTCAGCCAGTCAATCGACCACCCCAAACCGGGCGGGCCGTGTGCGACGACCTCACTGCGCCCGGCCAGGTCGACCGCGACGACCTCGCCGGTTCCCCAGTGGGCAAACCACAGCCGGTCCTCATGCCATCGCGGCGATTCCACATACGCAAGTTCGTCAAGCAAAACGCGAGGTGTTCCCATATGCCTATGACGATTGGACGACCGACAAATCGACATCGTGGCGGCGATTAGGCCTCGATCTCGCCGGCGATCTTGCGCTCGATGCTGGCCCGCGTGGTCGCAGGCAGCACGATGAGCCCGTCGAGCTCCCGCTGAGCGCGCGCATACGCGCTCTGGCGCTCCTGCGGCGTGGCCCCGCTGTCCGACGCCAGCCGCAGCAGATGCTGGGCCCGCTCCAGCCGCTCCTGGGCTTCGGCGGAGAAGTCGCTGCGCCGACGTCGAATCGCCTCTGACTCCGCCACGTCGAACGCGGCAACGTACTCACCGACGGCGTCGCGATACTCGAGCTGGGCGTTGCGGTCACCGAGGATGTCGTCGACGGAATCGGGCCGTAGCCAGTCCGCGTGGCTCTTGGCCTTGTGGAAGGCGACGGTCAGCGGATCCCGCATGTCGGTCATCAGCGGGAAGTCCAGCAGCTTGGCGATGTCGATCTCGTAGTCGAGCCAGCGCGCGTCGGTGCGATCGTGGCGCTCGAGCACCTTGGTCATCTCCCGCTTGTAGCCTGCCTCGTTGCCGCGCGCCCGGCCCGACGCCTCGGCGAGCGCGATTTTGGTCTGCTGTTTGATGCGGTACCGCTCGAGCCGGCGCTGTGCCCGTCGCTCATTGGCCACGGCGACCGCTCGGACGGCACCGCCGATCGCACCCATGAACGGGAAGATCAGCCACCAGAAGTGGCCCGCGAACTCATAGAGAGGCGCCACAAGGCCAGAATGCCATCACCTGGACCGGATCGCGGAAATGGCCTGGGAGATAAGGTCGGCGACCTCTTCCGGCGCGGTGATCATCCGCAGGTGGTCCCAGTCGCGACGGGCCACCCACCAGCCGAGTCGTTCGGCCTTGTCCGCAGCGGCATCGAAGGGCGGCCCGAGCCGCACAAATGCACAGGCCACCGCTTTGGCGAATCGTGGGGGCGGCGCCGGCTCGTCGAAGTAGGCCACCGGCAGCCGCGGTGTCTCGGCGATGAGATGTCGCCTCCGCAGTTGGTCGGGAACCAATGCCTCGAGTGAGCCCGGAGGGAACCATTCGTGCCAGGGTGGCAGCAGGCCGCGATCGGCGAGGCCGCGCAGCTGCGCTTCCAGCCCGCGTGGGGCCGTGTCGAACCAGCTGCGTCCGGGCTGCGGCAGCATGGCGTCGACGAACACGGCGCCGTGCGTGCGGTCGCCGACGGCCTCGGCGATCGCGGGCAGCAGCGCACCCGCTGCGCTATGCCCGACCACGACGACCGGGCCCGAGGTGCCGTCGACCGCCGCCGCCGCCGCTGTAGCGTATTTCGGGTAGTACGGCGGGTCCATCGTCGCCAGAGCCGTCAAGTCTGGCACAGCGCAACCAAAACCGTTGTCCTGCAACACCTCCGCGGTGTATTTCCACGTCGACGGGCCCACCACCGGACTGTGCACGAACAGCAGCGTCGTGCTCACAGCCCGATCCGCCGGTAGCGCGCGAGCCGGGCCGCCAACCGCTCGTCATCGGGCATCGAGCGCAGGCCGTGCAGTGCGTTGGCGATCGTTGCCGACAGCCGATGCGTGAACTCCATCGGCTCGTCGGCGGCATCGGGGCGTTCAGGCACGATCGCGTCGACGATGCCGTGGCGCAACAGGTCGGCGGACCGAATGCCCTGCGCTGCAGCGAGTTCCGGCGCGTGGTTGACGTCGCGGAACACAATCGCGCTGGCGCCCTCCGGCGGCAGCGGGGCCAGCCAGCCGTGCAGCGCTGCCAACACCCGATCGGCAGGCACCATTGCCAGCGCGGGGCCGCCGCTGCCCTGCCCGAGTAGCACCGACACCGTCGGCGTGTCCAGCGTGACGAGTTCGGCCAGGCAGCGGGCGATCTCACCGGCCAGCCCACCCTGCTCCGCCTCGGCCGACAACGCGGGCCCGGCGGTGTCGATCACGAGCACCAGCGGCAGCTGCAGACCCGCCGCCAACGCCATGCCGCGCCGGGCCTCCCGCAGCGCCGCCGGACCCACCAACCCTCCGACGACGCGCTGCTGGCCGAGGACGACGGCGGGCTGCCCGTCGAACCGGGCCAGCGCCAGCATCATCGTGGCCGCCTCGCCGCGCTCGGTGCCCGACAGCAGCACCCGCTCAGTAGTGCCATGCCGCAACAGATATTCGACGCCGGGGCGGTCCGGGCGACGCGACGCCTCGACCGACTCCCACGCGGGCACATCGGGGAACGGCTCGGCCTCGGGAACGGCTGGCGGGGCCTCGGGCGGATCAGCGACCACCTTGAGCGTGCGGTCCAGCGTCGAACGCACGGCCTCGAGCGGGACCACGCCGTCGATGACACCGTGCCGGTGCAGGTTCTCCGCGGTCTGGATGCCCGACGGGAACGGCTCACCGTAGAGATGCTCGTAGACCCGCGGGCCGAGGAAGCCGACGAGCGCGCCCGGTTCGGCCGCAGTCACGTGACCCAGCGACCCCCACGACGCGAACACTCCGCCGGTGGTCGGGTGGCGCAGGTACACGAGATAGGGCAGGTGCGCTCGTTTGTGCAGTTCGACGGCCGCCGCGATCTTGACCATCTGCAGGAATGCGACGGTGCCCTCCTGCATGCGAGTGCCGCCCGAACTCGGCGACGCCAGCAATGGCAGCCGCTCGGCTGTCGCACGCTCCACGGCATTGGTGATGCGCTCTGCGGCGGCGACCCCGATCGAGCCGGCCAGGAAATCGAACTCACACGCCACCAGCGCGACGCGTCGGCCGAAGACCGTGCCCTCGCCGGTCACCACCGATTCCTCCAAGCCGGTCGCGGCAGACGCGGCGGCCAGCTCGCGCCGGTACGCCTCGCTGGCGTCGACCCGGTGCGGCGGGGTGTCCCAGCTGCGGAAAGAACCCTCGTCCAGCATGGCGTCGCGCAGGTCAAGGGCACCGATCCGGCTCACAGGATGAGGCTATAAGGGTCTGGGCTGCCTTGGACCTCAGTCGCTAGGCCGAAGAATGTGAACCGTGAGCGCCCGGAAGCGGCTCGGTGGTTCTACGGTGCTGACACCGCCAATACGCGATGCGCTGTACTCAGGAACGTGTCGGTGGGTCGTGGGAGCCTGCTTGAGATGTCCAGGCACACCACATTTCGATTCTGCCTCGATCCGAATGATGAGCGGCAGCACCTGCTGACCCGTCATGCTGGCGCGGCGAGGTTTGCCTTCAATCAGTGTCTGCGCATCGTGAAGGATGCCTTGAGCGCACGGTTGACGAATCCGTCTGTGGATGTGCCGTGGACGGGATTCGATCTCATCAATGCGTTCAACTCGTGGAAGAAAACTCCCGACGCTGGCCGGGTTTTCGTGGTCGGCGAGCATGATCTGCCCTGCGTCATGGCAGTTGGACTCCCCTGGCGCACGGAAGTTTGCCAGCAGGTGTTCGAGGAAGCTGCAGTCGATTGCGGTCGTGCCCTGGTGGCCTGGTCAGATTCTCGCAAAGCTCGACGAAAGGGCCGTCGCGTCGGATTTCCCCGCTTCAAGAAGAAGGGCGCTTGCAGACAGGCGTTCCGACTACGCAACAAGCAGATCAAGGGACGCCGTCCCGCGATCCGTGTTGGTGACGACGATCGTCCGCGGTCTATAACGCTCCCCGGCATCGGGTCGGTCCGTGTTCACGACGACACGAGGCGGCTGCGGCGCATGTTGAGGAACGGCCGCGCGCGAATTCTGTTTGCAACGATCAGCCACCGGGCTGGCCGCTGGTGGTTATCGCTCAATGTCGAGGCCGCCGACCTTCACGACGCGTGCCGTCATTCCGATCAACAATGCGGTGATGAGAGCGGGTGGGTTGGCGTAGACCGTGGTCTTACGGCGCTAGTCGTGGCAGCTAGAGCCGACGGAACGGAAGTTTTGCGTATCGCCAATCTGCCAAGACCTCTTTTTTCCGGATCGCAGCGAGAACGCCGATTAATGCGATCGTTGTTTCGAAAAAAGGAAGGATCACGAAATCGCCGTGACGCGGCGAACCGTGTAGCCCGCCACCACTATCGAGTGGCGAACATCCGTCGTCATCTCCTCCACCAGGTGTCCAACGAGTTGGTCAAGACTCACGACAAACTCGTTATCGAAGACCTCGGTATCGCGGGAATGATGGCGAACCGCCGTCTTGCGCGCTCGATCTGCGACGCGAGCTGGGGCGAACTAGCCCGCCAGCTACGCTACAAAGCCGACTGGCGCGGAGGGCAGTTCGCAATTGCAGACCGCTGGTTCCCCTCAAGTAAACGGTGTTCTGTCTGCGGCCATGTTAGAGCTGACATCGCACTTGGCGACCGGGTGTTTACATGCGCTTGCGGTCACTCCTCAGATCGTGACCGTAACGCGGCGGCCAATCTTGCCCAGTGGCCGCAATCGAAGGAGTTCAGATCGACACCCCGGACCTGGAAGCAACGGGCCGGGTTACCAATGCCCGCTGACGCGACAGTTCTCACCAGCACGAGCGTGCCGGAGAGACCGTTGCGGAAGAAGCGGGAACGGAAGTTCATGCCGCTCGGCGTGAACAGATGACGCCCGAGAAGGGCAGTGGCGAGCACCCGGCAAGAGTCGCTCGACACGCTTGAATAGGGTGGGCACATGATTGGTGTGACCCGCGACGGCCACGTGATGACCCTGGAAATGCAGCGCGCCGAGCGCCGCAACGCGCTGAATGGCGAGCTCGTCGACGGCCTGCGGGAAGCGGTCGAGAAGGCCGCGGCCGAAGATATTCGCGCGATCGTGCTGACCGGCCACGGTCACGTGTTCAGCTCGGGCGCCGACTTGTCCGATGCCGCTGGGGTGGCCGACGAGCTGCCCGACAAGGCCAAGGCTTTGAACATCGCCATCGACAAAGCGCCTGTCCCGGTAATCGGCGCGATCAACGGACCCGCGATCGGCGCCGGCGTCATTCTGTCGATGATCTGCGATCTGCGCGTCGTCGCACCCGAGGCGTATTTCCAGTTTCCCGTCGCGAAATATGGCCTGGCGCTCGACAACTGGAGCATCCGGAGGTTGGCATCTTTGGTGGGCGCAGGCCGCGCGAGGGGCATGCTGATCGCCGCGGAACGGCTCACCGCCGACGTCGCACTGCAGACGGGATTGGCCAACCGCATCGGAACGCTGGCCGAGGCACAGGCGTGGGCTGCAGAGATCGCGGGCTTCGCCCCGCTCGCCTTGCAGCACGCCAAGCGGGTGCTCAACGACGATGGTGCCTATGAGGACCCGTGGCCTGAGCACACAGAGTTGTTCGACAGGGCGTGGTCCAGTCAGGACGTCATCGAGGCGCAGGTAGCCCGCATCGAGAAGCGGCCGCCGAAGTTTCAGGGGGCCTGATGGTGGTGCGCGCGGCCCTGCGTTTCGGGTTCGGCACGGCATCGCTGCTGGCCGGAAGCTGGCTGTTGCGTGCACTGCACGGCGCCCCGGCTGCGCTGGGGGCCTCGCCCGCCGAGATCGAGGCGGTGGCGCGTCGATCGCCACATTTTCGTGACGGCTCGTTCGTCAACGTCGACCCGGCATCCGGTATCAGCCTCGACCGCGAAGAGCAGCGGAAGATCATCTGGGACTTGATCGGCTCGCGCGGCGCGTCGCGGCCCGGCGGACTGATCCCAGTGGTCAAGCCCGCGTCCACCGACCCCGCCGCGAGCAGTCTTTCCGTGTGCTGGTTCGGCCACGCCTCGGCGCTGATCGAGGTCGACGGCTACCGCGTGCTCGCCGATCCCATTTGGAGTCGCCGCTGTTCGCCGTCCCAAACGGTGGGTCCCGAGCGGATGCATGAGGTACCGGCGCCACTTGAGGCGCTGGCTGCAGTGGACGCGGTGGTGATCAGCCATGACCATTACGACCACCTCGACGTCGAGACGATTTTGGGCCTGGCCAGGACCCAGCGGGCCCCGTTCGTCGTGCCGCTCGGAGTGGGCGCGCACCTGCGCAAGTGGGGCATTCAAGCGAGCCGCATCGTCGAACTCGACTGGAACGAAAGCCATAAGATCGGCGAGTTGACTCTGGTGTGCACGCCCGCCAGACACTTCTCGGGTCGGTTGTTCGCCCGCGACACGACGCTGTGGGCCTCGTGGGTGATCGCCGGGCCGCGGCATCGCGCGTTCTTCGGCGGCGACACCGGCTACACCAAGAGCTTCGCTGAAATCGGGTTGGACCACGGGCCTTTCGACCTGACCCTGCTACCGATCGGCGCGTATCACCCGGCGTGGCCGGACATCCACATGAACCCGGAAGACGCCGTGCGCGCCCACCTCGATGTCGCTGAGGCCGACTCGGGACTGCTGGTGCCGATCCACTGGGCGACGTTCCGGCTGGCGCCGCATCCGTGGGCGGAACCGGTCGAGCGGCTGCTGCGGGCCGCCGACCCGGCGGGCGTGCACGTGGTGGTGCCCAAGCCGGGACAGCGTGTCGATCCCGAGACGGCCCGGCCGTTCCACCCTTGGTGGCAGCTCTAATCCCTCGCCGAGCGCACGGTTGCCGACGTCATTACTTGCGTTTTGCGTACAACAACCGTGCATTCGACGGGTTAACGTTCACGCATGAACCCACTGGCCAGGGCCGTCGTTGCCGTGGCGCTTCTGGCGCTGATCCCGGGTTGCGACGCCAAACCGGCTGAACCGGCGCCACCGCCGACGGCTCAGACGCAGTCCGACGTACCGCCGCCGTTGGTACCCGCGATGCCGCTGCCTGACAACGCTGTCGACAATGCAGTGGCCAAGCTCGACGGGATGGTCGACGACTTGATGAAGAAGTCCGGCATCCCCGGTATGGCGGTCGCGGTGGTGCATGGCGGGAAGACGGTGTACGCCAAGGGCTTCGGGGTCAAGGACGTTCGCAGTGGTGACAAGATCGACCCGGACACCGTGTTTCAATTGGCGTCGCTTTCCAAGCCGCTGAGCGCAACCGTCGTCGCCCACCAGGTGGGGGAGAACGAGATCGGCTGGGATACGCCGGTCGTGTCCAAGCTGCCGTGGTTCGCTCTGTCGGATCCGACTGTCACGCGGATGGTCAGTGTGGGGGACTTGTTCTCGCACCGCTCGGGGCTGCCCGACTACGCGGGCGACATGCTCGAGGACCTCGGTTACGACCGGCGGTTTGTGCTCGACCGGCTCCGACAGCTGCCGCTAGACCCGTTCCGAATCTCCTATGCCTACACCAACTTTGGGCTGACCGCGGGTGCCGAGGCGGTCGCGGCGAGTGCCGGCAAGTCCTGGGAGGACCTCGCCGTCGAGGCGCTGTTCGATCCGCTCGGCATGGCATCGACGAGCTTTCGGTTCGCCGACTACCAGGCCAGGCCCGACCGCGCGGTCGGCCATATCCACGTCGACGGTCGCTACCAACCGCTCTACGTCCGCGACCCCGACCCCGAAGCCCCCGCGGGCGGGGCGAGCTCCTCGGTGAACGACATGACCCGGTGGTTGACGATGATGCTGGCCAACGGCAGCCATGAGGGCAAGCAGATTGTCGACCCGAAGGCACTGCTGCCAGCGGTGACGCCTCAGATCGTGTCGAGCCGCGCGACAGAGCCCGCGATGCGGTCGGGTTTCTACGGCTACGGCTTCAACGTGGCACCGACATCGGCGGCGCGGATGGAGCTCAGCCATTCCGGGGCGTTCGAGCTCGGCTCCGGCACGAACTTCGTCATCCTGCCGTCCGCCGACGTGGCGATCGTCGCGCTCACCAATGCCACGCCATCCGGTGTGCCCGAATCGCTGACTGCCGAGTTCGCCGACCTCGTTCAGTTCGGCGAGGTGCGCGAGGACTGGTACAAGCTCTACGGCGACATCTTCAAACAGATGGAGCAGCCGACGGGCTCGCTGGTCGGGCAGAAGCCGCCTGCCAACCCCGCGCCCGCCGCGCCGCCGGCCTCCTACGTCGGCACGTACAACAACGACTACTGGGGTCCCGCACGGGTCACCGAGAACGACGGCAAGCTGCACCTCGCCCTCGGCGCGAAACTGGATGTGCCCCTGGACTATTGGGACGGCAATGTCTTCACTTACTCATGGGTTTCGGAAAACTCCCCGCCGGGAACGATTTCCAAGGCCACGTTCGACGGCAACAAGCTGACTCTGGAGTACTACGACACTTTCGGCAAAGGAACCTTCACACGATGACGACGTCAGTCATCAGCGGGCTGACTGATGCCGAGGTCGCCCAGCGGGTAGCCGCCGGTAAGACCAACGACGTGCCGACCCGTGCGGCACGCAGCGTGTCCGACATCGTCCGGGCCAACGTCTTCACCCGCATCAACGCCATCCTGGGTGTGCTGCTCGTCATCGTGCTGTCCACCGGCTCGGTGATCAATGGCGCATTCGGGCTGCTGATCATCGCCAATAGCGCCATCGGCATCATTCAGGAGTTGCGCGCCAAGCAGACACTGGACAAGCTGGCCATCGTCGGGCAAGCAAAACCCTTGGTGCGCAGGCAATCCGGTACCACGGCGCTGCTGCCCACCGAGGTGGTGCTCGACGATGTCATCGAGATCGGTCCCGGAGATCAGATCGTCGTCGACGGCGAAGTCCTCGAGGAGAACAACCTCGAGGTCGACGAATCGCTCCTCACCGGTGAGGCCGACTCGATCGCGAAAGACGCGGGCGACAATGTGATGTCGGGAAGTTTCGTCGTCGCAGGCGGCGGCGCGTATCGGGCCACCAAGGTCGGCCGCGAGGCCTACGCCGCGAAGCTCGCCGACGAGGCAAGCAAGTTCACTCTGGTGAAGTCCGAACTGCGCAGCGGTATCAACAAAATCCTGCAGTTCATCACCTACCTGCTGTGGCCGGCCGGCCTGCTGACGATCTACACGCAGTTGTTCACCACCGACGTCGGCTGGCGGCGAGCGGTGCTCGCGATGGTCGGTGCGCTCGTGCCGATGGTGCCCGAGGGCCTTGTGCTGATGACCTCGATCGCGTTCGCCGTCGGGGTGGTGCGGCTCGGGCATCGCCAGTGCCTCGTCAACGAGCTGCCCGCGATTGAGGGGCTTGCCCGCGTCGACGTGGTGTGCGCCGACAAGACGGGCACGCTGACCGAAAACGGTATGCGGGTATCGGATCTCAAGCAGCTTTCCGCAGCTGCCGTCGGCGACGTCCTGGCCCAGCTTGCCTCTGACGACGCCCGGCCGAATGCCAGCATGCAGGCCATCGCCGAGGCGTACAAGATGCCACCGGGGTGGACGGCCACCGCGACGGCACCGTTCAAGTCGGCCACCAAATGGAGCGGCGCGTCCTACGGTGAGTACGGCAACTGGGTGATCGGGGCGCCCGACGTGCTGCTGGAGCGAGGGTCCCCG
>Ga0070711_100001104_pt1 | contig 14402 bp, 13 predicted proteins | sample LARL53metaG_FD_65452 | JGI IMG/M metagenome (GOLD analysis project Ga0070711, IMG submission 65452) | Corn, switchgrass and miscanthus rhizosphere microbial communities from Kellogg Biological Station, Michigan, USA - LAR L5-3 metaG | ecosystem: Host-associated > Plants > Roots > Rhizosphere ... | reverse complement strand
TCCGTATCATCGACATAATCTGATCCATCTTCTCCTGCACGAGTTTCATTTCATTTTCATGTTTTTCTTTCATGACTTCAATCTCACTCTGCTTGCTTGTTAACTCTTTCACCTTCTTCTTCAATCTGTTCTCCTCGTTTATTGTTAGCCAGTCGACCGCTTTAAGATACTCTTGCAGGATATAATTTTCACCAGGCGTAAAATAGTGATCGTCTAGGCCTATACTATGGCCCATTAACATTTCTTTGGTTCGGGGCTCAACTCGAGCGTAAATTAATTGAGTATCAAAAAATTTTCTAAATCCAGCAGTAAGTCTGACGTTTTTTCGGATCCTTCCGTGATCGTTATGCAATTCCGTCTGCCTTTCAACAGTTCTTAACCCTGATTTTCGTATTGTTTGAGAAATTAACCCCTCAAGTGCTCTTAGTTTAATTGGTTGCACATCATGAACAGAGTCAGGATCATTTCTGTTGAATTGATCCCTAAAGAGCGGAGAAATGGGTTTAGATTTTTCACCACATGTTTCTCTGTATTTCAGGTAAGTGTTCAGTGCTCTGGACGCTTCGGGTGTGGTAAAGGTAAAATATCTCTCTTTTGCAGCCGCATATACTCTTACCTGGTGAAGTTCGTATTCAGGAATACAGGTCAAGTCTTCCAGTTTCAGATCGATTATTGCTCTAATCCTTACGCCTGTGGAGGCCAAAAATAATATTATTGCTCTGACCCTTTCGTCACAGAATTCAAGAATTTTTGATATTTCTTCTCGTGTGTAGCCTCTATTCTCAATTGGTCGTTCTTCCTCACCAAGATATCTGTAAATCTTCTTCTTGTTGAGAATGACTTCATTTAGTTCATAGAAGGTCACAATTGCTGCCAGGTACTGACTCCTTGTTGCATACCGCAGGGATAGAGGCGGATTCTTTAAGTAGATCATATATTCTATAATTTCTTCATGTATGATTTTGGGAGTATCCTTATACTTTAGTAATTGATCGGGGTTTTCTATTTTCAGGTGTTTCATGTATTTTGATAGAGCATAACTGTACGCGGCCTTTGTCACGGGAGATTTCAGGCCTTCTATGAAGATGCGGTATGAATGATCTGTTAACGTCGGTACAAATGTTTGGGCTCTAAACAAGCCTGGATCTCCTCTCTTTTCGATATTTCAAGATCTTCTATCAACATCATGAACCCAGCTTTAGCTGTTTCTATTTTAGAACTTTGAACCCTGCTTATACTGGGCCCAAGGGGGTTTGAACCCCTGGCCGACCGGTTATGAGCCGGTCGCTCTTCCAGACTGAGCTATGGGCCCGTAAATAAAAAGACGATAAAGTACAAGGTATAAAGGTTTTGAGAATTCGATCTACATCCAGATAATCAAATGTTCGCCGTTAGATGCACCATGAGAGTGTTGTTTGTGCGAATAAAATTGGTGTTGGCTTAGGAGTACTGGCTAACATACTTCTCCTGTATAGAATCCAGCAGTTTATTTTGCGCGGCCAATGACTTAAACCCGGCCTCGAATACTGACTGTGTCATGTCTGGAGAAACGTTCTTCAGAATATTCATCCAAAGTCCTGCATGTCTTACGTCTGCTTCTTCGTGTATTTCAAAGTAACTGGTAGCATCGCTGTTGTCGATACCGTAATACTTCTTTAGGCCGTCGATTTTTGATCTACTAATCTTGGGTAATTCCTTTTCATACCCATACATTGCTGCTGCCGCTTCCTCTAATGACAATTTTGTGAGACCGCTTAAAGCATGAACAGCTTCTATTGTCTTGTACGTTGGGGTATAATTTAATAATTGATCTCTTGAAACGCCCAGGGATAAGGCAAACCTCATCCAAGCTTCGATATGATCAGACTCTTCCTTAATGTTTTGAGTAAGTTCGTGTTCCAGTGAAGGATCATTCGTAAGACCGTAAATATTTCGAACATATTCAGGGACTTGTCTTACTATTTGGAAGTACTCCTTAGTGTAGCCTTGAAGATGATTTGAAGTCAGCTTTCCTTCAGACCACATCCGATAGAATGGGTGCTTGAGCAAACTTTGTTTCTCGATTTCAATATTTAACAGTTCTACAACCCCAGTCATGTCAAAAACTAAATTAGCGATGCTGGTGTAAAAACCTTGTGAATTCGGTTTTCAATTGGGAATTGAAGTGAAGTTTGATTACTTTGCAATAGGTCTTATGATAGCCAGCAAGTATGATGGCAAGTACGTAAGGCGCCTAAGCTATGAATCAGGACAATAAAAATGGATTGTCGCACTACGCACACACACTCAAGGCTGCCTTTTTCAGTTTCTCTCCTCCTCCTCTTCAAATCACAAGAAAAGATTTTATGTAATGTGAATTCCATCAAGGTCCACGCGAGCTCCGGTGGTGTAGAAGCTAATACCTGCATAATCCGGTCAAGCATTGTGGCCTTTCGAGTCGCAGATCCCGGGTTCAAATCCCGGCCGGAGCATTTGTTATTATTAAGTTCATTGGCCTATACGTCCTATTCAATTAATTTTGTAAAAGCATTAATATTCTCTGTATTTCAAGAAATTACGGGCAAGAGCGGGGCTGAGTAAGAGGAATACCGAGGTTAATCCCTTAATGGAGATGTTTAGCCAATATTTATTGAAAATAGATGGCGCCCTTAGACGAGAACTAGACCTCTATTCGTGGTCGGAATTTTATGCTCCACTCAGGTACGCTTGCGATGGCGGCAAACGTATTCGACCGCTGATCTTGTTGTTATCTGCTGAAAGTATAAGACTGATAAATCCCACTGAAAACGAAGACGCGTTTATGGCTGCTTCTGCCATTGAACTACTTCATACAGAGTCTGTAATTCATGATGATATTATAGATGACGAAAATATTCGACGTGGGAAACCATCTTTCCACGTGAAGTACGGTTACAACAACAGTATCTTAACTGCTGATTTTGTTCTAGGAATTATTCTTAATATTGGATCGAAGATGCACGACTCACGTGTATCGGGCGAACTTTCTAAAGCCGCAATAAAGATGAGTGAAGGTGAAATTATGGAGATAAAATTAGGTAAGGACAGTAAAATCAAAGAGGATGATTACATAAAAGTCCTTGAACATAAGACTGCGTCGCTTTTTGAAGCATCGGCAAAAATAGGAGCTATATTATCAGGGGGAGTCGAAGACGAAATTCATGCAATGGCCACATTCGGTAGTTTACTTGGAATTGCCTATCAAATTCATGATGATTTAATGGATTGGAGTAATGAAGATAGACTTTTTAATCTGCTAGTAAAGAATAATGGCCAGTCGAGAGAATTCGTTGAACGCATGGAAGGTCTATATTTGTCATACTCTACAAAAGCCAAAAATGAATTACGAAAGATAGGCGATAGTACGCCCAAGAGGCATTTAGAACGCCTGACGGATTTGGCTTCACTTCAGTTGTAAATAGCAATCACACCTATCACTAATTCTCGGCTCAGTCATAGCAGAAAAGATGCAAGGTAAAATATCGATTCTCTCTTTAGTATTTAGGCTCTAAAATCCGTGCTACTAGAGAAATTTTTTAAGGTTCGCATAAATGTGAACATGTCAAAAAGAAGATGAAGCTAATGATTATTGGAGCGAACACCAATGGTAAGTGCATGTAGACCTGCAGCAGCAGAAGAATTAGAAGATAGTGCAGCCGGTCCACCAAGATGTGACGATGACGAAGAGCTATTAGATATAATGGAACCCACCTTACCAAAATGCGGCACGGCCATGGATGCAAACTCCAAAATAGGCGCATACCAGATCCCGAAACCTACCATAAATATAACTGCAAATATTAGCACCGCAGCTATAGCCCTAGGTTCTTTAACTTTGGACATATCAGGACCTTGTTCCATATACATTTTTTTGATAATCCAGGCGTAATATCCAAGAGAAAGTGCACTGTTTAGCAAGCCAGCGATGGCAAGATACGGACCCCATGCCACAATCGCACCGCTATTAATTGCCGCGCCAAAAACCACCAGCTTGCTCCAAAAACCAACGAGCGGAGGAACACCAGCAAGTGATAGCAGGGAAATTGATAATGCAATAGCAGTAATTGGCATGCGATGACCAAGACCTTTGTATCTTTCAAGGCTATAACCTGCCAAAGCGGTAGCAACAGCAGCAGCAGCTATGAAGCCCGCAGACTTCATTACTGCATGATTAATTATGTAAAAAAGAGAACCAGCCAGAGCTTGATTGGAGTATGGGGCCAACGCGAAACCTATCAGGATATATCCAGCCTGTGCGATGCTAGAATAGGCAAGAATTCTTGGAACGCTCTTTTGAACCAATGCTGCAAAGTTACCGAGTGTCATTGTAAATACTGCTATTACAGCGAGAGTGATTGTCCAGTCTGGATGTAACACGAACATCCCAAGCACAATTACACGGAGCGCCGCCGCAAATCCAGCTTTTTTTGTTCCTGCAGCTAGAAGAGCGCCTATCGTAGTGGGCGCACCCTCATAAGCATCAGGCAACCACATATGAAATGGAACTAGACCTATCTTAAATCCAAAACCAGCTATAAACAATGCAATCGAGAGGAGTCCTACAGGAATTAGGTCTTTTTGAAGGTGGGCCAATCCCTGAATTGATCCACCAATGTTAGTTGTTCCTGTAATCCCGTAAACAAGGCCTATGGCAAAAACTAAGATCGCAGAAGATAATGCGCCAAACATAAAGTATTTTATCGCTGCTTCATTTGAGATCGGGTCTCGTTTCGAAAACGCGGCGAGTGCATAGGTAGGCAGTGACATTAGCTCCCATGCAACAAATAACATTACCAGATCAGTAGAATACGCGATAAGTACCATACCAATGCTTGAAAGTAAAATGAGGGAATAATACGCTGCAGGGTTTGCTTTTCCTTTCATATAGTTCCAAGAAGAAGCAGTTACCATGATTGAAACAATCAGCAGCGCCACAGCAAAAAATGCACCAAAAAGATCATCTGAAAGGACGCCTGGACCAAATGCAGCTGCGGGCATCACATGCCCGGCCAATACACGAAAGATCACGATTCCTATTGTTAAAATTAAGGCACCAAATGCAATTGAGCAGTACAGTTTGTTATTAGAACCCCTTTCTTTTTTAAGCGCATCTAGAACAGGGATCCCAAGTCCAACGGACCCGAGTACGACTGTCACAAGAAGGGGCGTCGACAATAAATCAACCAATCTTCAACAATCTCTTCCTCTATAGCAAGAGCAGCAATATAATAATCATAATGCCAGCTCCGAATACGAACAAATAGGTTTGTGTTATGCCTGTCTGGCCTGCTTTGATTATTCTAGAGAATGATGCCATCGAGAATTCAAATGCATGACTTATGCCTTCCATGATAGTAAATTCAAAGTATCGCCAAACCATACGATAGATGGCTATGGGTCCTATGACAGCTCCCCAGTATATGGCTGAATTAAGGTACCATCTATCGTAAAGGAACTTCCATATTCCTCTCGTAATAGTACTCTTGGAGATAATCTGTGGATCAATTTTCCTGGCAATGTAAAACATGTATCCCAAAAAGCCTCCTATCGCAAATGCTCCGAAGGATGCAGCTGCAGCGGAAGGATTAAGACCTAGGAAAAGCTTGGACTGAGTTTGTGGTTTAACCAGCTGAGTGGTTGTAGCAGGGTTTTGAAGCAGCTGTATTTGTTTTTGCGTTGTAATTCCAAAGTAATTAGCAAGATAATTTGCGAATATATGTTGGAGCTGTCCTCCAAAGGCAAATCCGATCACTCCTATAGCTATAGTTGCTACTGCAAGAATTCCAAAAGGCAACCATACTACAAGGCGTACTTCGTGAAGAGAGTTTCCGGTTTTCTCTAAATCTTCCACATGAGGGCTCTTCTTACCAAAAAACGTCATCCCGATCATTCTAAATGTATAAAATGCAGTCATTATCGCCACTACAAAAGCCATTATGAATAGTGGTAGTGAATGTGCGTAGCCTGACCCTAAGACAGCTGCAAATATCGCGTCCTTGCTCCAAAATCCTAATGTGATTAAAGGCGCAGCTGCTAGAGACAGAGATGCAAGAAACATAAAGATGTAAGTTTTTCTCATATATTTGCGCATCCCGCCCATGTCGGTCATAAACCTGGAACCAACAACGTGAAGTAATGCCCCGGCGCCCATGAATAGTGCAGCTTTGAACATTGCATGGCTTATCAATTGAAAGAATCCTGCAGTATAGCCGTCAACAAAATTAGTGGAAAGTCCCGCTATGCCTATTGCCATCATCATGTAACCAATCTGAGAGCCAGTAGAATAAGCGAGAACTTTCTTAATCTCTGGATTCACAATGGCCTGTGATGCGAGAAGAAATGCAGTAAAAGCGCCTACCCAGGCCACCACTTCAAAGAATTGTGTCATACCAAATGCAGCAAGTGCAAAGAACAAGGGAGCTATCCTAGCTACTAGAAATACACCCGCCTTGACCATCGTAGCTGCATGAATAAGCGCCGATACAGAAGCTGGACCTGTCATAGCCTCGAGAAGCCATTCGTTTAACGGAAATTGTGCAGACTTGCCTATAGCACCACCAAATAGTAATATTGCCGCAGGCACCAGCAAGTTCTGATGCGCCATTTGTACTGCCCATCCTTGATTTTGGAGTAATTCCCGGAACCCGAATGTTCCGGAATATGCAAAGATCAAGAACATTCCTGCAAGCATCATGGTGTCTCCTGCTTTTGTCATCAAGAATGCTTTCGTCCCGGCGTGAGATGGAGAAGCCCACATCGCAATTCCTCCAGCTCGGTGGCCTTCTCTTCCAACAAAGTCCTTCTTCCTATCATAATACCAAAAGCCGACTAGGGCATAGGAAGCAAGACCTACGCCTTCCCAACCAAAAAAGAGCATTAGCAAATTGTCCGATAAAACAACCAATTGCATCGACCCGATAAAAAAGAGCATAAAAAACCAGTATCTTGTAAGGTCTCTTTCACCATGCATATATCCTGTGGAATATACAAATATCAAAAATGAGATCCATGCCACTAGATTGGCCATTATTACAGACAATGGATCGGCCAACACTCCAGCTTTGATATGCAAGACTGCAATCCAATTTACTTGGCTATGCACCTCGTTTCCAGAAAACACCAGCGGAATTAGGGTTGTAGCTGTGACTGCACTGGCAAGCGCAAAACCAACGGCAGTGTAGTCCCTTATCCTGATGCCTGCACGAGCGGCCGCTGCTATTAGAGCTGCACCAACGAAAGGAAGAATCCACACTAGCCACGCATTTACGGCGATTCCCCCGAAACCTGTTATTTCGACCACTTTTTTCTAACCTACTATGTATACATGTGATTTCATTACTTTAGTGACCCGTGTATGCAATACCGGTGTTAATTCTTTGCACTGATGCAGCAGAATTTAGCACATGGTTGCTGCTGAATCCAATGCCAGATTTGAACATTATGCTCTTTGCAAGTGGAACTGCAGCTACAGATCCTGCTGAGGACGGCAAGGGGACTACTGCCGGTGAATTATGGAACATTCCCTGAATATAAGTAATAATTGGAGTTAGGAACGGATCCGGATAGACTCCGATGATAAGCGTCAATCCAGCCAGCGCTGCCATAGTTATTGTTATATATCTCCCAGAATCTCGAACGTCAACAAATTCTTGCGGGAGCTTGCCAAAGAAGATACGCTTGTACATCCACAATAAATAAGCGGAAGATAACACGGTTGTCAACAGACCAAATCCAAATAATACAACCCTTAGCGAATTCCCGTCATGAATACCTGTCTGTAAGACACCATTGAAAAGTATCCATTCAGACATAAAGCCACTTGTAGGAGGAATGCCAAAAAGTGTGAGTAGACCTATCATTCCAACGACCGCAGTGTATGGCATCTTCCCGGCGAGACCGCCTAACTTCGACATGCAAGTAGTTCCTGTTTGATGACTAATTGACCCCGCCATCATGAAGAGGATCGCCTTACCAAGGCCGCTTGTGACATACAATAGCGTTGCCCCCGTGACTCCAAGAATGCTCCCAGAACCAAGACCAAATAAAATATAACCCATATTGCTCATGGTTGAATAAGCAAGTACTTTTCTGATATCGTCCTGCATCAGTGCCATCGCTCCACCATAAATCATTGTGGCAAGACCCCAGATGTTGATATAGAGACTGTATTGGACATAGTTTCCACCTAACAGGTCCAACCATATTCGCAAAATACCGTAAGTTGCTATACCTACTAACAAAATCGAGACGGGAGTAGGTGCGTTTACTTGAGAGGATGGAACCCACGGGTGTAACAAAAACGCACCTAGTTTTACTCCTAGGCCCAATACAATAGCAAAAATGATAATCGGCATCCATTGTGCAGGAATTTGTGACACGTGAGCCCTGATTGTACTGTAATCAAAACCTCCAGCAAAGAAACCCATTGACAGCAAACCAAGCAATAGCACTACCGAGCCTGCGTGGGTCCAGAAAAAGAACATTAGACCAGTTCTCTGTCTTGCACCGTAGCCGAAAAGCGCGATCAGAAAGAACGACGGTACGAGGACTAGTTCAAAGAACACGTAGAATTCAATCAAGTTGGTTGCGAGGACCATGCCAAGGGTTCCCATTGCAAATACCATGAAAAGCGCAAAGTAAAGTCCCAGTTGTGAGTTTACATAACGTTGTTTGTCTACCATTGTTGTACTTGTTATTATAGAGCCACCCTGAATGTTAGCAATGCCAGAAGTGTCGTCACGTTTTTCCTCATCTGCAACATATGGCTGGCTACGACCCGCTGAAGTGCTTTCGGTACTATCTCCTCCAAAACGACTACGAGCTTCGTCAACTATTTTGCGATTCATATAGGACTTTGAATAGATTATAAGAACTGTGAACCATATGTAGTTGATAATTGCAAATGGGAGACTAAGACCATCTAGTCTAAGACCGAAATTCCCAAATTGGCCCCAAGGATAACTTTCACTGTATATGGAGTGTCCTCCGTTCAACATAGACGCAGGAACGAAAAGCAGGGCAGTTGATATGAATAAAACACCAAATGAAAACCATGTCACTGTATTTAGACCAGATCTTTTACCTAGGAAATAAGCGACTGGCGACAGAAGAAGAGGCATAAAGGTAGCAGCTAAAAGAAAATACGATTCTGCCATCCTTTTGATACTTACCCCTTCATACTCCTAAATTCTTCAACATCGATTTCTTTGTATAACCTATATGCAATGATAATTATCCCAAGCCCCACTGCTACTTCAGCAGCAGCAATGGCAATAGAAAAAAGCGCGAACATTTGACCTTGTGCATTATGTAAATTTCTTGAAAAAGCAATCAAATTTAAATTAGCCGCATTCGCGATAATTTCTATCGAAAAGATCATGCGTATGGCATTACGCTTGACAACCAGGCCATATATACCAATTGCAAAAAGGACTACTGCCACGGCAACAAAATCAATCAACTCGTTCATTCTTTTGTTCTATATCCTCCCTTCGAGCCAACGCTAGCGCACCAATTACCGAAGCAGCTAACGTGAGTCCTAACAATATCAAAACCGGAGCATAATAAGTCACCATTTGTTTGCCTATCGCTGCGACATCAATTGCAGGTGTATTAAATTTAGTAAATGCAGGATTGTTAAGTCCTGAGGCTAAAACCAAAGCACTTATGCCTCCAACAAAAACCAGCAGTAGAACGATCCCTGCGACCTTTCTTCTATGGTCCTCTTTTATTGAAAAAAGGGCTTGGGTTCGCACAAGCATAACCGTAAATATGACTAGTACTGCCACCGCTCCAACATATACCGTGATCTGGAACATCGCGACAAACGGTGAATCTAAAATTAGAAAAAAACCAGCAATTCCCATCATAGAAATTGCGAGGGCGATTGCTCCGTATACAAGCTCCCGAGTTTCAAGAGCAACTATTGCCGAACCAACGGTCAGGATTGCAACCCCAACAAATAGTGCATCAGCCATGATGCGTAGCACCATGATCGTCGATTTTTATTTCGACATCACCACTATATTTCGGCTTTATGGCTAATTGTGCTGGAGTATAAATCAAATGCTCCTTTGTATATGAAGAAAGTTCATAATCATTTGTCATAAATAAAGCATAGAATGGACAGGCATCTACACATAATCCGCAAAATACGCATTTGCCATAGTCTATTTGCGGCATAATGCCCTTCTTGTTATGTTTCCACTGCTCGTCCACCCTTACCATACCAATGGCTTCTGCAATCCCTTCACAGGTTATTGCACAAAGTTGACATCCGGTACATTTATCGTGATACAAAATGTGTCTGCCCCGTAGACCAGCAATACCTACTGCTCGCTTTGGATCAAATTGATAGCCATCACCAACGAATTTGAGTTTTTCTTCCGGATAACGCAACGTGAATCTTTTGATAAGAAGATGTTTTGAACCTGATTCTATAGCCTTTATGAAACCTGCTGCTGTTGCACTTGGTGTTTTTGATTTTGATGGGAAAGTTGAAGACGAAGGTGAGGAAGACGAGGAAGAAGATGGTGACGATGATTTCAATGAATTGATAATGAACCTCCTGGTCCTAATATACCTGCGTAAATCAATGCAAGTGCTACGAACATATTTACAAAAGCCAAAACTATCAGCTTATACCAGCCAGTGTGGAGTAATATATCTATCCTGATTCTCGGGCTGATACCGCGCGGAAGCAGCATCAGCATGATTATTCCAATCGTCTTCACTAAAAACCAAAAAATAGCATTAACCGTGATATGGTTGTAAAGGCCCTGGAGAGTCAACACTTTCACTAGAGGAATCGCGTCAGGCGGCCCTAGTTGTGGAGGGAAGATAAGGGGACCAGACCAGCCACCGAGGAACAATATTACAAACAGGGCAGATAACGCATATACTTTAAGATAAGATCCCAACTGAATCAAACCATAAATCATGCCTGACGTCTCAGTTAGCCATCCTGCGACAATCTCACTTTCTGCTTCAGGGAGATCAAAAGGGACTCTTTCCAGTTCAGCCAGCGAAGAAATAAAAAAAACGAATGCGCTAATTGGAAGAAATAAAATAAACCAAAACGGGTGCTGTGACGTCGCAATATTCGTAAGATTAAGCGAGCCAGCCAAAATAACGACTGATAGCGCCGACAAAATGAAAGGGATCTCAAAAGCTATCATCTGGTGTAATGCGCGTAGCCCTCCGATGAATGGATATTTACTATTGCTTGCCCATGAAAACAGGAGGGCGATTAATGGAAAGAATCCTAGAATTGCGAATACAGCGATTAATCCAACGTTTGTATTCGATACCACCCAACCAGGCGCCACAGGGATCAATGCTACCACTGCTGCTGCTGTCGCTACAAATGCAATAGGAGCTGCCCAGAAAATTGGCTTATCTGCTCCTGATGGGATCAGGATCTCTTTGGAAATGACTTTTAGACCGTCAGCTGCTAGTTGGAGTATTCCTTCACCCACTCCCCACACTCCAGCATACAATGGTCCTACCCTGAGCTGCATTTTAGCCAAAAACTTGCGTTCAACAAATATTGTGGCGGCAGCAATGATTGCAGAAAATACAAAGCCTGGAAATACTACGACCTTGAAAGGTGTTGTATGAATCAGATACTTTACGATAGGCAAGGTTCGAGTTGGATCCACAATCATTGTTAAAAATAGATAAGGTGTTAGCACTTCTCCGTTTACCGGGGGAAGTGGAGCATAGAATAAGATCACAAACGTCAGAGGAAGAATGACGAGTGTGAGTACAACAATTACAATTAATATTATCCAGATAATGCTTGCAAGAAAATTGCCAAATCGAAATTCTTCCGGAATTGTGGCCATAATCTCATCTATCTGCCTCCACGGGCCAATAATTTAGTGCCCAATAAATGACAGGCATGTCTCCCATTTTTGCACCTACTAACAAATGGGGCAAAGCGAGCATATTCCTAAATGAACCCACCGATATCTTCACCCTATAAGGTTTTGGGGTCCCATCACTTATGATGTAATAGCCAAGGGCGCCTCTGCCAGATTCCACTCTCCTATAGGCCTCGCCCGGTGGACCTCTCGGGTTCGCCTGAAGCTTCGCCCTTACCTCGCCGGCTTCAGGCATTTTGTCAAGCAACTGTCTTAAAATGTGGCACGATTCTCTCATGTCTAAGAACGGGACATAGGCTCTCGCAAAAGAATCAGCAGTTTTCATATACTGAACTTTGAAGTCGATCTCATTGTATACGTCATAGGGTTCTGCTTTTCGTATATCATACGGAACACCAGAGGCACGCAGGACAGAGCCGGTCACCCCAAGCCTTATGGCGTCTTCTTTTGTCAGGATTCCGACACCTTCAGTTCTTTGTCTCACAAGCGGGTTATTGTAGAAAATATCTTCATATTCCTTTAATCTCTTTTCATAATATGATATCTGTCTAAGGCATCTATCCTTGAATCCGTTAGGCACGTCGTTTCGCACACCCCCAGGAATATTAAAAGCGTGAGTGACCCGAGCACCCGTTAAAGCCTCCAATAAATCTATGAACAACTCTCGATCTCCTGTTGGCCACATAAACATCGTCGAATGTCCTAGGAATATCCCATATATCGCCAGCCAGTATAAAGTATATACCTGACGATTTAGCTCCGAGGCAATTGCTCTAATGAACTGGCCTCTTCTAGGGACTTCGATCCCAGTTAGTTCTTCGACTGCTAAACTGTAAGAATACGTAATATTAGTAGAGTCGTGAATAACTGGTCGCTCGAGATGAGGAATATTCTGGATGAAATTGCGATATTCTGTCATCTTCTCCTCTCCGCGGTGCACATAACCGGGATCGGGGTCGCAGTGAACTATGTAATCGCCATCTAGTTTTACTACAAATCTAAAGTGTCCCGATCCTGGGTGTTGTGGACCTACGCTTAGAGTCATCAATCTGTCATCCTCTGACTCTTTTATGATTTGCATTCCCATCTTCTGGGATTCATTTATTCGGTCTTCGAGATCCGCCATATACTTCACTTATCTTCCCTTGATTCTAAACTCCTTCCTTAAAGGCGGAATGTCAGCCCAATCTTCAGGCAAGAGGAAGCGTTCGTTTCGAGGGTGCCCTTCAAAATATACTCCAAGCATTTCGAAGGTTTCTCGCTCATGGTATTCCACACTCTTGTAAACGTTAATTAGCGTAGGGAGCCTTGCATCATCGCGGTTTGTTCGCGTCGCAATAGAAAGAACTTGCCCAGCTAAATCCTCTCTAGAGTACGAGCCCAAATGGTAGATCACTTCAATCTGATCGTCCTTAGGATAATCTGTCCCCGCAACAGATTCAGCATGATCATAACCAAGGTTATCACGCAGAAAAGTTGCAACTTTTACAATGTTCGGCGGTTCTACTGCGAGTTTGATGCGAAGGGGTTTTATGAATATTATTTGAACCATCTGCCCGAAATTAGCTGATATTTCACTTGCAATTCCCTTCTCAAATGCAGGGGGTTCTGGCTCTTTCCTACGCAATGGGGTCGAAGGAGATCCGGGGGAGCCAACAGTTTTGGTAAGAGGAGGAGAGGCAAGTCTAGAGGATGACGAAAAGGTTGATACTAAAGGATGATCGTGCCTTGAATTGGGTGGCGCTAAGGTAGTAGTTATCTCAGGATTATTTTTATTGAATTCATTACTAATAATAACAAAATTATTATTGCTATTATTGCTATGATTCGCCTCTGAGCTCATACTACCTGATCTTTGACACCTTGATTTTTTCTTGCAACAACATTGTTCCCTGGATCAAAGTTTCAGGTCGAGGGGGGCATCCTGGCACATAAACATCAACCGGTATAATCCCGTCCACTCCTGGAAGGACATTATACGAGTCAACGTACAGCCCACCTGTAATTGCGCATGCACCCATTGCAATTACGTATTTGGGGTCAGGCATTTGATCGTATACCATTCTTAATCGGGGAGCCATTTTTCTCGTAACCGTTCCCTGCACAACAATCAGGTCGCACTGCCTCAACGAACCAAAGGCCTCGATAATTCCAAACCTCTCAACGTCATACCTTGGACCTGACGCTGCTCCAAATTCTACACTACAACAGGCAGTTTCAAGATGCACAGGCCATAAGGACCATATCCTTCCCCAATTGATGGCAAAGCCTAATGGCTTGTCCAGAGCCTTAACTAACGTGTCGCCCAGCTTGCTCACCAATATGTTGAAGTGAGTGGGGTTTATCAAGTCCTTGATCAATGCAATCCCTCATTCAATTGTTCGACTATTAGATATTTAATACTTGTTGGTGGTATTATTGCGACTACCATATGCCTTTTTTCCCAGATAAATACAACGCATAACCCATCGCAGAGAACATGACTCCCAAGAATGCCAT
>Ga0070711_100001103_pt1 | contig 14406 bp, 12 predicted proteins | sample LARL53metaG_FD_65452 | JGI IMG/M metagenome (GOLD analysis project Ga0070711, IMG submission 65452) | Corn, switchgrass and miscanthus rhizosphere microbial communities from Kellogg Biological Station, Michigan, USA - LAR L5-3 metaG | ecosystem: Host-associated > Plants > Roots > Rhizosphere ... | reverse complement strand
ACCTACACAGAATGCAGCCATTTGGTTCGCCCTCCCCGCTAGGCGCGTCATGTTACGAAGCTCTGGCGCTCTCGTCAAGGACGTTTCTTGGGATAGTTTTGCCTGGTGACACCCTCAAATGACTTTTGGCCGTTTACTTCGCTAGATTATGAGAAACCTAGAAACCGGAAACCAGAAACCGCCCCAAGTGCTAAACTATGCAATCTGTATGGCTGAATCAGGGCGTTCGCGCACTTTCCTTTGGATCGTGATTGGAGGAGGAGCTTTCTTCCTCTTTGTACTGGCGGTGTTCGCGCTGGTCTACGTCAGCCTGCATGCGGGCGGAGAAAACGCATCCTTGCGATCCACGTTTGGAGACAAGATTGGCGTCGTCGAGCTGGAAGGCGTCATCCTCGATCCCAGTACGGTGGTGCAACAGGTTAAGAAATTCGGTGATGACGATTCCATCAAGGCCATCATTTTGCACGTCAACTCGCCTGGCGGAGGAGTTGCCGCTTCGGAAGAAATCTACCGCGAAGTCAAGCGGGTTCGCGATCAGAAGAAAAAACGCATTGTGGCTTCGATCGAGACGGTCGGCGCAAGTGGCGCTTATTATGTGTCGTCCGCCACTAACAAGATTTATGCCGATAGCGGTAGCGTCGTCGGATCCATCGGGGTGATTTCTGAGTGGGTCAATTACGGCGAACTCATGCGCTGGGCGCACCTGAAACCCGAAGTTCTGACGGTTGGCGAATACAAAAGCACGGGCGACCCGTCACGCGATTTGACCCCCAAGGAACGAGCGTATCTCCAATCCCTGATTGACAATATGTACGGACAATTCGTGAGCGCTGTGGCTGACGGCCGGCACGCCAAAGTGGAAGACATTAAGTCCATTGCCGACGGCAGGGTCTGGACGGGAGAACAGGCACTTGGCATGCATATGATCGATCAGATTGCGGACTTTGAAGCTGCGGTCGACGACACCGCCAAGGCCGTCGGTATCACGGGGAAGCCTGTCCTCGTACATCCGGATACAAATCGCAAAACGGTACTCGATTTGTTGTTTGGGGATGTATCCGAATGGCTGCCCAGCCGGGAAAAACTGCTGGATCAGCACACTGGCTTCTATTTCTTGTGGAAATAGGGTTTAATCTCAATCCAAGACTGGCACGAAGTCCGCCGCGACCCGGAAAAGCCCCTTGCGCAAAACCCCTGAAATTTGAGAAGTTTATAGAGGCTTGGCGGCTCCGGTCCAGGCTAGTAGTCACCCGCAGGCGGAAATCACAAAACGGAGCGAGGAGCGTATGACAAAAGCTGATCTGATCGACGAAGTCTCCAAGCTGGCGGAATTAACGCGCAAGGACAGTGAAGTTATCGTCGAGACTATCTTCGACAGCATTGTGCGCTCGCTTCGTGTGGGCGACAAAATCGAGATCCGCGGCTTCGGCAGCTTTCGGACGCGACAGCGCAAGCCACGGGTGGGCCGCAATCCAAAGACCGGGGAGCGCGTTGATGTGCCCGCAAAGAAGATCCCGTTCTTCAAGCCCAGCAAAGAGTTGAAGGACTTAGTCAACACCGGCGGCGGACAAACACCGGCGCCTCCTGCTCCCCCGGCACCGCCAGCGCCCCCGGCCCCAATCCCGTCATAAGAAGCATCGCTCTTAATTACCGCGTAGCGGGCGGACACCTCGTCCGCTCGCTCGAGCAAGCTCGCCTAACTGGCTCCGGGCACAACCTCAACAATTTCTGCGGAGACTTTCCCACCCTTTACAGTCAACCGCCCAACCGATACCGGCAGCCGAAATCTTCTCGGTCCCGCGCTGCCCGGGTTGAAATAAAGCACTCCACTTTTCATTTCTTGCATAGCCACATGGCTGTGCCCGTAGATGACAACCGCAAAACCGCCAGCCTCTGGTTTCAAATCCAGTTCGTTCCGGTTGTGCAGAATGTAGATGGAGATGCCACCGGCCTCGAGTACGTTTGTTTTAGGAATCTTTTGCGCCCAGGCCTCGCGATCCACGTTGCCGCGAATCGCCGTAACCGGCGCAAGCTCGCCAAGTCTCGTCAGAATGTCCGGATCGCCAATGTCCCCAGCATGAATGATGTAGTCAGAGCCGCGCAGCGCGAAAAGTGCCTCGGGCCGAAGCAGTCCATGCGTATCGGAGATGACGCCGACGATCACCACCGTCAAGCTTGCTCTGGGAACCGAAGATTGACAACAAGCAGGCTCGCCTGGACAGCCGTAGGCGGCAGTCCCCACGTCGATCTACAATCCCGGGCTTTTCTCCGCGATCAGCTTCCTGATCTTCTCCACGAACTCCGACGCCGGCATGTCCTCCGTCTTCTCTTTTCCCCGAGTGCGGACGTTTACTTTGCCAGCCTCCGCTTCTTTATCTCCCATTACTAGCAGGAACGGCACTTTCTGCATGGCGTGCTCGCGGATTTTGGCATTCATCTTTTCATTGCGCGCATCAACGTGTACTCGCACTCCTACTGCTTTCAGTTGTGCGGCAACTTTGCTGGCGTACTCGGCGTGGCGCTCCGAGATCGGAATCATCACCGCCTGCACAGGCGACAGCCAGACCGGGAACGCTCCGGCGTAATGCTCGATCAACACGCCGAAGAAGCGTTCGACCGAACCGTACAAAGCCCGGTGCACCATTACCGGCTGTTTGCGCGATCCGTCTTCGGCAACATATTCGAGGCCGAAGCGTTGCGGCAGGTTGAAATCGAACTGCACGGTGGAAAGCTGCCACAGGCGGCCGATTGCGTCCACCAGCTTGATGTCGATCTTCGGCCCGTAGAACGCGGCTTCTCCAGGAATGGTGGTGTATTCGATGTTCAGTTCCTTGAGAACCTTTTCGAGCGAGGCGGTAGCCTTGTTCCACTGCTCGTCGCTGCCCACAAAATTTCTGCGATCCGCAGGATTCCAAGTCGAGAGCTCGGTCTGGAATTTGTCGAAACCGAAATCTTTGAGAACATCGCGAGCGAACTCGACGCAATCGGCGATCTCTTTTTCAATCTGCTCCGGCGTACAAAAAATGTGAGCATCATCCTGGGTGAAGCCGCGCACCCGCAATAGGCCGTGCATCACACCCGAGCGCTCGTAGCGATATACCGTCCCCAACTCGCCCAGCCGCACCGGCAGGTCGCGATACGATTTCAGCGAGTCTTTGTAGATCAGGATGTGGAACGGACAGTTCATCGGTTTCATGCGGTATTCGGCATCGTCGAGTTCCATGACGTCGAACATGTTCTGCGCGTAGTAGCCTTCGTGTCCGGAGGTCTGCCACAACTGCCGCCGCGCCACGTGCGGCGTGTATACCAGCGAGTAGCCGCGCTTTAAATATTCCGAGCGCATCCACTCTTCCATCTCCTTGCGGATGATTCCGCCCTTGGGATGCCAGAAAATCAGCCCCGGCCCCGCCAGTTCCTGGATGGAAAACAAATCGAGTTGCTGGCCCAGGACGCGATGGTCGCGCTTCTTGGCCTCTTCCTGTTTATTAATGAAATCGTCGAGGTCTTTCTTCGAGAAAAACGACGTCCCGTAAATGCGCTGCAGTTGCGGGTTCTTCTCGTCACCCAGCCAGTAGGCGCCGGCAATATTCAGCAGCTTGAACGCCTTGATCTTCCCCGTCGAAGGGATGTGCGGGCCGCGACAGAAATCCAGAAACTTGCCGGTCTTATAAATCGAAATCTTTTCATCGGGCTTGGTGAATTGCTCGATGAAATGGCACTTCATGAAGTCGCCTTCGCCCTTGAACTTCGCCAGTCCTTCATTGCGCGGCAGAAACTCGCGGGCGTAAGGAAGATCCCGCTGTACCAGCTCCTGCATCTTCTTTTCAATCTTCTGCAGATCTTCGGGGGTAAACGGAGTGGGGCGATAGAAATCGTAGAAGAATCCAGTATCGGTCGGCGGCCCGTGGCCCAGCTTGGTTTCCGGAAATAGCTCCAGCACAGCAGCGGCGAGAAGGTGAGCAGAGGAATGCCGGTAAACTTCCAGCGCCTCAGGATCGCGATCGGTCAGCAGGCGGAGATCAGTGTCTTTCTCGAGGGGCCGGGTGATATCGATCAGATCGCCGTTGGTTTTGGCGACGAGCGTGGCATCTGCCAGCCGCTGGCCAATCGATTTTGCGATCTCGAGCGCGGTCGTCCCCTTGGGGACATCTTTCACGGACCCGTCAGGAAGCTTGACGTGAATGCTATCGGCCATAGGTTATGTTCGAAGTGGAATGTTTTCAGTTTATTGGAGGGTACGAAGTGGGTCAAACCGTGCTCGCTTTCGACCCGAGCTTCAAACTATTAGCCAAGCGGACGTGACGGGGTTGCCCCTGCTGACTTGCGCGTCTGGTTGGAGTCGAATGGCGATCTGCTGAAACGGGCTTGACGCGCGTCCCTTCGTTCGGTTAGCTCCAGAGAAACGCATGGTCTCGCGAGCAGTACTATAAAGTGAGGCACTGTCCCGTATGTTACTTTGCAACCGACTGGATCAGCGGGTCCGGCAACGCAGGTCAAGGCAACCCTAAAGCGATGAACATACAAAGAACGGAGCAACCGCATGTCGGCATCGAGTGAATCTCAGGCAGGTTTCTTTTCCCGTCGCCGTTTCTTACGCTGGGCCAGTTCGCTCACGGCGGCCCTTGGCGCGGCACCCCTCATTTCGTCCGCTAAAACTCTATCGTCGCGGACGCAATCGTCGGATGGTGAGGACTACTATGCCAAGCTCGGTGTCCCGACGATCATCAACGCCGCGGGCACCTACACCATGCTGACCGCCGCATGCATGCCACCCGAGGTTCTGGCTGCAGTGCAGAAGGCCGCGCTCCATCCTGTGCGTTTGCGCGACCTTCAGCGGAAGGCTGGCGAATATATCGCGCAGCGCCTCACGTGCGAAGGGGCAGTCGTAACCTCCGGAGCCTCGGGAGCGATCAGTCTCGCCACTGCAGCTTGCATGCAACAGACGAACAACATCAATGTGCTCGATATGCCGCAGGCAATCGACGGAATGAAAAATCAGGTCATCGTACAACGGGCCCATCGCTATGGATATGATCGTGCGATGTATCTCTGCGGGGCGCGGGTGACCGAGGTTGTCAGCCTCGACGACTACGAGCGTGCTTGCGGCGCAGGCCATGCGATCATGACAAATTTTTTCAATGCCGCGGAAGACGAAGTTGGGATCGCAGGGAGCGCCCAGATCGGCCGTGAAGAGTGGCTGCGCGTAGCACACAAATACAAAATCCCCTGCCACCTCGACGCCGCCGCCGACATGCCACCAATTTCGAATCTATGGAAGTACACCGGCATGGGCTTCGACCTGGTGTCGTTTTCCGGGGGCAAAGGAATGCGCGGTCCGCAAAACGCAGGTCTGCTCCTGGGCAAAAAGAGTCTGACTGACCTGGCCCATCAGAACAATAATCCGGATGACGGTATCGGCCGCGGCATGAAAGTGGCCAAGGAGCAGATTGTGGGGATGGTCGCAGCGGTCGACTGGGTTCTCTCGCATACGGAAGAATCAATGCAAGGCGACTACCAGAAGAGGATCGATCTCATCGCGGCTGCCGTAAAAGGCATTCCTTCAGTCACGACGGAGACCGTTGTGCCGAAGATCGCAAACCATGTTCCGCACCTCCTGATACGCTTCGATCCGGCCGTCACTGGGGTCAGCACCACCCAGATCGTGGCCGCGTTGCGCAGCGGGCAACCTTCGATTGAACTGAACCCGAACACTGGCCAAAAGCCAAATCAGGGCATACCGGCCGATGCGAACACTCTCGTAGTTGGAGTATGGATGTTGCAGCCCGGTGAAGACGCAACCGTCGGAGATCGCATTCGCGCGGTGCTTACGAAAATGTCAGGCGCCTCTTGACTTGCCCATTGTAGCGGTCCAGAATCCAGCAACCTGCCGCATTGCTCGACGCGAGCAGGGTTTCATCTTTAGGAAGGTTCGCTATGCCTTCGAACGCTGTCGCGTCGTCCCGGCGGTCGTTTCTAAAGCTTTCCGCAACAGCAGCAACCGTCGCCGGCTTTCGCCTGGTCACTGAGCCTATGCTCGCTCATGCCTCGCGGCGTCATCTGTCGACGGATCGCAAAGACGTCATCTTTCTGGATTCGAACGAGAACCCCCTCGGGCCGTCAGCCGGGGCGCGCGAAGCCATTGCGGCGATTACGCCTGACGGCGGACGTTACCGCGACGATCTGAGCGACGAACTCGTCAAACTGTTCGCACAGCAAGAGGGATTGAAGACCGATTACGTTCGCCTCTTCGCGGGATCAAGCGAACCTCTGCACTACACCGTGCTGGCCTACACGTCGCCGACGCGAAGCTACGTCACCGCTGATCCAACCTTCGAAGCGGGCGCGTTCATGTCAAAGGCGTCGGGTGCGCGCGTAGTGCCGGTAGCGTTGACCAAGACCCATGCGCACGACGTGCGCAAAATGCTGGCATCTGCGCCGGATGCCGGCGTCATTTACATCTGCAATCCCAATAATCCGACTGGAACGCTTACCGCGCATTCCGAAATTGAATTCGCGGTGGACAATAAGCCTAAGGGCGCAGTGGTGCTGGTCGACGAAGCGTACCTGCATTTTGCCGATATGCCTTCTGCCCTCGACCTGGTCAAGGCTGACAAAGACATAATCGTGCTGCGCACCTTTTCGAAGGCTTATGGTCTGGCGGGAATCCGTTGCGGCTTTGCCGTGGGGCGTCCCGATCTGCTGGACCGGCTGGATAACTTTGGCGGAAATTTCATGCCCATTACTGCCGTGTCAGCAGCGATCGCGAGCCTCAAAGATCCGCAATTGATTCCGGAGCGCAAGCGAATCAATGCGGCGGTACGCGCCGAAACCTTTCAGTGGCTTGAACAAAACGGATACACCTACATTTCCTCGCAGTCCAATTGTTTTATGCTGGACACGAAACGCCCCGCGAAAAGCATTGTCGAGGCCATGGCCCAACAGAATGTGATGATCGGAAGAGTGTGGCCAATCATGCCCACCTGGACGCGTATCACCGTCGGCACCCACGAAGAAATGACACAATTTCAAGCCGCATTCAGGAAAGCGATGAACGGCACAGTGACAGCGACACCGGCTGCTGGCAACTGGCGAGGGCATATCGATGGGAGAATCTTGCGAGCCTAGTTTCAGGACGACCACTATGGTTCGCCTCCAGCCATGCGGCCACCTGTTCCGACCACTTCAGCATGCGTAGATCTGATCCATTCGTGACCCCAAGGTCAAACATTCACCGTCTACTCAGGACGAATTCCATCAGCAGCCAGACGATCGAAGAATTTCTCAAAGGCACGATCATAGTCCTGCAATTGCTGCTCGTATCCTGCCTCGCCGGGACCAAAGGCGAAGTGGACGTTGCCGGCCGTGCCATGTCCGTCGTGCGCGTCGGAGACGTAGGCATAAGTGATCGGAATACCGCCTCCTGCATTTGCGCAACCCAGGCAAGAGAAACAGTAGCCTCCATGCCATCAAAGCCGGCAAAACCGACGTGATTTGTCGCATCTTGGATTACGTTACCGTCGAGATCGGTCATCGGGCCATTGGGCTTGATGATTGGGTTGACATACGCAGCGCCGAACAAGCCACTGAAACCGTCGTAGTGGCCCGGTTCGTCCGGCTGCAGGTCTGGCCGAGCGTGCGATGATGCCGCACAAAGAGCCGATCCCTTGGCACAATGCACACCAATGCCGACAAAATCGGCAAATGCTTGAGCAGGATTGGACGCCACCTCGGAGGCCTCTGGTGAGCCCGAGCCGAACACAGTGGAGATGTCGATCGCTGTGTTCTCAAGGATAGTGTTGGCCGTCCCGACCGCGCCAAAGTCATAGCCGGCGCGGGTGAAGGGGACCCAGGGCGCTGGAGCGATCTTGCCATTCTCGTTGATCATCTCGGGGGTCAGATCGGTGGTGCTTCCCGCCGGATCAAACAGGGGGGCGGTCCAATAGGCAAAGGCAACGCCCGTCCGGGTTGTGCCGTCAGTCTTGAAGTAACGAAAGCTGTTGCCCCATCCGGTCCGGGTAAACGCCTGTGAGTGTTGTAAGGATGCCGGTCGCGGTATGAGAAATCAGTGCGGTGTGATCGTTAGCCAAGAGCACACCATTGTCTTTAATGAAGTTAAGCAGGTGAGGCATCTGCTCGAGGTCCGAGGGTACGTTGGGGTTGTCGCGCAGAAAATGGGTATTGTCGAACTGTACGTAGATAACGTGCTTAATGCGCCCCGTGGAGGAATTCAGCTGACACTTACTTTTACTTTGTGCCCGACAGACACCGCTCGTAACCACCCACAAGAATCCAATCAAGATATGAAGCCGGCGCACAGGGTGAACGGTTCGCTAGAATTTCATGGGAAATCTCCTGAAAGTTTGAAGGATGACGGGTGGCGCTAGGTAGCCTATGCCGTGGATTTATTGGAAATCAATCAGGGAGAAGTGAAATTTCTGATGAAACTAGGCAAACATGACTGACGAGATCGGCCGTGCCGCCAATTCTTCAGGATGCCCCGCCGAAGCAGAGCACTAACGGAGAACCCTCCCAAAAGTTTGGGCGTACGCCTAATCTGTGCTCACGTCCTACTCTTCGACCACCATCTTCCCCTTGTCATTCTTTACCACGTAAGCCCACGGCAATTGCGCATCATGCGTAAACATGGTCAGCCACTTTCCCGGGAGGGCCTCGGCATAGTACCGCTTCCGGCTTTCGACGGTTTCTAGTGGATACAAGTCGTAGGACATCACCCAGTTCAAATCAAGGTGTGCGCTCGTCGGAATCAAGTCCGAAATGTAACAGGCGGTCTTTCCGCCGCTTTTGAGGAGAATTGCCTGCATATCGCGCGTGTGCCCCGGATAAACACGGACTGATATCCCGGGAACAATTTCCGCATCGCCGCGCAGCAGCGTCATTTGTCCGCTTTCGACCAGCGGACCGTAGTTCTCAGTGATGTAGCTGACTCCGTCCCGCTGATTTTCGTGCGCGTGTTCCCACTCGCCTGCTTGTACGTAGTACTTTGCCTTGGGAAACGTGGCCGCCACTGTGTCGCCCTTGCGGACAGTGTTCCATCCGCAATGATCGAAGTGCAGGTGGCTATTGATGACGATGTCCACATCTTCCGGCGCGACGCCGGCCTCGGCAAGTTGGTCGAGCAGTTGGGCGGGCTGGCCGTAGATTTTGACCATTCTTTCCGAAAGCTTGTTGCCCACGCCGGTTTCAATGAGCACGGTTTGTGACCCAGTGCGAATCAGGACGGAATTCAATCCCAAGGGGACGAGATTGTTGCCCTCTGGTTTTACCTTCCGCTCCCACAAACTTCTGGGGACGACGCCGAACATCCCTCCGCCATCCAGGTGATAAGTTCCGTCGGAGATAGCGGTCAATTCGAAATCGCCCAGGTTCATGCGTTGCATTGAAATTTACTCCTCGATAAAAGCCTATCACCCCATGCGCGGGTAGGAGCAAATGTGCTCATATGCCCGGACGGCCTAGACTCGCCCGTTTCCCTCTGATCGCAGCAGCGGCCACAAAAAGCAAACCTCACCCACTTCGCTCGTTTTGCCGCTGCTCCGCTCGGGGTGACGGGACTGTCAGGAGTTCGGCTTGCCGCGTGGTCTTTACTACCCCATGCTAAAATTACATCAGCCCAATGCTTCCAGACGTGCAACACCTTATGGAGCTACAGCAGGCGGACCGCGAAATCCTCCGTCTGAACCAGGAAGTCGCCGCGCTGCCTAAACGTGTTGCCGCCATCGAAGCCAAATTGGCCGGCACCAAAGCCGGCCTGGACAAGGCCAAAACCGCCGTCAAAGCCGACGAGGCCACCCGCCGATCTTACGAAAGCTCTATCCAGGACTTGCAGGGCAAAGTCTCGAAGTACCGCGACCAATCTCTGGCAGTAAAGACCAATGAGCAGTACAAGGCGCTGTTGCACGAAATCCAGTTTGCCGAGCAGGATATCAAGTCAAACGAAGACAAGATTCTGGAGCTGATGCTCAATGCCGAAGCTCGCGACAAAGATGTAAAAGCCGCAGAGCTTGAACTTAAGGCTGAGATGGCGGAGATCGAAAAAGAGAAATCCGCGGCTCGCGAGCGCACCGCCGAAGATGAAAAACTGCTGGCAGAATGGAATGGAAAGCGCAATCAGGCTCGCGCGGGCGTGAATGAAGACTTGTTGCGTCAGTACGAGCGCGTGTCGAAATTTCGCGGCTCAGGGTTGGCCGAAGTTCGCGACCAGAAATGCATGGGATGCCAGGTCATGCTGCGTCCGCAGACCTACAATGAAGTACGCAGCGGTCAGGTTATCGTCTGTGAATCTTGCCAGCGAATTTTGTATTTCGATCCCGCTACGGGTGTGGCCGAAGAGCGGCCGAGCCTCACTGCCAAGCGCCGAGTGAGACCGAAAACTCACGTCGACAAAGCCTGGTTCTATCGGGCCGAATACAACGACCTGGGCGAGGTCTTCTTCGCCTTCCTGAATAGCGACGGCAATGCCAGTCGGCGTCTTTACGATGCACACACGGGAAGGAAAATTGGTGACACCCAATATCAGCCGGGCGATTTCAGCGTCGCCTTCGCTGACGACATCAAGTCTGGCATCCGCCTGCACACCACGCTCGACGTAGCGCAACTTGAAGAATGGGCTTCAGAGTTGCCCATGACCGAAATCGACGAACTTCATGCCGACTTGAAAAAAGCCTTGAGAGAAGCGCCTCCTGAAGCACCCCAGCCATCCCAACACCCTGCGGCCAGCTAGTTCTACTGCGCATACGTAGGGACCGGCGCCTCTGGCCGTCCGGCGGAGCAGGTTCGCCACTTTCGCGGCCACCTGAACTGTCGATGCTGCGCTCGACCGCTGTCTCCTCGTGGATCCTTGCCAGGGTTAAGATTGTGGCATGCCCTCAAAGTCAGCAGTTTGGTCGCTTCCGGTTGTGAAAATCTCGCGGCGCGGAGCAAAGCGGCTGCAGGACGGGCACGTCTGGGTGTATCGCTCCGACATCGTATCCGCCAATGGAATTTCGCCGGGCGCGGCCGTAGGCGTCACGGATGAGCACGGGAAAGTTCTGGGGACCGCCCTTTACAGTAGCGCCTCGCAGATCGCCATTCGTATGATTTCCGACCGCGTTGTGAATGATGTTCCTGGATTACTGCGCGAGCGGATTCATGACGCGGTCAGTTACCGCGGGAAGGTGGTGCGCGATACCGACGCCTATCGGCTCATTTTTACCGAAGCAGACTTTCTGCCTGGCCTGATCGTCGACCGTTACAACGATTTGCTTTCCCTCCAGATCCTCACCCAAGCCATGGACGCGCAGCCCGTCCGCGAACTGATTACTACTGAGCTGAACGATCGATTGAGGCCGGCGTCCATCATCGAGCGGGTAGATCCTCGTATCCGCGAACTCGAACAGCTTCCCGCTCGTCCTTCCGGCTTGATTCAAGGGGGGAAGGCCAGCACGGATTTCTCCATGAACAGGATACGCTTTCATTACGAAGCACTCGAAGGCCAGAAAACTGGTGCGTTCCTCGATCAGCGCGAGAACTATGCGGCGGCAGCCCGCTATGCTCACGGCGAAGCTTTGGACGTCTTCTGCTACCAGGGAGGCTTCGCCCTGCATCTGGCTCCGTCTTGCGGCAACGTCACAGGGGTAGACAGTTCACGGCCAGCACTGGAAATAGCCGACCACAACGCTGCCCTGAACCATCGTGAGATCGAATGGGTCGAAGCCAATGCTTTTGACCTGCTGCGGGACTACGCCGACGGGGGCCGACGCTACGACACCATCGTGCTCGATCCTCCGGCCTTCGCCAAGAGCAAAGCCAACCTTGAAACCGCCCTTCGCGGCTATAAGGAGCTTAATCTACGCGCCCTGAAAATGCTGCGGCCGGGCGGAATTCTCGTCACGTGCTGCTGTTCCTACCACGTCAGTCCGTCTCAATTTCTTGAAGTTGTGGGAGTTTCGGCCCGCGATGTCCACAGAAATCTTCGCGTCATAGAAAACCGCGCCCAATCGAGAGATCATCCCATTCTTTTGAATGTCCCCGAAACCGAGTATCTGAAGTGTGTTATTGCCTACGTAAGTAATTGAAAATAGTGCCAAACATATGCTTGACAATAATACACTCATGTTTTATTATCACTTAACGCTAAACAGGTAAACGATACTCGTACCTGCAACTACAACCAAGATTTTAGGAGGATTCTATGACTGTACTTACCCGTTGGGACCCCTACCGCGAATTCAACACCGTGCAGGAACGTTTGAACCGCTTGTTCAATGCTTCGTTCAATGAAGGTCGGGATGAATCCCTGTCCACTTCGAGCTTCGCTCCCGCAGTAGACGTTTATGAAGACGAACACAACGTCACGCTGAAGATCGAAGTTCCGGGAATTGATGAGAAGGACATCGATGTCCGCATCGAAAACAACACTCTCACCGTTCACGGCGAACGCAAGCTGGAGAAGGACGAGAAAGAAGAGAACTACCGCCGCATCGAGCGCCGGTATGGCAGCTTCACTCGAACCTTCACTCTGCCTACCACCGTAGACACGGATAGTGTTACCGCCAACTACGAAAAGGGTGTCCTGAACGTAAGGCTGGCCAAAAAGGCCGAAGCCAAGCCCAAGCAGATCAAAGTCAATGTGGGCAGCGAAAGGACGTTGGAAGGCAAGCAGCCGAAGAGCACCGGCCAAGCCGCCTAATTTGGAGGACAGGCATCGTTCTCCGCAACCAAACATCTTAGCGGGAGGCGGATCACAAACCGTCTCCCGCTCTTGTTTGCAACTAAAATTGACTCTCACCTGGCGCGGTGAAGGGACCCGATCTGTTGCTGGTGAGCTGTCCTTGCATCGTTAAAGCGAAAATTTAAGGAATAAGCCATGGCAATTCGTTGGGATAAATTCACCGTAAAAGCGCAAGAAGCCGTGCAACGTGGCAATGACCTCGCGTCCGAACACGGCAATCCGGAGTTGCTACCCGCACACCTGCTGGCCGCGCTTTTAGAAGACAAAGAAGGCATCATCCAGCCGGTTCTCGAGAAGATTGGCATTGGTCCGCAGGCCGTGCTGAACCAGACGTATCGTGAACTTGAACGCTTACCGAAAGTCTCGGGCGGAGCCGCGCAAGCTACCATCTCTAAGGCTGCGAATGAACTTCTGGAGCGCGCCTTCAAAGAAGCGTCGAATTTCAAGGACGAGTACGTTTCGACCGAGCATTTGTTGCTGGCCATTACACACTTGAGACGTGATCCCGCGCAGGAAATCCTAACGCAGCACGGTGCAACTTACGACGCGATCCTGAAAGCACTTACTTCCGTACGTGGCTCGCAAAAAGTCACCGACCAGAATCCTGAGGCCAAGTATCAGGCATTGGAGCGCTACGCTCGCGATCTGAACGAACAGGCGCGCCGTGGCAAGCTGGATCCGGTCATCGGCCGCGACGAAGAAATTCGGCGGGTTGTACAGGTGCTCTCCCGTCGCACCAAAAATAATCCCGTCCTGATTGGCGAGCCTGGGGTTGGTAAGACCGCCATCGTAGAAGGCCTGGCGCAGCGAATTATTTCAGGGGATGTTCCGGAAGTCCTAAAAAACAAACGGGTAGTTGCACTCGACTTGGGAGCCATGCTGGCGGGGGCAAAGTTTCGCGGCGAATTCGAAGACCGCCTCAAGGCAGTTCTTAAGGAAATTGAAGACTCTCAAGGAGAGATCATTCTTTTCATCGACGAGTTGCATACCCTCGTCGGCGCTGGCGCCTCGGAAGGCGCAATTGATGCGTCAAACATGCTCAAACCCGCACTCGCTCGCGGTGAGTTACGTGCCATCGGTGCCACTACTCTCAACGAATATCGCAAATACATCGAAAAAGATGCGGCTTTGGAACGCCGTTTCCAGATCGTCTTTGTGGGCGAACCAAATGTCGAAGACACCATTGCTATTCTGCGTGGACTGAAAGAACGTTACGAAGTTCATCATGGCGTGCGTATCAAAGATTCAGCCATCGTGGCTGCGGCTACTCTGTCTCATCGCTATATCTCCGACCGCTTCTTGCCCGACAAAGCCATCGACCTGATCGACGAGGCAGCAGCAAGTTTGCGAATTCAGATCGATTCCATGCCTACGGAAATCGACCAACTCGAACGTCGGGCGACCCAACTCGAAATCGAGAAACAGGCTCTGAAGAAAGAAAGCGATACCAATTCAAAAGAGCGGCTGGCGGTTATCGAGAAAGAGCTGGCCGAATTGCGGGAACAATCCCACGCGCTCAAAGCTAACTGGAAGCGCGAGAAAGATCTCATCGCTAGCGCGCGGACATTGAAAGAAAAAATCGAGCAGCTCAAACTGGAAGAGCAGGCGGAAGAGCGCAAGGGTAACCTGCAGCGGGTGGCCGAAATCCGCTACAGCACGCTGCGGCAGACGGAAGA
>Ga0070711_100001092_pt1 | contig 14495 bp, 14 predicted proteins | sample LARL53metaG_FD_65452 | JGI IMG/M metagenome (GOLD analysis project Ga0070711, IMG submission 65452) | Corn, switchgrass and miscanthus rhizosphere microbial communities from Kellogg Biological Station, Michigan, USA - LAR L5-3 metaG | ecosystem: Host-associated > Plants > Roots > Rhizosphere ... | reverse complement strand
CGCGAAGCCACCCTCTCCCACAAGGGGAGAGGGCGGTCGGCGCAGGAACGTTGGGCTGGTAACGTTCCTACTTCAACAGTTGAGCGACGTTATCCTTCGTCACCAGGTCGAGGCCGGTGTAGATCGTTTCCGGAACCTTCTGGCCCTTCTTGATCGCCAGCAGGGTGTCCATCGACTTCTCGCCCATTTCGAACGGGCGCTGGCCGGTGAGCGCGTTGGAATAGCCGTCGCGCAGCAGTTCGAGCTGCATCTTCAGCGTATCGGCCACGACCAGCGTGAACTTGCCGGCGTCGATGTCCTTCTTGTTCTTGTTGACGAAGGCCTTGTAGCCCTCGGGCGCGAACATCGGCCAGCCGCCGACCGGCACGATCGCGGCGAGATCCGGCGTCGCGGTGCGCAGATCGGTCATCTGCTGCACGGCGAGTGCGGAATCGTCGTTGCAGAAGGTCGGCGAGCCCGACACCTCGACCCACTTCGATCCCTTCAGCGCCTCGCGGACGCCATCAACACGTTCAGCAAGGTTCTTGGCGCCGGGGCCGCCGGACACCATGGCGTATTTGCCGCCGTCTGGGCGAAGCTGCAGCAATTGCTTGCCGAGCGCGAGCCCAAAATCCTTGTTGTTGGTGCCGATATAGGCAATGCGCTTGGAGCCCGGCGCGTCCGCGTCGAAGGTGATGACGGGAATGCCGGCCGCGGTGGCGGCCTCGATCGATTTGGTCATCGAGGCGACGTCGGCGACCGAGATCGCCAGCCCATCCACCTTCTGGGTGATGAAGTCCTGGATGATCTGCGCCTGCGTCGCCGGCTCGTGCTCGATCGGTCCCTTGTAGATGCACTCGACGTTGCCGAGCTCCTTGGCGCGCTTCATGCAGCCGTCGCGTGCGACGTCGAAGAACGGATTGTTCATCGCCTTGGGCACCACGGCGAACTTGTAGTTCGCGGCAAACGCCGGGGCCGCCATCATGGCAACAGCGGCAGCAGCAAGCAGAATTTTCTTCACGTGTCTCCTCCTCAATATTTTTGCCTATCCTTGAAAACAGTCTGGTCCGGAGGCGGATAGACGATGACGCCTGTTGGCGCCCCCCGAACCAGTATCCTTTTCGAGCATGATCCCTTCGAAAAACCGCTTCCGGGATCACGCTCTACGAAAGTTTCGACCTGACACGATCGACCAGCACCGCCGCGATGATGATCACGCCGACCAGGGTCTGCTGCCAGTAGGAATTGACCTGCGCCAGCACGAGCCCGTTGCGGATCACCTCGAGCAGCACGCAGCCGACGATGGCACCGAGCGGGCCGCCGATGCCGCCCGCGAGATTGGCGCCACCGATCACGGCCGCGGCAATCACGTTGAGCTCATAGGAGGTCGCCATGTTCGCCGGCGCCGATCCGAGCCAGCCGGAGATGATGATGCCCTGCAGGCCCGCGGCCAGCGCGCTGATCACATAGACCGCGATCTTGACGCGGGTCACCGAAATGCCGGTCTGCTCGGCCGCGTTCTCGTTGCCGCCGAGCGCAAAGACGTGACGGCCGAACCTCGAGTGGTGGAGCACCACGGCCATCACCAGCGCGAGGATCATCAGATAGATGAAGGGCGCCGGCAGCCCGTAGAGATCGCCCGAGGTCAGCGCGTAGAAATAGTCGGCATCCGGCCCGCCCGGAAAACTGCCGCGACCGTTGGACACGACATAGGCGAGCCCGCGCACGATCGAGAGCATGCCGAGCGTGGTCACGAACGACGACAGGCCGAGCACCGCGACGCAGAAGCCGTTGATGAGCCCGACGATCAAGGCTGCCAAAAGCCCGGCAAGGACCGAGATCAAAAGGATCAGGCCCGGCACGTTGGCCAGCACGGTCTTGCCGTCGGTGGCCAGATGCACGAACCAGGCGCCGCCGGCCGCTCCGGGGGTCGACAGCTCCGTCATGACCATCGAGGTGACCATCGCGGCAAAGCACATCATCGAGCCGACCGAGAGATCGATGCCGCCGGTGATGATCACGAAGGTGATGCCGAGCGTGGCGATGGCGATGAACGAAAAGTTCTTCGCCATGTTCTGGATGTTGCCTTCCGTGAGAAAGTACGGTGAGGCGAAGTTCATCACCACGACGAGCAGGATCAGCGCGATCGTGACGTAGCCGGTCTGCGTGGCGAAGATGCCGCGGCGCCACCACTTGGCCTGGCTGACATTGGAGAAGGTGACCGGGGATTCCATGGGCACCGACATCACGCCGCCTCCTTGGCACCGGTGATCAGCGCGGTGACTTCCTCCGGTGAGGTATCGCGGATCGGCTTGTCGGCCCGCTTCTCGCCCCGGCGCATCACGACGACGCGGTCGGAGACGGCGAACACGTCGGGCATGCGGTGCGAGATCAGCATCACGGCGATGCCCTGCTCCTTGAGCCGGTGGATCAGGCTCAAAACCTGCTCGACCTGGCGGACCGAGATCGCCGCCGTCGGCTCATCCATCATCACGAGCCTGGCGTTGGAGAGCCGCGTCCTGGCGATCGCGACCGCCTGGCGCTGGCCGCCCGACATCTGCTTGACCAGATTGTAGGGCAGGGTCTCGGAGCGCAGCTCGCCGAACAGTTCGAGAGAGCGTGCTGCCATGGCCTTGTGGTCGAGCAGCGAGAACGGACCGACCTTGCGCGTCAGTTCGCGGCCGAGATAGACGTTGGCCGCGGCGGTGAGATTGTCGGCAAGCGCGAGATCCTGGTAGACGACCTCGATGCCGACCGCGCGGGCGTCGACCGGGCGATGGAAATGCACCGCGTCGCCTCCAAAGACCATCTCGCCATGGCTCGGCCGAAAATTGCCGGCGATGATTTTCACCAGCGTCGACTTGCCGGCGCCATTGTCGCCCATCAACCCGACCACCTCGCCGGGATAGATCTTCATGTCGACGTCGTGGAGGGCGCGGATCGCGCCAAACTCCTTGCCGATGCCCTTCAACTCCAAGAGCGGTGCGCTCTGCGGTTGCTCGACCGCCGCCGGTGTCATGCCAGTCCTCCCGTCCATTCGATGTTGTGTCGCATCATGGCACGATCAGACGTAACGGTTGACAAGAGATTCCAGAAATTCCTGGCGCCCGGAGCGCGGCTGCGGGTCGCTGCCCGAGCGAAGCACACGGTCCGCAAGGTCGGCGAGCGAGCGTTCGCCGGCGAGGATCGCGCGTCCCTCCGGGGCGTCCCACCCCGCATAGCGCTCCTTCAGGGCATCGGTGAGCACGCCGGAGTCCAGCATGACGGAGGCGGCGAGGAAGGCCCGCGCGCAGGCATCCATCGAGCCGACATGAGCATGGATCAAATCGTCCGGATCGATCGACTGGCGGCGGATCTTCGCGTCGAAATTGAGCCCGCCGGTCGTAAAGCCGCCGCCTTTCAGGAGCTCGTGGAACACCAGCGCGAGCTCCTGCCCGTTCATCGCGAACTGGTCGGTGTCCCAGCCGAGCAGGTCGTCGCCGCGGTTGATGTCGAGCGAGCCGAACACGCCGAGCGCCTGCGCCAACGCGATCTCGTGCTGAAAGGAGTGGCCGGCGAGGATGGCGTGGTTCTGCTCGATGTTGAGCTTGACGTCCTTCAGGAGATCATAGCGCTCCAGAAAACCGTAGCAGGTCGCGACATCGAAATCGTACTGATGCTTGGTCGGCTCCTTCGGTTTCGGCTCGATCAGGAGCGGGCCTTGAAAGCCGATCTTGTGCTTGTGCTCGACCACCAGCGAGACGAAGCGGCCGAGCTGGTCGAGCTCTCGCTTCATGTCGGTGTTGAGCAGGGTTTCGTAACCCTCACGCCCGCCCCACAGCACATAATTCTGGCCGCCGAGCCGGTGCGTCACCTCCAGCGCCGCCCTCACCTGCCCCGCCGCATATGAAAACACCTGCGGATCGGGATTGGTCGCCGCGCCCGCCAGGTAGCGGCGGTTCGAGAACAGGTTGGCGGTCCCCCAGAGCAGCCGCACCTTCTGCGAGGCCATCTTCGCTTCGAAGATGTCGGCAATTTCGTTCAGATTCTTGACGGACTCGGCGAGCGTCTTGCCCTCCGGCGCGGCATCGACGTCATGGAAGGTGAAGAACGGCACGTCGAGCAGCCGAAACAGCTCGAAGGCGACATCGGCCTTGGCACGGGCGAGCGCCATCGCATCCGTGCCGTGATGCCAGGGCCGCAGAAAAGTCTCGCCGCCAAAGGGATCGCTGCCGACCCAGCAGAGCGAATGCCAGTAGCAGACGGCGAAGCGCAGGTGCTCCTCCAGCCGCTTGCCATGCACGATGCGGTCCTTGTCGTACCAGCGGAACGCGAGCGGCGACGGCGCCTGCGGCCCGCCAAAGGAAATCGGGGCGGTCGTTTCGAAAAACCGGGCGGGTGCGTTCACGGGAAAAACTCCTTCAGAGCGGGATAAAGCTTGCGCCACTGCGCATAGGCATCGTCGTAGGCGGCGACCGCTGCGGGGCGCGGCACAAAGGTCGCGAGCCGGCGCGGACGGCGGCACACCTCGGCCGGCTTCTCGCGGGTCGCGGCCAGCCTGCCGAGCCGCGCGGCGCCGAGCGCAGCGCCGACCTCGCCCTCCTCGACACGGTGGACCGGGATGCCCAGCACATCGGCCATGATCTGCGCCCACAGCGATGAGCGCGATCCGCCGCCGACCAGATCGACCTCGGTGATCACAGGGCCTGAGCCTGCGAGCGCGGCAAAATTGTCGCGCGCGGCGAAGGCGACGCCTTCCAGCACGGCCTGGACGATGGCGTTACGGTCGGTCGCGCTGCGCAGGCCGATGAGTGCGCCGGCCGCGGTGGCGTCATTGTGTGGCGTGCGCTCGCCATCGAGATAAGGCAGGAAGCGCACCGGACTTGGGCGGTCGACGACATCGCCGAGCGGCGCCAGCAACTCCGATTCCGGCGTCGCCAGGATTTTTGCAAGCCAGGCCAGCGACGCGGCTGCCGACAGCATCACACCCATCTGGTGCCAGAGCCCGCCCAGCGCATGGCAGAACGCATGAACCGCAGACGCCGGCGCCGGCGCAAATCTGTCGGTGACGCGGAACAGCACACCTGACGTGCCGAGCGACAGGAACGCATCGCCCGGCGCAATGGCGCCGAGCCCGATCGCGCTCGCCGCGTTGTCGCCGGCGCCGCCGGCCACGATCACGCTCTGTCCCATGCCCCAGCGCCGCGCCAGATCGGGCGACAGTGTTGCGCTGGGTTCGTCGCCTTCGACGAGCCTCGGCATATGCTGGAGACCGAGCCCGGTCGCCGCCAGCACCTGGTCCGACCAGGCGCGCTGGCCGACGTCGAGCCAGAGCGTTCCGGCCGCATCCGACATGTCCTCGACCATCTCGCCGGTCAGCCGGTAGCGGACATAGGCTTTGGGCAGCAAGACCTTCGCCAGTCGCGCGAACACCTCGGGCTCGTGCTTCGCCACCCACATCAGCTTTGGCGCGGTAAATCCGGGCATCGCCAGATTGCCGGCGATCGCATGCAGCGCCGGGCAGCGGCGTTCGAGTTCGGCGCACTCGGCATGCGAGCGGCCATCATTCCAGAGGATGGCCGGGCGCAGCGGCGCGCCATCGGCGCCGAGCAGCGTCGCGCCATGCATCTGGCCCGACAGGCCGATGCCGCGCACCTCAGATATCTCACGGGGATGGGATGCGGCAAGATCGTCGACGGCACCGATCGCGGCACTGACACAGGCGTCCGGATCCTGTTCGGACCACAGCGGATGCGGATGCGACAAGGTCAGCGCGCGCGAACCGGTCGCGACGATCGCGCCCGCGGCGTCCATCAGCACGGCTTTCACGCCGGACGTGCCGACGTCCATGCCCAAATACACCTGTCGTCCTCCCTCCAAACCTTAAGGCGTCGCGCGAACTCAGGTCGCCTTGCCGCCCAGGGCCGTCTCATTTCGAACTCCCGCTCCAGTCATCTCGCCTGAAGCAGCCGCGTAGGTGTTCACCTCTCCCGGGGCCATCCCTCGAGACGCATCGCTCAAGCGACGCTCCTCGGGATGAGGACCGACCTCCGGGCTAGACCCTCATGGTGAGGAGCCGCGCTCTGGCGCGGCGTCTCGAACCATGAGGCCCGAACTCTGATGCCATAGCGCTACGGCAAATTGTCCCTCATCACGATGTCGATCCGTATCTTCTCCTGCTCGCTCAGGATCGGTTCTCCGCGGGCGAGCGCCAGCAGCACGCGGACGGCGGCGCGCGCCTCATGCCCCGGATTCTGCGAGATGACCGCATCCATCACGCCCTGCAGCAGCAGTTTTCGCGTCATGACCGTGACGTCATGCCCGACGAAGACCACCTGCTTGTTGCGCCCGGCCTCGATCAGCGCCTTGGCGACGCCCGGTGTGCCGGCGCCCACATTGTAGAGCCCGACGATATCGGCATGCGCGCCGAGCAACCTCATCATGAGGTGTTCTGAGCGCTCGTCCTCATCACGCCCCTCAACCACGGGCAGCATTTCGAGGTGCGGAAATTCCGACACCATCACCTGGTTGAAGCCGAAAATGCGCTCGGCATGGTCGCGCAGCGCGGTCGAGCCCGCGACCACGGCGACCTTTCCGGCTCCCGCGCCGGTGAGACGGCCAACCAGCGCGCCGGCGGTCCGGCCGGCGGCGATGTTGTCGATGCCGACATAATAATGGCGCCGCGACGACGGCACGTCGGAAACCAGCGTCACCACCTTGACGCCGCCATCCACGAGATCGTTGATGGCCGCCCGGACCCGCGGATGATCGAGCGCGACCACCGCAACCCCGTCGAACCCCTCACCCAGCGATTCCAGCGTGGTCGCCAGCGCCGTCGGCTCGAAGACATCCGTGGTCACGGTCTGCACCGCGAGCCGTCGCGCCGACAGCCAGGTCGACATCTCGCTCAGCTGCGCCAGAATCTGCTGCATGAACAGGTTCGGCCCGGACGGCATCACGAAGGCGAACCGGCGGAGCCGGCCGCGGGCGAGTTCGGCGGCGGCCACATGCGGCTGAAAGGAATTGCGCTCAATCGCCTCCCGGACGCGGCGGGCGGTGTCCGGCTTCACGCCGGGGCGATTGTGCAGCACGCGGTCGACGGTCGCCAGGCTGACGCCCGCGCGGCGCGCGATGTCCTTCAGCGTCAGGGGTGGGCTGATATCCTGCTCCGTCATGGCCGGCGACCTTAGCAGAGGCTTTGAGGTACGCAACTCATTTTGAGGTGCAGAGCTTGAGGCGCGGCGGTTCGAATGCCGGTTTTGCGCTGGTCTTGTTTCGTAAACCGTAAGCTTATCTCGTCAGGTGATGGGGCGCCCGCCCGGTATCATGTTAACTTTCCGTTGCGCGGGCCCCGCTACGCTCCCTTAACCCCGAAGGATGTTCTGCCCCGGTGAAGGGATGAAATGCACATGACCGAGCCTCGCACCGCCTCCGTGTCCCAGCATGGACTCAATCTGTTTCTGGTCGGCTTTCTCGTCCTGTTCCTCGAGCTCGCGAGCATTCGCTGGTTCTCGGCCAACGTGATCTTCCTGCAGTTCTTCACCAATGTGGTGCTGCTCGCCTGCTTCCTCGGCATGTCCTGCGGCTGCCTCGCAGCGCGCCAGCGCTTCGATTGGATGAAATGGTTTCCGCTGATCGCCGCCGGAACGTTCGCGGTCGCGCGCTTGACCGTGCTGCTCTACGGTCATTGGCAGGGGCTTGCGGTCGACGTCGGTCACCAGGCCTCGCCGCAGGAGGTGTTTTTCGGCACGGAATATCGCAACCCGGATCTCGCCCAATTCGTCGTTCCGATCGAATGGATCGCCGGGCTGTTCTTCATCCTGATCGCGCTCACGTTCGTCGGCCTCGGCCAGGTCATGGGCCGGGCCTTCGAAGCCTATCCCGATCGCATCAAGGCCTATTCGTTCAATATCGGCGGCAGCCTCGCCGGCATCATCGGCTTCTCCGCCATCTCCTTCCTGCAGGCGCCGCCCGCGATCTGGCTGCTGATCATCGCCGCCGGCAGCGCCTATCTGCTCCATCAGGCCGGCGCACTGACGGCTGTCCGCGGCACGGCCCTCCTGCTCGTGATCGCCTTTGCGGCCATTCCGGCCCAATCATTCAGCCAGCACGAGGTCCGCTGGTCGCCCTATTATGCCGTCGATCACGACAAGGAGACCGACACGCTGACGGTCAACAATATCGGCCATCAGCAGATGCAGCCCTTCGCACAGCGCGGCGCGATCTATTCCCTGATCCATCTGCTGCAGAACCGCAGCGGCGGCGCGCCGTTCGAGAATGCACTGGTGATCGGCGCAGGCTCCGGCAATGACCTGGCGCATGCGCTGCGCCATGGCGTGTCGCGCATCGATGCCGTCGAGATCGATCCCGTGATCCAGGACATCGGCATCCACCAGCATCCGGACCAACCCTATGCGGATCCGCGCGTCGTCCGCCATCTCGACGATGGCCGGCATTTCCTGCGCACGACCGAGCAGAAATACGACCTCGTCGTCTACGCCCTGGTCGACTCGCTGATCCTGCACTCCGGCTACGCCAACATCCGCCTCGAAAGCTATCTGTTCACCGAGCAGGCGTTTGAAGATGTCCGCCGCGTGCTGAAGAGCGACGGCGTGTTCGTGATGTACAACTATTATCGCCAGGGCTGGATTGTGCAGCGTGTCGCCGCGATGGCGCAGCAGGTGTTCGGCTGCGAGCCGCTCGTGATGCCGATCCCCTCGACCGAGACGCTGAAGGCGTCCGAACAGGCCGGCTTCGTGACCATCGTTGCCGGCTGCAATCAACGCATCCCGCAGGCTTTCAAGCAGCACGGCACGTTCTGGATGAACCAGCTGCCGGCGGAAAACCTTGTCGTCAACGGCTTCGACGGGCAGCCCAAGTCGGGCGCCGGCAGCTGGATGCCGATCGCGCCGACGAAACTGATCGCCGACCAGGCCTCATCGACCAGGCTCACCACGGATGACTGGCCGTTCCTCTATGTCAGCGACCGCCTGATCCCCGACCTGACGCTACGCTCCATGGTGCTGCTCGGCGGCCTCGGCATCACGATGGTGCTGCTGTTCATGAAGGCAACGGGGACATCCAGGACCGCGAACCCGCCGATCAATGTTCGCATGTTCTTCCTCGGTGCCGCCTTCATGCTGCTGGAAACCAAGGCCGTGGTGCAGATGGCGCTGTTGTTCGGCTCGACCTGGCTGGTCAATTCGGCGGTGTTCTTCAGCGCGCTGGTGCTGATCCTGCTCGCCAATCTCTATGTCATCAAAGTGCCGGCCGTGCGGCTGAACATCCATTACGGCGCGCTGCTCGTGTTCCTGGCGGCGTCGGTCCTGATCCCGTTCGACGTCTTTTTGAGCGGCGGTATCGTCTGGCGTTATGCCGTGCCCTGCCTGCTCGCGCTCGGGCCGATGTTCTTTGCCGGCATCATCTTCGCACGGTCATTCCGCGATGCGCAAAATCCCGAACACGCCATGGGATCAAACATCGCCGGCGCGATGATCGGCGGGCTGGCAGAGCAGTTTTCCACCCTGCTCGGCTTCCAGCATCTGTTGATCGTCGCGATCGGCTTCTATCTGCTGTCGACGTGGGCACCGTCGCTACGAGCAAAACTCAGCCCGGCCGAGTGATCGTGAGGCGTACAGGCGCAGACCACGACACACGTCGTCATGGCCGGGCAAAAGCGCGAAGCGCGTCTGGCGCGCTTCGCGCAGATGTCCCGGCCATCCACGTCTTTGCATCCAGTGAAAGAAAGGCGTGGATGCCCGGCACAAGGCCGGGCATGACGAACAATGAGACAAGGCCCTCAGCCCAGATTGAGCTCCTTGAAAAAGTCGTTGCCCTTGTCGTCGATGATGATGAAGGCCGGAAAATCCACCACCTCGATGCGCCAGATCGCCTCCATGCCGAGCTCGGGATATTCCAAAACCTCGACCTTCTTGATGCAGTGTTCGGCGAGGTTCGCGGCCGCGCCGCCGATCGAGCCGAGATAGAAGCCGCCATATTTCTTGCAGGCCTCGCGCACGACGGGCGCGCGGTTGCCCTTCGCCAGCATCACCATCGAGCCGCCGGCCGCCTGGAACAGGTCGACGAAACTATCCATCCGCCCCGCGGTGGTCGGGCCAAACGCGCCTGACGCATAGCCCTCCGGCGTCTTGGCTGGCCCGGCATAGTAGATCGGGTGGTTCTTGAAATAATCGGGCAGCGCCTCGCCCCGCTCCAGCCGTTCGCGCAGCTTGGCATGCGCGGAATCGCGCGCCACGATCATGGTGCCGGTGAGCGACAGCCGCGTCTTGATCGGATTCTTTGACAGCGTTGCCAGGATGTCCTTCATCGGCTGGTTGAGGTCGATCTTGACGACCTCGCCGCCGAGCACCTGCTCCACCGCCGGCAGATACTGCGCCGGATTGTGCTCGAGCTCTTCGAGATAGATGCCGTCTTTGGTGATCTTGCCGAGCACCTGGCGGTCCGCCGAGCAGGACACGCCGAGCCCGATCGGCAGCGAGGCGCCGTGGCGCGGCATCCGGATCACGCGCACGTCGTGGCAGAAATACTTTCCGCCGAACTGCGCGCCGACGCCGAGCGACTGCGTCATCTTGTGGATTTCCTGCTCCATCTCGAGATCGCGGAAGGCGTTGCCGTCAGCCGAGCCATGGGTCGGCAGCGCGTCGAGATAGCGCGCGGAGGCGAGCTTCACGGTCTTCATGCAGAGTTCGGCCGAGGTGCCGCCGATGACGATGGCCAGATGATAGGGCGGGCACGCCGCGGTGCCCAGCGTCAGCACTTTCTCCTTCAGGAAGGCGAGCAGCCGATCCCTGGTCAGCACCGACGGCGTCGCCTGGAACAGAAAGCTCTTGTTGGCCGAGCCGCCGCCCTTGGCCATGAACATGAACTTGTAGGCATCCTCTCCCTCGGCGTAGATCTCGCACTGCGCCGGCATGTTGTTGGCGGTGTTTTTTTCCTCATACATCGAGAGCGGCGCGACCTGCGAATAGCGAAGGTTGCGGCGGAGATAGGCGTCACGCGCGCCCTCCGACAGCGCCGCCTCGTCCTCACCGTCCGTGATGACGTTGCAGCCCTTCTTGCCCATGATGATCGCGGTGCCGGTATCCTGGCACATCGGCAGAATGCCGCCGGCGGCGATATTGGCGTTCTTCAAAAAGTCGAGCGCGACGAACTTGTCGTTCGGGCTTGCCTCCGCATCATCGAGGATGCTGCGGAGCTGCTTCAGGTGACCTGGCCGCAGATAATGGTTGATCTCGCCGAAAGCGGCTTCCGACAGCGCCCGCAGCGCCTCGCGCGACACCACCAGCATGTCGCGTCCGAACACCTTCTCAACCCGCACGCCCTCGCTCGAGATCTTCTTGTAGGGCGTCGTGTCCGCGCCGAGCGGAAACAGCGGCGTGTGCTTGTAGGGCGGAACGGGCTTCTGCTGGTCGGGAAAGGCTGACGGGGCGTTCATGGGGGGCTCGTCGGTTATGGGTCGCGCGCGGCGCTCTTGACAGGTCTGATAGACTACCACCTGAAAGCCATCAACTGAGCTTTCGGCATGGCGGCCACGGAGCAGCGCGATGGCGACTTTCGTATTGATTCCAGGCGGTTGGCGTGGCGGCTGGACATTTGCCGAGTTCGTCGCGCGGCTGAAGCGCGCAGGCCATGCGGCCTATGCGGTCACATTGAGCGGGCTTGATCCCGCAGCGGACCAGCCGGCAGGCGCGATCAATCTCGACACGCATATCGCCGACGTGCTGGAGCTGATGACAGTCGAAGACCTCGCCGAGGTGATCCTGTGCGCTCACAGCTATGGCGGGATGGTGGCAACGGGCGTGGCGGCGCGCGCGCCGGAACGGATCGCCGCGCTCGTCTATCTCGATGCCTTCGTCCCCGAAGACGGCCAGTCATGGTGGGAGCTTGCAGGCGACTATTTCCGCAAGCTCGCGATCGAGCGCGCACGCCATGACGGCCTGAGCGTGCTGCCGCCGGATGGGCGCGATCCGCGTTGCCGGCCCCACCCGCTCGGCTCGTTCCTGCAGGCGCTGCGCATCGGCGAAGCCGCGATGCCGGCCAAGCGCGTGTTCGTCTATGCCAGCGGCTGGGAAGCAACCCCGTTCGCGGCGCAATATCAGCGGCTGCGGCAGGATCCGGACTGGATCGTGCACAGCATCGCCTGCGGCCATGACGTCATCAATGGCGCCCCTGATGAGGTGTTCGACTTCCTGATGAGAACGGCACGGGAATCCGGTTCTTGATGATGCACGGCCATGGCGTTGCCCGAGCCACGGTACCTGCTGAGATGTGGACCCGACCCCCGGTAGGGCTTGCATGAACCGCCCGCGATAGGCTTCAATCGCCTCAGGGGTTTTCATGACAAGCAAATTGCGCGCATATCCGTTGCCTGGCGTCAGATCGGCCGCTGCCGCCATTCTGCTGCTCGCGGTTGCGGCGCTCACAGCTTCACCGGCCCGCGCCACCGATCGCTGCGATGATCTTGCGAACCAGCTCAAGAGCCAGATCGACGGAGTGCGCATCGGCCAGACCGCCGCGGGTGTGATCTACCTCGCCCACCCCAATGCGCGCGAGATCACGCTGGGCTGCTCCTCGCGGACTTACGCGAATCAGCTCTATGGCAAGAGCGACCGCAAGCCGCCCGCGGCCTTTCTCGACCTGATGGCGGGCGCAAGCGCCATCGTTTTCACCTTGCCGAAAGACGACATGCTCAAGGGCGTGACGCGCTGCGTGAAACGGATGGGGCTGTTTCGCGGCGACGACATCTCCATCCGCTACCGCCGGCTCGACATGCGCTGTGTGCGGACCAGGACCGAATCCACCATCACGATCTCGCGCGGCAAGGACCAGTAGAGGCGAGGCTGCCTGCGCCCGCCCTGCAGGGCAAGCCGGTCAATCCGACTCGCCCATTTTCTGCGATCGCGTGAATCCGCTGTTCACCATGACGGCGCGCAACCGCCGATTGCAGACAATTTTAGCGGCTCGATCAGCATTTCGTTGGCAGCAACGCGTCAGGCTCGTCCGGACAACAGCAGGATCAGAGGATCTGACTGATGACGATTTCGAGCGTCTCCTCGAGCGTGCCGCCAACCCCGATCGTGTCGACCGACAGCAGCCAGCAGAAGCCGCCGCCGCCGAAGAACGACAACGACGACAACACCGTGCAGCAGACGCGCGCGCCATTGCCGCCGGGACAGGGAACCCGCGTCGATCAGCTCGCCTGAGAATAGCCTTTTCCGTTCCGATGAAACGGAACGGAGGCTCCAGATTCTTGTTTCAACGCGTTTTCTTCACGCGAACCGGTGCCCACTTCGCTCGAAAACGCTCTAGCTTGCGGACGCTTCCGCCGTGACGCGTCCGATGGCATCGAGCACCCGCCCCCAGCCCGGGCTCATCGCCTCGTAGGCGAAGCGGTTGCCGGGGAAGATGAAGCCGTCGTGCACCATCCGCACATGGGTGCCGCCATCGACTGCGGTCAGCGTCCAGGTCACGACGCTGTCGAGGCGTGAGCCATAGTCCGGATTGGAATCGGACCCGCCCTTCCAGGAATAGCGCAATAGCCGCGGCGGATCGCAGTCGAGCACCTCGCAATGCACGATGCCGTCCCAGTCGCCCATCGGCTTGGTGCGGAAGGTGAAGGCCTGGCCAACCGCCGGCTGGAAATCATTGGGCATCAGCCATTTCGCGAGCAGTTCGCTCGCCGTCAACGTGCGCCAGATCCGCTCCGGCGCATAGGGCAGCACCTTCTCGACCGTGATCGCGTGGCTCTCACTCATCACCCGTTTCCTTCAACAGTTTCTCCAGATTCTCGAAATGCTCGCGCCAGAACGCCTGATAGTGGCCGAGCCAGTCGATCAGCGGCGCAAGGCCGTTCGGCGTGACGCGGTAAAGCACATGCCGGCCGTCGCGCCGCTCGGTGACGAGTTTTGCCTCGCGGAGCGCGCGCAGATGCTGCGAGACCGCCGGTTGCGAGACCCTTGCGCCATGCACGAGATCGGTTGCCGCGACCTCGCCTGCCCGCGCAATGCGCTCGAACACCGCCCGGCGGGTGGGATCGGCGAGCGTCTTCATGACGGCGGTGAGCTGCACGGTCCCTGTCATGAGCAAAATATAAGTCATTACTTATGCGTTTGTCAACGCGCAATCCCGCGATTGCGGACCTCCGCGTCGCGTGTCTCGGGATGGCAATGCCACGTGAACCTGTTTCCTGCCGCCGACCAAGGGCGGGAGGGCAAGCCATGGGGATCAGCTTTTCAATGCAGACCGGTCTGTTCGAGATCGGGCGTTATCACAAGGCGCCGATCCATCTGCATCCGGCCTTTTTTTCATCACCACCGGCGCTCTCGCATGGCCATTCCGGCGCATGTTCAGCCTGCGCGGCCTGGCGCATATGGCCAGTCATGGAAGACCATCACTCCCCGGGCCTCATGGTTCGAGACGCCGCGCAAAAGCGCGGCTCCTCACCATGAGGGTCTACCGCCCAGAACACGGCCTCATCCCGAGGAGCATCGCTTGAGCGATGCGTCTCGAGGGATGGG
>Ga0070711_100001091_pt1 | contig 14501 bp, 13 predicted proteins | sample LARL53metaG_FD_65452 | JGI IMG/M metagenome (GOLD analysis project Ga0070711, IMG submission 65452) | Corn, switchgrass and miscanthus rhizosphere microbial communities from Kellogg Biological Station, Michigan, USA - LAR L5-3 metaG | ecosystem: Host-associated > Plants > Roots > Rhizosphere ... | reverse complement strand
CAGAATAAAAAGACGATACATAATCAAATCCTCTCTTAAGAAAACTTCATTAGTCGTTGTTGTTGTTTTTTTTCCAATTTCTGCTTCTTGTTCTTCTTTTTGCTGATGCCTCACAATTTTAAATTATCTGATTTTTGTAAATATGTTGTAATATAGGTTACACCACCTGATATAACTCCTATGCTAAGTAAGCCTGCAAATGCAGATATAGGTGGAATAAATTGCACCATGACTCCAACATTTGGTTGTAACTGAGAAACAGAAGAAGAAGTACCAGCTCCGCTTGTAATGACTGAAAGTATCCCAGAACCTATTAACCCCGCAAATATCATAGTTAGTGTTGTGGCAGCACCTCCTACATTCATTCCAACAAGATGAATCCATGCAAGTACAGATTTGAATCCATGAATACTTTTTCTCATATCGATCTCAAGGTGGTGGTAAAAAGTCGCTGTGACTGCTATTGCCACTACCAATATCATATAAAAAATATACCCAAGAAAGAACCATTTAGCTGGACCTTCAAATGATAAAGAGAGGAACTGAATAATATTGATTTTAGAAGAGAATAGTATTTGAATTGAAACAATTGATATAGTGAGTCCTGTAATTATTGCACCCTGAATTATTGCAGATATTATAAACCTGTTACCCCAGACTCCATGGCTAGACATATGATGATGACGATCTTGGTATAATTTACAACATGCAAATAATAGTTTGTATGAAATATTGACAACCAAATAATAAAAAAGAGAGAATGATAAAGTATACTACTGTAACTGTTAGTGTTCTATTTTGACTCCAATATTTTTCTGACAGGAGTAAAGAGTCTGACTGCAAACAGTGAAGTCGGAATTCATACCACTCCAGGTCTTGGTTAATATTACAAGCTCAGAACCTGTGTGAAACCCCAGTGGTATTCCAGTCATAGTTTGGAGTTGTTCGCGGGGATATTCTTCTATATATATTCCAATCATTAACAACCTGGGTGGAGGAAATGAGTCAAATCTGTCTTTGATTCCACCGAAGCCGGACCAACTATTCTGTAGTATTTCACCTTGAATCATTTTGTCTACGTTACCTTTGGGCCTCAAAATAGTGTCAAATTTGATTTACACTCCTCCGGATTCGGACCAACTGTTACATAATATTTAATCAACCACATAGTTTATTGTTCACCATTTTCCCATTCCAGCCGCCGAATTACAGTGTTACGTTATCAAGGATAGGCTTTTGTGGCGCTATAAGCAAGTATTGGGAGAGAAATGTGATGTTATACTGAGTATATAGAGCACAGTATAAATTGTAGTTTTTACATTATCCTTCGACCTCCCTGGTTATACACTATTATGCTGTGATATCCAAGAATTCAGATCTAATATCCTTAACTATCCTTTTATGATGAGTTAGTTATCCTTAATTATCCCAATATCCATGAATATGATATGGATAAGGATAATCACAATCACCATCTGCTTTAGAGATATCGTATCATAATTACAAGTGCTCTGATGTGCCAATGGATTTCATATATTGATAAAAGTCATGCATAACCTGTCGAATTTACGACATTAGGTATTGAAGAGATGCTTAGAATTATGGTTGAGAGCTTGACTGGCATTGTTTAGTTTACGTCCTCCTTGTTATTGCCAATGCATTTACAAAGCTGTACAGTATACTAACCCATATGAGTGGCGGATTCGGTGGGATGCAATACAACAGTGTATGCAATCCAATTACTGAACATAAATTGATCTAGTCCAAGAGTCGCGTAAGGTCTTAAATAGATTCTAAGAGACGATTGAAACATGCAAACTTGGAAACTCTATATCTCTGATTATCAATATGTCCATTTGTTGCCCGGTACTTTTAGGCTCGTCTTAGAGCCTGTCCGAAAAGTTCTGCGCATCTGTAAGTAATCCATGCACAAGCAAAATGTAACATTCCAATATAGTTTTCTACTTTCTTTTCCCAGCGTATTAGCAATCGTCTAAATCTATTCATCCAAGAATGTGTTCTCTCAACTACCCATGCCTTGACCTGTATGTTGATATTCTTTTTCTTTTGTTCTCTCTTCTTCTTCCTCCTAACCTGAGTTGCCAAGATTGAGATCCTCTAAAAGATCAGGACGGCGACGAACATTCCTCCTTGTGTCTTTATATAATGGAATATTTAATTGTGTTTGAACTTTTTGACTTGACGGCTACACAGGACTCTGGAGAAGGAGAAGAGAAAACGGAGGTATTATACGGTGTAGAAAATGCTGTCAGAACAGGAGTGCAGTTTATGCAAAATGCAAGGAAATGGATGGATCTTTTTGGTGATAAAAATGGTCCATCCATAATCATAGAATTTGCTGATGTATATAAAAATAATTATGTTGGGGCCAAAAGAAGAGGTGCAAAAATAAGATTTATCACAGAAATTACAAAGGATAATATCCATTACTGCAAAGAACTAATGGAGATAGTTGACGAGTTTCGACACCTCGAAGGATTTACAGGCGGTATTGCAGTAAGCGAGTCAGAATATATGACCACCACTGTTCTACGTGAAAGGCAGCTACTAACACAAGTGTTTTACAGTAATTCTAAAGAAGTTGTAGAACAAGGACAATATATTTTCGATACTTTTTGGAAAAAAGCTATTCCTGCTGAACAGAAAATCAAAGAGATTGAAGAGGGAATAAAACCAGAAGTTATAGAGACTATTCGAGATCCTGTCGAAATCCAGATGGTTGCATTTGAACTTGTAAACTCTGCTAAGGAAGAAATATTGACAGTATTTTCGACAGCTAATGCATTCCTTCGTCAAGAGCGTGCTGGAGCAACCGAATTATTACAAGGAGCAGCAGAACGAGGTATAAAAGTTAAAATTCTGACGCCAATGAACGAGTTTGTCAAAGACATAATAATACAAAAAATATTAGGGAAACAGAAAAGAATTGAAGTTAGATATATTGGAGAATCGTTACAAAGCAAAGTCTCACTCATAGTAATCGACAGAAAATTCTCTTTAGTTGTGGAATTGAAGGATGATACAAAAGAAACCTCATACGAAGCAATGGGATTGGCAACTTATTCCAATAGCAAACCAACCGTGAGTTCTTATGCTTCAATATTTGAAAGTCTATGGATTCAAAGTGAATTATACGAACAGCTAAAAGTCCACGACAAAATGCAAAAGGAATTTATTGACATTGCAGCTCATGAGTTACGCACTCCAATTCAGCCAATACTTGGCTTGACAGGAGTTCTTCGTACTAGAAAAGGTAGAGATAGAGAAGAAGAAGAATTAATGGATGTTATAATCAGAAACGCAAGAAGATTGCAGCGACTTACCGAGGATATTTTAGATATTACAAGAATTGAGAGCCAGTCGTTACATCTGAAGAAAGAACGATTCAATATAAATGAGGTTATATTGAATGCGATTACAGATTCCAGAAATCATATTAAAAGGGAAAGTAATCATAATATAAAATTTATATATAAGGATAGAAAGGATATTTTGATAGAGGCTGACAAAGCTCGAATAATCCAAGTTATTTCAAACTTATTATGTAACGCTATCAAATTCACAAATCACGGTACAGTAACGATTTCAGTAGAAGAGAAAGATAATTATCAGATTGTTGTTAGCATAAAGGATACTGGCAGTGGCATAGATCCTGAAATAGTATCAAGACTATTCTCAAAGTTTGCTACAAAATCTAACACCGGTACTGGTTTGGGATTGTTTATATCAAAAAGCATAATCGAATCACACGGTGGAATGATATGGGCTGAAAATAATCCTGATGAAGAAAAAGGAGCTATTTTTTACTTTAGCCTACCATTAGGCAGATAGATATAACTGATAAGATAATTAAGTATTATTGCAGATTCAAATCCTTAGCAACAAGTGGGTGGAATAATTGAGTCAAATCTGTCTTGCATTACTCCGAGCCCGCTACGATATTAGTGCTTTTTAGTGGTTTTACTAAAAAATATGGTGAAATAGAAAAAATTGGTAGAATCAACAGAATTAGCGAAGTTGGATCCTTGGACATTGTATATATATTCTATGAAAGCACCAATGACAAGGGATAGGTATCAGACTAGGTTAGCCAAATTTCTTGAGTTTATTGGTATGGTCCAATGTGGAACAACCTTGGAAGGATGAGCTAGTGCCTTTGCTAAAAAGGGAAATGAGCACAGCATTTGGGCATTAAAGAATATTTTGAAGTTTGTCCAGTTTCAGAGGGAACTATTGATAATATGTTAACACAAGAAAATGATAGTTTTTCGACATGTTCCAGCATTCTTCTAATGCGATGGATTCTGGTGATACTATTTGTAGGCCTTAAGGGAAAGGCAGAATCAAAGGTGCATCATTTTGTAAATCTTGTTTTTTATTATTGTTATTATCACCTGTATTCATAGGTACGTCTTGATCTATGTTTATCTTAGTTTCGCTCTTAACTGGATTAGATAGCGTAAAATCGTTTGAATGTCGTTGTTTATATGTACAAGTCGCATTATCCTCACCATTGCTGTCACATTGCTCCTTAGTAGCACTTGCATCCGCCATAGATTCTTCAGCAGTAATTGTTGCTATTATTACTGCTGCCAAGGTTACTAGTATGCTTGAAAATATGTAGGTCGTCTCATCAGTATTGATATAACCAGATATATCTGACTTAGTGCCATTATTACTCTGTTTTCATAACGTGTTACTTCTATAGAAGATAGTACCTACATCAAAGTCGTGTTCTTAAAGGTAATTTCTAGATTCAATCCAACAATGTTATACTAAGGATCCTATCTGGATTAAAGATCTTGATATTATTATATGTATTAAAACGAGGAGCCATTCTTGTAAGCTGCAATCGGCAAGATATCTTAGGTCAGCCTTTAGCAAGTAAAGTTGTTGTCTTCCTAGCATGTGCTAGTTGGTAGTGGGAGATTTGACCAAGTATATCGTGTAATCAGTGCATCGTTTGTATCTGGTTGTAATAGCTGTGCATACGAACGATTAGTTTCAGTCCTAACTGTAAAGAAAAGTGTTCCAAAAGCAAGAAGAAGTAATAGTGGTAACTATCATATGTTAATGATTCATTTATTTCTGTCAACATAGACAAGCATCCATAACATGAAAAAAAGTAGTTCAAATTATATGCTATCTAAAGCTGTCATCTCCATCAAAGATATCTATAGTCGAGTTTTTAGGACCAATATCTATGCTCTTCTCAAACATGCAATAATTTCTTGCTCTTAATTTACAGCCTTGTAGATTGAGCCTTGACTAAGCTATGGTATAGCCATCTTTGTCATGGTTCTCTTCCACATAAAGAACCCGATGATTGCTACCAATACAGCATATGTCAATTCATAAGTCGTGGCGAGATGGCTCGATGCAAAACCAACGTAGGCTACTGATATGCCATCATTCATGGTTAAAATGCCTGCGAACACTCCAATTCCTCCTACCCACCTTGGAAAAGCACTGTGCTTGATTGCAATTGCAACGCCGAAGATTATTGCTGTCGCTCCTTGGAGTATGTGAAACATGCTAGCGAGTCCTATCTCAGTCCATCTTATCCCCTCAGCTACTCGAAATGCCACTACCTTTTCCTGTTGTGGCGCAGCAGCCCATGAATCCACAGCCCTCTTTAGCGAGATTCCATCTACGGTTTGTAGTATCATCAAAGTGCTGGCTGTGAGTATTGTTGCCGCAAGACCTAACCATGTCAGAGCTGAAACAAGACCCTATTCTGATGATTTGCCAAAAAGCGGTAAACGGTGACAAAACCTCCTGCAAAGACCAGCATTCCGCCTGCAAATTGACCAATATGGACTGTTATCCAAATCTTACTCTGGGCGTATTCGGCAAACACGCGAAGGTAATCCGTAGGATCTTCTCCACTTGGATGAAACATGCTTGAAATGAGGAAGATGACAATACCTAGGACAAAGGCGACTGTGCCCTTGCGAAACAAAGGTCGTCCGTATTCTACTTTTGGATGCATATCTCGCAATCAATCCAAGCCATATTCAAAGCTGGTGTAAATAAAACATAAGAACTGTGAGGATTGACAAGCGGGTCGCATGAGTGCAATTTATACCCTTTCACATAAATCGATAGTTGGAATCAGTTCAGGGTAAGATCTGTATATCAAGTTTTGTCTGTTAATCAATCACAACTACGTATCATTAGCCTTTTCATAATTATGTGCTCTTTGTCATGTTATGTGTCTTCTTGAATTGGAGAAGTTAATTAAGAAGGAAACCATGGTAAGGAAAGAGTCATCTACGAACGGCAGGACTGTTGGGTTACTACCTCAAACAAACAGCTAAACCTCCTTCAGCACGTAAAGACACTTTGAAAATCAATGGAAAGGATATTATTGTTCCAGATAACAGTTCGCTGGTATTCATGAAGATTTAGTAGTAAACGATGATCTAGTACACTCTTAGACTTTAAGCAAGGCTTCTAGATGAGCCATTCTCCTTTGTATTAAATGGTTGGGTGGTTGTATCTGCACGAATATAGAATTCCGATTTACCCTTTGTGTACACGCGAAGCAAGGTCGAGGAATTAGAAGAATTAAATCAGTCATTAAGGCAGCCTGATAAGTCATAATTATTATCAATTCTATTAGGTCGTTTAACCTCATGTTATAGCCCATTGGATTTATACGGAACTACCTTAGTATAGAATCAGATTGCCAAGTATCTGTTAAGGTATATGACTTGGCAACCCATGTTAGATAAGTCACGTCGCATTTTGATTGTAAACTGTTTACCTCATCTCATACACTTGCTCCCATGATTAGAGAACTTTCTTACATTTCGAATAACGATAACAACAGGACAACTGTGTCTAGTCCTATTTGGGACTTAGACGAAGTGGACTTTTTATCATTACTATTGCCATCATATGTATACAAGCTGTGATGATGTAGAATACTTCCTCATCCCATTTTTCTAATTTACTAATAGATCTATTATAATGGGCAAATGAGATCTGCAGAAGGTGAATTGAACAAGGAGAAGATGGCTGTTGGCTATCATGTTACTGCGCGCCAACTTACAAGCATTATCAAGAGAAAAATCTTTTTACAAATAACAATTAAAATATCATTTTAGGAGACATTTTTCCAATTTTCTGTATAAATTGTCTGCACAAATCCAAGCGCTAAGGATATCATCTTTATCGCCTTATTTTAGCTTGTTTTGTAAGGACATTACCAGTACGTATTGACCTTGAGTTTTGCAATCATCTTCTTCCGCCCCATCTCTCTTTTGCACTCTGCTTTCTGTTTTTCACTGTTGAACAGGTGCAATCCTATACAAACTTCCATTTCCATATGATAATATATACAAAAATCCATCAGGACCAGTCTTAATATCTGTTATACCACCAAAGCCAGTTCCAAAAGTTATTTCAGAAATTTCGTCTCTATTATCAGCTACCATATCCGACAAACCAGGTTGCGTATTTGAATCAAACGTTAGACCGGTTCTAGTTTTGTTGACCTCCAAATAGTATAGATTGCCGTTGTTAATATCTCCCACAAATATATTGTTTGTATATTTTTCTCCAAGCTTTGATGATTTAAGAAATTCTATGTCAGTTACTCCAATAGCATTATACGAACTAAACACAGGATCGGCATAGTGAGATTCTTTAAAGTTCACCAAATCTCTGTCAATTACGTTGCTCCTGGAAATAGGTCCCATAACTTGATACCAGCCACTATTAAATCCGGGTTTGACTAAATTGACTTCATCATAATTCGCTTCACCGTTTTCTGTATCCCATAGATAACCAGTAATAGGGTCAAACGTTATTCCAAAACTATTTCTAATACCGTATGCGTAATATTTACTTAATAATTTTTTACTATTGATATCATCATTGTTTGAAAAAAATGGATTGTTGTTAGGATCTGCTGAACCATCATTTGGATTTATTCGCAATATGACAGAGGTGTCATCTGGCTCTTTTCCATGCTTATTGTTTTGCAAAAGACCATCACCTGTGTTAAGGTTTCCAATCACTGCATAAAGATAATGATCTGGACCTATGACTAATTTTCCCCCGTTGTGATATGGCCCTGGGGTAGCCGGAAGATCTAATAGTAAAGTTGGGTTGGAAAGTAGATGGTTTTGTCCGTTCCAATCATACCTGTAAACTCTATTTCTTAATGCCTGACCAGGCTTGAATTCAGTAAAGTAAAGGAATACTTTTGAATCTGTGGTGTTCGTCGCTCTTTTTGCGATTGCTGTTTTCTTATTTACTATTTCTGACATAGTTGTATTGACTTTTGTGATATTACGGTTCAGCTTTACACCAGTGCCATCAATACTATTACTGCTATCATCAATTAGTGTAGCAATTCCTAGTAATCCTCGTTCAGCTGTCGTATTAACTGATACTCTTAATAGGGGCTGCTTTTGTAATACGCCATTTGAAATGAGACGAACCTGACCATTCTTTTCTAAAACTAAAAGATTCATATTATCAACAAAGGACATACTCGTAGGAGAAGACAAACCATTAGTTACAGGCTCTATCCTCAAAGTGGTATCTGGATCTTTTAAAGTTGGACTTTTCTGTTTCAGAGATTGTTGATCTAATGATAACAATGATAAAGAGTCATTTGACTTAAGGTAAATTACTACTATACCCATAATTCCTAAAGCTATAGATAAAAATACAATAACAAGTAGTAATCTTTTATTAAACAACAAGAACAATATTCTCTTCCCTCATGTGATACCAGAGTCGTGAGTAATAATTCAACATTATAAATGCAACTTTATATTTATCTTGTGACATAACATTCTTTGATAAGCGTATTTGAAGTGAAATGATTTTATCATGCTTAATCTTTCTATCCTAAAATCGAAGTTAGTCTACTTAAACCCCTGATTAATAATGTTACTTCGATTGTATTAATATACAGATGCCGTTCTTTTCCTTTACTGCTGTTGGTTCAGCATAGATATTCTGCCTAGAGAGCTTTTAATGACTTGCAAACAAATGGATGTGCTTTAGCTCAATTTCCTACCTCTTAAATCTTCGTTGATTCTATCTTCAAATTTCCTGCCATGACTCATATACGCAGAGAGTGGACATGTTCATGAACTAGAGTTCCTATGAAATCTCTATATGTCTATACTTACAATTCTTTCTATTCCAGATATATTGATTTCATTCAAATGCGGGTTTCCCTAGGTCTCGCATACGTTATGACAAACCGTTGTAAGGTAACAACTATCAGATTTGGATTATTATGCATTGGAACGCTAGCCAGAGGGAGGATATAAGGCGATATGTACAAATATACTATCATGAACCTCTATATATCGAATCAACACAAAAAACCAAATCAATAAAATATGTGTAGCTATGTGAATTGTATTTTTGTGTAGCTGAGCCTAAATCATATTTATAACTTTTTTTTATATTTTCTTATTGTCAGAAAATCCATAAGGACTCTTATGAAGGCACATGGTTCAAACAGCCGTCACGAAATCCAAGTTGAAATCTTTGATCATCATTCAATGCAGGATTTTGGTCATCGTTCAATGCAATATCTGATTGCGCTAATATTGTTGCAGCAATACAACTAATACAATTGCTGTTATTATTCTATCATTTTTCAATCTTTTCTTCTCACCTCATCCATTCTTTTTCCGCTCTACATCTTCTTTAACAAATCTTGCTTCATTTGCTGAAATTCAGATTCTGATAGCACTCCCTGTTGTTTGAGTTTGGCGAGTTTGGTTAATTCATCAGCAATAGATATTGTGGGGCTATTATCGTTGTTATTGTTGTTGTTGTTGGTGCTTACATCTACTCGCTGAGGTTGCTGCTGATGATATACTTCCCTCTGTCTATCCATACCATTCCTTATGACTTCCACCAAATCTTCGGCCTTGTCCTTTGGAATAGCTGTTATGACAGCATCTTCATTGTTAGTACTACCAAATTCGGTACCGGACATCTTTTCTATAAGTCCAAGACGGCCTGTGCTTCTCAAGCCTGGAGCCGTGAATATAACACTAGATGAGAATACTCCTTTGTCAAGTCTAATACTACTAATCAAGTCATAGGGAATATCTACTACCTCTTCCCGTAATCCAAGCATGCTTGGATCTCTCATGATGATTCTTCTATCTGTAGCATAAACAATACTAGGAGTAAATTTAGAACCACCTGGTTTTAATCTAGATTGTCTTGCAACAACAAATACTTCTTCATTTGCATTTAGCATGTTTGATATTTTATTAATTTCTTCTAAATCTTCTTTATCTGTTACATTTGTTGCGATTGCTCGTCGTCGTTGTCCTTGCTCCTCCTCTTCTTCCCATTTTTTGCGAAAGCCAAAGGGCATAGTGTCTTTTACTTAATTAGATTGTATATTTAAGAAATACCTCTATAAGTAGGGTCGTGTTAACTTAGCGATACAACCATATATGCAGATGTTTCCTCATTATTCTAGATGGCCTTGTTTGAATGTGAGAGAAAATCAGCAGAATGGTTATGTATGCACTTTACTTGCATTTTCTAGGCTTAAGTTTCAGAAAAACTTCAAAGGCATTGGAGCCTTTTGAACAAAAAAAGGAGGACAGAGGGAACATATCGATTGCACAGTTGCAATTATAAGACTAGAAGTACAACTTTGTGTAAGTGTCTAATTTGGTTATTCACTTTTTTCCTTGCAACTAGGGCTTAGATTGATGTGAGTTTAGTACAATATTGAACGTACCAAGGTATGATTGCCCCTGTTTAGTCAAATGGAGCATCAGCGCCTACCTTCATTCATAAAAGGCCATTGTATCTGGCATTATTGCGACTGTCCTGACACTACTGTGGATTGGTTTGCATGTAATTGTTCTCCCGGTTTATCTTATCAATCTAGAGCAGCGGAGTGTGCTTACTTTATGATGATTCGTGGCGCTGACGGTTTTTTCTTTATACTACCGGCAAGTACAATAGATACTACTGAAAGCAATGTCGCTGTAACAAATATTAGATTGTATGATTGAGGAGCTGGAAATGAAGAACCACTGATTCCTTTAACGAATGCTTGGTTTGCTTGCATAAATATTCCAGCTATGACTGGGCCAACAGAGGTCCCAATTAGATAAAGAAGAGTAGTCATTCCAAGCGATACTCCATTTGACTGCTTAGGAGTATTTACCAAAATGATATTAATGCTACCGATCTGTGTTAATGATAGTCCAGTTGCTATTACAGCAAGGGAAGTTGTTATTACAAATTCTGTTGAATGTAACATAAGGAGTAAAAAGAACCCTGCAACGGATATTATAATCCCGGGTATGGTAGGGCTTTGATTACCAAATTTTGATACTATGAAACCCGAAGCAATAGATACTATTAATGATATAACCATATAAGGCAATTGAACGTTGGCAATATTCAATGCATTTCCTCCAAATCCTAGGGGAGATGGACTTCGAATCAATATAGGTATAGTCTGATACACTACCATTAAAGCAGTAATGCCAACTATCATGTTTATGATATTCGCACGAAGTAGAATTTTGTTCACAAATAGATTGAGATCGATTAATGGAGAAATTGCCTTTCTCTCTACCATAATAAAAAATGACAGGGAAATAATTGCTGCAGCTCCAAAACCAATCACAATGGGTATGTTTTCAGAGGGTGCTGCATTAACTGTTTGCATGAATTGTAATGCAACTAGAAAAGAGATTACTGTAATAGATAGTGTTATCGCACCCATCATGTCTATAGTAGATTTGTTTTTGTTAATATTGCGGCTTCTACTATCATATTCTGTTGTTGTACTACTACTTTCCGAAAGAAGTATGTCCCTTCTCACATGAATAAACCTACAACAAAATTCAGTATTTTTGTCAGATATTCGCGCTGTTGCTTTATCCATGTCGATATGAATAAACCTACTAATAGCTACAAATAGCACAATTGCTATTGGTATAACCAGTAAGAATGTAGTATGCCATCCAAAATTATTGATTATAGTTCCACCTATTGCTACGCCTATCACTGCGCCGGCAGAAAACATAGAACTAAATATTCCTTGAGCGACCGCAAGTTTTTCTGGGGTGAATTTATCCCTTATAATACCAAAAGAGATAGCAAACATCGAGGCACCGACACCTTGCATTATTCTTGCAATAATCATAACTGTGAAATTTGTAGAGATAGCAGCCACACAAATACCAATAGTATAGATTCCCACGATTATGAGCAACATTTTCTTCTTGCCGTACATATCTGATAACCTTCCAGCAATAGGAGTCATAACAGCTCCTGTAATTAAGAACGATGCAAGTATCCAAGAAGACGTGCTATAATTTATGTTAAAATCTCTAATCAGGTCTGGAATAGCTGGAAGTATCATTGTATCTGCGAACATGGCCATAAGACCCACACAACTCAAGATAGCCAGTGTTACCCATGGAGATCTTGAAATTTTTTCACCGATGCGACTATTTGCAGTTGGTCTGTTCACAGTTCCTCATAGTAACAACGAATACATAAGTCTGTCAATGATAAAAATAAAAGAACATCCAATAAATCTGGCCTTTTCAGTCATGCACTCATTCCATGGTTAGATTCCAAACTTTACAAAAAACTATAGTTTGAATATGATTCAAGGTATGGCTGGATTTGAATATTATAGAGCATTCAAACAAGACACTGAACAGCGGCTCTGTTCACTTAGCATTAAACCTATAGCTGAAGACATTATATTTTCTTTCTGATGCTGTTCAAAAGAAATAGAACACCTACTACAAAGCATATTTACTATGTATTACATCCATCCTTTCAAGTCTATCATTAAGAAAAGTATCACAACAGCACTTTGTCTCCCTTTATAAAAAAGAACCATGTATCCATTTGGAATTGGATTCAGCATCAACATGGTAGTAACTTTAAAATAACATGACTAGAACTCAAGTATCTATGACATTACCTAAAGGGCATGGTCAAAAAGCGAGTACAGCAGGAAAAAGAAGCTATGAAAGCTGGTGGGCTACAGTTCCTGAAGATCTAAGACAAAAGGCGCGCAAAGGAGACGAAGGAAACAAGCCGTTGCTAAACCAAGTCAACTACGTTCTTTTACATCTCCATTTAGCTGGCAAGCATGATGCAAAACCAAGTCACGAAGAGCTAAAGGATTGGCTGCATAGTGGACAAGTTGATGTTCTTAGGATGACTGCCAAGAAGTAAAGTAAAGTAAATGTATCTAGTATCATTATTTTTCAGTAGTATGTTGCTATTATAATGATCATAGATAGTGGCTTTCCAGTCACTGCTTTTCACCTTGAATTCCGAAACAAACTCACAGTATCATCATCAGACACCACAATCACTGAAGGGACAGAGGTATTAGAAGATGGACAGAATGTACTAAATGCGGAAGATTATTACTACCAGTAGTAATAATAGAGGCCCCAGACACTAGGCTAAACTATTACGTTTTGTAGGTGATATCATTTTATGATAAGACCGATTCTAGAGCTTTAAGCTCGGGAGATATTTCTGCTAACTTTTATTCGAAAACATATCCTAGAGGTTTGGTACCATCATACAGTAGCAACAACAGTTTCCATGATCCGATTGAGCGCATTGGCGGCAAATGGGATTAAATCATGTCCCCAAACGAATTCGATACCTGAAAATTGTAAAGTCTTCATATGATTTCATTAAAAACTGAAGAAAAGACGCTGACAGGAAAGCACAGAAAAAGCACCAAAACATATTGGATCTATGCTAAACGTTGGTAGTATCTTCGATTTGATTGACATTATTTCAGGCTGCTTCATCAGTATTTGACAGAGTAAGACGGATGATAGTAGTAATGATACAAATTTCGACAAAAATTAAATTAAGAACTCCCTTAACATCATTTTTTCATTTCTGATACTGGGAGAGGACATTTCTATATTTCCTGCATCGTACAGTCAACATGAGATATGAATTAGAAGGGCCATTTTTTTGAAGAAAAGGAAAGGATTACGAACCAGAAAGAAATCGGTTACAACAGATCACAGGCAACCTATTGAGCCGAAGGAACAATGAATGGCAACATAGAAGTAACAAACACAGGAGATTTTGTTGGTGTCTATAAAGGTAATAATGTAACATCTGCTCAAAGAGTAATTACCATCAAGGATGGTGGTGAAAAAGCAAATTATACTTTCTTGGCAGTAGGAAAGGTTACTGAGGAGGGTAAACCAGTATTCCTCGGCTCTGCGGTGAGGAGCATAGTAGATCATGACGTTGACCATGACTCAACCCAACTTCTGATTGTCTTGTTGTAATTTGAGGGAATTGCATTTTGGTCTTTTAGCCTTCATATAATGACATCTTTTATGTACATTTATTTGACTACAAGTTATCTTCCATATCAGGAACAGACACATGTTTTCGACCAGATATTCCGTGAGCAATACTCTATTCCTAAAATCAAAAGATTAATTGCTAAT
>Ga0070711_100001088_pt1 | contig 14529 bp, 13 predicted proteins | sample LARL53metaG_FD_65452 | JGI IMG/M metagenome (GOLD analysis project Ga0070711, IMG submission 65452) | Corn, switchgrass and miscanthus rhizosphere microbial communities from Kellogg Biological Station, Michigan, USA - LAR L5-3 metaG | ecosystem: Host-associated > Plants > Roots > Rhizosphere ... | reverse complement strand
CACCGGCGCGCTCCAGACGCCCACTTGCGCGTCGCCCACGCGATAAATCGCGCGGTAAGTCCATTTGACCGGCGTGGCCGGGAACGGCTGGGTGTCCGTGTAGCCGGGCGTGGTGTCGAAGGCCAGCGGGATGTAGCCCCTGCCGTCGCCGCGATCCACCTGAAGTTCGCACAAGTCCAGCCAGGCGGAATAACCCTGCCAGCCCCAGTCCACCAGCACGGCGTTGCCGCTGATGGTGACATCCATGGCGGGCTGGATGGTGGTGAGGTCCGGCCCGATTTGTTGCGAGCCTTCGATGCCCAGGGCCGTGCCGATGGCGGCGTTGTAATTTTTGTTGCCCTTGATCGTCTTGGCGAGGGCGCGGTAACGGTTCTCGATGCCGGGATTGACGGCTGGCGGTGCCTCCGGCAGCACGGGCGCGAGCGGCGAGCCGGTGGGCGGGAGCGGGCCGCCGCTACGGATGAGGTCGCGCCAGTAGGTGGACTCCCGCGCGGCCTTCTGGAGGATGGCCTGGCATTTGAGGCAGTAGTCGAAGTATTTGTCGTCCGCCAGCACGGCGGCCAGCGTGTCCGCCGCAATGCCCAGCACGGTGGCGTAACCGGGCAGGCCGGTGGCCATCAGGTTCAGTTGTTGCCCGAAGGCGATGTCGCTTTTGTTCACATAGTCGGATTTCATATGTTTGTATTTTTTGAGCGGGTATTTATGGTTTGGGAGGAAAAAGGTGCGGATTTCCGTGAAATTGGCCTGTTTTGACGGGAAAACCGTTTCCCGCGACGATTCCGGGAAATCCCGCCGCCAGTCCGGCGCATCCCGCCAACTTGGGGGTGTATGCCGCCGGCGTTCCGGGGTTTCCCGCCCGCCAAGGCTGGTCTCCCGCCCTGACGTCGCCATTTCCCGCCGGGGCAGCGGGATTTCCCCCGAGGTCAGCGGGGTTGCCCGCCAAGACGGCGGGATTTGCCGCCGGGATGGGATGGTGCCTCCCTGAAACAGAGGGATTTCCCTGCAAAGCAGAGGGATTTCCCGGTGCAGTGGCGGGATTTGCCTCCAAGCAGGCGGGGAGCCGGGGCGGAACTAAGGCGAAACGGGCGGACAGTCTGCGAGGCCGGGCGAATCTTTGACGGGGCGGTTGCATTTACGGTCCACAGTCAACCGTTTTAGCTCCCCGCCGCCTATGCAAATATATTTGCAGGCCCGGCAAAAGGCCGGCTGGCTGGCAAACCACTCGTCCACTCCCAGATTCAGCCGGCCATAGGGAATGCCCAGCCCCTCCGCGAGGCAGGCCACGATTTGGACCGTGGGAACGACATCATCCGATTCGATGAGGCCGATCATCGGGCGGGTGACGCCCGACCGCTTGGCGAGCTGGTTTTGGGACAGGCCCAATTGTTCGCGGCACCGGCGGATGACCCCGGCCAGCGCCCGCACTTCCGGTCGCGCGTTTTTTTGAACTTTAGCCATGTTTTCCAAAACCGGCGTGGCGGCTTTCGGCAGAAAGCCGCATTTTACAATTCGCTCAAGTCGGCGGCGCTCTGCCGGGACGCCGCTACGATTCGCAGACCGGCCCGCCATGCAGCGCATTGCGGACGAATCGGCCGCAAAAGAACGCAAAGGACACAAAGAAATTTTCCAGAATCCGCCTTCAATTCGCGCGTTTTCTTTTCAGCAATCCTGCAATCACGGCAATCAAGGAAATAATTATAATCACTGGGAGCCATATCCATTTATGGTTGGAAGACTGATCCAATTCCAAACGGCGGCGGGCCGGCGTTAATTGGGGGCCAGATTGCACTTGTTTCTGGCCAACGGATTCGATCGGATGTGTTCGCACGTTTAACTCGTGCTGGTATTCTTTCTGCAACCATTCAGCTTTCATTTCAGGCCACATTCCGTTGGTGACCATGTAAGATAGCGACTGAACCGGTTTGGCTTCACGGTCAAAGCGCCGGTCTTCAACATAGGTTGCCTCCGATATTTCTGGAACGAAATCGGTTCTTTCACAAACCACTCGGATATTGTTCACACTGCCAAATATGTTCAAATTAGTTTTCAGCCCAACCGGTGATGCCCCCAGATCCAAATTCAATTCTTCGAGGGAAAATCTTGTGGGCAAGGTCAGCCCGTTCACATTTGTATACTCCTCGACATTGTAGGATGCCTTGATGAATCCATTCTCAAATGGTGGTGGCGTTGGAATTAAAACATGGCGGCGACCACTCACTCCGATGATAGATGTGTTGGAGTAAATAAGGTTGCGTGGCAGATGAGGTGGATCCTGAAATCTATTCCAGCTTGCTTTTTCCTTCCATCCTTCGCTTCTCATCGTTGGATCAATCAAATAATAGACAGGTTCAATCATTCCGTTCGTTGACATGTTTAGGTAGCTGCTGGATGCCAATGCGAGCCAGAGTTCTGAAACATGATTGCCAGCAATGTTTTCTGGAACGGCATCTTTTTCGATCAGGCCGACGGCTGTGTTTTGAGAGTTGGTGGCTATTCGCTGTTTGTCGAAATAGGCTACTTGATAAAACATCTGGCCGTCGCCACCCACTTCATATCGGACAATGTCTGCCGAGTTAACGCCAGATTGTGGTTTGGTAACAATGAACCATTTACCTTGCTTCACGGAAACTTTGAACATTTCACTTACTTCTGAAGTAACTTGATTGGTTTTGCCAATTACCTGAATTGTCAACTTGCCGTCAGCTTCATATTCCGCATTTTCAATGCGACCTCCTCCGTGGCTTGCCACCAAAATCGGAACGGAAATCATCAGAGCCGCTGCTCCAATGCCACACGCAAATTTCACTTTCGCCCAACTCATTGCCTTCAATGCTCCTTTCACGAGGGTTAAGGTTGAAGTTGAAGCCGCCGCGCCTTTGGCCAGCGCCACGGCGGAAACGGTTTTCGTCAGCGCCACGGGCGCGGCTTGAACGGAGTGGGCCGCAATCGAGCCGGTGATGGCATCCGCCGGGGAATTCACACCGTGCCTGGCGAACAATCGCCGCAGTTTTTCCAGCGCCCGGGCCACGCGCTTTTGCGCCGCGTCCTCCTCCATCCGCAGCGCCGCCGCGATTTCACGCGCGGTCTTGTTCTCGAAAAAACGCAGCACCAGCGCGGCGCGGTCGGTCTCGCCCAGTTGGTTCATGGCGTCGTCCAGCAACGGCGCGAGTTGCGCCCAGATTTCTTCATTGCCGGATGGCGACGGGGCGTCGCCGCCACTGTTCAAGGTGGATTGCATGAATGCCTCCTGTTCGCGGATTTGGCGGCGGCGCCGGGCCTTGAGCGCGTCCGCCACGGCGTAGCGCGTGGTGCGATAGAGCCACGCGGACAGCACGGTGCGCGGCCCCAGCGTGGCCGCCTTGCGCGCGAGGATGATGAACACGGCCTGCGTGATGTCCCCGGCCAGATGCGCGTCGCCCGCCTGCCGCAGCGCCGCCGAGTGGACGAGGCTGATGTGCCGCGCCACCAACGCGGCAAACGCCGCATCGGACCGGCTGGCGGCGAATTCCCGCACCAGCGTCATGTCATCGCCCGTCATCATTCATACATGGCCGCAGAACCGGGAAACGGACAAGGTTTTTTTTGAAACAAACCGCCAAGACGCAGAGGACGCCAAGGGGGAAGAATTCGGCCAAACACCTGTAGTGTCGGCGCTGTGCGCCGAATCTTTCGAGCCACAGGCTCGACGCTACACCAGATTCAGGGCGAGCCGAGTTTCGGGTTTTTCATCCACCACAAGACCGCGACCAGCAGCGCCAGAACAATCACCAGCACGGACCCGACCAGGAAGATGATCTGGTTCCGCTCCGAGTGGCGGTGATGCCGTTTGTGGTGCGGCTTGTGGGTCATTGAGCGGATGATTTGGCAAACCGCCGGTTGTGGCAAGCGGTTTATTTGAACAGCCACGCCAACATCGGCGCGACGGCAAGCGCGGGCAGGTAGTTCGCCAGTTCCACCTTGCGCGACTCAAAAATCACCAGCGTGACGGTGCAGGCAACCAGACCGGCGGCGGCGTTGACAGAATCCACCAGTTGGTGTGAGTTGAGGAACGGCAAGGCGTAAATCTGGCAGACCAGGGTGATGAATCCGAGCAAGGCAAAAACCGGAAACGCGGACAGCGCGGCGGGCCAGCGGAACATTTTCACGAAGCTCGCCGTCGCCAGCCCGTCCATCACGCCTTTGACGGCGAGCAGATAAAAATAACCGGACAATCCGTCCGCGACCGCGCCGAGCAGGCCGAGCGGCGCGGCCCAGAACAAAATCGTGCAGGCGAAAAAACCGCCGGCAATTTTGCGGGGCGAATCGGTGTCCGCGGACGACATGAGCCGGGTGGCGAACCGACCGAGGCGGTTCGACATTTTTTGCAGGCGCAGCAGTTTGCCGAGCAGGTTGCCCAGCACGACGGCCAGCACGGCGAGGAAAAATTGCTTCAGACACGGCAGAAATGTTCCGTGGACACTCACCCAGACGAGGCGCAGCGCGAAAAAAACGGTGGCCGCGCCGAGGGCATTGCGGAACCAAATCTGCGCGCGGGCGGAAAGCGGTTCGGGCCGCGCGAGGCCGAACAATCCGCCGAGGAGAATACCCAGGGCGTTGAGAAATGCGCCGATCGTGATTGTCACGCGCAGACTCAATCATCATGCGGCCCAAGAGCCAAGCCGGAAATTTTGGGGAGCGCCGGCACTCCCGGGAATTGCGCCCGCCCGTAAAGCCTGTTACTCAAAGGCGGATGGCCGACAACAAACCAACTTCCCGCGGTCCGTGGCGCTGGATTCCGACGCTCTACGTCGCGGAAGGGCTGCCTTACGCGCTGGTGATGTCGGTGGCGGCGGTGCTCTACAAGAATCTGGACGTGCCGAACGCCAAAATCACCCTTTGGATCAGCCTGCTCGGTTGGCCGTGGATTCTCAAGCCGCTCTGGAGCCCGGCGGTGGACATCTTGAAAACGCGCCGGCAATGGATTTGGGCGACACAGATTCTTTCGGGCGCGCTGCTGGCCGCTGTCGCGTTTGCAATTCCCGCGCCGCATTTTTTCCAACTGACTCTGGCTCTATTTACGCTCGTCGCCTTCAACTCCGCCACGCACGACATCGCCGCAGACGGTTTTTACATTCTGGCGCTGCCGGGGCATGAACAGGCCTGGTTTAGCGGCGTCCGAAACACATTTTATCGCGTGGCCAACATCGCCGCTCAAGGCTTGCTTGTCGTGCTGGTTGGCGAATGGGAAAAGCGAACGGGTAATTTTGCGAGGGCGTGGGCGGGGGCATTTGCGATGATGGCTGGATTCATGTTGTTGCTGGGCATTTATCACCGGCTGATCCTGCCGCGCCCGACCGCCGACTCGGCGCATCCGGAAAAATCCATTGGAAATTTCCTGTCCGATTTTGCTGGAACGTTCGCCTCCTTTTTTCGCAAGCCGAAAATCGTCACGCTGCTCGCGTTCATCCTGCTCTACCGGTTTGGCGAAGCGCAATTGCTCGGCGTGGCAAAATTATTTTTGCTCGATGGCCGCGCCCAGGGCGGCCTGGCGTTGACGGACGGCCAATTCGGATGGATTTACGGGACCGCCGGCGTCGCGGCGCTGCTGGTGGGCGGGTTGCTCGGCGGATTTGTCGTGGCGCGGCGCGGGCTGAAGTCCTGGCTGTGGCCGATGTTGCTGGCGATTCACCTGCCGGACGCGGTGTTCATCTGGCTCGCTTATGTCCAACCGCAAAGTCTGGCGGTCATCGGGGCGGGCGTGGCGGTTGAGCAGTTCGGTTACGGTTTCGGATTCACGGCGTTCATGCTTTACCTGATTTATGTCGCGCGCGGCGAACACGCGACGGCGCACTACGCCATTTGCACCGGGTTCATGGCGCTGGGCTTGAATCTGCCGATGGCTTGGAGCGGCCAATTGCAGGAATTCCTCGGCTATCAGCACTTCTTCGTCTGGGTGATTCTGGCGACGATTCCCAGTTTCATCGCCGCACTGCTCATCCCGCTGGACGCGGAATTCGGAAAACGCAACGGAAAATGATTTGTTTGAACGCCCCAGATTGCCCAGAATCCAAGTTCACAATGAAATCAATCCGATTCAATTCTGTTTGCCGCGCGCTGCTGCTGCCGGCGTTGCTGCTGGAATTTTCCGCGAGCGCGCAAACGTTCGTTCTTTCAAACGCCGCGCCGCGCGCCATTCCGCGCCGCGCCAGCATCATCCTGGTGGTCGCCGACGGACTCGGCTACGGCGATTTGAGCTGCTACGGCCAGACGAATTTCCAGACGCCAAACCTCGACAAGCTAGCCGCCGAAGGCATCCGCTTCACGAATTATTCTGCCGGGGCCGCGGCGGAATCGCCCGCCCGCGCGGCGCTGATGCTGGGAAAGGATTCCAGCCATTTGCGGCAGCGCGCGGACGCGGATGTTCCGCTGGCGCCGGATGAAATCACCGTCGCGCAAATGCTGAAAAATTCCGGCTATCGCACCGGCATGATTGGCGAATGGAACCTGGGCGGCGAAAATTCCGGCGGCGCGCCGTGGAAAAAGGGTTTCGACGAATTCGCCGGTTATCTGGACCCGAACGACGCGGGAAATTTTTACGCCGACTACATGTTCCGCTACTCGCCAAATTCTTCCTTCGACAAAGCCACCGGCAATTGGACCAATTGGAACCCGGCCCAGGGCGCGCCCACCGGCGGCAGGGAAATGATTTACGCGAACACCCAGGGCAAGAATCAATTCATCCCCGACCTGCTCACGAAGGCCGCGATGAATTTCATGCAAATCAACCAGCCCGACCCGGCCAACCGCTACCGCCCGTTTTTCCTGGTGTTGAATTTCAAAATCCCCGGCGACGGCAAAAGCCAGGTGCCGACCGACGCGCCGTTCTCGGAGGAAAAATGGCCGCAGGCGGCGAAGAACAAGGCGGCGATGATTGCACGGCTCGACGGCTACATCGGCCAGTTGACGGACCAACTGCAAAAGCTCGGCATGACGAACAATGCGGCGGTTTTCTTCACCAGCGCGACGGCTCCGAAAAAGAACGGCGCGGCAGACCCGGATTTTTTCCACGACATCGCGCCATCCAACGACCTGCGCGTGCCGATGATTGCGCATTGGCCGGGGACGATTCCAACCGGAGCAGTCAGCGATTTCAAATGGTCGGCGCGGGATTTTCTGCCGACTGCGGCGGGAATCGGATTCGCCAGGGCGCCGGAGGGCATTGACGGCGCTTCGATTTTGGCCGCGTTGACGGGGCGGACAAAAAAGTAAAATCATCTTGCGCCGGCGGGAACCGGCGCATTGTAATCGCGCTCCCGCTCGACCTTTTTGGCGGCGAAGCTCACCCACACGACCGTGAGCGTGAGGAATAATAAAACCGCCGCTAGCACAAACCACGGCCATTTGTAATGGCGCGGATTTTCCTTTGGTTCATTCATCTTAATCCTGATCGCAATCGTAATCTTAATCCATGTCGGCGGCGAATACGATTAAGAACAAGATTATGATTACGATGAAATTCAACCGCTTGAAAACTCGACCCGCAAAAATTTTCAGCTAGGCTGTGCGCCGTCAAAAAATGCACGACCAGGAATCACCGGAGAATCTGCCCGACGAGCCGGCGCCACAACCCGCCGCCCCGCCGCCGCCGGAACGCTCCGACGAGGCAGACGAAGGCGCTTACGCCGTCCTGCGAAACGCCGATTACGCGCGCTACCTCGTCGGGCGTCTCGTGGCGTCGCTCGGCCAGCAGATGCTCGTGGTGGCGATTGACTGGGAGCTTTACCGGCGCACGCACTCGGCGCTCGCCCTGGCGTTCGTCGGCCTGTCGCTGATGGTGCCGATGATTCTCTGCACGATTCCCGCCGGCCATTTCGCGGACACGTTCAGCCGGAAACAAATCATCCTCGTCACGACAGTCGTGCTGACGGTCGCCAGCCTCGGCCTGACGCTGTGTTCCGCGTTGCGCTGGCCCGTCGGATGGATTTACGTCTGCCTCGCCGTCATCGGCGCGGCGCGGACCTTTCTCTGGCCGGCGAGCGCGGCATTTGTGACCAGCCTGGTCCCGCTCAAACAATTCGCGCGCGCCGTCACGTTCAACAGCGGCGCGTTTCAATTGTCCTGCGTCCTCGGCCCGGTCGCGTTCGGCGCGGTCATCGCCATGACGCCGCACGCGGACGCGGGCGAGCACAGCACGGCATGGCCGGTCTATGCGCTGAACGTCCTGGCCTCAATCCTCTGCTTCGTGCTCGTCGCCTCCATCCGGCACGAGCACAAGGTGAAGCAGGCCGAACCAGTCTCCGTCAGAAGCCTGGTCGAGGGTTTTCGCTTCGTTTATCAAAGCAAAATCATCCTCGGCATCATCACGCTGGATTTGTTTGCGGTGCTGCTGGGCGGCGCGGTGACGATTTTGCCGATGTTTGCAAACGACATTTTTCGCGTCGGCGCCGGCGGCTTTGGCTGGTTGCGCGACGCGATGCCCATCGGCGCGGTCATTTGCATGGTGGTCATCGCGCACCGTCCGCCGCTGCAAAAAGCCGGACGCGCCATGCTGGTGTCGGTCGCCATTTTTGGCGCGGCGACGATTTTGTTTGGCGTCGCCAACCAAAACTGTTTCGGCCGGTGGCTCGCGCTGCCGGGCGCGTTTTGGTTCTGGTTTTCATTCGCCATGCTGGCGGTGGCGGGCGCGGTGGACAACGTGAGCGTCGTCGTGCGGCAGACGCTGGTGCAAATCCTGACGCCGGACGAGAAGCGCGGGCGCGTCTCGGCGGTCAACAGCCTGTTCATCGGCACGTCAAATGAACTCGGCGGTTTCCGGTCGGGCATCGTGGCGTATCTGTTCACGGTGCCGACATTTTTGGGCAGCGCTCATGCGACGGGCGCGATTGTGTCCACCGTGAGCGGCGGCATCGGGACGATTCTGGTGGTGCTGGCCGTGGCGTGGATCTGGCCGGAAATGCGGAAATACGGGAAGCTGGCGTGAAAGACTTTGACACGAATTAACACGAATTTTTACAGATTGAATTCGTGTTAATTCGTGAAATTCGAGTCTCAAAAAACGCTGGACAATTTTCCCCACTGGAATAAATTCAAGCCACTGAATGGAACGAGTTGTAAGATTTTTGGATCATACACGCTTGTTTTTGGCCAAGCCAATGGAAATGACTTGGTTAAGCGGTATCACCATATTTGCTTCGCTGTTATACGATCTAGCTTTTTTGATTCAAAATCGATTTGTTAGCGCGGAAGGTTATGCTTGGTGCGTTGTATTAGGTTTTTCAGGGCTTATTTTGTGTTTGGCGATGATTGGCCCATTGATTTTGACTTACTATCGAGCTGGCAAACGTCATACATTTGTGTTCGGGCTTGGTCTTACCTTCGGCTTAATAACTTTTTTCAGTTGGTATTATTTAATCAGCAATCACTGATCCAACGTTTACACTTCAACTTGACGCCGCCGCGCAGAGGTTTATTTTCGGCGCATGAGAAAGATTTTATTCGGGCTTTTCATTTGCGCCTTCGCCGCGTCGCTGGCTCCGGCGCAGGACGCGGCGACGCAGCAGTTGATTGACGAAATCAACGGCAGAATCCAGAACCTCACCGAAATGCAGGCGGCGCAGGGCAAGAAAATTGCCGACCTGGAAAAACAAATCAGCGATTTGAGCGACAAGCTGAACCAGCCCGCCGCGAACAGCAGCGCCAACGCGGATGACTTGAAGAAGCTCGCCACGCAGGTGAAGGACCTCGCCAAAAAACAGCAGGACGACAACGACCTGATTGTGAAGGAGCTTGAAAAACTCGGCAAAGGCGGAGGCATTCCGGCGACGAGCCATAAACCAACGACCGTTGCAACCGAGAATCCAGCCGCCAATCCAGGCGACAAGCAAAATGGCTACTGGCAGGTCCTCGGCAAAGGCGACACGATTTCCGCCATCGCGAAGGCCTATCAGGACAAGGGAATCAAAGTGAGTGTGAAACAAATCCTGGACGCAAATACGGGACTGGATCCGAACCACTTGAAGGTCGGCCAGAAAATATGGATTCCGCAGTCGGCGCCGTGATTTTGGACGCGGTTGATTATCGCGGCAGCTTGAAGTGCAGGATCAAAACGCCCGCCGCCGCGATGAGGCAATAGAAGCCGAAAAATTTCCAGCGTCCGCCTTCGAGCCAGCGAGAGAGCCATTTCAACGCCAGCAATCCGGCGAGAAAACTGAAGACCATGCCGGCAATGCCCGGCAAAAACAAACGCAGCAAGGATTCGTGGTCTCCCGGCGTCTGGTCTTTGAGCAGGCGCAGCGCCTCTTTTGCGATGATTGGCGGGGTCAGGACGACGGCGAGCGCGAAACTGAATTCCTCCAGTTTTTGTTTCGGCAGTCCGAGCAGCAGTCCGGTGGAGATGGTCGAACCGGAGCGCGAAAACCCGCGAAACGGCAGGCAAATTCCCTGCACGATGCCAATCCAGAACGAATGCGCGGGCTGGATTTCCAGGTGGCGCGGATTTTTTTCCTCCCGCAGGCCGGCGTAAATGATCAGAAGCCCAACCGCCGCCAGCGCGCCGGCCATCAGCGGCAGGTTGTTGAATAAATTTTCAACTTCCGCGTGCGCCGCGCCGCGCATGAAAACTTTTTCGATGACGATTTTCAGCCCGTAGCCGACGATTCCGGTGCAAATGGTGGCAATGACGATCTGGATGGCGAACCATTGAAGCTGCCCGGTGGAGGTGAAGTAATCGCGCTTCCAGCCTTTCCAGAAATAGACGATGACGGCGAACATCGTCCCGGTGTGCAGCATGACGAGCAGCATCGTCATCCCGGGGCTGGAGGGATTGAGGCCCATGATTTTTTCTGCGGCGATGACATGAGCCGAGCTGGAAACCGGCAGCAATTCGCACGCGCCCTGAATCAGCGCCAGGACCAGGATTTGAAAATAGGTCGGCATCATTGTAAAAAATCAGCCGCGATGACCGCGGCGGACAAGCAGGTCTGGCCGGGGCGGATTTATTTTTTCCGGCTGAAGAAGGACGTTTCCCCCTCGCGCTGTTTGACCTTGAGCTGGCCCAAAATGGAGTGCCAGCCGATGTAAATCTTGTGCCAGGCGTTTTCGATGCCGCGCAATTCGCCCTCGCCGACCTCGCTCAAGTAGCGCAGCGACGGCGCGCGGCCCACCAGCCCGATGATGTCCTCCTTGCCGGGCGATTGGACCTCGATGGAGGCGAAAATCATCTCCAGGTCCTGGATGAGGATGCTTTTGATTTCGAGAAACTGGTTCTCGTCCGCCGGGCCGAACTTTTTGGAGCGGGCGATTTCGATGAAGTGGTTGAACTGCTTCCAGCATTCAACGTGCGTTTCAATCTGGCTGACGAGTTGGTTGAGTCCTTTGGCATTCATGGCAAAAACAGTTTATTTAGTTGGGCGCCGGCATCAGCGCGGTTTGTGGGAAAAGGAAAATGATGGCGCCGCCGCGCAGCTCGCGGGCGGTGACGCGCAGGCTGCCGTAGTGAAGGCTGACCTCGGCCAGCGGCATCTGCGCCTCGCGCGCCTCCTGAAACAATTGAAGCACCGCGCGGCCGATCTCGCGCAACAACGGCTCCGGATAGGCCGACGAAACGGTGGCCGAAACCACCTCGCCGCGCTGGTTGATGGTGACGGTGCCGGACGGCAGTTGTTGAACCGCCGCGCGGCCGCCGAATAATTTTTTTAGGAATCCCATGAGGCGGAAAGTTTTTTTGTTTTTTCCAGCAAATGGCCTTCGCCAACTTCAGTCGGCCAACCGACGAGAAACGACCTGGTTTTGTCATCGCCGGAAAGGAGGAGCAGGCGGCGTTCCGAGCCGGCCCCGGCAACATGCGACAACGGCCCGGCTCCGAGTCGTTCGCCCAGGCGACGAGCGGTTTCGCTGGCTTGGCGCGCCCAGGAAGCCAGGCGCTCGCCTTGAAAGGTGCTCCACGACTCGATCTTGCCCTTGTCGGGAGGAACGACGACCACAAATTCAGCGCCCTCGGCGGCGAGCAGCGACAACTTCCAGACGTTTTTCTGGTGGTCGGCCCGCTCGACGAAGTCGGTCTGCGTGGGTTCGGTGACTTCGTCAATCGCCTGCGCGGATTCGAGCAGCAGGGCGTTGACGGATTTGACGATGGTGCGCTCGCGCTTCGGCTCGGCGGGCAGGTTTTCAAACGCGCCGGCCCTCCATGCCAGGATTTTCCGCAGCGCTGGCTCGCCGCGCGCGCCGCCAACCTCGGCGTCAATCAATTCGCCGTTTTGAATCCACAATTTTGCCACGAGCGGCCCGCGGGTGACGCGCAGCACGGTGGAGTTGCGAGAGAGACATTCCAACTGGATGATGTCAATGAGGCTTTTGTTTTGGACGCCGCGGAAACCGTGGGGCGTTTCGTCGCCCAGCAGGGATTCCAGGCAGTCCAGAAACAATTTCACGTCCCGCTGCATGTCGGTCTTCAGCCAGAACAAATCCACGCCCAGAATGTAGGCGCGGGAGCGGAACTCCTCGTCCTCCAGCCCCGTCAGCACCACCGTGCGCAGTTCGGGAAAACGCCGGCGGACAATGGTGAGCACCTGCAAGCCGTCCATCCGGGGCATTCGCAGGTCGCAAATCAGCAGCCGGAACGGCTCGGCATCCAGTTGGGCCACGGCGCGCGTGCCGGTGCTCGCGGTGCGGACTTCCGGCTTGCTGGGAAGTTGCGCGAGTTGTTCACGGCAGACTTCCAGCCAGTCGGCGTCATCGTCCAAAACCAGAATTTTGCGTGTCGTTTCCATTTCCAACGCACCATCGCTAGCGCCTTCCCCGCCAAAACACAAGCCGGAAAATTCGCCATCGCCGGATTGAAGCAATCGGCGTTCCCGCCGGTCGAAGCCCCGGATGCTGGGGATTTTCAAATTTCAGCGTTGAATTGTGGACACTTTATCCAGCAATGGAACAGGAGGATGCCAACAAACTGGACAATAAGGCCGTATTTACAAACATCCCAATTGGCGCATTTCCTGCTTAACTTCCCGTTTGACGAAAAAAATGAAATTGCGATTTGACAGCCCGAACGGCAGATATGAATGTAATGCCCAATAAAGTGAAAATGAGGTTTGCAGGATTCCTGCGTGGATGGCTGCAGCGATTTGATGGCGACGACGCGGAAGTGGCGCCGCCAGCCCGCGCCATTGCCCCCGCCCCATCAACGGCACCCGTCAGCGCGCCGCCGGCTTCCACCACCGGCGACGAGTTGGAATTGCCCCTCCAGCCGATCTTGGAAAAATTGCCGACGAATTTGCGCGTGACATTGACCCGGCCCATTGCCGAACTGGGGCAGGCCACCATTTCCATTCCCACGGGACAGCTCCTTCCGCAACTGGCGACCGGCTCGGTAAAAATTCTTTTCGGCCAGTTGCGCGCCGCCGCGCCCAGCCTGTTCCGCATCGGGCCTGAACAGGACGCGCTGCCGGTCGCGCTCCCGCTGAACGAAGTGGTGAAGCGATTAAGCTCCAAAATGCTCGCCTCCGCGCCGGCGCGAAAAACGGTGACCGTGTCCGATGAAATTACCGGGCCGTTTGAAAAGCGCGCCAGGGAAACCAGCTTCGCCGTGACCGCCCCGGCCGTTACTCGCGCGACCGCGCCGGCCGCCGCCGCGCCGCGTCCGCCGGAACCGGTCGCGTCCACGAGCAGCCATTTTGCCGCAGCGACAGCAACGACACCGACACCGGATGGTTTGATTTTGGTGCCGCTCGCGGCGCTCGCCGAAAAATGGCCGGAGCCAATGCGCGCCGAGCTGGCCCATTGCAACCTGCCTGACGCGCAGATTGCCCTGCCGCTTGAGCTGCTGGAATCGACGTTGAAGCATGGGCGGATGATTCTCCCTTGGCGGACTTTGCGGTCATGTATCCGACCTGCACCACTCACAGTCACGTCGGCTCGCGACAGTTTTGAACTGGCCCTGCCGTTGAAAATCATCGTGCCACTGTTTCTCGCGCAATACAAACCCGCGCCAAAAAGCCGGCCCGCTCCGCCGCCGGCGGATATTCCGGATTTGATCTCCGGTCTCCCGCAGCCGCCCGCGGAGCCGCCCAAACCTGCCGCCAAGCCGGTGGATTCTTACATTTCACGAACCGATTTCTACGTCTGGAATGATACGTCGGACACCGCCCTCATTGATCGGGACACTGTCAAGCAAAGCAAGCCCGCCGCGCCGACGCCCGAACCCGCGCCGGTTCCGCCTCCTGCCGCGGCCCGAATTGAAGCCGTTCCAACGCCGCCCGTCGAAGCCGTTCCGCCCGCGCCCGAACCCGCGCCGGTTTCGCCCCCTGCCGCAGCCCGAATTGAGGTTGCTCCAATGCCGCCCGTCGAAGCAATTCCGCCTGCGCCCGTCCCATCCGAGCCACCGCCGGTGGCGGCAACCCGGATTGCGGAGAACGGCAACGTCCCGGCGGATGCACCCCGCAGCGAACCCGTCGAAGTCAAACCTCCGTCGTCGGCTGCTACCGACCTCATCACCCGGCGCGCCACGCCGCGGGAAATCACCCGGCGCGCCATCGCGCTGCCCGGAGTGGCGGG
>Ga0070711_100001085_pt1 | contig 14533 bp, 14 predicted proteins | sample LARL53metaG_FD_65452 | JGI IMG/M metagenome (GOLD analysis project Ga0070711, IMG submission 65452) | Corn, switchgrass and miscanthus rhizosphere microbial communities from Kellogg Biological Station, Michigan, USA - LAR L5-3 metaG | ecosystem: Host-associated > Plants > Roots > Rhizosphere ... | reverse complement strand
GATCTTCTCGCGCGCGCCGTTATGTCCGCATGAGGCGACGACGCGATCACCGACTTTGACAGCGGTGACGCCGGCGCCGACGCTCTCGACCACGCCCGCGATTTCGGCGGCTGGCGAGAACGGGAACGGCGGCTTGATCTGGTATTTGCCCTGGATCATCAGGATGTCGAAGAAATTCAGCGCCGCCGCCTTGATCGCGATCACGGCCTCGCCCGGGCCGGCCACGGGATCCGGCACGTCGGCCAGCACGAGGTCATCGGGTTGGCAATATTGGGAGCAGAGGATGGCTTTCATGGATCTGACCTGATTTCGCGCGGACAAGGAGTGTTCAATACTCCATGCCGGATTTGGGGCCCGGGGACAATCGGGTTTCATGGGTTTGATCGAAGGAAGATCCATCCTCGTCATTGCGAGCGCAGCGAAGCAATCCATGGCGCGGCAAGCCGAGATATGGATTGCTTCGTCGCTTCGCTCCTCGCAATGACGAGGAGATAAAAATGGGAGTGAACTATGTTTGAAAAAGGCCTGCTGAAGGGGAAACGCATCCTGGTCACCGGCGGCGGTTCGGGGCTCGGTGCGGCGATGGGGCGCCGCTTTCTCGAGCTTGGCGCCGATCTCGTCATTTGCGGCCGCAGGCTCGAGCTGCTCGAGGCGACCGCCGCCGAGATGCGTCAAAGGACCGGCGGCAAGGTCAGCGCGATCCGTTGCGACATTCGCGACGGCGCCGCAGTCGATGCGATGATGGATGCGGCGTGGGGCGCGGCGCCGGTCGACGTGCTGGTCAACAATGCGGCTGCGACCTTCATCGCGCAGTCGGAGCAATTGTCGTTTCGTGCGGCGGACGCGATCCTCGCGCCGACGCTGCATGGCACGATGTATTGCACGCTCGCCGCCGGCAGGCGCTGGATCGAAGGCAAGCGCAAGGGCGTGGTGCTTTCGATTCTCTCGACCTCGACCATCACGGGGCGCGCGTTCACGGTGCCCTCGGCGATGGCGAAGTCAGCGGTGCTGGCGATGACCAGGAGCCTTGCGGTGGAGTGGGGACCGAAGGGCGTTCGCACAGTCGCGATCGCGCCAGGCGCATTTCCGACGCCGGGCGCCACGGGGCAGCTTCGTCCCGAGGGCCGCGACCAGAGCTGGGCGTCGCGCAATCCACTCGGCCGCGCCGGTGAACATTGCGAGCTTGCGAATCTTGCGAGCTTTTTGATTTCGGATGAGGCCGGCTACATCAATGGCGAAATGGTGGTGCAGGATGGCGGCGCGCACCTGCGCTCATCGGGCGCGGAGGATTTGCTGCAGTGGACCGACGCGCAGTGGGAACAGCAACGCGCCGCGCGCGCAAAGGGTTGAACGGTAATCGATTCCGCGCCTCGACCAGCCTTCCCAAATCGGCGTTTCCCGGATATGGCTTTCGCCGGGACCGCGGGCCATCTTCCAGTCACAATGATAAGGGAACCAGACCGCATCATGTTTTTTCGGCGGCTGTTGGCACCATTGATGATGGCGTGCGCGCTGTTGTGCGGAGCGCGAGGTTTTGCGCAGACGCAAACGGCGCCGCCGAAGGCCGCCAAGAGCGAGGCCGCCAAGAGCGACGCTGCCAAGAGCGCCGCCGCCAAGCCGGCTGCTGCGAAGCAGGAACCGGTCAAGCCGCCGCCCTCAATGACGGGCGGCGTGGAGCCGACACTGATCGGCCAGTTCGGCACATGGGGCGCCTATTCGGCCACGCCAAACGGCAAGCGTGTTTGCTTTGCGCTCGCAAAGCCGACGTCCTCCAAGACCAATCCACCGAATCGCCCGCGCGATCCCGCCTATGCGTTCGTCTCGACGCGACCGGCCGAGAAGGTCGTGAACGAAGTTTCGATCATGATCGGCTACGCGCTGAAGCCGGGCTCGGAATCGTCATTCGAGGTCGGTGGCGCTTCCTATGCGATGTACACCCAGGGCGACGGGCTCTGGATCAAGAACGCCGCCGAAGAGGATCAGATGGTCCAGGCGATGCGCCGCTCTGCCGACGCCGTGGTCAAGGGTGTCTCGGCCAAGGGCACGGAGACGACGGACACGTTCTCGATGAAGGGCCTGTCGCAGGCCCTCGACAAGATCGCGCAAGACTGCCGCCGCTAGTCGCGGTCGCATTTGACGCGAAAATTGCTATATAGCGGTTTGAAGCCTTTTGGTCGTGATGGCCGGCAGACAAGTTCACGCGGTTCTGCGCAAGCTTGACTGCGGGCCGGGCATGACGACGTCATAGCAACATCCGGGTCACTTGAATGCAATCGATCGAGCCTGCGAATACCTCGGCGCTCCTGGAAAAGACCCCGCTCGAAACCTATGTGCCGCCGGCCAGGCCGTCGCTGATCGGGTTGTCGCGCGCGGAGCTGGCCGAGCGGCTCGGCGATATCGGCGTCGCACCTGCCCAGCGCAAGATGCGCGTGCAGCAGCTCTGGCACTGGATCTATTTTCGCGGTGCCCGAAGCTTTGACGAGATGACGAGCGTGTCCAGGGATACGCGGGCAAAATTGGCCGAACACTTCACTGTCGACCGGCCCGAAGTCGTCGCCGAGCAGATCTCGAATGACGGCACGCGAAAGTGGCTGTTGCGGCTGCCGAGCGGCGACAAGGCGGAGAGGGCGCACGAAGTCGAATGCGTCTATATCCCCGAGACCGATCGCGGCACGCTGTGCGTCTCCTCGCAGGTCGGCTGTACGCTCAATTGCTCTTTCTGCCACACCGGCACGCAGCGCCTGGTGCGCAACCTCACCGCCGGCGAGATCGCGGGCCAGGTGATGGTAGCGCGCGATCGCCTCAATGACTGGGCCGATCGCGAAAACGGCACGCGCCTCGTCACCAACATCGTGATGATGGGCATGGGCGAGCCGCTCTACAATTTCGACGCCGTGCGCGACGCGCTCCTGATCGTCTCGGACAATGAGGGTATCGGCATCTCCCGCCGCCGCATCACGCTGTCGACCTCCGGCGTGGTGCCGAACATCATCCGCGCCGGAGAAGAGATCGGCGTGATGCTGGCGATCTCGCTGCACGCGGTTCGCGACGAGCTGCGCAACGAGCTGGTGCCGCTCAACCGCAAATACCCGATTCACGAATTGCTGCAGGCCTGTCGCGATTATCCGGGCGCATCGAACGCGCGGCGCATTACGTTCGAATATGTGATGCTCAAGGACGTCAACGATTCGCTTGACGATGCCAGGCTGTTGGTAAAAATGCTCAAGGGCATTCCCGCCAAGATCAACCTGATTCCGTTCAATCCATGGCCGGGCACGCGTTACGAATGCTCGGACTGGGAGCAGATCGAGAAATTCTCCGAATACATCTTCAACGCCGGCTATTCGTCGCCGGTGCGCACGCCGCGCGGCCGCGACATTCTCGCTGCCTGCGGTCAGCTCAAGTCGGAGACCGAAAAGCTCTCGGCGCGGGAACGCCAGGCGCTGCGCGCCATGGCGATGACGGATTGACGATGTCGCGAGCCTGCGGTTCATCATTGCGAGGAGCGAAGCGGCGAAGCAATCCATATCTCGGCAAGGTACGCCATGGATTACTTCGCGGAACCTCTCATCGGGCCGCGCTTTGCGCGGACCCGTTAGCTCGCAATGACAGGGCGCGACAATGGCATTGATCGGCCGCCTTTTCGTCATTGCTTTCGCCTTCCTTGCCGCGAGCCTCGTTGCGGGCATGATCGTGGTCGCGGCGGTGATGTTTCCCGAGTTCAGCGATCTCGGCACCGGTCCGGTGGATCAGGGCGTTCTTGAAATCCTGGTCGGCTTCAGCTTCATCTTCATCACCGGCTTTGCCCTTTTGCCGGCGGCGATCATTGCGCTGATCACGGAAGCGTTCTCGATTCGCAGCTTGCTTGCTTACGCCATCGGCGGAGCGCTGGTCGGTTTGGCCTGCTATCTCAGCCTCGTCCCGTTCGACACCGATACCTGGGGTTTCAACGGCATCGTGCGCCGTCACATGGAAATCATGACCGGTGCCGGGATCGTGGCCGGCATGGTCTACTGGACGGTCGCAGGCCGCAACGCCGGCGCCTGGCGCAAGCCGCCGCTGCGGCGTCCGCCGCCCCCGCCGCTGCCCTCCGGGTCGCGGCCGCCGCCGCTCTAAGGGCCTTCATCGCGGAATGACGATGACCCACAGGGGTTTTCATCCCCGCTCCGCTCCGCTAAACCGCGCCCATGAACCGGACCGGCCTCTTCATTGCGCTGTCGCTGGCGCTCGTCGTGGGCGTCGTGTTCGGGATCTATCCCGAGCTTGACCTGAAGCTTGCGGCTCTGTTCTTCGATCCGCAGACCAGGAGCTTTCCGCTGAAGGCGAGCGCCTGGGCGGCCTTCGTGCGCGATGCCGCCATGTGGATCACCTGGGCGATGGTGATCCCCGCGCTTGGCGCGCTGGTCCTCAAGATGTGGCGTCCGGACCGGCCGCTCCTGATCTCAGGGCGAGCCATCCTCTTTCTTCTCACGACGCTGGTGTTGTCCTCGGTCGTGCTGTCCAACGTTGTCTTCAAGAGCTATTGGGGGCGGCCGCGCCCTGTCGTTGTCACGCAATTCAACACCGGAGAGTTCAACCGGCTTGATTTTGTGCCGTGGTGGGATCCGCGCGGCGGCTGCGCCCGGAATTGCTCGTTCTTCTCCGGAGAAGGCTCCGCCGCGTTCTGGGCCGTTGCGCCGGCAGCTCTCGCCCCTCCCGCTTTTCGCCCACTCGCCTATGTCGCGGCGATGGCGTTTGGCACGGCAACGGGCGTGATGCGCATGGCCTTTGGCGGGCATTTCTTCACCGACATCGCTGCCGCCGGGATCGTCACCTTCCTGGTGGTCTGGCTGAGCTACGGCCTGCTGTACCGCTGGCCGAAGACGCGGATATCCGATGAGGCCATCGATGCCGCGCTGACGCGGATGGCCTGGCCGGGCTACCGGCTCCGTCAGCGCTGGCGTCAGGCGGAATGATCGGCCCCTCGGCCGCCATCTAAATGCGTGCCCATGTCGGCAAAATTTGATATGCGCGCATCCAAGCAACGAACGACGTCTCGAAATCCCGACCGATTGGAAGCTCCATGAGTACGATCCTGAAAAGCCTGCCCAAGGGGGAAAAAGTCGGCATCGCTTTTTCCGGTGGTCTCGACACCAGCGCGGCGCTGTTGTGGATGAAGCAGAAGGGCGCCCGCACCTATGCCTACACCGCCAATCTCGGCCAGCCCGACGAGGCCGATTACGACGAGATTCCGCGCAAGGCGCGCGAATTCGGCGCCGAAAATGCCCGCCTCGTGGATTGCCGCACGCAGCTGGTTCACGAAGGCATTGCCGCTGTCCAGTCGGGCGCCTTTCATGTCTCCACCGGCGGCATCGCCTACTTCAACACCACGCCGCTCGGACGCGCCGTGACCGGCACGATGCTGGTCTCGGCCATGAAGGAGGATGGCGTCAACATCTGGGGTGACGGCTCCACATTCAAGGGCAACGATATCGAGCGCTTCTACCGCTACGGCCTGCTCACCAATCCGAATTTGCGGATCTACAAGCCCTGGCTGGATCAGCAGTTCATCGACGAACTGGGTGGGCGCGCGGAAATGTCGGCGTTCATGACGGCACACGGCTTCGCCTACAAGATGAGCGCCGAAAAGGCCTATTCGACCGACAGCAATATTCTCGGCGCGACCCACGAAGCCAAGGATCTCGAGCGGCTCGATAGCGGCATCAAGATCGTCAACCCGATCATGGGCGTGCCGTTCTGGCGCGATGACTGCAACGTCAAGGCCGAGAAGGTCGTCGTGCGCTTCGTCGAAGGCCAGCCGGTCGCGCTGAACGGCCAGACCTTCGCTGACCCTGTGGCGCTGTTCCTCGAGGCCAATGCCATCGGCGGCCGGCACGGCCTCGGCATGAGCGACCAGATCGAGAACCGGATCATCGAAGCCAAGAGCCGCGGCATCTACGAAGCGCCCGGCATGGCGCTGCTCCACATCGCCTACGAGCGCCTGGTCACGGGCATCCACAACGAAGACACCATCGAGCAATACCGGATCAGCGGCATGCGGCTTGGCCGCCTGCTCTACCAGGGCCGCTGGTTCGATTCGCAGGCCCTGATGCTGCGCGAAACCGCGCAACGCTGGGTGGCCCGCGCCGTCACCGGCGAGGTGACGCTCGAGCTGCGCCGCGGCAATGATTATTCGATTCTCAACACCGAGAGCCCGAACCTGACCTATGCGCCGGAGCGGCTGAGCATGGAAAAGGTGGAGGATGCCCCGTTCACGCCGGCCGATCGCATCGGCCAGCTCACCATGCGCAATCTCGACATCGCCGATACCCGCGCCAAGCTCGGCCTCTATAGCAAGACCGGCCTGATCTCGAGCGGAGACGGCACCGAGATCTTCCGGCTGGAGAGCGACAAGGGCGACAAGGGCTGAAGCGCGCAAGTCGCAGTCGTCATTGCGAGGAGCCAACGGGTCGCGCGAATGCGCGCCCGATGACAGGCTCCGCGACGAAGCAATCCATCCCACGCGTGTGGACAGATGGATTGCTCGCTTCGCTCGCAATGACAATGGAGAGTTAGCGGCCGTCTTGCTTCACCTCACCCGCAGCGCGTCGAGCAGCGAGCGGAACGCGCGCGCGTAATCGGCGCCGATCTTGCCGATATCGGGGCCGGCGGACACGGCAACGGCCGCTTCCGTCACTGCGCCGAGCAGCAGGCGCGCAAGCGGCTCGATCGGCTGTTTTGCAATCAGGCCTGCGTCCATGGCCGCGGCAAGGGCGCGCGGAAACTTGCCGCCAAAATGTTTCGCGTCGATCTCGCGCCAGCGCTCCCAGCCGAGCACGGCGGGGCCATCGCGAAGGATGATCTGCCCGGTCGGCCCCTTCGAGCATGCGTTGAAATAGCCCTGCGTGCCCGCGGCCATCGCGGCCAGCGGATCCTTCTCGGCGCGTGAGACGCGGTCGAGGTCGGAGACGAGTTCCAGCGAGGTCTGCTCGAACACCGCCTCGAACAGCGCTTCCTTCCTGGGAAAGTGGTGATAGAGCGCGCCCTTGGCGAGACGCGCGCTCGCGGCGACGTCGTCCATCGTCGTCGCCGCGAAGCCGCGCTCGCCGAAGAAGCGCTTCGCGGCCTTGATGATCGCCGCCCTGGTCCTTTCGCGCCGCTCGGCCTGGGTTGCCATGGGCGGATTGTCTAGCGCATTTTCATTCCCGGGCCAATTGACATACCGACTGCCGGTCGGTAAGTACCGACCATCAGTCGGTTATTGGAGTATGCCATGCCCACGCTCGAAACCTTGCGGGCCTTTGCAGATACGGTCGAATCAAACGACCATGTCGGCGCTATCAGGAAATTCTACGCAGCCGACGCGAAGACCCGGGAAAATGACGGCGAGTGGCGGGTCGGCCGCGATGCCCTGGCCGCGCGCGAAGCCGCAGTGCTGGCCTCGGTTGCCGGCGTCAAGACCACGCGCCTTGGCCCGTTGCTGCTCGAGGGCGATCGTTCCGCGATTTGCTGGCGCTTCGAATTTACTGGCAAGGACGGCAAGGTGCGCGGCATGGAAGAGGTCGCCTGGCAGACCTGGCGCGGCGAACAGTTGATCGAAGAGCGCTTCTTCTTCGACCCGCAGCAGATGAAGCGGTGACGGCGGCTACGAACAGTCGTGTGCTCCCTCGCGCCGCACGCGGGACGAGATGACGCGGAGCCGCAGCCGCGCAAGTAAGCGTGCCCCAAAGAAATGGCCGGGATCTCTCCCGGCCATTGGCATGCGTTTCGTGCTCGCACCTATCGCGGCGGCGCGGTGCCAGGCGGGGGCGGCGGCAGCGATGCGGTGTTGCCGTTCAGCAGCGGCGTGATGCGGCGGATCGTGACGCGCCGGTTGATGCGGCTCGGTCCGTCCGTCTGCTCCTTCAGATATTGCGAGCCATAGCCCTGCGAGGTCAGGTTTTCAGCCGGCACCTGGAATTGCTGGGTAAGCAACTCGGCCGCCGATTCCGCGCGGCGGTCGGACAGCGACAGATTGTCGGTGTCGTTGCCGGTGGCGTCGGTGTGGCCCTCGATCAGGAACACCTCGCGCGGATTGCGCTGGATGGCGCGATTGAGCCCGTCGGCAATCACCTGCAGCTTCGAAGCCTGGTCCGGCGTGATCTCCCAGGAGCCGAGGTCGAAGTTGATGCTGTTGACGTCGATGCTCGGCATCAGCATGCGCACGTTCGGGCTATAACGGATCTCCTCCAGCGAATACCGTCGATCCAGACGCTCCACCGGGGGCGCCAGCATGGTGTCGTAGATCAGATCCGGCGGCGCGTCCGCGGCGTCGACGATGTAGCGGTCATAGGGGATGCGCACGATCGGCGGCGGAAGGTCGACGAAGAAGCCGCCGACGGAGCGCGGATCGCGATAGGTGTTGTCGATGATGATGATCTCGCGGCCGTCGCGGTCGCGCCGGATCCGCCGCAGCAACTGGCCGTCGGCGCCGACCACGGTGATGACCTCGCTGCCGTCGGGACGGATCACGATGGTTCGGTTTTCGCCCCCGATGACTTCCGAGCGAATGTCGCGTGCGCCGTAGCGGAAGCGCTCCAGCTCGTTATGGCGGACGAATTCCTGGCCGCTCGGATCGCGGATGATGATACGGCCGGGCTCGGTGATGATGGTGCGGCCGCCCTCCTGAACCTCGCGGCGCTGGCCGCGGAAATCATCGATGTGCTGCGGCCCCTGCCGCGCCGCGCCGATCGCGAGCGGCGTCAACACGGCGGCGGCCGCCACTCCAGCGCCAATGGCAGGTAGCGGAGCGGTGACCGTGGGCGCCCGGCGGAAGGCCGGCGCGACGGTGGGCGGCGCATTCTGCACGTTGCCGGGCGGGGGCGCCGCGTTGGGCGCGGCGGGCACGACGCTGGGCACTGTCGGCGGCCTGCCCGGCGGTGGGCCTCCAGGGATCGGCGAAGCTGCGGACGAGGGAGCCGGCGTAGCAGGAGCAGCCGCAGGAGGGACCTGCTGGGTTCTGCCCTGCGGCGTCGGGGTGGTGACCGGCGCTGCATTTGGAGCTGGTGCCGCGTTCGGCGTGGCCGTTGGTGCGGGCGCTGCGCCACCGGGCTGGCCGCCATGCTGCGGACCACCTGGCGGAGGCGTGCCGGGACGTCCCTCGCGATGCTCCTCGCGCGGTGCAACGGCGGCTGGCGGTGTTGACGTTTGCGGTGCGGCCGTCGGGGGCGCAGCCGTTGGCGGCGCTGCTGTTGGCCCAGGCGTGGGCCGCGCGGGCGCAGCAGCCGGCGGTGGTGGAGGTGGGGGCGGCGGCGTGGCCGGTCTCGCGGCGGGAGGCGCAGGAGGCGGCGTTGCCGGCCGTGCAGCCGGAGGAGGAGGCGGTGGTGGTGGCGCCGCATGCGGGGGCGGCGGCGGTGGCGCTGCGGGCTTGGGCGGCGGCGGGGGTGGAGCTGCCGGCTTTGGTGGGGGCGGCGGCGGCGCCGCGGGTTTGGCGGCGGGAGGCGCTGCGGGCGGCGCAGGTCTTGCCGGAGGCGGTGCGGCCTTCGGCGGCTGCTTCGGTTTGCCGTCAGGGCCTTTTTCTTCCTTGGCCTGCGCTACGACGACAGGCGCGCTTTGCGCGTGCGACACTGAGCTGGCGAATTGCATCGCGCTGAGCGCGGTCGTGGCAAGCAGCAGCAGGCGAAGGTTCTTCATATGATCTGGATCCCGCGGTTTCTTGACGTTTGCCGATCAACAACCAGCGTTAGGCCGGATTGTGGCGCGGTTCAAACGCTGATTCGGATTTATTTTTCCGGGCATAGCACGTGAATGCAGCATTATTCATGATGCATTCAGGGCATCAGGAACCACCCAGCTCAGTTCATGGCCGCTGATCGGTGGCGGGATTGGGAGTGGCAGGCCCGTTCGGTCCGCGCTGGGGAACCTCGTCGGGCATCCGGCCGGGCAATTCATTTGGCGGTGAGGGCTCGCCGGGCTCGCGCAACGGTGGCGGCACCTCCGGCCGCGGATGTCCCGGAGGATCTTCGCGTGGCGGTTCGGTCGGCGTGCCCGGGACCGGCGATGGGATCTCGGGCGGTTCGATCGGCGTTCCAGATGCGGTCAGCATTTACATCGCGACCTTGCTGTTATCGCCGATCTTCGGCCTCGTCCCGGTCATCGCCGCGGCCGCCATCTTCGCATAGGAGATCACGCTCCCGGGCGCGTCCCAATACTCGGCGTCTTCGGGCGTGATCTTGAGAATGCGGATATTCGGATCGTCGGCGCTGTCCCACCAGGCCTTCGCGGGCGTCGAAAACAGCTCCTTGATCTTGGCGCGATCATTGCCCACGACGGCCGTGCCCGTGAGCGAGACATATTTCTGGCTGCCCGCATCGGCGAACGCGAGATTGACGGAAGGATCGCGCGCGATCTCATCGTCCTTGTGATGCCGGGCATCGGTCAGGAAATAGATCGCGTTCTCGTCGCGCTTCAGACAAGCGCTCATCGGGCGCGCGCGAAGCTTGTCGCCGTCAGAGGTGACCAGCATCGCAAAGCCGATCTTGTTCATCAGTTCCCAGACGCGGTCGACATTGGCTGCGTTGTCGGTCATGTTTCTCTCCCTGTAGAGAGCGACAACGGCTCGTTCCGCGCGATGTTCCTGCGGGAGCTGAAGCTAGGCGCGCAGAAGGAATGTGTTGCTGCGGGTTCGGCCCGCTTCCCCATAGCCGCGCGACACCATGTCTGCGATGCAGTCCTGCTCCCACTCCTTGCGCGAGAGATGCTCGATCACGACCGCGCGCGGCCAGAGCGATGGCGGCGCTTGCCTGAAGAATCCCGTCAGGACCCGGTCCTCAAAGCCCTCGATGTCGATCTTCAGCGCATCGACTTTTGTGATGGCATTGTCTTCAAGGATGCGCTGGAGCCGTAGCGAAGGCACCTTGATGGCATTAGCCCCGGCTGTGCCTGCGACAATGTGGCTGGCGCCGAGATTGCCGCCGTCGGTCTCGATCATCAGTTCGCCGTCGGCCGCGCCGGCTGCCGCCGCTACCAGTCTTGTCTGTGTGTAGCCGCTCGCCTTGTTGTTGAACGCCAGCCGCGCATGGGTGACCGGGTGCGGCTCGACCGCAATCACCGTGCCGTCAGCACCGACATGGCGCGCCAGCACCATGGCGTAGGTTCCGACATTGGCGCCGAGATCGACGAACACGCCGCCCGGTGGCGTATGGGCGCGCAGAAAATCCAGCTCTTCGAGATTGTAGTCGGGATTGAACAGCGCGCCGCGCTCTGTCGCGCTTGCCTGATGATAGAAGCGGAACGACGCGCCCTGATATTGCACGTCGACGGGACCCCGACGCAGCAGATTGACCAGTCGCGACAGAAAGGGACGGAACGCGCCGCGCTTCAGCCGCGAGCGATGCGCCAGGCGGATGACCGCCGCCTGCGACGCAGTCGGCGCAAACGCGCCGAATGGCGCCGGCGATGGGTCGTTGTCGGGAATCAATTCGAAAACCCTCGGCAATGCGGCGACGGAGCGGCGCATGCATAGCCGGTTTTGCGTGTGACTCCAACGAAATCACGCGGCCTTCCTGCTTGCCTTCGCCGTGCGATGGCGCAGGAAGCTGCCGAGCAGCCGGCGCTTGCCCTTGCGCGGGATCAGCTCGATATCGCTGACGAGCCTTGCGCCGCCCTTGCGGCGTTCCAGCGTGATCTTGCGGCTGTGAAAGGCCTCGAGTTCCGCGCGATGCGCGACGCTGATGATGGTGGCCTTTGACAGCTCCTTCATCACCATCTGCATCATCTTGTCCTGGCTCTTGTCATCGAGCGCAGAGGTGGCTTCGTCCAGCACGATGATGTCGGGGTTGTGCAGCAACAGCCGCGCAAAGGCGAGACGCTGCTTCTCGCCGCCGGATAGCGTCTGGTCCCATGGCGCGTCGTCCTCGATCTTGTCCCTGAGATGATCGAGCCCGACCTTGCTCAGCGCTTCGCCAATCTCCTCGACGCTCCAGCTGTCGGCGGAGCCCGGATAGGCGACCGCGCGGCGCAGCGTGCCCGACGGCACGTAAGGCCGTTGCGGCAGCATGAACAGCCGCCGGTCGGCATGGAAGTTGACGCTGCCGCCGCCCCATGGCCAGAGCCCGGCGATGGCGCGCACCAGCGTACTCTTGCCTGAGCCGGATTCGCCGGCGACCAGCAGGCGTTCGCCCGGCTCGATCACGACCTCGGCCTGGTCGACAACGGCGGTGCCGTCATCGAGCGACACCGAGAGATCGTTGAGGCTCAGCATCGCCTCGCCCTCGGTCTCGCCGCGCGAGATGCGGCCGAAACCGCCGCCCTGCTCGGCGCGCTCGAGTCCGTCGAGCGACATCATGAGCGAGGCGATACGCCGCGCGCAGGCGTTCCAGTCGGCGAGCCGCGGATAATTGTCGACCAGCCAGCCGAACGCGCCCTGCACGATAGTGAAGGCGGACGCTGCCTGCATCACCTGGCCGAGACTCATGCTGCCGTCGAGAAATTTCGGCGCGCAGAGCAGCAGCGGCACGACGGGTGCGATGAGACTCGATCCCTGCGACACCAGCGTGGTGCGCATGTGCTGGCCGGCAAGCCGCGCCCATTGCCTCAGCACGTTGGCGAACGTCCGGTCGATGCCGTCGCGTTCTTCTTCCTCGCCGCCGAGCAGCGCGATGCTCTCGCCGTTCTCGCGGACGCGCGTCAGGGTGTAACGGAATTCCGCCTCGGCCTGGTTCTTGTCCTCCGAGATCTGCACGAAGCGGCGGCCGATCACCATGATCGAGGAGGAGGCGACCGCCGCATAGAGCACGGCCGCGATCACCAGAAAGCCGGGAATGGTGATTATCGATCCTCCGACCGTCACGGTGAGCGCGCCGCCGATGGTCCAGAGCACGACGATGAAGGTCGAGGCCGACAGAAATGCCGAGGTCACGCCGGCGATGAAGTCGACGGGCGAGTCGGTCGCAATGCGCAAATCCTCCGCGATGCGGTATTCCGGATTCTTGTGGTCGCCGCCGACGAGATTGAGCTGGTAGTAGCGGCCATTGGCAAGCCACCGCGAGATCACCGAGGTGGTCAGCCAGGTGCGCCAGCGGCGCTGGATGCTCATCCGCGCATAGACCTGCGCCACGCCGAGCACGACGCTGCCGATCGCGAGCGGAAAGAAGATCGCGGTCAAGTGAAACACCGCCGTCGAGTCGCGCTTCTCGATGCCGTCGAAGATGGCGCGATTCCAGACATTGATGCCGTATTGCAGGCCGACCGTGCCGGCGATCAGGACGAACAGCCCGATCGAGAGCGGCCAGGCCAGCCGATCGCCCTTGCGTGCCCAATAGCCGCGGGCGCTTATCCAGAAACGCGTCAGAAGATATGTCTTGCGGACCTGCTCGGCCTCTTCCGGCGTGAGCGCGCTGTCAGGCTCGACGACTTCAGGCGGGGGCGGTTCGACTTCGCCTCCGTCCTCCGAGACGACTTCGGCGATCGGCGCCTTCTCCTCGCGCTCCTCGCGCGATTTTTCATCCTCGTGCGATTTCGAATCGCCCTGCTGCTTCGCGGCGCCCTCGGACATGAGGCGGCAACGCGGATGCAATCAGAATGGTTCCTTCGGGGGAACGCGGGTCAGGCCGGAAACACCATGAAACCGGCGCGCGGGAAATGCACGACCACCTCGCCGGCGCGGGGATCCTGCCGGCGAATCGCGATGTGCTGCGGCGATATCGCGACGATTTCACCGGCGACGCGGACCCTGCCGTAATCGTCGGGCATGACCTCGACCCTGTCGCCCACCTTGCGGCCATTCGGGTCGTTGGGGTCGTGCAACTCTTCCGTTTCGGGCTTCGCGGCGGCCGCGATCGCGAGTGCCTCCGCGGTCGACATTTCGGTGCGCTCGCCGTGGCCCAGCGCACGGATCCGTCCGGTCCAGGCGCGGGCATGGTCGAACTCGGCGAGCAATTGGTCGGCGTCGGGAAGGTTCACGCGCACGAACCAGAGATTCATGTAGGCGTTGATGTCGACGAGGCTGGGGCTCTCGCCGGCAAGCCATGTGCGCTCGTCGGCAAGCTGGGTGTCGATCCATGCCAGATGGGCGCGAAACTGGTCGCGCATCTGCGGGATCACCGCGGTCATCGCTGATATGTCGAACTTCGCGCCGCGAAGCTTCTCGCGATCGGCGATGAAGTCGGCCGGCACCTTGTCGCCGCGCAGGCCGAAGATGAGGTTGACGGTACTCTGGAAGAACGTGCGGTCGGTCCACATCGCGCTGCCCCAGGCCAGGCCTTGATAGCTCTTTGGCAACAGCGAGGGCTCCGGAAAGCGCCGCTCCAGCTCGCGCATGATGCACTGGGTGTCGCAATAGATGTCGGCGCCGATCTGCATGACCGGCGTGCGGCGATAACCGCCGGTCATCGGCATCAGATCGGGACGCGGCATGATCCGCGTGATCAGGACCGAGGTCCACGCGATCTTCTTCAACCCGAAGATCAGCCGGATCTTTTCCGAGAACGGCGACTCGTCGAAATGATGCAGGATGATGCGGTGTGCGGCTGACATGCGATCCCTCGACTTCACGCGTCATAGCGAGGAGCAAAGC
>Ga0070711_100001081_pt1 | contig 14550 bp, 22 predicted proteins | sample LARL53metaG_FD_65452 | JGI IMG/M metagenome (GOLD analysis project Ga0070711, IMG submission 65452) | Corn, switchgrass and miscanthus rhizosphere microbial communities from Kellogg Biological Station, Michigan, USA - LAR L5-3 metaG | ecosystem: Host-associated > Plants > Roots > Rhizosphere ... | reverse complement strand
TCAAAGGCTGCATTTCTGCCTTGATGCTGGCGGCTCGGCGATCTGGGCCTCGCCGCCTGTGACATTAACTTATGTCGCTTCGCTCCAAAGCGCTTTTGCAGGAGGCAATCCAGAAATCGCTCGAATCAGTAGCCGACGATGACGCGATCAGTACACGTGCCGGCGGTGGCAACGTCGTTCTTCTCGAAGAACGAGACGGCGAGTTGCGGCAGACGCACCGGCGCGACAAGGGTGCCACTGGTTACGGTGGGAGCAAGCTCGCTGGCCAGGAATGCCTGCTGCGCGCCGGAGGACATATTGGTGGCAATGACATAACTGTTGTAGAGAATGAAATTTGGGCTGGACTGGCCCTGATCGTCGGCGGTGTAGACGCTCATGACCAGATCAAAATTCTGGGTGCAGGAGGCAAAGACCGTCATCTTGGTGGCATCGCCAAGACGGATGATGGAGGTATTGGGTGTTGCGCCGCCGATAGAAGCGGGCAAGACCACGGCGCTGTGCGCAAGGTCGGTGGGCGAGTACACCACGTGCGGCATGGGGCGCGGGAAAACGGGCTTGCCGTTTTTGTCGAGCTCAGGAAACTGGCTGGATGTTTGGGAAAAAACGAACAGGGTGGTGATCAGCAACATGGTGACGATGGCGAGCGATGCGGTTTTCTTGTTCATGTTTATCTCTTTTCAGGGGGCTAAAGCCCTTATATTTATTGCTGTTTGCGGCACGAGTAAACTCTTGCCTGACACTTGTATCGTTTCTGGACACGATGTGGTTCGGGATGCTTTTTACGGTAAAACACGATTCGGGCTCACGCGATGCGGCAGCGGAGCCGGTACTCGCAAGCATTTTTTGGAACTGACGAAAAGCCCTCAGGGGCTAAAGCCCGGCAACTTATGGAAGAATGCCGCAGGCATAAATGCCTGCTCCACCCCGTGATGGTCTACATTCACTCGGACAATGCTTTTCCGAACATCGTTACCGTCTCAGCAAAGGCTCGACCTCGGAGTTCGGGATAGCAGTGTCGAAGGACGAGACTTCAAACGAGTTGGCACGCAATTCAAAACTGCAATTCAATGGGGGGACGGCCTTTTCTCTTCTTGACCCGAGGAAACGGATTGCGTTCGAGATGGCAATCGAGGCAGAGCGATCGCGCGGAGCGGAGGCGGCGGTCATCAGAGTTCAAGGGCGCGTTGCACTCTTCACAACGCGGCGGACCGACACGGCCGTTATGGTCGTGCGCCATAGAAATACCTCCGGGCCGGACGCAAACCGGCGAGCAGATGAGACAGCAATCTTTTGTGGTTAAGCAGGCTTGGTTTCAAGCCGCTCTATTTGAAAACGATTTTGTTTGGACACACTTTGGGAACCTCATCATTCTGCGGTGGAGTGAGGACCAAGGGGTCCTAGCGCTCTGCACCCGATGGACGCGCATTCCCGCCGAAGCAGTGAATACCCGTCACAAGTCGAATGCCCAGAATGAGGTCCCCGCCGCAGACGCCTACGGTGCGCCGGCTTTGGGAAGGTTGCAGGCCGTTTGATTAAGCCGGCGCCGCTCCCCGGCTATGCAAAGCCAACTTTCGCCCTGCATAGACATCTTATACGACATATCGCATTTGAATGTCAACAGAAAAAATGACCATTTCTGCTTTTCTCACAACTATTTGCTAATTATCAGACGCTGTCAAGTGTTGACTTTTATTTAGACATTATTTAGACTTTCGACACTTATGGCGCGCGAAACTTACAAGCAGGCATACGCGACAGCAAAGCTCGATCTGCTGGAACAACTACAGAAACGAGACGACCTGGACCAGAAAATCCGCAAACTCAAGCAGACCGTGAAAGCGCTGGGCGAACTATGCGGCGCTCCCGCGGAAGAGCTGGACAAGCTGCTTCTGGTGGAGGGCTTTGCCATTGACGCCAAGCCGGGATTTACCGAGGCGATCCGGCGGCTCTTCCGCATACACCAGACGGCGCTAAGCCCGACGGAGATCCGCGACGACCTGGTGAAGATGGGGATCGGCGTGGGGCAGGTGAATCTGTTGTCGTCCATCCATACGGTGCTGCGGCGCATGGCGGAAGCGGGTGAAATTGAAAGAAACGACGATGGGAAGTTCAGGTTGCCGGGGTAAACCTTTTAGGGTCGCCGCAGATTTGCGCAGATAAGCGCAGATGCTTTTAGCCGCGAATGGACGCGAAAAAGCGCAAATCGGAACATTGGAGCGCTTTATTCGGGGTCATTCGCGAGATTCGCGGCAAGGTCCTTGGTTCAGCTGTTGAAAATCGGTCCCCGCGAACATCCCTGAGACAGCATGATGCGATCAGCATCCTCGAGACCCATCGGCTTAGCTCGGAATGAGAACCCAACAAGCACCGAATGGGTTATGCTTTCAGGCGTTAAATGCCGGAATTCAAAAAGATAATCGCGAAACTGAAGAAGCATTATGGCGCGCCCACGATGCCGCCAGCCAAAGGACCGTTTGAGCTGGTGCTTTGGGAAAATGCATGCTACCTGCTGCCGGACGAGCGTCGCGCCGCGGTGTTCGAGGGCCTGCGGAAACAGGTTGGCCTGGATGCCAAAGCAATTCTCAGAGCCGATCCTGATGTACTGCTTGCGCTGGCCACGATGGGCGGCATGCGTCCTAAAGTGCGGGTGTTCCGCTGGCAGGAGATTGCACGAATCACGCTAAGCCAGTTTGACGGCGACCTGGACAAGATTCTGAAGCTGCCGTATGCCCAGGCGAAAAAGGCGCTGAAGCAGTTCCCCAACATTGGCGATCCTGGCGCGGAAAAGATATTGATGTTCTGCGGTGCTTCACCAGGCATGCCCCTGGAATGGAACGGCTTGCGGGTGTTGACCCGCGTCGGATATGGACGTTGGCAGAAAAATTACGGCGCCGCGTATAGATCCGTGCAAGAGGCGTTGAAGCCAGAGCTTCCGCGCAAGGCGGAAGCGATTGCACAGGCCCATTTGTTATTGCGGCAACATGGGAAAGAGATTTGCCCGGACAAATCACCGCAATGTTATGAGTGTCCGGTAAAGGAGCTGTGCGCGTATCCGGCGAAGCAGGCGAAGATGTTTAGCCGGGGAGCGTGATTGTGGTGCAGGCTAAAGTTGTGTCGCCCCTACGGGGCTCGAATCTATTTTCCACCCTACCCACCCCTCCCGGCTCGCTGACGCTCGCCTTCGGGGTGGGCTAAGCTGTGGTCGCGCCTAACGGCGCTCAGGGCTCGGTTACGCTACGATTCGCGTGCCCAATTTTGCGTGCTTATTTCTTGTGCCGCCCTTGCAGGGCTTGATTCCTGTTTCAGCTCTCCCAGCGCTGACCCACCCCATCAAGCCAAAGGCGGGCTTGATGGGGTGGGTCAGCGCTGGGCTCAATAATTTCGCGCCTGCGGCGCTGGAGATTGGCAGCCGATACGATCTCGCATCTAACAAGGACAGGGTCCCCTCGCTCCTATTCGGGTGCTGAAGACAACGCACCCTCATCAACGGAGCTCGGGATGACGTTATGTGGCAATGACACGGATTTTTTGGCGGAGACTATTCCTATTTGCCCGGAGTTAGGTAAAAACAAGCGATCCAACCGCTCGATTTCGTTCATGGCCAATAAGGCAAGCGGCTCATCTTGGTTTTCGCTCTTATTCTCAGCAACTTTGCTGAGCGCGGCGCGGATTTCCGGGTACTGTTTGTAATGACACTGGATCTGGCTGCCCGCAGCGACGGCGGCGAGAACGCTGCGCGTGAGGGCCGAATCCCCAAGTGAAAGATTTTTATTCGCAGGCGAGGGCGCCTGCGGTCCAGTATTCGATCCAGGGTGCGCAAAATCGGCACGCTCTGGGGACCCCGCCTGCGGTCCACTATTTCTTGAGCCGTGTTCAGCCAGCTTGGCGATTCGCGAGGGTGCGACTTCTCCGGTCGCTTGCCGGCGATAGAAGTCGACGATGCCCCCGCCGAGGCGGCTGCGCATATAGATGAGCGCCTGGGAAGTGGCGTCAACATCGTCATCGTGCGCGGCTTTGGGAAACGCGCACATGTTGTGGAGGTAATCTTCCATCCAGGTAATGCCGAAGATTTGAGGATCGGGTAGCTCGATGCTGCCTGCTTCCCAAAGAGGCGCGGTGGCCTGAGCACGGGCGAGCTTGCCGCCTTCAGGATTTACGGCGACGACGCCGGGAATTTCTTTCTGCAGCTCACTGATGATTGCCGGGCCGTTGGCCTTGTCTTCAATCAGGACGGCGTGGGCCTGGGGAAACTTTGCGTGGCAGGACTTGATGGCTGCCATGGTGGGGCCAAAGTCAAGGCGCTCATAAGTTCGGTACGGGAGCATGAAATATTTTCCGCTGGAGCGGGCCCAGACCTGGCCGGCGACAAAGTCATTGTCGTTGCCGCCCGAAAAAGTGCAATCCCAGGACTGGACCATGAACTCAAACTTTTCTGGAAGCTGGCGGTAAAAGCGCACCCACTGGCGCTTGATGATGCCACCATCGAGCGGCGCGGGACGCTGCTGGTATTGTCCGTTGAAGGCCCAGCTGCCCATGCCGACACGCTGGCTGTCAAGAAAGCTTTTCGGCAGGCGTTCAGACCAGAGCAGATCGCCGGCTTTGCGAGCATCGAGATGGGTGCCGTCAGACAACTGCCGCGGCTCCGCGTCTTTTTCCGCAATCGCCGGCAAGCTGACGTGCTTCCAGCGGCTGCTCTCGCGGGCAAGCACGTGGCCGGTGAGATCAAGCTCATGCAGACGCTGCATGATGATGATTTTTACGCCAGTGGCGGGATCATTGATGCGGCTGCGAAAAGTGGTGTCGAAACGCAGGTTAACGGCTTCCCTTTCCACCTGGCTGATGGCCTGCTCGGGGTTGAGCGGATCGTCAAAGATAAGGATGTCACCGCCCATGCCAGTGGCGGTGGATTGCATTCCGGTGGAGAACATGGCGCCGCGCGCGGAATTCTCATAGTGGCTTTTGACATTCTGGTCACGCGAGATGGAAAACTGGCCGCCCCAATCTTTTTTGTACCACTCTGACTCAATCAGGCTGCGGCGAAGAATGCTGTGCTGCGTGCTGAGCTTCTCAGAGTATGAAACGAACATGAAGCGGAGCGACGGTTTTGTAATCCACGCCCAGATGGGAAAGAAGACCGAGATCAGGAGGCTTTTCATGGTCCGGGGAGGAACGTTGAAGATGATGCCTTCCAGTTCCGGGTGGAGAGTCCTGAACTCTCTGTCGCGGATTAAAGTGAGGTAGTAGCAGATAAGATCAAGGTGCCAGTTCCAGCTGAGCGTGCTCACGGGTTCAAGCAGGGACCAGCCTTCGCGGACGAACGTTTTCAGCGAGATATTTCTGACGTGCCGGGTTTCGGTTTGCCGCAGGGCTGCGGCTGAAGTTTCAGGATCGGCAGTGACGAGCCCGGCCTGCGTTTGCTGTGCGGTTGCGGCCGAAGTTTCAAGATCGACACTGAGCGCGCATGGTTCCGCGGGGTGATTGGCGGGCAGGGCAATCTTGCCAGCCGGCTTTTCCGGCGCAGAGACGGAAGACGATTTCAGCTTCTTATGCATGGGCTTTTCTGTAGCCTCTGTATTTGCGTTTGCCGCTGGGCTTGCGCGGAACGGTTGAGGAAAGTTCTTCAGCAGAAGAAATAGCGATGACAGGAATGCTATATCCCCAGCCCATATTGACTGCCTTGCGGACGAAGCCGGTGCCGACGGCATATTCAAACATTGCGACATCTTCAACTCTGCATGTGAGATCGCGGAGGTGGGCGAGCTTTTCAATGGTCAACTGCAAAGCATTGCCCTTGTGGATGAAGATGGCGGCACCATCGAGAACAAGCTGAATGGCGCCGCGGTGGCGAACGAGGAATGCGGGCTGGGCCGGGCTGGCACGCTCACATTCATAGGCCCTGCCTTTGCGGCAGCCTTTGCAGGGACGCTCCCGCAGGCAATACGCGTGAGCCGCGCAGGTGGGGCATGGCTCACCCAGGCTGCAAGGCGAAACAAATGTGGGCTGGTGCTTGCGATAAACGGGGACCAATGGGTCAGACACTTTTTATCCTCACGGGTATGGAGCAAGGCCTTGGTTGGGCCGAAACATTTCTATGGAGACAATCAGGACTGTTGGCGGAACGATGCGGCAGGGGTTTACTCAGGAGTCGTCTTCTGACTCGTGGGTTTCGTCGCTTCCGTCGGTTTCGTCGCCGCGGCGATCCCAGCGGGTGAGCTCAGGGGGACGAATTTCATGAAATGGAAGAACCCGCCTAGTGAGTCCGGAGCCGAGCAGAACAAAAGCGCAGGCTCGCGCGCATTCAGGACAGACAGTGATTTCGCTATCGGGAAGGGCCGCAAGAGCCTGTCTGAGATCGCCACAGTGAGAGCAGAGCAGCGCGATATAGACGCAAGGAACCAATGAAGCTTGCGAGCCGCTTTGGGCTATGACTGTGCGCGCAGATAACTGATGCTGCCTGTCGGACACGGACGGTTGCGGGCCGCGCTGGCCGGGGCTTGATAACGACTGACGGTCGAAAGACATTTGTGATCTCCAACGAGCATTGGGATTGGCGGGCATGAGCAGTCATTGGTTTAGGAGTCAGGGGTTTGTGGCCGCCAGGTATCGCTCAAAAAGTTTTTGCGCGCAGGCCTGACCGCAGGCCGGTTCGTCCGGCGATCGCAAGCCGGCGGCGGGCACGTATGGACGACAGACGAAGCGGACGCGGTCCGATGAGGTGACGAACCAGTGATTGGTCTCGCGGCGGACATTGGTGCATCCGGGAGCGGCGCATTTTACCGTGATGACCAGATGTGGATTACGAGGTTTGCTCACAAGCCGGCCTCCGACTGGAGCGCTACGCTCTGAAACATGAAACCGATCAGTGTGGCCAGGCGTGTGAAGCGCTGAGACAAAAGAGCAATTGGCGACGAGAGCGCCACGCTCGGCAACATGCGACACTTGGCCGTGCATGTGACGAGCTGGACTACAAAGGAAAGCAGCGACTTGAGCGTGGCTGGAATCGCGGACCAGGACGCTTGTTGATTGCTGGTGGCAAGACGTGACCGGCGGAGATCGACGGATGACGAGCGGGCTACGTGGTGTGAGCCGGCGAGTTCGGAACACCGGAAATCGGGTGGGTTGACGGATGATGCGCGAACTACACCGCGTGAGGCGGCGAACTCGAAGGCGGTGTCAGAGTCGGCCCAATGACCATCGGCGTGGTGAGCGTCAAGGCAAGCACCACAATACTGGTTGCCGCAGTCGGCGCAGGCATAGATATGGTTGACGCAGAATTGCTGTTCGCAATCGAAGCAAGACTTGCCGGACGCGATACCGCACACGGGACAGAGAGGCAAGGCGGTTGCGTCAAGCGGAGGGCCGGGTAGCGATGCGCGGACGAATACGTTAAGCCCATTCGAGGGCGAGAGGGTGGAGGCTACGGAGGCGACAGGGCTGCCGACAGAAAATAGAGCGCGGGGAAGATCATCGCGACATGAGGAGGCGGGCCTGACGATAAATAAAGAAAGATAAAAGCACCTGGCCACGCCGCCGGAACAAAATGAGTTGGCGGAATGCGGAGGAGCAGATCGGTTTTGGGAGGGCCGGAGATCCTTGTAACCTGGATGCGCCAGAAGGAAAGACTTTGATCCCCGAAAGAGCGATCCTCCATGACCCGGCTGAGAGGTTACAGAGAAAGGGTGCCTCTGAACCAAATCAGCACCTTTTGCTAACACCGCTCTAAGCGCCAAACAGCAGAGTGGCGAGCCCGGCAGGACTTGAACCTGCGACCCTCTGCTTAGAAGGCAGATGCTCTATCCAGCTGAGCTACGGGCTCGCATTCTACCGTGATTCTAACAGCGCGCAGATATCTTGGTCTTTCAATTTAGATCGATGAAGTAAAATTTTTATCGCCGGGAAACAGCAGCGCCTTGTCAAATTACCAGCAAGATTGCCTGGAGCGCGTTTCACAAATAGCGTCTCATGGTGATCCACAAGCATGCGATGTAGCCGAGCGTGGTAAGTGGAGAGCAGATGTTTATCACAACCAGCGCGCGGCGAAACTGTCCCATTAGTTTTGTCAAGCTCTTTCGAGCCTCGCCTGGCTAAACTGTCCCGCGCAAGCATTGGACGTTCCCCAATTCAGCGACGTTCATAGCGTCGCAGCTTTCGTCCGCCTTCGTAGCGTCTGTGTTTGGCCTCGGTCAGGCTCAATCAAATCGACGCGCCGTTTTCTATGCCTTTGCGCAACGAATCATCGTCTCGGTCCGCAATCGACTCGCCAGGACTTTTGCCGCGGTCGGCTTTTGCTTGCGCCCCGGACTTGGGCCAGCGTGCCTTCCGCAAGCTTCATTCATTCGGAGAGGCACTTCCCAGCCGATCTCCCAGACGAATACTTCACCGCCGACCAATGCCATCCCTACAACTGCTGCTCTTACGTGCGTGTTTCAGCGCGCCCCTCGACTCCCGCGCTCAGTCATCGACCCGCAATCCTCATCCCTCGCCGCAATCTCATTCCACAATGGACGCTTCATTGAGCCGTACTCGGCAACTCATCACAAGCGCATCAGTCTCTGGCCAACTGCACCAGGGCGTTCTGCAGAAGGGCCAGCGCGATCTGCCATCGCAGGCGAGGCTCATGGTCGCCGTCACCAAAGCCGGTGGCGTACGCGGTAAAACAGAAGCCGCTAACCGATCCATCCATACCGCTCCATCTTCCTACGTCATCCGCAGCCGTCTCATCCAAGCGTTCTGCCGCTTCCGCTTTTTCGATATCGGCTTCCGCTCGCTGACCTGCATCCGCGTCGCCCTCATATTTCATTCCATGTCCGACGTCCGTCTGCTGCTCTGTGCGCTCACCCGCGTCAACCCGATCTGCGTGTTCTCGATTCGCCGCGCCGCTCTGCCGCTCCTCAATGTCTATTGCCTCAGCCGCATGTCCTATTTCAGCCGCATCACTTCCCTCCGCTCCCCCTACTTCGACTCCACCTCTAGCGTCAATCGCATCACTTACCTTCGCGCCCTCCGTTCCAACTCTATCTCCGATATCGGCCGCCTCTCGACCATCGGCCGCGTCTCCAGCATCGGCCGCCTCTCCTGCTCCAGTCGTCTCTCGACCATCCCCCGCGTCCCCTGCTCCAGCGACCTCTCTTGCTTCGGCCTTGAATTCTTTCTCTATCTGATCCCCATCTCCCACCACTGCCGCAACGGCCTTGTCTGCAACCCCAAGCAACGCACCCGCTCCGTGGTAATAACATCTGCGAATCACCACCTCCACCGCCGCAGGAATCTCCGGCGCCTGGCTTAGCAACCGGCAAAGATCTTTCGCAAAAGCTTCATGTTTCTCAAACGAACAGCGCTCCGCCGCTCCCTCAAACACCAAATCAATGTATGAAACAAATTTGCGGTCGCCAAAGATCTCTTCTTCCGGCGTCACTTCCCTGCTCTGCCACGCGTCGCATTTTGCGGTCGCCAGCGGAAAGCCAGCAGCATTGATCCGCGCAAGAAACGCGCCCAACTCCGGATACGCCATGGCTTCAGGAATCTGCTGCAGCAATTCAGGGTGGGTTTTCAGATCGTGGTAGCGCACCGCCGGATCAGTAGAGCTCCAGGGCAATTCCAGCGCGGCATCGTCGCGCCCCAGCTCCACGGAAAAGTCGGCATGCATCAGCTCATCCCCATCAACTCATCCCCATCAACTCATACCGTGGTGCAGAAAAAATCGTATGATCTGGCGCTCTGCCCAGCGTCCGTCGTATCCGTTGGGCTGGGCCAGAAACGCGCAGTGGCCGCCGTGTTCGGTTTCCAGCAGGGTAATGTGTGGGTTCGCCAAAATTCTGGCGCGTGTTTCCGGCAGCAGCCGTATAAACGGATCGTCAATGGCATGCACCACCAGCGTGGGCAGCGCAATCTTGTCCATCACGCGGGCGGCGGCGGCGCGGGTGTAATAATCCTGCGCGCTCTCAAAGCCGCAGTAGCGCGCTGTAATCACATCATCAAATTCGCGGATCGTACTCGGGAACCGCTCAACCTTCTTATAGATCCCAGGGAACAGCTTGCGTTTGCGTTCGTAGGTGCGCATCAGGCTCAGCAAAAACTTCCATTCATAAATCCTGTTGCCACCCACATGCATGGCATCGGCAGAAGCGGCCAGATCCGCCGCCGGAGAAACCGCCGCCACCGCCTTCAACTCCTCGGGCGCGTCCGTTCCCAGTTCGCCGGCAAGTTTCAGCACCAGGTTGCCGCCCATTGAATAGCCAATCAGCCCCACGCGCCGCACTTTTTTTTCTTCAATCACCGTGCGCAGCACCGCGCCCACATCGCTTGAGAGCCCAGAGTGATACAGCGTCGGCGTCAGCTCTCCCGTGCCTCCGCACGTGCGCATGTTCATCCGCACAACGTTCATCCCCGCGTCCCACGCTTTGGTGGCGTTGCCCACCACGTATTGTGACAAGCTTGAGCCCTCAAGCCCGTGGACAATAATCACCGTCGCTCTGCGTTCAGCCTCGGCCTGCCAATGGCAGTGGCACAGCACCTGCGTCTCCGCGTCCACCCGATACAGACATGCTTCCGGCGCAGGCAGATCGCTCTTCCGCGGAAGAAAGTTGCCCACCATGGTCATGGCATGGCGATTGCGCAGGTACGCGCGCGGCACAAACGGATCGAATATCAACTCATTTGAATTTTCAGCCATAATGCAACAGCAACCCTCAGCTCTCGCTCTCGCGATCTGATCGAATCTCTTTCTATCCTTCGTGTTCCTTCGTGTCCTTTGTGGTTAAAGGTTTTGGTTTCCCGATCAGTGTCATCAGTGCTTATCAGCGGTAAGTTTTGTTTTTCCGATGACCCAATGTCGCGATGTCCCGATCTCCTCCGTGTTCCTTCGTGTCCTCTGTGGTTAAAGGTTTTGGTTGGCCTATAATAATGATGCTGTAACAATTTTAACTGAGCCATCCCCTATGCCGATTTTTGAATACGTCTGCCAGCAGTGCCGTCACCAGTTTGAAGCCATTGTTCTGGGCACACAAAAAGCCGCGTGCCCCAAGTGTGAGAGCAAGCAGCTCAGCCAGCAGCTTTCCAGCTTTGCCGTGCGCGGAGAAAAGTCCCAGCAATCTGACGCCCCTTCCAGCCCCACCGGCGCCTGCGGATCATGCGGCGACCCTCGCGGCCCCGGCGCCTGCTCCATGAATTAGATTGCTTTAGTATGGGTGTAAATGACTGGCGAAAAGTTCAAGGGTACGTAAATCAAGCGCGGAAGCGCTGGGTGAGTGAAGGGGAAATGGGAGCGCCGTAGGCGCGGCACACCAGACTCAAGGCAGAACTTTCGCGTGTGCTGTGGAATTTCACGAGTTCAATCCCCACTGCTACTTGCCGCCATAGACGCGGAACCAGCATCATGCCGGGTCTGCTTGGCCCTTACAGCAGTCTGTTCTTTCTCCTTCGAGACATTGAAAGCCGCACAATTGGAAAATAACACTAGTACGCCGAAGAACACACCGATCCAATCCAGCAATCGGGCCATAGGACGAGCAGCGCCTATGACGTCACCCATTGAATTGTGCTGGATGACATAGGAATAATGAGCATGCGCCCAATAAACAATCACCGCGCCGCAAACCACGGCGGGAAGAAATTGCAACAATCGCGGAATCCTAAATACCCATTTCGCAAAGAGCGAATCTTCTGGAAGTGTGGTTTCTATATCAAGCACTGCATCAAGCAGAAGATTGCCTGCTGCCTTATCGGATACCGCATGCTTTAAATGACAATAGCTGGCCCTCAATGTCATGAAGGAATAGAGAGAAAATACAAGCAGAACCGCAGGGCCAAGCAGCCCTATGTCATCGCACGAGATCTGAATGCCAAGAGCTTGAATCTCATAAAACGCCTGGTCGGCGATCTTTTTGCTGTACTCCGCCAGATACTGCGATTGATCGGGTGAATTGCGGTTTGCTAATTTATCGTACACCAGCAATGAATTCCAAAGATTGATGACAATGAGTAAAACGATGCAGGATGCTCCCATGGCAAGGAAAAAAGCTACCCGTACACGCTTCTGGGCAGCCTGCAATGCATCCATGCAAGCTTTTGTGTCCGGCACAGAACTGGTATTGGAAGAATCGCCCATATCGCCGCTCCCTATGTAGGTAAGTGATCTAAGGTGCCATGAGCGTTTCAAAAAATGTCGAAAAATACGCTCTGGGAAAAGTGCTAGGCGGTCTGAGAATCCCTGAATCGAGATGGGACGAACTCAAAAAACCTCCGCCTTCTCTTTTCCTCCGTGTCAAAGCTGAGCCGTTTTGCAGGCGTTTGAGCCCGCAGGAGATCTGCGGGTAAAACCGTCGGGGCTCGAGTCCCCCCTTTCGCACCATCTTTCTGGCCCTCGGCTGTGTTGAGGCGTTCTCGTGCTCCCATACGCGCCCGCTTTTGGCGTGAATGGCCTACCGGTTTCAAAACCTGGTTTCGGACCGAACATTGACCATCAAACCATCGTCCAATTGTTTTCCCAGCCCAAAAGGGACCGCCATACAATCACACTTCTTTTCCGTCGACATAGAATGCGTCAGTTGAAGGGCGATACGGCCGGGGCAACCACAACGGACGTCGCAGCTTTCCGCTTGCCGGGACAGGGCGGGTTAGTGTGAGCCAACGCTGATATTCGATGTGCGCCTGGTTTGTATTGACGAAAATGTCTCCGTAGCCATCTCCTTCGGCGGCGCGGGCAACCGTCACCTTCTGGTGCCAGCAGTGCTGTCCACTCACTGGGTCAGGCTGGACGGGGAAAACCAGGTTCTGATGAACACCTGCATCATCCCAGTGAATGCGGCTGGAGTCGGGGTCATCACTTGCGAACGGACGCACGCCATGTACCTGGCGCATCATCCACTCACCCGGTTTGATCTGCTCCAGCTTCACGACAGCGGTTGACCATCGCTCGCCTCCGGAATCCTCCTGCAAACGCCATCTGCCCAGATGGTGGGAACACGCCACGATCCCGGGACGAATACCTTCGGTCACCCAGACGCGATCGACAAAGTAGCCGATACTGGTCTCAACCCGCACAAGATCGCCTGTGCCGACTCTCAGCCGCGCGGCATCACTTGTGTGCAGCCAAACCGGATTCGTATGCGAGATCTCGTAGAGCCACTTAGCGTTGCCGGAGCGGCTGTGAATGAGCGTCGGCAACCGGAACGTCGGGAGAAGAAGCATCTCTCCTTTATTTATGTCGATGTTGTCCCGGTGCACGTGGCTCTTGATATATGAGGGAATGGCATACTCGGGCCATCCCCAGTCCTTGAGCGTTGCGGAGTAGAACTCCAGCTTGCGCGACGGCGTGGGGAAACCAACGCAGGCTTTATCTTCAACCTGCACACCAACCGGCGAGCCCTGTGCGCTCAACACATGCGTTTGCGGGTCGACCGTTGCTGTCTCAAGGTCCTTTGCTGCTATGGGCTGCTCGTGGCCGGCATATGAGCTTTCCTGGACCAGAAATGCGCCGTACTTACGCATGTAGTCCAGCGGCGACAGTCCCTCTTTCTCTGCTGCTTCTGGAAGTCCCGGAACGCTGTTCTCAAAAATCCAGCCGTAGTATTCGTCGATTGCGAGCTTTTGGCCTGCGCGATAAGGAGATTCGAAATACTTCCTAATGCCCAGAGAACCATCGGGGTCGATGCGCCACGACAACTCGATCCAGAACTCATCCTCTTCCCAAACCTCGCCCAGCCCGGCCTCGCGATGTGCCTCATACGTCGAGTTGAATTTCTTTCCTTGCCTTTCCAATGCGACGCGCATCACAGGCTGGCGAAACCCAATCCATCGTGCCGCGTGCGTTTCCTGGCTCATCAGATCGTGCCGCTCAGAGGCGTGACCCATCGGCAGGACGTAGTCGGCGAACCATGCGGTCTCGCTCCACGTCGGCGAGAGGCAGGCATGGCATTCAACCTTGGTCTCGTCGCTGAGCGCCTCAATCCAACTCATGCCGTCAGGATTGGTCCAGACCGGGTTGTAGACGCGCGTAACGTACATGGCCAGCTTGCCACGCTGCTCTTTGAGGAAATGAGGAAGCAGGAAGCTCATCTCAAAGAAGGCAAGCGGAAATTCCTCGGCCCACATCATCGGATTCCACGCCTTTGGTGCCGGTGGCATGAGGGGTGGAGCGGGAATGTATTTGTTAAAAGCACCGGGCGAGACGCCTCCAACGGTTCCCACAGCTCCCACCAGCACGGTGAGGAACTCCAGGGCGCGGGCAACCTGCCATCCTCCAAGATTGCCGGCAGCTGCGTTACGCCAGACATGCGTTGCCACGGCGGAACCAGCACGCCCGGCTTCGCGCGCGATTTCGACGATCTGAGCAGCGGAGACACCCGACTCCTTCTCCGCGAACTCAGGCGTGAACTGTGCGTAGATGCGCTTAAGGACTTCGATGAAGTGATCGAACGTCTGCGGTTCAGAGGGGAGCTCAGAGCGCAAGTATTCTTCCCAGTTCACCCAACGGCGAACGAATTCACGGTCGAATAGATTTTCTTCCAGCAGGATGCGGCACATTGCCAGCAGCATTGCCGCTTCAGTCCC
>Ga0070711_100001078_pt1 | contig 14562 bp, 20 predicted proteins | sample LARL53metaG_FD_65452 | JGI IMG/M metagenome (GOLD analysis project Ga0070711, IMG submission 65452) | Corn, switchgrass and miscanthus rhizosphere microbial communities from Kellogg Biological Station, Michigan, USA - LAR L5-3 metaG | ecosystem: Host-associated > Plants > Roots > Rhizosphere ... | reverse complement strand
CTGTTAAGGTTACCAGACCACCAGGCATAGGCTGGAAAAACTGAATGCCATTGACCTGTGTCGCCCATGGGGTGCCAGTAATGGCATCTCCATCTGTGACAGGAATGGAAGAGTCCATATTAGTAAACAGACCAGGCTGAGACATGTAGTACGTATCAGGATTGTTTATAGTAGAAGCAAAGACCTGACGTTGCTGGAAATAGGTACAGACACTGGGATACGTTCCGGTTTGAGGACCCACTGAAAGAGTTGCGGTAGCACCAGAACCTGCCGTACCACCACCGGTGAGGGTAGCGCCACTGACAGTTAATGAAGGACCGCCAGAAGCTAGAGTGAACGCATTACCAACGGAACCTACAGTATTATAAGTAATTGTAAGAACGTTTCCTGAGACTGTATAGTGAGCGCAGTTGAGACTGGTCTCAGTAGAAGCATTGCAATAGTTAGCAATAGCTTGGAGAGTCAGAGCACCTGTATTGCCAAGTTCAATCTCATGATATTTAGGGGCATCTACGTTAGTGTTACGGAGGGTTAGATCCGTTCCATTAATGAAGATATGTCCACCGTCCGGGGGATTAGAAGCAGCAGTAATGGTACCAGTAGCTATACCGCCACCTGAGTCGGTGAACGTAATGGTATTGCCAGTAAGATACCCATGTCCTGGGTTATCGATAACAAAACCTACAAGTGCCCCATAAGCAGTAACAGGACGACCAGAGAAACCGGTACCAGTACCGGTAGTAACACTGTATCCTATTGTGGTATCTGAATAGTTAGTTCCACCAGCAGTAACATTAACTTGAGTAATTACCCCTCTTGCAAACGGATCACTGTGAACCGGAGGGACAATAGTATAATCTGGTGTAATATTGGAGTCTGTAAAGGCAGGACCTAAAGCGGAACCCACAAAGCCAAAGAGACTAGAAGAAGGAGATCCTACCTGATAAGAGGCAGGGGCTCTATAGACGTTATAAGAGTCTGCTCCTGTAACTTCAGTCCATGAAATGGCATTAGATCCTGAGTACAGAGAGATGTCATTATTCTGCACCGTAGCAATTGAAGAAGCAACTGACTCTTCACCAGTCTTAGAACTTACAGCCGTTACGACATAGGAATACCAAGTCGTTACAGTGTTAGAAGAGTTAGCTTTAGCAACTACACCTGTGGGAGCTGCTATTGTGGCAGTAAAACTAAGAGCAGTAAATACCCAGTTGGTATTACCATTACGAACCAAGGAGTAAGGAGGATATTCTGTATTGGTGTCTTGGTTCAACAGCGTCAACGTCATAACGTCGGCAGACTGGGTGTATTTCAGGAATGGTAAATCAACAGCAGCGTAGGGGCTGGTGACAGTATAGATACGGGCAACCGTTCCACCAGAAGTAGGGGGAGCAGAGTTGATTACATCCCCGTAAAGATTGGTAACTGTGAAAGTGGTGGTGGTAGGAACAGTATGGACAATCCAAGCAACGCCATCGAAATCAGTATTACCAAGGTCAAAGACCCAGTCTCCGACAGAGTAGCCGTGTACTCCGCTAGTAGTGAATTTACCGAATGCATCAACCGACGTAACAGTCTTGGCAGTTTCAAGAACATAACCTCCATCAAATTTAATACGTAGGTAATGTTCTCCAAACTCCAGAACATATCCTTGATTCAGATTGAATTGGAACGGAATATCTCTTGGGGGCACTGGGTACTGCTGTTTGCAGGTGCCAATGTAAGCAAGACCTGCTCTAGAGACGACACCACCACGGTAGTTGACAAAGAAGTTACGACAAGTGGAGGAACCTGAATGCCATTTCTCTAGGTCAGTTCTACCGAAAAGAGAAGGTGTAAGTTCTCCCCCAGCTAATGAGTTTTGAATGGAGACAATACTAGCCATTAGTCACCATACACTCCATCAGTGGGCCATACCATATTGGTAAAACCACCCCAAGTAGAGATATTGTAACCGACACCAAAACCTTGTCCACCTGCTCTGGCACGAAACCAGTCAGGAGTATGGTCTTGTGTCGTAACACCTTCATTGCCATCACGGGCTCTCGCTTGCGCAATTGCTGCTTCTGCATTCTTTATTTGTAGATTCATTAACGGCAAACTGAGCGACAGCGCTGGAACTAAAAAGGCTCCGAGACTGGCTACCATTGCCGCCTGAAACAAAGAATCCCAAGTGGCCGGATTCGGTTGGTTAACCGTGTAGACCCCTTGGGCTAGATCCTGATTGGTCAGGATACACAAAGATGCGTTGTTTCTGTCGTCGAATGTAGTAGCAACCTTAAATGGTATCTGTCCCCCGGTAGGGAGCCAAGTACCAGCAGCATTACTGGCCGTTGTTTCCGGAACTGATGGGTTAGTCGAAGCGGGGAATGAAGGGACGATATACCCGAAATCCAAGCAATCCGACGGATAAGCGTACTGATACAGCCAAGGTGTAGGGGGCAATGGTAAAGTTGTCCCTAGGGGATTTTCTGGAGTCCCTTGAGCGGCTGCCTGCATAGTCAAAGCAACCTGTTTGCTCAAACAGTTCCAGTGAGCTGCCCTAGCAAGAGCCTCATAGGTGGGGGTGTAGAGAGTCGAAATTACATCGGCTTCCACAGACCCATCTGAGGGCATTATACTAGAGACTTGCTGACGAGAGCCTACACTTAAAAGTGCACGATTAGCGATATCCAACTGCGATGTCATTTAAATTTCCTTAAATACATTATAGCCGAAAGAAGAATATCTTCATTTTCTTTCAAATTACCTATACCTGTATTACACTGACTGCAGAGAATACCTCTTATAATCTTTGTCGTATGACAATGATCAAGTTGTCCTGTTACCCCAAAACTTGTGTTATCTAAATGAACATTACAAATAGCACAACAATAATTTTGACTTTTTAACAGTCTTTCATATTCTTCTGAAGTAATTCCATATGCTCTTTTTCGACGATAAACAGTAGCTTGTTTGATTCTTCCTGATCTGTAGTTTATATTTGTACGGTAAAGATTAGTTGTATATAACACCTTGCAGTTTTTACACTGAGGGTTATACCCATCTTTAGATCTCGCCAATTTATAGAACTGATCTAAGGGTTTTGTAGTTTTGCACTTAGAACAAACTTTAGTGCTCACAGTTTACTTATAGAGCCTGCTGGTAACCCCTTTAGGCTCGTCAAACTCTTCTTCTTCATCTTCGGCTCCCTCGTCTTCAACTTCCATAAAGGCCAGTGTCAACTCAAGTCTTGGGTTCTCCCCCGACTCAGTTTCACAGTTGGACTTGGAAGTTACCTTGGCAAGAGCATGAACATGAAGGAAGTCACCGACCTCTACGTCTGTGTGATCCAGTCCAAGCTTTTCCAGTTCATCTTTACCCAGACAAATGCAGACACCATAAGGATATCTAGGAGCATCTGCCTTAACAGGACTAGGATACTGTGACTCAGCTTCATCCGGAGACATTGACATGTCTACGTATTTAGCCATGTCTATTAGCCAATCACGAGGTAGTTGTAGACTGAAGTGTCAGAAGCCGTACCAGCAATAGTAAATCCTGTGCCTGCAGTAATAGTCTGAATAGCAGGAACAGCACCGACAGTGCCACCAACGGTTTTAAGCGTGATGACAATAGCAGAGTTAGCAGTGACCGTAGGTTCTGTTACCGTAACAGCGGTTGCACCGTTGCAAGTGAAGACACCGCCGGTATGGAAGAGTTCTCCCATAAGAGCACCTGGCTTAACAACGCCTGCGCTAACCTGATTGGCTCGACCGCGAGTATTGAATGAATAAGTGGTATTGTTCGTCATAGTTAAATTTGTTCCTTAAACGCTTGAACCAGCGGCACCAGTGTCCGTAGACGAAGCACCTGATCCACCCGTTATATTCTGTTCAGTCTCCGTACCGAAGCCCTTGACTTCCTTCTGGTGACGTTTGTGCATGTCCGACGCTTCAGATTCGTGACGACCATGCATTGATTTCATTTCTTCATGATGACGCTTGTGCATTTCTGCCATCTTAGCGTGAACAGGCATACCATTTCCGGCACCCTCGATCTCACCGCCAGCCAGACCTTCATTTTCTTTGTCTGCCTCTTTCGGCTTGTGAACACCCATATGACCATCTTCACCACGTTTCATGGTGGGACTGTCCTTATAAAGTTTTTCTGATTTAGCCATTGTACTTAGTTATTCCTTTGATCCATACATTGCACCACGGGCTTCTTTAGGAGAATGTCCTTTTTTCTTGGAAGACTTCGTAGCAACCGTTTTAAGTTTGCCTGCTTCCGTAGCCCGTATAATTTTCTTTTTAGCCATTAATTTGACTCCGTCTAGCAGGTTAGGGCTAATCAATTAAGCTGCTGAGGCAATCGAAAGAGCGGGGGCCTTTTTACTAGGACGACCACGACCACGTTTCGGGTTCACAGAACCAGTCTCCGGGGCCTCTTCATTGTCGATCTTACCAACAGACGAGACTTCCTTTTTCGCAGACATAACAGTAATCTTGTCACGTTCCATCTCGGTGGCAAACACAACGGCACCATCAAGAGTACGAGGACGACCTACGAAAGCTTTATTCAACTTCTCTGCAGCAACCTTTGCCATGTTGTCGAGTTTATTAAGATAGTCTGAAAGCTTCTGACGAGCAGGCTCATTGAGAGGCTCCATCTCTTCATTAGGCTCTTCATCATAATAAATCTCTTCGCCTAGCTGATAGAGATGGTCATCTGGGCCAAAGAAGCCATGGACAGCCAAGATACGGTAGGCAGGACGATCATTTGAAATAGTCATTATTTACCTTTAATTGGGAAGATAGAGGGGAACCCAATGAAGGGCTCCCCAATATCCGGTTGTATTAAACAACAGTGTAGTTGTTGTTGTACTGACCAAGCAACAGAGACGAAGGCGGATTGAGCATAAGCCCAGCCAAGAACTTCGTGGACTGTGTACCCGAGACAGTGTACGTCAGCTTATAAAAGCGCGGAGGAGCTTCTGCAGTCCATGCAAACTGTGTCGGGGGAACCGGCACAATGATGTAATGGCCTGTGGCTGAGTTAAGGTTAGTACCAGTAATGGCAGGAAGCGACAAGAGCGTGGTATACGTTCCAGGCGAGTAGCTGCCATTGTCTGGTGCCGCAGAAAGGCTGATGGTGACGGTACCCGTCTGAGTGCCACCAGTCGTGCTGGGAACGGTGATATACAGGTACGGAATAGCAACCCCATCACCCGCACCGATATCGTCACCGATAGCAGTGTTGGAGGCTGGGAAGCCGTTAATCATGGCCGGGGCATTACCCGAACCCGCACCCGTAATGTCCACAACGTTGGTGCTGTCGGCAGTGGTTGTAACCGTCTGCGCAGAACTCCAAGAGGTTGAGAACGAGAGGGAATTGTCCATAAAAGACATTGTATTATTAATCCTTAGAAAAAATTAGACGATACGGGCTTCAGTGTTCGTCAGTGCGTCAACAACGCGGATTCCCACGTCGCGGAACATCATGACGGGATCACCCGCATAGTCTTTGCTGGAAATCAGCACGTTACGATCACGGATCGCCTGGATGTCCATGAACTCACGACCAGTACGATTAACGTACCAGGCAGGAGCAATACCTGGAACCGGATCGCCAGGGGCGTCAGATTCAGTGATACCAGACAGACGACGCGAAGCCGTGGGAAGCTTGACAACCGCACGAGCCATCAACGCGAACAAGTCAGGCGGGGTCGTACCTTGCAAACCTGCCGTGGTCGTGTCAACGTTAGCAATACGGATGTTATAACGCCAGTCCTTCACGCACAGACCCAGTTTGAACTGGAACATGGACGTGAACGCTTCGAAACGGTTACCGTTCGAGTCATACGCAGGAACGACATCACCCTTGTCCTCGTAGACCAGACCGGCCTGAGAACCCTTCGGGAAGATACCGAACGTAGTATGATCGCCCCAACCAACCAGCCAGATGGACAGGTTGCTGGAACCCGTTCCGCCTGCATCAATCACGTTGACTGCATTCTTGGCAGTCGAAGTGCTGACAGTGTTGTAGCGAGGGGCAAGACCAGTAAACTGAGTCGGGTTAGTTGCTTCGTTGCTGTAGAACAACGCCGACGCAACTTGCTGGCTGAGACCTTCAACGTGGGCCATGTCTTCCGAATAACGGAACTTGGCAACGTTACCGTTAAGGACGGCGATGGACTTGTCAACGATAGAATAGTCAACCAGTTCGCCAATGGAGTCCTGGAACTGAGCAGTCAGTGACTTGCTGGACGGGACACCTTGGTTAGCCGCACGCCACACACCCTGAGGGAGTCCGACGCGAACGGTAGTTTTGTGACCGAGAGGGAGATTGCCTTCCTGCCAGATCATGTCCTTCATGATTTCATTGCACTGAGAAAGCATCTCGGCAATGATTGCAATAGAACCGTCTGGATCAGCACGGCGAGCCCAATCGACCAGATTTGGGAGAACGTTTGTAGACATTTGAGTAATGTGTACCTTTAGTTAATTTATTGAGACTTGCCGTAAAGAGTGGCAGTCTTTGATTTAGGCGGGGACACTGGTTTAACGGTAGCGAGAGGAACGCCTTCCTTCATAGCCGCACCGGCATTTGCTAGGAGACGAATGACTGCAGGGTGATTTCCAAGTCCTGAGGACTCCATCACATTCCTGAATTCCTGTTGCTGTTCCGGAGTACCTCCGTGTGTACGAATGAAGTTACGAGCCGCATCCACAGTAGTCTGGAAACGATTACCACCGATTTCAGGGTCCTTTAGAAAGGAGTCCTTCCATTCAGTTTTCTGTCGTTCCCAAGTCTGTTGATACAGAGATGTTACATCGGTTACAGCTTTCTTAACTTCTTCAATATGAAACTCAACGGCTTTCTGACCGAACTGTTGTACGGCAGCATGATCTGCTTTACCGGACCTTTCCAGTTCGCCTAGAATTTCGGTGAATTTATTGACACGTTCCTGATCAAGGCTTACACCTTCTGGCAGGGTGAACGGGTCGTAAGTCGGAGGCGGAGCCGGTTCTTCGGACTGGCCTTCCGTGGCTTTCTGTTCCTCAACCTTAGGGGCTTCTGCAACTGGTGCTTGGGCCTCTGTAGGTTTAGGAGTTTCTGCGGGCTTGGCATCTAGGGCCTCACCCATAACTGTTTCCGCTTTAGCAGGAGCTGCATCGGCAACCTGTGCTGGAGCGGGTGCCTGAGCCTCTACGGAGGCCGTAGGCGGCGTTTCCGGGGCAGGGGCAGGTGTAGGTGTAGGTGCTACAGCCACCGGTGCCGCTACAGGAGCGACTACAGGTGCTGTGGCGGGGGCTGCAGCAGGGGCCGCAACCGGTGTAGGGGTAACTGGGGCAGTAACGGTAGTTTGCTCTTCAGCCATTTTTATCCTTGTTTCGTCTTGTTCTCAGAGACCATAGTAATATACTTATCGGGGGCAGCAGTCTGAATGTCGTCCAGTATCCTGAGACCGATAGTCTGCTCGCCACACTTAAAGGCGGTCATGTATGGGTCTTCGTCAAAAGGGGTACGGAACACTTTGCAGAATAGCAGTAGATCATAGAACCAAGCTCTGCCTTGTTCGTGAGACATTGCAGCAGCAACAAATTCTAGTCTGTCTGCTCTTGTGCGAGCTGACTTTTTACGAGCTTTATTAACCGATTCCTTGTCGGAGGTGTCGTAGGACTCTTCTTGTTCTGCTTCTGCCTGATCAACCTTGACAGGATTAACCATCAGTACGACTGTTCTTTTCTCGGATGTCTAATTGTCTTAAGACTTCCTGACGTGGCATTGATCTAGCCGTTGCCATCTTCTGGCCATTTTCGATAAGGGTTTCTAAGAGGTCTCTGACCTTCAACCAGTTGGGGTTTTCTTGGGCATGGGCCAATTGATGAGCTGAACCAGCTGCAACCTTAAGGCCGTCCACAAACCGAACCAACATCTCTGGTTCACTTACATAGATTACTATTTTAAGCTCCTACAATTTCTTGAATGGATTTATTATGATAGTGGATAAATAGGGGACCAACACCAAAGTGATAACTGTGATAATCCCAATCTCCATGATAGTCTTTATGGAAATGTGGACCAATCCAAGAATCTAATCGGAAGTTAATCTGAAGTTGATCCGGCAATCTTTTCTTCAGTGGATATAACTGAGTTATTGTCCTGCTCCTAATAATTTGCCTAGAACATTTTGTCCGCCACCAACATCTGTGTTTTGTAGGACCTGCGCAGCCGGGGCAGCTTTACCGGCAGACTCGGCCATTTGGGCCATCTCGGCCATCTGTTGCTGTTTCTGAGCAGCAGCAGCTTCTTGTTGACGAACTGCAGCAACTTGCTCAGGTCCGTTGAGGATCTTCTGGGGATTACCGAGTAGATCGTTGTATTCTTTGACGATACTGTCAGCGTTGATATTATCTTTGACCTGCGGATAGACGGCATACATCCCACCGACTAACTGCATCAAACGTTCAATTCCACCTGTAGCAGCACCCTTCTGTGCTAAAGTAAGCATGCTAACAAATTCAATATCCAAAGGTACGTTTTGAAGAGAAGGGGGTGGAGGCGCAATTAGTCCTCTGCGTTTACTGATATTAAAAATACGTTTTAGTTTAGGCTTGAGACTGTCAGAGATTAGGGCCTCAATAACTGGACCGAGGACTTGGAGTTTTTCCTGAACCTTCTGAGCAATCTCATAAGCCGTCTGTCTTTCCTTATTAGGCTGTTGCTCTAACATAAGGAAAAGGTCGTTAAAGAGTCCTGCTTGGATTCTCTGTTCAATGGCCCTGATGTTCTCAGACATTGCTTTAATGTCCGGGTTCACTTCGTAAATGGGCCTGATGCCTTTATTAGGACCTAGCTCGGATACATAGGTAAGGTGACCGGGGAGTGTGGACGTGGGTTTGTTCTTAAGTTCCATTGACCCAATGAGAGGAGGACGGACCTGTTTCTCAATCGCCTCTGCCATACGGCGCGTCATTACCTGCAGCTGCATCACATCCGGCAGAACGTCCATTCCCGGTGACCGACCATAAGCATCATTAGACTGGGTAGACCAGCGAGCCGATGTAAATGGTTGATCTATAAATCCACGTTTGGATAAGGGCTTTCCTGAGGAACTGTTACCCCACATCCAATAGTATTCCTTCCAAGTGAAGGCACCCGGAAGCTGACCAAGGTTATCAGGGCCGATACCAAAGTTAGGTTCGATAGAGTGAGCGACCATACGCTCTACGTCTAACTGGTTACCTTTTTCATCCCAGAGTTTCTGGATGTCAGGTGTGCAGTTTTCGATACCGAAGAAACCTACGATCTGAGCAACTGTCATAACGAATAGACGATAGAAACCGTCAACACGACCTGTTGCATCAGTGCTTAGGTAGTACTCACCAACTGCGGGGTTATACAGTCTGATAATGTCTTTTACGTCTTCGTAAACGATAGACGGCCCTGTACCGAAGACTACAAGATCTTCACACTCTTGGGCAAAAGCATTATAGAAGTTAGACCCTGCAATAATAGTATACATGCGGTCCTCGACTTCATCAAGCCAAAGACGGGCTGCAGTATCAATGTCAAACTTCTTGATACCGGGAACAACTTTGAACCAAGGTCTAGAGGGAGACGCCAAACCCGACATCAACCCGGACGAGCAAACACGAACTGCGTAAGTCGCGGTAGGGTCCGCAATAGCCGTATTTAACGGTCTACCGCGTGTCATGTTATTCGGATTTGGGTTTCCACCTGTTGACTGGGTTAGCCAGATTGAACGCTTTGGATCAATGAATTCTGCAAGATCGGACCAGTTCTGGGTCCACCAAGACTGACGCCAGTTACGAAGACCAACGAGACGAGTCTCCATGTTAACACGAACCATGTCCCATTCAGGATCAACTTTATGGTTCTCTTTAGCAGGGTCCAGATTAGGTTGCACTGATAAGAACGTCGGACCAGCCTGTTCATAGGTTGCCGTATCATAGGTTGGTTTGTCTTTTTTAGCCAATGTTTCCACCGCCTAATAGAGTTGGTTTTTTATTAATAGCTTGTGGATCATCAGGTACAGTAGGGCGTTTTGGCTGTATAGCAGGAGCAGGTGGTGGCATTTGAGGCTGTTTAAATAAACGACTACCAAGAACCCCGCCTAAAGCCATTTCAGGATTAGCAGCACCAAGACCACCTAAGGCTGCTTTGTCTGTTCCAACAAGACCACCAGTTAAAATCTTTCCTACGTAACCCACTAGGTTAGCCACCTAGCATAGTGGTATTAGCAGTCGTAGCTGGAGCCTTGAGACCTTGAGGAGAGGTTTTGATTGTGTCGTCCATCCCCATCCCTTCTGCAGCAGCAGCTCTCTGTTTTGCAGCTTGCTGTGCCGCTACTACGTTTGCTGATCCTAGAGTAGGAGGATGAGCAGCCGGAGGAGGCATTTGAACAGCAGGTGGCTTAGGGGGTGAGAATATGAAACCCATGATTAACTCTTGTACATTCTCTCAGACTTAGGTTTCTTCTTACGGATATCCGTTCCTTTGTCTGCATCGTTAAATTCTTTGCCGACTGACTGAGGAACACCAGCTTTCTTGGCGAACTCTTTATCGTGGGCGACCGCCGCCATGAAGCGGGCTTGTTTAGGACTGGTTGACGGCATTGTTAACCTTTTCTGAGTTTATCTATAAGCGACTGAGCAGCGGTGCCATGAGCTTTAAAAGCTTCACAGTACAGAGCGAAATGGTGATACTTAAATACTAGCCAAGAATCATTATTAGCAGGGACAGCCTTAACATCAATGAAGTTCCTGGTCTGCACATAGTTGATCATTGGGGGAGCAGCAAAGGGAACCTTTGTAACAAGGTCCACCCCATTGTCATCCGTATTACGGTAACTGTCTATCGGGATGGGAGTGAGTAGATTAGAAAGTACAGTGCATCCCGGTCTGGGAGACCCGAATACGACGATCCTTTGTACTGGTCTGCCACTAGCCATCCTATAACCAGCATAAAGCTGAGCATGGCCAGCACCAAGGCTGTGCCCCACACATACAACTTTGTCACCGACCAACCCATCTATTTTATCCTTTACCGCCAGTACCCCGAGGCGAAAGCCAGGGTGCACGCCGCCAAGAACACCATCAGGAAAAGGAAGGGCAAAATGCGCAAAGTCTTCAATCCAATCTATAAAGGTCGTAGACCCGCGAAACATAACATAGTCAATACCATCAACTTTCTTGATACCTGTGTAGCAACCATCAAGATCAATTATATGATCCCAGCAGCCGACAGGTGTAGGTAGGTCTGTGTACAACCATGCATACTGATCACAGATTTGCTCAGTTGTTAGAAACATTTTCTAACAGTGGGTCAGGGCCATTAACCGCCAAGTCCTGCGAGAGCAGCCATAAACTTAGCCGGAGTATTTGCAGTGTCCTGAACAAGACCGCCACAAGCTGCTTCCAGCATCGTGACATCCTGTTTGGAGACGAGGTCCGCCCCACCATTGACAGCGGTACGAGCGGCTTCAAAGGCCGAGAAGGCACCTGAGACAGTGTTACCTGCCGCACCATTTGTACGAGCCTGAATGGTCAAGACGAAGGCCTTGAGAACAGGGAAGCACATGTGAGCCAGCGAGTCATTAGCCTTAACAGCAATGGCATCGGCATTATCCAAGTCCTGAACCGTGAAGGCTCCGAGCTTCTGAACAGTGTCGTTGATCTTTGGATCGAGAACGAGAGTCTTAATCCCATTCTGTAGCGGGCCATTAACACACGCTCCAAGAAGGGGGGTAATAAGAGCAAGAGCAAGAAGTTGTTTAAACATTACTTAGAAGTTCCTACGGGGGTTGAAGTTACGGCACGAAGAAGGGCGACAAGAGCACCAATTCCAATCATGACGGGTCCGACATCCTGTGCCGGAACAATAGTTGCCCAGTCAAATGTCTGAGCTGCACCCAAGGCACCGAGTACCAAGGCGAAGAGAAGGGTTCTGTAACCAGACAAAGCATTCATATTAGTCTTTACTCATTAGTTCGATCATCCAGAAGTCACTGGAAAGATTTGGGTTCTTAAGATAAGCATACGGCATGTGGAAGTAACCTCTGTCACCCCAGCCTTCGCCCCAAGAATTACGGACGATGTACCGTTGCTCAGCGTCATCATAACCAACTGCCATTACAGCGTGACCACCAAGAACTGATTCGTCTTGTCCCGGCATCGGAACGACACCGGTATTGGCAACCTCTACGGACTCAAAGCTGTCATAGACAGTGAAGCCGAAGACAAAGGGGAAACCCATTGCAAGGCAGGTCTTCATGCCAATCGAGGACTGATGGACGACAGAGTACCTGATCACATGATCGTGGGTTGCGTCAGTGTAGCACTGAGGAGTAGGCTGAGTTGCAAATTGAGAAATGTCATAAGGCCACTCGGACTCAGGACAGACTCCGGGCTTAATTGCGCCTTTGATCACGTCTCTAATTTCTGCGCCAGCATCAATCTTGGTGGTACCTTCCAAAGCCCTACCGTTGAAGTACAGAAACAGACGGGAAGGAACAATGTCAGGCAGACCTTCAAGGCGTCTGGCGAATTCAATGGCACCTGCCGTGGCGTTACCCGTGCAGGAACCTAGTTGACCCTGATCATAAATCGGACTGTCATGAGGTCTTAGATCGACCTTAGGGGGAATCCAGACACCTGCCTTTGGAACAACCATCGGCTGATCCCTGAAATCTGGATGCTGTCTTTTCCAACCGTAACGTTTAATCTGTAGGGTTATTTTGGTTCTCCTGCTTTATAAAAGTTATGATTGCCTATGGTAGCCACGAGAAGAGTTGGATCAGCCCAAGATGGCATATGTTCGACGATATGAGGATTAAGATACAGAACAGCTTCGTCGGTAAGTTTGTTGTATAGATCGCCTTTGAACTCCCCGTTCTTTACTGCAATGTAAATCTGAGCACATCTGCTTAGAGCAAAGGCAGGGGCATGTTTGAGTTTGAACTCAGCTACTGACAAGGCCATGTGCTGGTTATCTGAGATACGGGTATATTTACCGTTGACGTAGGCAAACCATGCCCAAGAGAATTGATCGTACCTGAGAACGGTCCCCTGCATGGTCCCGTCTGATTCATAAAGTTTGTTTATACGATTTCTTAATACCCTTGCGACCGCTGCTTTTCCTTCGTCCGGTTCCAACCAAGCTTCGCAGTAGATGCAAACGGAGGCTAAGTCCAGGTCTTTGAGGATCATTAGCTATATACAAACCCTTGTTGCATAACCCACCCTGGGTACTTGTTTGGGTCAGTGGCGACTGGAGTCGCGCTTCGATAATGGTTGAAATCTGATGCCGCACCGGACGAACTGCCAATAACGTCCGTCAGTAAGTTGGCGTTTACGTTTGATGCACCTACCATGTTTGCCCATGCTAGGCCAAATCCGATGATGATTGGGTACCCACCCTGAGTCCCCCAAGGAGAGGATGTTGCATTGGCACCAAGGCGGCTCGGGTTTGAGGCCATTCCTGTCATGTTAGAACTGGCAATTGTATTCCCCGGATTGACTATATGCCCAGTATCGCCGTTAACAGTCGTCAGTTGGAAATTGTTGCCGGAGCAGTTGATGGTATAATAGGGGGTTGCATAGGAAAAATTCGTCGGCAGTTTGAATACACTGGCATTATCAGTACCGGCGAAGTTGACAAACACATAAATATCGCCGTTCGCTGGCGTGTAACTTGCTGGAGAGCTTGCTCCGCCAAATGTAAATAGTCCCGTGCCGCTACTCCAGCTAAAACTCCCTGGATAGAAATTTGCGATCAAAAGATCGGAGTTTATATATGCCGCTGGATTGATATTGACTCGCGCGCCCTCTTGTTCACAAAATAACTGATATTCGCCGTTCTGACCCGTCGAACCACCACCCGCGACAACATACTCATGACTGTACCAGTTGCACCATTGGCCAAGCGCTGCGAGTGCATCCGTGCGTTCACCAAGGCCAGACAGATGTGATGCAGTGTGAAGGCCGTACCCTTTCATAAATTTACTGTCTATCGCGACATTGGCATTCCAAGTCACAAGTCCATTGGTCGTAGCATAACTATTTGTTTGAAGGCCACCACTTCCAGTCGGGTTATTCGATGCGTTGTAAGCGTTGAACGTCGCCGTCAAGAACGAGTTGGGGTCATTGAAATAGGAATCATACGTGGCACATTCGTAGTTGTTGGTTCCGGCGAATACGGATGCGTACATCACATCGCGCCATGTCCAGAAATCCAAACGCATGTTGCTTGGGAACCCAATAAGAGCACCCAAGTAAGTTGTGCCGTTCACTGTCATATTTCGGTAACTGCTACTAGTCGTTCCAGCTATTTGAAATTCAGTTGCCGTAGCTATAGCAGTATTTCTCTGGAACATCGCACAGTTGCCGATTTCCATAAGTAGATCAAGAAATTCCGGTCTACCGCTGACAAGAAACGCGCCGACCGCATGATTCGGCATATGATCCCAAGATAGTTCAGCCCAACTTGTTTGACGATTTGCTGACGGTGGTGATGTATAGGAGTGGCCTGACCCTCCTGTGAGACCCGCACCTA
>Ga0070711_100001073_pt1 | contig 14605 bp, 7 predicted proteins | sample LARL53metaG_FD_65452 | JGI IMG/M metagenome (GOLD analysis project Ga0070711, IMG submission 65452) | Corn, switchgrass and miscanthus rhizosphere microbial communities from Kellogg Biological Station, Michigan, USA - LAR L5-3 metaG | ecosystem: Host-associated > Plants > Roots > Rhizosphere ... | reverse complement strand
GCGGCCGTCCGGGCGCGAGCTGACGGCACGCTCGAGCAGCGTGCCGCGAAAGTGCAGCGCGACGCCATCGTCGGCGGCGAAGCCCGGGCGCATACCGGCGGCGATGAAGCGGTGGTACTCGGCGCGCCGCGCGGGCTCGGCGTCGTAGTGGACGCAGTTGGAGTAGGGCAGCAGGCCGAGGCCGCGCACGCGACGGGGAGCGCCATGGAACGCGGACAGGGATTCGGCGAACCAGCACAGCGACCCGGCCGACGGGCCGCACAGGACGATGCCCCGGCGCCAGGCCCGGCGCAGAACGGAGTCCAGGCCATGGGCGCGCCAGGCGCCGAGCATCGACACGACGTTGCCGCCGCCGACGTAGATCAGGTCCTGCGCGAGCAGGTGGGTGGCGAGGTCGTCCTCGACCCCGCCGACGCCCTGGTCGCGGCGAAACAGCGACACGTGCGAGGCGTCGCAGTGCGCGGAGAAGCGACGGTAGAAGCGCACGACGTAGTGATCGGCATCGCCGGAGGCGGTCGGCAGGAAGCAGACGCGCGGACGCGGGGTGCAGGTGAGCGAGAGGATGTAGTCGTCGAGCAGCGAGGAGTCTCGCTCCATCGAGAACCCGCCGCCGCCGAGGGCCACGATCTGGGGTGTTCGCCGGGGGGCTCGTCGTCGTGTGGGTCGCATCGTGGGCTCACGTTCGGCGCGTCGACAGGGCTGACAGGGCTATCTCATCTGCGGACCCAGCCTGCCGGAACGGCCCGGCGGCCGGTATGGACCGGCGTCTGAGATTCGCCGCCGTCCCGCTGGACATCCGCCGCAATCGGCGCTGAGGCAATATTTAGGTTGTTAACACGGTGTTCCTACGGCGGGTGGGGATGCTGCTCGGCATGAGCACAGGCGAGCAAGCTTTTTTGGGGGAGACACGTGAGCAGAGCTCCTCTACAGCCCTGTTGGCGCCGGTCACCACAGCAGTCGGCGCCGCCAAGCTGGGACTGGCGGCGCTGCTGACGCTGGCGGGCGGGCTGAACCTGTGGGCGCTGAGCCGCAACGGCTGGGCCAACGAGTACTACAGCGCCGCGGCGCGGTCGATGAGCTCGAGCTGGCACAACTTCCTGTTCGCCGCGATGGATCCCGCCGGCGTGATGACCGTGGACAAGCCGCCGCTCGCGCTGTGGGTGCAGGCGTTGGCGGTGCGGGTGTTCGGGTATCACCCGCTGAGCGTGCTCGTGCCCCAGGCGCTGATGGGCGTGGCGAGCGTGGCGTTGGTGTACGACCTGGTCAGGCGGCGGTTTGGGCGGCTCGGGGGGCTCGTGGCGGGGCTGGCGCTGGCGCTCACCCCGATCGCGGTGGCCGTGTCGCGGCACAACAACCCGGACGCGCTGCTGGCGCTGTGTTGCGTGGCGGCGCTGTGGTGCACGGTCAGAGCGCTGGAGTGTGGGCGTACGCGCTGGCTGGTGGGCGCGGGCGTGTGCGTGGGACTCGGGTTCGAGACGAAGATGGCGGTCGCGCTGATGGTCGTGCCGGGCATCGTGGCGGCATACCTGTGGGTGGCCCCGCGCGGGCGCGGGCGCGCGCTCGGTCAGCTCGGGCTGGGTGGTGCGGCGATGGCGCTCGTCGGCGGCGCCTGGCCGGCGCTGGTCGAACTGACCCCCGCGGCGGACCGGCCGTGGGTGTCGGGCACGAGCGGGAACACAGTGTGGGAGCTGATAACCGAATACAACGGCGCCGGGCGCCTCGACGGTCAGACGGGCGGGCCCGGCGGCGGCATGGGCGGCAACATGTTCGGCGGCACGCCCGGCCCGGGACGCCTGCTGAACGCGGCGCTCGGCGGGCAGGCGGGTTGGCTGCTGGGCTTCGCGCTGGTGAGCGGCTTGGCGGTGCTCGCGGCGAGCCGCCTGCGACGCGGCGATCCGCGCAGCGGCTGGCTGATCGCGGTCGGCGGGGCGTTGCTCGTGACCGCGGCGGTGTTCAGCGAGGCGAGGGGCATATTTCACCCGTACTACGTGTCGCTGCTGGCGCCGTTCGCCGCGGCGCTGACGGGCGCGGGCGCGGCGCAGCTGCGCGGCGGCGGCCTGCAGGCGCGCGTCATGGCCCCGCTGGCGATCGCCGCGGGGGTCGCGTGCGAGGTCGCCGTCCTGCACGTGTATCCCGGTCAGCTTCAGTGGCTGGCGCCGGCGCTGATCGTGATGGGCGCGATCGCGGCGGTCGTGCTCGCGGGGTTCGCGGATCGGGCGATCAGGACGGTGGCGCTGGGCGGCGGCGTGCTGGCGCTGCTGATCGGGCCGGGGATATGGGCGGTGGACACGCTCGGGTATGCGACCAGCGGAACGTTTCCCGCGGGCGGGCCGCGGTCGGCGCAGAGCATGGGCGGGGGCTTCGGGCCTCCGGGCCGATTCGGCCTGCGCGCGCGGGGCGGCGTGCCGGGTGGCGTGCCGTTGTTCGGCGGTCGCGGCGGAGTTGGGGGCGCGGGCGCGGCGCCGGCGCCCCCGGTGGGCGTGGGTGGCGGTTTCCCCGGCGCGAGCGGTCCTCCCGGGGGCGCTCGGAGCGGCGGCCTGAACGGGCCACCCGGCTTCGCAGGCTCAGGCCCGGGCGGTGGTCGCGGCGCAATCGGCGCGCCGCTGGGTGACAACCGTGCGATCACACAGGCGATCGCCTACGCCAAGCGGCACGGCGCCAGCACCGTGGCGGTGTCGAGCCAGTCGAGCGCGGCCTCGGGGATCGTCGGCGACGGCGCGGACGTGGCGGGGATCGGCGGGTTCTCCGGGCGCGAGAGCGACGTGAGCGTCGCGTGGCTGGCGGGGGAGGTGAGCAAAGGCGCGGTCCGATGGGTGCTGGTGGAAGGGAGCGGCCCAGTCACGGGCGGGCCGCGGCTGCCCGGCGACACGCGGATGGGATCGCGGAAGGCGATGGCGGCGGTGGCGCAGGCGTGTCTGAAAGTGACGCTGCCGGCGAGCGCGACAGGCGGCGAGGGTGAAGCGACCGGCGGCAGCGGCACCGGTGGCGGCGCAGGCGGCGGAGCGGGTGGCAGTGCCGGCGCCGGCGGCGCCGAAAGCAGACTGTATGACTGCCGGGGCCGCGCGGCGGCGCTGCTGGGCACGCAAGAATCAGCAGCGTGAGGGTTTTGGTCGTAGACGATGACCGCGCGGTGCGCGACGCGCTGCGCCGGGCGCTGACGCTGGCCGGGTACGAGGTGCAGATGGCCGAGGACGGAGAGCAGGCGCTCGAGCTGGTCGTGCAGGCCGTTCCGGATGCGGTTGTGCTGGACGTGGGGATGCCCGGAATCGATGGGTTGGAGGTGTGCAGGCGGCTGCGGCGGCTGGGGAGCAGGGTGCCGATCCTGATGCTGACGGCGCGGGATGCGGTGTCCGATCGCATCGACGGGCTGGACGTGGGCGCGGACGACTACATGGTCAAGCCGTTCGACGTGGGTGAGCTGAAGGCGCGGATACGCGCGCTGCTACGCAGGGTCGGGGCGGAGGGCACGGACGACCCGGAGGTGCTCACGTTCGCCGAGGTCAAGCTGGATGGCGCCAGGCACGGGGCGGAGGTGAACGGGCGGTTTCTCGAGCTGACGCGGACGGAGTATCAGCTGCTGGAGCTGCTGATGCTGAACCCGAACCGGGTGCTCGCGCACAGCCTCATCTACGACCGGGTGTGGGGATATGACTTCGGTCCGGCGTCGAACGCGCTGCGCGTGTACATCGGATACCTGCGGCGCAAGCTGGAGGGAGCGGGCGCGCGGCAGCTGATCCATACCGTGCGGGGGGTGGGGTATGTGTTGCGCGAGCAGTGACCGAGCGCACCGGGGCCAGCGGGCCAGGACGTCCTGGGACTGGTCCAAGTGGATTGAGCGCGTGGACGTTCTCCTGACGAGGTCACTCGCACGATGACCCTGCGCACGCGCATCGCGGCGGCGGCAAGCGTGTCGGTCGCGCTGGCGGTGATCGCGGCGGCGGTAGGGTTGTACGTCGCGGTCAGCGCGAACCTGCATGGGGAAATCGACCATGGCCTGCGCGAGCGTGCGCGGGTGTTCACGCGACCGCTGCCGGGCGGCGTGAGCGGTGGCGCGAAAGGACCGGACGGCAGAGGGCCGTTCGACAGCGCGCCGCCCGGCCCCGGCGGCCCGGGGCCGGGGCCGGGTGCCGGCGCTGCCGGCGGTGACGGTCAAGGCGGCCTGCCGAGCCGCGTCCAGCCGGCGCCGTTCGGGGGAGCGTCGGGGTACGTTCAGTTCGTCGCGCCGGACGGCGGCGTGCACGTGCCGGGTGGCCAGGGGACATCGCCCACGATGATCGCCCCCAGCGCCCGGGACAGGGCGATCGCCAGGCGCGGGAGCGGCAGCGCGCTGACCGACAGGACCGTGCGGGGGACGAAGCTGCGGGTGCTTACGGAGGGGATCGGCGTAGCGCGCGGGGCGGCGATGGTGGCGCGGCCGCTGAGCGAGGTGAACAGCGAGTTGAGCAGGCTGCTGCTGATCCTCGCGCTCGTCGGCGCGGGCGGTATCGCCCTGGCGGCGGGGCTGGGCGCGCTCGTCGCGCGGGTGGCGCTGGCGCCGGTGAGACGGTTCACCGCGCGCACGGAGTCGCTGACGCAGGAGGGCGCGCTGCGGGGCGCACGCCTGGATCTGTCCGAGCGGTTGGAGGTGGAGGGCAGAGACGAGCTGGGCAGGCTGGCGGACAGCTTCAATCGCACGCTCGACGCGCTGGAGCGCTCGGTTGAGTCCCAGCGCCAGCTCGTGGCCGACGCCGGGCACGAGCTGCGCACGCCGATCGCCAGCCTGCGGGCCAACATCCAGATCCTGGGCGAGGCGGAGCGACTGCCGCGGTCCGAGCAGGAGAGCCTGCGCAACGACATCGTGACCGAGCTGGACGAGCTGACCGCGCTGGTGGCGGATGTGGTCGAGCTCGCGCGGGGGACGGCCGGTGACGGCGGCAATGCCTCATCGGACGAGGTACGTCTCGACGGGATCGTCCGGGCGGCGGTCGAGAAGGCCCAGCGGCGCGGCGATGCCCGCTTTGAGCTGCGGCTGGAGCCGACGGTCGTGACCGGGGTGGCGGAGCGGATCGACAGGGCCGTGTCGAACCTGCTGGAGAACGCTCGCGCGTGGAGCCCGCCCGGGGGGGTCGTGGAGGTCGAGCTGCGCGATGGCGTGCTGACGGTCCGCGATCATGGGCCGGGTTTTGACGAGCAGGATCTGCCGCACGTGTTCGACCGCTTCTACCGCGCCGATCGGGCGCGCAAGCTGCCGGGCTCGGGCCTCGGCCTGGCGATCGTGCGCCAGGCCGCCGAGGCGTGCGGGGGCTGCGTCGGGGCTGCCAACGCGCCCGGGGGCGGGGCGCTGCTGACGGTCAGTTTTGGCCCGGGCGCTGGGTTCTCGGCGCCGGAGGGATGAGGATGCGCATGCGCGCGAAAACGGCACTCAACCGTGCGCCAAAGCGGTACTGATAGATGCGCGAAAACGGCACTCAAACGTACGCCAAAGCGGTATTATGGCCTGGGTGCAGGCGTCGGAGTACATCCCCAGACTCGTCGATGAACGGCTTCAGAGCCTGTTCGCAGAGCTTCCTGCGCTGCTGATAACGGGACCCCGCGCTACCGGCAAGACGACGAGCGCAGATCGTCATGTGCGGACCGCAGTGCATCTCGATCGCCCAGTCGAGGCGCAGGCTTTCCTGGCCGACCCCGACGCCGCGCTGCGGTTGCTGCCGGAGCCGGCGCTGCTCGACGAGTGGCAGGCCGTTCCGGAGGTGCTGGGAGCGGTCAAGCGTGCGGTCGATGACGACGCCCGTCCCGGGCGGTTTCTGCTGACCGGCAGCGTGTGCGCCGATCTCGACGTGGCGACGTGGCTGGGCACGGGCAGGCTCGTGCGCCTGCGCATGTACGGGCTCACCGTCGGCGAGCTGCTCGGCCGGCCGCGGGCCGGGCTGTTCTGCGACAAGCTGGCGGGCGCCGAGCTGGATGCTTTCGCACTGCCCGCGAACCCGCCCGATCTGCGGGGTTATGTGGAGCTCGCGCTGCGCGGTGGATACCCCGAGTCAGCTGTGCGGCTGTCCGGGATTGCGCGGCAGGCGTGGCTGGAGAGCTATCTCGAGCAGATTCTGACGCGAGACGCCGCCACCCTCGACGGTCCCCGCGATCCGATCAGGCTGCGGCGCTACTTCGAGGCGCTGACGCTCAACACGGCCGGCGTGGTCGAGAGCAAGACGCTCTACGAGGCTGCCGGGATCAACCGCAGGACCGCGGTTGCCTACGAGCATTTGCTCGCCAACCTGTTCGTGCTCGACATTCTGCCCGCCTGGACGAGCAGCCGGCTCTCGCGCCTGGTCCGGGCCCCGAAGCGTCATATGGTCGACGCGTCGCTGCTCGCCGCGGCGCTGCGCGTGGATACGGCGGCCGTGATGCGCGACGGCGATCTCCTGGGTCGGGTGATCGAGACTTTCGTTCTCTCCCAGATTCGGCCCGAGGTCGAGCTCAGCGGATACAGACCGCGCCTGTACCACCTACGCGCCCGCGACGGAGGACACGAGGTCGACCTGATCGCCGAGCTGGCGGCCGAGAAGGTCGTGGCGATCGAGATCAAGGCTACGGCGGCGCCGAAGGCCGCTGACGCCAGGCATCTCGTATGGCTCAAGGATCGGATCGGAGACCGCTTCCTCGCAGGTGCCGTGCTCCACACCGGCCCCCGCCCGTTCCAGCTGGACGAGCGGATCTTTGCCCTGCCTATCTGCGTGCTGTGGGGATAGCGCGCGGGCTTGCGGCATGGCGCTCAGCTGACCGTAGTATTCCGCAGCGGGGCACGGACGGGTACTGACGCATGGAAGTCTTCCGGCCGTGTAAGGTGTGGTTTGCAATGGAAGGTGCAGGGTCATCGGGAGCGTGCTCTACATTGACGAAGACAGGCTGGATTCGCGCAGTAAGAATTCTCGGATGATCGCAACTTTGAGAAGCACCACGGGTCAAGGCCGGGTATAGGAGCCCAGGCCACAACTGGAGGTAGCCACATGAGGTCCCACGTCCGCATCCCGCTCGTCGCGCTGGTCGTGAGCGTAGCCATCGCCGCCGCAGCGCCCGCAGCGCAGGCTGCGTTTGGCATCGAAGCGATCTTCGCGGCGAACTGCAAGGTCTCGACATGCGGCGAATTCGGGGGGCCTCCGCTGAAAAATGAAGAACTCTTCACCCAGGCGGCCGGACATCCGCCCGCCGGGATCACGGCCTTCAAGGTCAATACCGAAGGGACCCCCCCCAACGCGGCGCCGAGCGGAATCGCCACAAGCGGCCCCGTGACACACGTGCGCACCGATGTCGCCCCGGGTGTCAGCACCAGTCCCGAGGCGGTGGCGAAGTGCTCGTTCAAAGAATTCGGCGAAGAAGCCCTACCCGGCTCGGGTCTCTTCCCGGCGCCTAAATGTGAAGCCGCTTCCGAAATCGGAGTCAACCAGGTCGTCGTCTGGCTCGGACCGGAACCTTCCCCCAAAGGTGGAGACCTGCCCCTGGAAGGCAAGGTCTACAACCTGGTGCAACCCGAAGGCCTCTCCTCGGACTTCGGCGTAGCGCTCAAACTTCCCATACCCCTGACCAAAGCCGAGCTTGAAAAAGCGTTTGCGGAACACCCTCTCCCCGGCACCGAACCCGAAAAAAAACTCACCGAAGAATTCCTCGAGGCCCAGCAGTATTACGCGCACACGCTGATCGAAGGCAGCGTCGAATGGGGCGCGCAGGCGCAGGGGACGGGCAAGGCCGACTATCACGACTACTACGAAATCAACGTCTCCCCGGCCCTGCCGCTGATCAGCTCACGACTAATCCTCGAAGGCACCAGAGGGACGACCGCACAGGGCGGCTTCATCACGAACCCCAGCACCTGCTCGGGCGTGGGGCCGCAGACGACTACGATCATCACCGTTACTCCCGCAAAAGGAGAATCGGCGAAACGGGGATACACCGGACCGCTGGGCACCGAAGGATGCGACGGCGCGTTCCCCTTCGCGAAAGTGCCCTTCGCCCCGGAATTCGCGCTGACGCCGGAAACGAAGCAGTCAGACCAGCCTGATGGCATCACAACCGAACTGAAGCTGCCCCACGATCCCAGTCCCACGGGGATCGACACCTCGCAGCTGAAGACGGCCAGCGTGGTCCTGCCCGAAGGCATGACCCTGAACCCGTCGGCCGCGCATGAAGTAACCGAAGCGTGCACGTCTGCGCAGGCGCGAATTCACAGCGCCACATTCGGCGTCGATTGTCCGGCGGGGTCGAAGATCGGCACGGTCACGTTGAACGTTCCCACTCTGCCCGCTGGTTCGCTGGCCGGCAATATCTACCTGGGTGGCCCCGACTCGGGCCCGATCACCGGACCCCCGTACACGATCTACCTCAACGCCGAATCGAAAAGGTACGGCGTCGACGTGCGCCTGCAAGGCTCGGTCGTGCCCGACGAAACGACGGGCCGGTTGACCGCGACATTCTCAGAAAACCCGGAACAGCCGTTCAGCAACGCGATCCTGCGCTTCACCGGCGGGCCGCTGGCGCCGCTGGCCAACCCGCTCGCGTGCGGCCCGGCCACGACGGAGACCAGCCTCACTCCGTTCACCGGCACGGCCGCGCAGTCGCCGATGAGCAGCTTCGTCGTCGACAGCAACAACGCTGGAGGCGCGTGCGCGTCGCCGCTGCCGTTCTCGCTCAGCCAGAGCACCCAGAACCAGGCTCCGGGCGATGCGGGCGCCAAAACGGCCTACACGCTCAACCTCGAACGGGCTGACGGTCAACAGTATCTGTCGCAGATCAAGACGGTTCTGCCGGCGGGTCTCGTCGGGCTGCTGCCGACGGTGACGAAGTGCCCCGAGCCGCAGGCGAGCAGCGGCGATTGCCCGGCCGCCAGCCAGATCGGCGTGGTCGGGGTGACCGCGGGCGCGGGTCCGACGCCGTTCGCGTTCTCCGGAGCCGTCTACCTGACGGGGCCCTACGGCGGGGCGCCGTTCGGGCTCACGATCGTGGTGCCGGCCGTCGCCGGGCCGTTCAACCTCGGCAACGTGGTCACACGCGGGACGATCGACGTCGATCCGTTCACGGCGCGGGTGATCGCGACGAGCAACTTGCCGACGATCGTCAAGGGCATACCCCTGCGGTTGCGGCGCGTGACCATCAACGTCAACAAGCAGGGGTTCCTGATGAACCCGACCAACTGCGGCGTGCTGGCGACCGAATCGACGCTGACCTCGACGCTCGGCGCGACGCAGAGCCTGTCCAGCCCGTTCCAGGTGGGCAACTGCAACAAGCTCGGGTTCAAGCCGAAGTTTGGCGCGGCGACCGGTGCCAAGACCTCGAAAGCCAACGGGGCCAGCCTGGAAACCACACTTAACATGCCGGCCGGCCAGTCGAACGTCAAATCGGTGCTCGTGCAGCTGCCCAAGCAGCTGCCCTCGCGGCTGACCACGTTGCAGAAAGCGTGTCCGGAAAAGACGTTCGCCGCGAACCCCTACACCTGCCCGAGCGGCTCATTCGTCGGCGGCGTCAGGGCCAACACCCCGACGCTGTCCGTGAAACTGAAAGGGCCGGCGATCCTGGTCTCGCACGGCGGGGAGGCGTTCCCCGATCTCGACCTCCTGCTCGAAGGCGAAGGCGTGCGGGTGATCCTGGTTGGCAACACGAAAATCAAAAACGGGATCACCACGACCAACTTCGCGACGACTCCCGACGTTCCCGTATCGAGCATCACGGTGAACCTGCCGGTCGGATCGCACTCGGCGCTGACGGCCAACGGCAACCTGTGCGCCAACAAGCTCGTGATGCCGACCACGATCACCGGGCAGAACGGAGCGACGGTCAAACAGAACACGACGATCAAGGTCAATAACTGCCCGGTGCGTGTAGTTGGGCGCAAGACGATCGGCAACACCGCCTATCTGACCGTGCAGACCTACTCGCCCGGACGGATCAGTGGCAAAGGCGCCAACGTGGCAACGGTGTTCCGCAAGCTGAGCAAGGCCCAGAAAACGGCGACGCTGAAGGTGCCGCTCTCGCGCGCCGGTCAGCGCAAGGGCCGCCCGCTGAGCGCCAGAATACGCGTGGGGTTCGTACCCAAGAAGAAGGGCACACCGACGTCGGTCGCGTACGCGACGGTCATCTTCAGGTAGACGGGCGTCTGCCACCACGTCCGAACGGTGATCCCGGGGGCCATAAGCATGGCCCCCGGGGTGTGGCCTCCAAGGTGCGCTTCTCGGGTAAGACGGCAGCTATTCCAGGCATGCTGGCGGAGCGGTGTGTGGGTCTTTTCGTCGATGCGATGACTAGAAGCGCCGTAGGCGGGGTATACGACCTCTGACTATTGGGTTCATAGGGGAGGTAGAAAATGAGGCGTGCCGCTCGTACAGTATTGTTCATAGCGTCGGCAAGCATCGCATTGTCTGCGGCCGCAACGGCGCCCGCCGCGTGGGCGGCGTTCGGCGTCGAAGAACATAACTTCGAAGCTGGCACCTGCGTGACGACCTCGTGCACATATGCGAGCGTCGAAGCAGACCACACCGAAGCCTACACCCAAGCAGCCGGACATCCTCAGTGGGGGATCACCACATTTGAACTCAATCATCATAGTGCCGGGCTGGGCCAGGAACCGGACGGCGCGCTCAAGCGCGTGCGCGTGGATATTCCTCCGGGGCTCGCGGCCGACCCGCAGGCGCTGCCGGCGTGCTCGGCCGAAGATTTCAATAACAATGCCTGTCCCGCTAACACCCAGGTTGGGACCAACGAACTGGTTGTATTCGCCGGCCTCTCCAACTTGACGATCAGCGGAACCGTCTACAACCTGGAACAGAAACCGGGTCTGCCATTGGACTTTGGCATCGACGTGGCCGTCGAACCGCTGGTGAACGTGCACATCTTCCTCGAAGGACACGTCAGCTGGAGCACTGACTATCACGAGTACTTCGAAATCAACAACATTCCCAAGGAAGGGGAACTGGCCGGGCTAAAAGTACCGCTGTCGGTGCTCAAGTCCAAGCTTGTCTTCAACGGTCGCGCCGGCGAAGGCAACTTCCTCACGCTCCCGAGCGTGTGCTCGAGCAGTACCACGTCGTACCTGGAAGTCGAATCATATGAAGGGGAAATCTCGAAAACCGCAACACATACTCCGGTGGGTGTAGAAGGATGCGACAAAGTTCCGTTCAAACCCACGGTTACGATCTCGCCCGAAACGACTGTGTCGGACCAACCCGACCGCGTTACCGCGGACCTCGAAGTGCCCCAGAACGCCGGTCCAGGAGAAATCAACACGGCCGACATCAAAGACGCGCACGTGACGCTGCCAGAAGGCATGACACTGAACCCCTCTGCCGCGCATGGACTTGAAGCGTGCACGGCAGCTCAGATCGGAATCGGCACCACCAACCCTGTTACATGTCCACCCGGCTCGAAAGTGGGAACCGTCACGATCGAAACCGATTTGCCGCCGGGCTCCCTCACAGGGGACGTCTATCTGGGCAGCCCAAGCGGCGGACCTATCACGGAACCTCCTTTCACTGTCTATCTCGACGCCGAGAGCATTTACGGCGTGTCGGTCAGGCTCAAGGGATCGGTCAATCCCAACCTCAGCACGGGTCGCCTCGAAGCCACATTTTCCGAAAACCCTCAGCTTCCATTTAGCGAGCTGATCCTGTCTTCGAGCGGCGGTGCACGCACGCCGCTGGCCAACCCTCTGGTGTGCGGGAATGCGCCGGTGGAATCTCTCTTTACGCCATACACAGGCGGCTCGGCGGCGCTGAGCTCGACGCCGTTCGTTACGACCGGGTGTCCATCGCCACTGTCGTTCTCACTCAAACAGACAACGCAGAGCTCATCGCTCGACGCTGGCGCCTATACCTCCTACACGTTCAACCTGGCACGCGCAGATGGCCAGCAGTACCTGTCGCAGACAAGAACCGTGCTGCCCCCGGGTCTCGTCGGCGCGATCCCATCGGTTGCGCTCTGCGGTGAACCGCAGGCGCAGCTGGGGACCTGCTCGTCTGCCAGCGAAATCGGCAAAGCGACGGTGAGCGCGGGAGCCGGCTCCGAACCGTATGAGCTCTCCGGCCCTGTCTATCTGACGGGTCCATACAGCGGCGCTCCCTACGGACTGTCGATCGCGGTGCCGGCTGTCGCTGGGCCCTTCAACTTCGGCAGCGGGGCCTGCAACTGCGTGCTCACGCGCGTGGCGATTGGAGTCGACCCCTACAGCGGCCGGGTGATCGCCACGAGCGCCCTGCCGACGATTGTGAAGGGGGTGCCCCTGCGGTTGAAGAGTCTGAGCGTGGCGATCAACCGGCCGAGCTTCCTGTTCAACCCCACCAACTGTGGCCCGCTGGCGACCGAGTCGACGCTGACCTCCACGTTCAACGCGACGCAGAGCCTGTCAAGCCCATTCCAGGTGGGCAACTGCAGCGCGCTCGCGTTCAAGCCGTCGTTCAAGGTCTCGACCGACGCCAAGACCTCAAAAGCAGGCGGGGCCGGCCTGCGGGTCAACCTCACCCAGGCGACCCGCCAGGCGAACGTCAAGTCGGTGTCGGTGCAGCTGCCCAAGCAGCTGCCGTCGCGGCTGACCACGCTGCAGCAAGCGTGTCCGGAAGCGACGTTCGCAAACAACCCCCGTATCTGTCCGAGTGGGTCGCTGGTCGGTGGCGCGACCGTCACCACGCCGGTGCTGCCGGACAAGCTGTCTGGTCCGGCCTACCTGGTCTCGCACGGGGGCGTTGCATTCCCCGATCTCGATCTCGTTTTGGAAGGCGACGGCGTACTGGTGATCCTGACCGGCAACACGAGCATCAAGCGCGGCATCACCACATCGACGTTTGCCGCGGTGCCGGACGTGCCGGTGTCGAGCTTTGCGCTGAACCTGCCCGTCGGGCCGCATTCGGCGCTCACGGCCAACGGCAATCTCTGCATGGGCAAGCTCGTGATGCCGACCACGATCACGGCGCAGAACGGGGCTCAGATCAAGCAGAGCACGAGGATCTCGGTGTCCAACTGCCCCGTGCTGATCGTAGGCCACCGGACCACCGGGCACGAGCTCGTGCTGAGGGTCAGGACGTTCGCGCCGGGACGAATCAGCGTCAAGGGTAAGAACCTGCGCGCCGTCTACCGACGCCTCGGCAAAGCGGCTACGACGACGCTCGAGGTTCCCCTCTCGCGCGGTGGGCTGAGAGCGCTGCGGCGCCACCCGCGGCGCCACCCGCGGCTGAGGGTCCACGTGCGCGTCGGGTTCGTGCCCAAGCAGCGGGGTGCGCCGGGCTCCGTCGCGTCCGCAAACATCAAGTTCAGGTAGAAGCGGTACATTGCAGAGGTGGGCAGTGCGGGTACGGATACCTTCAAGCAGCCTGCGCACGCCGATCCGCTGCTGGCCGGCGTGCGGCGCTTGACGCTGTTGGCCGACGGAGCCGACGACAGCGAGGCGATCTTCAAAGGGCTCGCCCGGGAGCTGCTGCTCGCGCCCGGAGCGGAGGAGGTGCACGTGCACCGTCTCTCCAAACCCCCCGCCGAGGAGGAGCTCGTCGTCGTGTACCTGTGCGAGGGTGACGGGAGCCTCAGCTATCTGGCCCCCCGCGCCGAGCGCCCGGCGGGTGTCAGCTGGGTCGCAAGCACGGCGCGCAGCTTCCTCGCCGCCGACGCCGGCGAGCTGGCCGCGTCTCTGCCCCGGCTGATGGTGACTGGCAACGCCAGCTGCGCGCTGCTGTTGCCGCTCGTCGTGCGCGGCGAGGTCGAGGCGGTCGTGGTGCTAGTGCGTCGGAAGTTCTCCGAGGAGGCCTATACCGAGCGCTCGATCGAGCTGGCCACTACGCTCGCCGACCAGGCAGCCACTGCGCTGGCGCTCGTGTGTGCGCGCGCCGAGGCGGGTACGGACCCGGTTACCAGCTGTATGAACCACCGCGCGATGCGTCGGCGTCTGCACGAGGAGATCGGCCGTGCGATGCGCACCGGGGGCCCGCTCTCCTGCCTGTTGATCGATCTCGACAACTTCAAGCTCGTCAACGACCGCCAGGGCCACCAGGCCGGCGACAGGGTCCTGCGCGAAGTCGCCCAGGCACTCGTCGGCGAGTTTCGCGCCTTCGACCGCGTTGCCCGCTATGGCGGCGACGAGTTCGTTGCGATCTTGCCCAACGCCGATCTCGACAGCGCCGCCGCCGCCGCCGCGCGTGCGCTGCAACGGCTGCAGGCGCTGCCCTCGCGCGAAGCGGGCCCAGGCCCCGGCGTGGGCGCCTCGGTCGGTGTCGCGCAGTGGCGCCCCCAGATGGGCACCGACGCGCTGCTGCGGGCCTGCGACGCCGCTCTGTTGCGCGCCAAGCGCCAGGGCAAGGGTCGCGTCACACGCGCATCCATGCCGGTGCATTGATCCGTCTGACGGTCGGCTGCGAATAAAGCAGTGAACACGCTGGGCCATCCGCATGGCCCTAAAGCACTACAGCCGGGATGGCGGCCGCAACCGCCCTCCGCGTCCCGGGGTCGGGCTACCGGAGGTTTTTCCAAAAATGCCAGTTGACTCTGGAAGGGATAGCTGCGCGCCGCGACGGACGGTCGCGGGCTCATAACCAAGTTTGATGGCGCCATCTCGCCAGCGCCGTCCCCCTCGTAGCGGATCCGCTGCGCGATTCCCTCCCCAGGG